>ENA-UOOA01004057-UOOA01004057.1-human-gut-metagenome-genome-assembly--contig:-P61old-NODE-4057-length-17172-cov-7.039843_pt1 | contig 17172 bp, 16 predicted proteins | sample MGYA00242467_ERZ724014 | MGnify/ENA metagenome assembly ERZ724014
ATCGAACAAGGCGAAGCTAACTGCGTGATTGTCAAAGACCTCTCCCGCTTAGGTCGTGAGTACATAGAAACAGGCCGTTATATGCGCAGGGTATTTCCAGCCTATGGAGTGCGTTTTATCGCAATTAACGATAATGTGGACACGGAAAATGACGCTGCCGATGATCTCACGGTTTCTGTCAAAAACATTATGAATGAGGCTTACTGTCGGGATATTTCCGTTAAGACACGGAGCGCCCTGGAAGTAAAACGGCGCAGCGGGGATTTTGTAGGTGCTTTTACCATCTATGGTTATGTGAAAGTCGGCGATAAACACAAGAGCCTGGAAGTGGACGAATATGCTGCTAATGTTGTGAGGGATATTTTCAGAAAACGGCTGGAGGGATTCAGCGCTTCCCATATAGCGGATGAACTGAACCGATTAGGAATTCTTTCGCCTTTAGCGTATAAGCGCAATCACGGAATGCCTCATGCAAAAGGTGGCTATACAGACCGAAAGGATTGCAAATGGTCTGCAACTACAATCATCCGCATTTTGCAGGATGAAACTTACACCGGAACACTGGTCCAGGGCAAACAGACAACGCCCCATTTCAAATTAAAAGAGCGTGAGGACAAACCTTCTTCGGAATGGATTCGTGTGGAGGGAACCCATGAAGCGATCATACAAAAGCACGATTTTGATCTGGTACAACGGCTCCGCAGGATTGACACAAGGACTTCTCCCAAATCGGATAAGGTTTACCTGTTTTCCGGTATTTTGATCTGCGGCTGCTGTGGCTGCCGTATGACCCGCAAGACGAACCGCTATAAAGATAAAGAGTATCACTATTATTACTGCCCGACCGGCAAAAAGAATGGCTGCACATCATCGGTCATGCTGAAAGAATCGGATCTGATTGAATGTGTGCAGGACAGTTTGAAAGGACATATTGAAAATGTTGCTTCTCTGGATGCCCTGCTGTCCAGTATCAGTCAGGAACGGATCAACCGGGAATTGGCGCAGGAATATGCCGCACAGATCAGAGTAAATAAAAAGCGTGTGGCACAGACCGAGGGCTTTAAGGCAAAACTCTATGAAAATCTGGTGAGTGGAATTCTGACAAAGGAAGAATTTCTCTCTTATAAGCGAAAATACAATGCAGATATTGAACTGTTCCAAAAGGCAATCGTTGAATGGAACGATAAACTTACAGATGTATTGGAAAACCGAAGCGAACGAAACCGTTGGATCAACCATTTTATGAAATTTTCTACTATGGAGGATATTGACCGCCGGGCAGTCATGCAGCTTATCCGAAGCATACGTGTAATGGGTAAAGATGAACTGCATATTGAATTTAATTACCAGGATGAATATCAGAAAGCAATCTCTTTGGCAGAACAGATTGCTACAAAAAATGAAGAAAGGATGGTGGGCTAAATGGCAAGAAAAAGCAGAAAACAGACGGCAGCGCCTATGCCGGCACCATCTTTATATGTACATGTGGCTCTGTATATCCGTCTTTCTGTGGAGGATAACAAAAAGCGGGGCTGCTCAGTAGAAAATCAAAAGCTAGTACTGAATGACTTTCTTTCAGATAAACCGGACTTCGTTGTGTATGATACCTATATCGACAACGGGGCGACAGGGACAAATTTTCACCGCCCTGGATTTCAGCAAATGCTATCTGATATTGAAGCAGGCCACATTAACTGTGTGATTGTTAAGGATCTTTCCCGATTAGGGCGAAATTCTATTGACACAGGTTATTATATCGAACAGTATTTCCATGCTCATAATGTTCGCTTCATTGCTGTTACGGATCAGTTTGATACAGCGGATTCCGGAAATCTTCATGGCGGTATCATGCTGCCTTTGAAAAATATGATCAATGAAGCCTATGCTCTGGACATTGGACGAAAAATCAAAGCACAAGCGCGGCAGGCTATGAAAGATGGCGACTATATTGGTGCACGGGCACCTTACGGTTACAGGAAAGACCCTGATAATTGCCATAAACTTCTGATTGATGAAAATACTGCCCCTGTGGTAAAACAGATTTTTGAATGGGCACATGAGCATGTGTCTCTGAACCGGATTGTCCGCAATCTAAATGAGATGGGGATTCCGGCACCGAGCCATTATAAAAAGGCCACTGGCGAGATTACCAGTCCGGGCCTGATTGGAAGCGGCAAATGGCAGACCCGTACAGTGATGAAAATTTTAGAAAGCGAAGTCTATACAGGCGATCTGGTGCAAGGAAAAACAAAGATTGTAGATCATCAGCAGGTCAAGGCTGGAGAAGATAATCTGATTATTGCCAAATGCACCCATGAACCGATCATTAGCTATGAATTGTTTAGTGCAGTTCAGGAATACAGAAAACAGATCTGTGAAGAAAGCAAAGCAACTCCAAAACGCCCCTACACGCCAAACATTTTCAAAGGCAAAGTGTTCTGTGCTGATTGTGGCAGAAGCCTTCACCGGCAACGTGCCGAGCGCCGGAAAGGCCCCGATACTTATTGGTTCCACTGCCTTACAAACAGCCGGATAGAAAAAGATAGCTGCAAAGGCGCAACGATGCAGGAAAAGGAACTGATTTCTACTGTTACGGCTATTCTTGAAAAAGAGCTGACAGTTGCGCTGGGAATGTCGCTGCCACTCTTTCAGTTGGAGGCAAGACAAAAACAGGAAAAAGATAAGCTGAAAATTCAGATGTCTGCCAAACGGCAGGAAATTGAAAAAACACGCCGACTGATCCGTGGTCTATATGAAAATTTTGTGCAGGGTATTTTGACAAATGATGAATACTTTGAATTGAAGGCGGATTATGAATATGCTATCAATGCTCTGTCTGGTGAGATTGAAGTATTTGAAAAATCTATGGACTCCCTGGACAACCAGCTTGCCCGATACCGTGCAATGGAAAAGGATGCAAAAACACTGGCACAGGATCATGTGCTGACTGCAGAACTGATCGAACGGCTCATTGAACGAATTGAGATTGACCACGAGCGGAATATTCATGTAACCTTCCGTTTCAAAAATGAATTTCAGGGAAAGGCGGTGGAACTGTGCGCAACTATGTGATTGCCCTTTATATCCGTCTTTCTGTGGAAGATTTCAAAACCGAAAGTTTGAGCATACCAAATCAAAAACTGATTCTTCGTGAAAAAGCTATGTCTCTGCCGGAATGGGATAACAGTGAGATTTTGGAATTTATTGACAACGGTCATACAGGGACAAACTTTGAGCGTCCGGCGGTGCAGGAACTTTTAACAATGGTTCAGGCCGGAAAGATCAACTGTATTATTGTAAAAGACCTTTCCCGATTTGGACGTAACAGCATTGAAACCGGCTATTTTATTGAGCGGGTATTTCCTCTTTACCACACCCGTTTTATTTCCGTCAGTGATGATTTTGACACAGCTAATTTCAAAGGTGATACCGGAGGGATTGATATTGCTTTCAAGTATCTTATTAGCGAGTGTTATAGCCGGGATATGTCCATGAAAACCAAAAGTGCAAAATACGCAAAGATGCGTCGTGGGGAATATCAGAGTGTCATCTGTCCTTACGGCTATCGCAAGAGTGCAGACGGACGTATGGAACCGGACGAGGATGTTGCCCCGAATGTGCAGATGATATTTCAATGGGCGTCTGAAGGCAACACCGCAGCCGAGATCACAAGAAAACTGTATGCCATGAATATCCCCACCCCTGGGGAATATCGCAAACTTAAAGGCAAGGACTATTACAATGTTTCCCGAACAAACGGCGTTTGGAGTACATCAACGGTCCTGCGTATTTTAGAAGATCAAAGATATATCGGTACCTATGTAATTGGCAAGAGAAAGGTAAAAGAAATTGGCAGCCGACATACACAGTTAAAGGATGAAAGTGAGTGGTTCAAAATACCGAACCATCATCCGGCTATTGTAAGTGTGGATCTATTTGAGAAAGCCAATGCTTCAATCAAGCGTTTCTCTCTGTCAAATAAAAAGCCGCGTGATTATCTGCTCCGTGGTAAGGTATTCTGTGGATGCTGCGATCATGCAATGTCTCTACGAAATGGTGCGTGGTTTTATTGCCGTCATTCCGAGGTGGCTGAAACGCTTCCTTGTCATGGTGTGCGTATAAAGATGGCAGATCTGGAGCAGGTTGTATTTGAAACAATTCGGGCTCAAATGTGTCCGGCATTGGGAATTGATAGCAATAAGGATAAATTGGATTTGCAGACAGTCCAGCAGGCCGAACATGAAGAAAAACTCCGTTCTATTCAAGACAGCAAGCGGCATCTTTATGAGCAGTATGCACTCGGAGAGATTGATTTGGAAACCTATCGAACACGAAAAGCGGTTTATGACACGGAGCTGGTACAAGCCAAAAATGTTCATGCTGTCATTACTGCACAGACAAAGCAGATAAAAAGTGATTATGAGATTAAGCTGAAACAACAGGAAATTGTTCAGGAAGTCGGAAACGCCAACATGCTGACAAAAGCTCTGATTGACCGGCTTATCAACAAAGTTTACGTCTTTCCAGGAGAGCGGATTGAGATTGAATATGCAACACAGGATTTCTTAGAAACTAAGGAATCCGAAAAGGAGGTATAACCGTGAACACCCATTTGAAACAGCTATGGGCAGCTATGAAGCTGCCCGAAAAACTTCAAAAAAAGTTATAAATTTTTTTGTCGTGGGCTTGACATACGGGTGACGCAAGTCGTGGAAACGGATTTCCGGCAGGTCATACTTCACCAGCAGCTTCTTGAAATTGCGGGAAACATAACCAGGCAGGATAATGCGTCCATCCGGCCAAACACACACGAAGTCGGAGTCGTGATACTTGTCCCCGTATTCGCGCTTATTTGCCTCCTGCTGCGCTTTCAAGCACTTGAAGTATCCAATCACATCGTCCATTACGCTGAGCATACGGTGGCTCGTAAACGACTTAGTGTGCTCGTCAATGAGCAGCGTACGCATTTGAGTAACCGTATTGGAAATCATAATCGTGTGGTTCTTGAAATTGATGTCCCTCCAACGCAGGCCCAGTGCTTCACTACGCCGCATACCAAACAGCAGGCCCAGCATAATAACCGGTTCCAGCACTTCACCATGGATAACTTCCAGCAGCTTGTTGGCCTGCTCGACCGTGTACGCCTGTCCCTTAAACCGGTCTGGGCGCTTCCGCCGCGGTATACGAGCACGGTCACAGGGATTGACTGAAATCGTTCCCTTGTCCAGCTCCCTTTCGAGAGTGCCACGAATAATGATATTGTGCTTTTTAATCGTTTCTACGGACAATCCCTCCTTCAATTTTGCCTTGTAATAGTCTTCAATATCATCTATCGTTATTTCCGTAACCAGCTTGTTTTTCTTCTCGAAAAACGGTATAATGTGTGTATTGAGATTCAAAGTGTACAATTCGTAGGTGTTCGTGCGGATTTCATACTTCTTATATTCAACCCAAGCTATCAATGCCTCAACAAATTTGAGTTTTGTGACAAGAAACGAAGTCGATTTCGCATTTTGCGCTTCTAATTCGGTCAAAATACGGTGCAGTGCTGCATTTGCTTTCGTCTGGTTACGACCTTTCTCCGAGATTCCTGTTGGAATCCACTTTTGATGAAGTTTTCCGTTTTCGTCCTTTTGGTAAACTACGACGTAATACTTACCGTGCTTTTTCTGTAAGCTTCCTTTCATCGAGCATCACCTCCCTTGCGGAGTGATAAAGATGCAAATTTGTTCATATAAAGTCATTTCCGTATGGAAAAGGGTTCGTGATTTATAATTCTGAGGTGCTATATTTCGTGCGTTGTTTTCAATTAAAATTCCATACTTGTAGAGTGTATTGAGGGATTTTGCCCTCGGATATATATAGTATGGTCGAAAGCCACCTTAAGAAGTGATTAGATAGAAACAGGAGCGCTGTTGCGCTCCTGTTTTCTTATGCCCTCACGCCTTAGAACGGTCTATATTCGTTCAGATTGCCCTCGAGATACATTCCCTTGAGCGTGTAATGCAGACGAAACAGCGCATCAATAAAGGCATCAGGGTGTGGATGACTGACCTTGTCTGCCATCTCGTCAATATCCTGCATCGGGCTAAGACACGGCGGGAAATTGCCGTCCAAGAGCGCGTGCAGGCAACACTCGGTATCACGATGGAGCGGCAGAGCGAGCTTTTGAAAATCCTGAACAGAAACGTGCTCAAACAGTTCTTTCAGCATGACAATCATGTGGTTCAAATCCTCCATCTTGTTTTCGCCGAGGATAATGTCCGGTGTCATGAAGAACAGCTTACCATCAAAGCAGTTCGCAAGGAACAGAACGCAGTTTGGAGCGCCATTGGGCCAAGGATACTGAAAAAACATGAACCAATCGAAAATGCGCTTTTCCTTTTCGGTCATCTGGCTTTCGAAATCCAGCAGATTGAACTCCAGTTCGTCCAAAGTCGTGCAATAATCCAGGTGGAAACGGTCCCCCAGTTCCCATGCAAGCTGCTGCACCCGAAGTACCAAATCTCCGGTGACGGCGAACCGTTCTGGCTCACCAAGGTTTTTCACTTCCTCGCGGAAGCGCATAACAGTTGTTTCTAATTCGGACTGTGGAACATCCAGCATATTTTCGAACAGGGACTGTACCGTTTCAATAGCAAAATCATTCATAATCGTAACCTCCAAGACCGTTAAAACAGTTTTCCGTCAGCGTAAATTTTCATCAGCAGATGGTGCAATCTGAACAATTCCTGCACCAAATCATTGTGCCGTCCGCGATAAAGGACTGCCATTTCGAGTTCATCAATGTGGGAAAGCGGGTCAAGTTCGCGCGATACACGACCGGTCAAAAGTGCATAAAGGTAACCCTCAATATTGCAGTGCATGGGTACGGCAATCTTCTGGAAGTCGGCAATCGTTAACGTGTGAAACAGGTGCATAAGCATCACGATGCCCTTGTTGACCTCTTCCGGCGTGTGGCGAGTAACAACTACATTCGGTGTGAGGAAGAACAGTTCATCCTTGAAGCAGTCAATCAGAAGCAAACGCGCTTCCGGCGCTCCATCACGCCACGGGTACATCAGAAAGTCGTAAATCTGAAAGGTGCGGCGGTCGCTCTCGTTCATACGTTCAACCATCGTTGCCAGCTGGCAGTCACGGTCTGCCTTGTTGAAATACTCGATGCGCAGGTCGTTGGTGATGCGCTCGATTTCACAGCAGATGTCGTTTTCAAGTACGTCGGTCAGCTCTTTCAGCTCGGACTTGCTGAGTTCCATCGCATGGTTACGGAAGTGCTGAACGGTATCGTTCAAATAAACGGTGTCTCGGTCTGGATTTTACGAAAAGCATCCTGAAAAGTTGTAATGTTGTTCATAGAAAAACCTCCTCAATCAGCAAAAACAGCGAACTGGCGATAGAATTTCTCGTCAGCAGACAACTCAGCGATGATGTACGACAGAACTTCGTCTGCCTCACCACCGATGCCCTTGCTCCACTCGCGATAATCGTTCGAGCGCTGGTTGACAGCATAAGCGAAAACCTTGGTCGGCGCGACACCGGATGCCAGATCGTGCAGCGCGGCGTAGACCAGATGCACGAACCCAGACAGGCGCGGCATGGTTTCCAGCGTTTCGCGGAACAGCGGGTGGTTGGGGGGAACGATAACCACACGCAAACCGTTGCGGCTTACCAACTCGAACTCGGCTTTCGGGTCGATGCAGAGCAGCAGCACTGTGCCAATCGCTCCGTTGCCGAAATCCTTCTGCGTTTCAAGAATGCACGCTGTAAGCGGCTTCAAACGCCTCGGCAGGCGGTACGGGTAGACGATAACAGTCACCTGCTCTCCGGTCGTGGTTTTGCCAATTCCACCAACTAAATGCTGCGAATTCATAAAGAATCCTCCTTTGAAATTGTATTTGAAAACAAAACAGCGTGTAGGTGTGCCTACACGCTGTCTAACAATTTCGACTGGAGGAAAATCCGAGTTCGCTTGCAATATTGCCGAAAAAAAGGTATACTAATTCTGCGGTGCGGAGTTTTCCGTTGTGTAGGTGCTGTAGCCACCTGTGCAGGTACAAGAGAGCGCCAACTCTTTTGTACTGCCGCGTTATTTTATTTTCTGTAAACATTATAGCTATATGTATACATATATTCAAGCGCAATATTTCACAAAATCAAATCGAATAATTTGTACATTTTTATATGTATACACATATGCAAGAATTACAGCAATTATAGTATAATGAAAACACTTTCTCAAAGGAGAATAGCTATGGGGCTTACCGATGCACAAATTCGAGCAGCGAAAAAATATCAAAATAAGTTTGATGATATAAAGTTACGTGTTCCCAAAGGAGAGCGCGAAATGCTGCAAAAACACGCACAATCCAGAGGTGAATCGTTGAACGCTTTCCTTTATCGAGCTGCAAAAGAAACTGTTGCACGCGATAATACAGAAGAAAAAGAGCAATAAAATTAGGCGCAATGTTTTTTGAAATTTTCAAAGCTTATTGATTTTTCCAACGATTGTAGCAGCTACAATCATTGACAACAGAAAATTCCCATGTCATCCAGTTCTGATTTTAGCAATCTTTTATCAATTTTATTTTATATACTTATACGAAATTTATCATCTTCTCTTATATAATTTGACGACATTTTCTACACCTCAAAAATTACGAAAAACCGCATTTTTGCAACCAAACCCCGTATGTGATTTCGACCCTTGATTTTATGATTTCGGGAAAACCGTAATGATTACGGGGTCTGGACTGAAAAAATCGTATATTTTTCGATTTTGCGTCTTTTTCTCGTTTTTTGATGCAATGATTTTGATGTTTCTTATACGGTTTTTGTTCGATTTTTTCTGGTTACGGTTTTTTTCGCCTGTTTTCTGGCTGCAACTTTTTCGTTCTTTTCACTTTTACTGTAAATAATTTCATATTATACGCTAACAGCACCGAAATCTCCGGATTTTCGGTGCTGTTGTGTTTTTGACGACTATCAGTTCTCACATAATCTTTATTGTAGACAGTTATTGATGAAAAGGAGGCTTTGGTTGTTTCAAGTAATTGTTTCCGGCGGTTACGAAAACCGCACGATATGCACCTTGAAACAGCGTCCATGGTTGTGTTTTCGATGAAAAACGCAATCACAATCAAAGTTGGGACGTGTGCAATCGAAACGGAATTGGTGAACACCGGCGGCTCGGATGAGCGCACGGCATGACAAATATTTACTGTCGTTCACCAATCTACTGCTGCAATTATAGGTCGTAAATAACACATCGAACGCGAATGGCTTAAAGGTTATATTGCACGAAAAAGTGCAATATAACCGATTAAGCAGGTGCTCAATCGGTTTTTTCAAATATCACCAGAGCATCACTGGCTTTTCCACGGCAATGATTGTAGCCTCTCACGAATTTTTTCTTCATATAGATGTAGGGTTGTTCGAAAATTGATTTATTTCCCAACTAATTCGCCCACATAGGTTTATCATCTTTCCCACTGATTCAAATATCAGCGAACAAAAAAGATGTCTCTCGGGCGAGAGTTGAACGTCATGGCGGGTTGAAATTCCCGGTGCGGAGGCACAAAAATCATGGGATAACTATACCCATTTGCAAAGCAATTTTTGTATAGGAGGATTTTATGGGCAACAGGAATAACAACGGAAGCCTTTTTCATCAGCTTATCAACGCGCCGGAATTGATGGAGCGACAGGATTTATCTCAGCCGGTATCATTTCAAACGCGAGAGAATTATTGCAACTGGTGTCACAAGGCAGCTGCTGTTTTCAAGAGCTACGGTATCCAGAATTTAAGTGAAATCGGCAAGGACGAAATCCAGCGCTACGAGAACCAACTCGAAGCCGAGGGCAAATCCGCTTCAACAATTCACAATTATCTGGTGCCAATCTGCAAGGCCACAGGTATCGCAATCAAAGACATTCGTAAGCCAATTCGTGCTTCGAGTGAATTTAAGCGCAGCGCTGGCAAAGGCCGTGGTTACGGTGGTAAACCGGCGGAGTTGAACAAATATCTCGGTCTGCGCGAAGGCGATCTGAAACGGCTGCGCGGCGATTCGCTTATATACAAAAACGGGCATTGCTATGTCATTGTCGATAAGGGCAAGGGTGGCAAATATCAAGAACAGCGTGTCTGCGACAAAGATGTTGCAGATGTGCAGAAGTTTTTCGACGGCTCACATCGCAAGCTGTTTATCGCTGGGGATTTTGGCCGCAACTTCGACTATCATGGCCAGCGTCGGGAGTACGCAATGAATATTTGTGCGTACTACACCGAGCAGGCCAAGGACCCAAAATTTCGCAAGGAGCTTTACAAAGAGATTGCGACGCAGTGGCATCAGCTCAACAAGAAGCATCGCGGGCACCTCGAGCCATTGAGTTTCTTCGACCAGCCATATGTCCTGCGTGGCAAGAACAAGGATTTAGCCATCAAGCAGGGGCGGCCGTGGATTCTCGACCGGCTGGCCTTGCGGGCCACGAGCGTTCTCCACCTCGCACATTGGCGAGATAATGTTACGGTGCAAAGCTATTTGGCGCGACGGTAATTGTTTTTCAGACCAGTTTACAGAAAAGGGTACACATAATTCTATACGCAGATTCTGTTACACATTGCTAATATAGAAACTATCCGTTATGCCTAAGCGAAAGGTATCCCTGTATAGTATTCGCGCACTACTTCTAGAAAATTTTCACACTATATAGTAGCGTTGGAAAAGTGAAGAAATCATAGAAACGGCAGCAGAAAGGTATGGAATGCGGCTTTCAACATTTAACTATCGAGCAGAAATTCACCCAAGCGCTAAATCAGCGTAAACAATACGCTTTTCCCAAAGGTGCGCTTGAAGGTCCTGCTTGTATAGATTAGCAGTATTTAGCGCATCGGCAATTTGAAATAAATACACGAACCACATCTATGATAAAGCTCCAACGCTAATCAGTGCAAATTCGAGCATTTTCTGAGTCTCCCCTTATAATTTACACACTTCTATGATATAATATTCAAGTCGAATTCTGAAACTATCTTTTTTAGATTTAAGCAAGTAAGATCCCAATGAAGGCGAATTACAAATTATGGTATTCACAGATGCAGATATATAAAAGAAGAACTTATTTGCTACAACTATCATCAGTTGGATCTTACGCAACTGTCCAAGGGAGAAACCGTGAACGTAGAAAATTCTATCTTGATGAAACTCTTCAAAGCATTGAACTGCATATCAGAGATAGCATGAACCTTATTCTGGAGGAGGAAAACGGTAATGAGCAGTAGTGTCACTATTATAGAGCATGCTAGTCCACATACGATTAAGAAGTTTGAATTAATCGAAAAGTATGTAGAGGCGTGGGCACATAAATTACTTCAAAATCCCTACTGCTCTGGACTTGTCTTTATTGACTGTATGTCTAACAGCGGAGAATATATTGATGATGACGGAAAGCAGGTGTTCGGTACACCAGTCCGTGTTGCCAAGTACCTTCGGAATGTTGCAGGGCAGTATCCGTATAAACAGATCGACCTGTTTTTTAGCGATCTGTATGCCGCTAGAACAGACCATTTAAAAAACTTAATGCCGAATGAAAGCCACAATTTTCATGTTCACATTACGACTGAAGATGGAAATGAACTGGCTGAGCGTTTAGGCCAAGCAATGTCTAGCAAGAAGCACTACCTCCTTGTTTACGATCCGTACGAGGCCACCATTAACTGGAATGCAATCACACCGTTCATCAATAACTGGAGTGAGGTTATCCTTAATCACATGGTTTCAGATTCTATGAGAGCCGTAAAGATGGTTAAAAAAGATAAGGCTCGAAATAAATACGAGCAGACATATTTGACAGATTTGGAAAACCTTATACCTTACGGAAGTGATAAAAAGGCATACGAGAAACGCATAGAGGACATCATTAAAGCCCTACATCATAATAACAGCTACCAGTACTATATTGCTGCTTTTCCATTCTTTAACGAGAAAAATGCAATTGTTTACAATCTGATTCATTGCACGAGCAACATTAAAGGATTCAGATTGTATAAACAGTCTGCGTGGCAGACTTTTGGTGGTAAATCGTCAACGAAGAATACGCATGGCTTAGAAAATCAATTGATGCTGGACTTTGAGAATATAAGCAGCCCCAAGACCCCTACCGATGAATTTTGTTTTTATGTAAAAGACATCGCCGAATACCTCCAAAAGTCTTTCAACGGAAAAACAAATATCCCGCTAAATGATGTATGGGCACTTCTCGACAGTCATCCGGTTTTTCCTTATGATGGATTTAGACCTCAGATAAAGAACGAGTTGAAACAAAACCACGGTGCCAGCGTAAGTCGAAGCACCATAAGTTTTGCTGATAGGAGCTGACCCAGTGAAAAAAGTAAAAGGTTACATCGAAAGAAAAACCATGCTCTACAAAACCAGTGTAGAGTATGGCGACTATACGATGAATCATATTCAAGGCTGCGCCCATGGCTGCAAATATCCCTGTTATGCTTTCATGATGAAGAAGCGTTTCGGGCAAATAAAATCCTATGAGGATTGGTTGGAGCCCTATTTAGTATCAAATACGCTTGAGTTGCTGGACAAGGAAATCCCTCGGTTAAAGAAGAAAATCAAATCTGTCCAGCTGTGTTTTTCAACAGACCCGTTTATGTACCAGTATCCTGAAATACAGAATATGAGTTTGGCATCGATCAAGAAGCTCAACAACTCAGGGATAAAGTGTTCTGTTCTTACAAAGGGGATTTTGCCAATTGAACTCGCAGAGCTCTCAAAGGACAACGAGTATGGTATCACCTTAATTACTACAAATGAAGAGTTTAGAAAATATATGGAGCCCGGCGCTGCATCTTTACAAGATCGGCTCAACGCATTAAGAGCTCTACATGATGCCGGATGCATTACATGGGTAAGCATTGAGCCTTTTCCTACTCCAAACATTGCCAAGCAAGATTTGTTGTCATTGCTGGAAGCAGTGAGCTTTGTTGACCGGATTATATTCGGCCGGATGAACTACAGCACCGAGGTTACTGCTTATACACAACATAAGCAGTTCTTCAACGACAGAGCTAAAGATGTAATAGCATTCTGTAATAAACATTATATCGATTACCACATCAAGAATGGAACGATAACTGAATAAATATGTACACAAAAGAACCTACCGTGTATTTGTAAGCTGCGAGAAATAACTAAACAAAAAACAATGCAATAAAGCGGTCCCTACACCTGTGGAGGAAAGTGTACATCGATCGCCAGATCGAGCGCGTAGGCAAAGCGGTCCCTACACTCGTGGAGGAAAGCTATAATATGCTGAGGTTTAGAAACCCCGGAACGCAGTATTTAACACAGATTTAAGTAATAAAGCAACTTCTACAATATACCACATGATCAAACAATAGCAGTTCTCTTTTGCGGTAAGTATTTAAAAAGCCATTAAATTGCAAATATAGTCAAAGAGTTTTCTCTTTGTAGCAATATCACAAACAGAATTGAGTAAAATCAATAAAACATTGAATAAACGCAATCTGCGTGGTATAATAAGAAAAACAAGTTGGAGGAGAGGTTATGGGAATAAGTTATAGACCATTGTGGATACAATTAGCGGATAAAGGGTTGCAGAAAACAGATGTTATTAAAAGAGCAAATTTGACCACAAATGTAATGGCAAGTATGGGAAAAAATCAAACTATTTCCTTTAAAAATTTAGAAAAAATATGTACTGCACTTGACTGTTCTCCCAATGATGTTTTCGAATTTGTAAACGAAGAGAGCGAGGGTTAAAATGAAACCCATAATCAAATATAGAGGTGGAAAATCGAAAGAAATCCCCCAAATATTGCCATATATACCTCAATTCACAGGTAGATATATAGAGCCTTTCTTCGGTGGCGGAGCATTGTTTTTTTACCTTGAACCGCATAACGCAATTATAAATGATATAAATTCTAATTTAATTACTTTCTATAAGGATGTAAAATGCAACTATCCTCAAATTAAAGAAGAATTGTCAGAAATAGAAACGATTTATAAAAAGAATAGGTCTGCTTTTGATAAAATTAAGGCATTGAAGCCTAATGATAGAGTAGATGATGCCAACGAGGAATTATATTACAAGATTAGAGATATGTACAACGGATTATCTGATAGATCGTTTTCCTTTGGCACAATATATTATTTCATCAACAAAACCGCCTATTCTGGAATGATACGATATAATTCAAATGGACATTTTAATGTCCCATATGGCAGATATAAAAATTTCAATACTTCGCTTTTAACAGAAGCACATCATAATTTATTAGAAAACACTGAAATATTTAATCGAAGTTATGAAGATATATTTGCAATTGCTGAAGAAAATGATTTTATCTTTTTAGACCCGCCATATGATTGCGTTTTTAGTGATTATGGCAACAAAAATATGAAAGATGGGTTCGGAGAGGAAAGACACAGAAAGTTAGCGGAAGATTTTAGGAATCTTAACTGTAAGGCTTTAATGGTTATCGGTAAAACACAATTAACTGAAGAACTTTATGGTGATTTGGTTGTTGCAGAGTATGAAAAATCTTATGCTGTAAATATAAGAAATCGCTTCAAATCAGAATCACAACACATTTTGGTTGCAAATTATGGGAGAAAATAATGGCAAGTTTGAATAATAGCAGAATGTTGTTCTTCACAACATCTCCGAGAACACCATTCAAAATGATACCTGAAATTGAATTGCTAGGCAACAATTTCAGTGGACAGAAATGGAGCAAGTACACACAAGTAAATTTTATTGAATTATTATCGCAAGAAGGTTTTTTTAACGGAAAAGGTTCAAAAAATAATTTGGATTTTAGTGCAAGAGATAGAATAAATCGTGCTCCAAAAGCGTTAGGATTTGTAAGTCTTAATCCAACAATTGAATTGACTGAGGTTGGAAAACTGTTTGTAACATCAAAACGAAAAGAAGAAATCCTGCTTAGGCAGTTGCTTAAATTTCAGTTTCCGTCTCCGTTTCATACTCAACCAACACAGGGAAATACGGACTTTTGGATTAAGCCATATTTAGAAATTCTTAGATTGATACATCACTTTGGAACATTGAGTTTTGATGAAGTAATGTTATTCGGTTTGCAAATGACTTCATATAAGATGTTCGATGACATAGTGAAAAAAGTTGAGGATTTTCGTATTGAAAAGATAAAATATCAGGGCAGATATAAGCAATTAAAGGCGAATATCCAAGAAGATATAATTCTGCAATTATTTGATGAAGAAATAAATAGTGGACAAATAAAGACACGAGAATCTAACGAAAAGTCAATAAAAAAGTTTGTTTCAACCAAATCCAGTAATATGCGGGATTATACTGATGCCTGTTTCCGCTATTTGCGTTCAACTGGAGTTGTTAATGTATCTCAAAGAGGTCGCTCTCTTTCGATTGTAGCCGAAAAAATGCCAGATGTTGAATTTATTCTGGCCACGGTTGACAGAAATCCTATTTTCATTAATGACGAAGAAAAGTATACGGAAATATTATATAATTCGGCGCTTCCAGCCTTGTATACTGATAATGAAGAAGTACTAATACAGAAATTAGCAGAATATACAAGTATACCGAGTTCGCAAATTCATAAGTTGTCTTTCAACGAAAAAAAGAGCGTTTATTCGAAGCTGTTGAAGATAAAAAACAAAGTATTTTGAATCAACAAATTGTTAATATCAAGAATTATAAACACTTTGATGATATTATGAATACATTTGATGATATAGAGAAAAAGAATGTTTTGGATATACCATTGATGTTAGAATGGAATACTTGGAGAGCAATGACAATGCTTGATGGTGGTTCTATAAAGGCTAATTTGAAATTTGATGATAATGGTGTGCCTATGTCAACAGCACAAGGAAATATGGCTGATATATTCTGCGATTACGAGGAATATGGATTGACGGTAGAAGTCACTACTGCCAGCGGACAAAAACAATATGAAATGGAATCGGAGCCTGTTTCTCGTCATTTAGCCAAATATAAAAAAGAAACAGGAAAAGATGCATATTGTTTATTCATAGCACCTAAAATCAACGCGGCTTGCATTGCACACTTCTTTATGTTACATAAAATGAATATCGCATTTTATGGTGGCAAATCAGTAATAGTTCCTGTTGATATAAATACATTCAAGAAAATGCTGACAGACTCATACAAAGCTACTTATCAGCCAAATCCAGCGCAAGTGAAATCGCTATTCGATTATTCATTGGAAGTTGCTGAAAAAGCTGATAATGAAGTAGAGTGGTATACAAAGATAACAGAAAAAGCACTAAATTGGCTTAGTGCATAATAATTTGGCAAAAGACGAGTGAAAAATCTCGTCTTTTTGTTCCCTAAAACGGAAATGGTTCATATTGTCAAGGTAATTCAGATAGCGTATAATTAAGTTCGCAAAAGCAAACAGAAAATAGACAAGCCATCAGGGCTCCTGTAAAATGATAGTTGTCGAAAAAATCATGATGTAAAGGAGAGACCCTAATGGCTCACAAAAAGAATACCACAAATCTGACAGAATTGCTACTGCAATGTGTGACGCAGCCAGATCCGATGTTGAGTATGCTGGACCAACAATGTGATCGAGCGGCTGAACCGGGAGATCCGCCGCAGTCCCCGCGTGGTGGAGACATTCCCCGATGACAACTCCGCCCTGATGCTGGTCTGCGCCCGACTTCGCCACATGGCAGGCACCCAGTGGGGCAACAAGAAATACATGAACATGGAGTACTTGGAGGCGGCTCTGTACGATGCCTCTATTGCCGGCTGACTTCACTCAGCCGGAGCCTGCAAACAAATTTGCGCATAAATCTTAACGGGACCGTAGCGTAAGTAATGATTGTCATAGTTGTCTAATATGTGTCTAATAGATTGTATTTTCGAGCAAAATTTTCCTTTGTCAAGCAGCTTTTCTACCAGAATATACCGATTTTCTATTAGATTTTTCTCGAATTTTTTAGTATTGTAAATTTTGATTTTATGGCAAATTAGCAGCTATTCAGCACAAAAATCAAGTTTTCGACTCGTATTATTCATTTTACAGCTGGTTATATGCACAAAAATCGTATCTTCAGGTGCTAGTGTTCGCAAGGACGTGGGGGTTCAAGTCCCCCCATCCGCACC
>ENA-UOOA01004059-UOOA01004059.1-human-gut-metagenome-genome-assembly--contig:-P61old-NODE-4059-length-17168-cov-5.064512_pt1 | contig 17168 bp, 13 predicted proteins | sample MGYA00242467_ERZ724014 | MGnify/ENA metagenome assembly ERZ724014
TCATTGTGGCGGCTTCCTCCGAGGGCACCGTGCGAAATGGCTGCGGCGACGACATCAAAATGGAATTGATGCAGATCCTGAAAGGGGAGTACATCAACCCGCACGTGTCCATCTGGTACTACAAGCTGGACTCTCTGGACGAGGTGGGCCAGCCGGAAATGTGGCTGAAGGCCAACCCAAACCTGGGCAAGACCGTGAGCTACGAGACCTACCAACTGGACGTGGAACGTGCCGAGAAATCGCCCAGTGCACGAAACGACATTCTGGCAAAGCGCTTCAACCTGCCGATGGAGGGATACACCTATTTCTTCCCATACGAGGAAACGCTGTGCCACCGCCACCGGGATTACTGGCAGATGCCCTGCGCCATGGGAGCTGACCTTAGCATGGGGGACGACTTCTGTGCTTTTACCTTTCTGTTTCCGCTGACAAACGGATATTTTGGGGTAAAGACGCGGGACTACATTACCAGCTACACTCTGAGCCAGCTGCCCGTGAGCCGACGGCAGCAGTATGAGCAGTTTATGCAGGAGGGGACGCTGTTCGTCTTTGACGGCACCGTGCTGGACATGATGCAGGTGTACGACGACTTGGACAACTTTATCCAGCAGAATGAATACGACGTGCGGGCTTTTGGCTACGACCCTTACAACGCAAAAGAGTTTGTGGAGCGGTGGGGCATCGAGAATGGCACCTTTGGCATCACGAAAGTGATCCAGGGCGCCAAGACTGAGAGCGTACCGCTGGGAGAGCTGAAGAAACTGAGCGAACAGCGGAAGCTGATCTTTGACGAGCAGCTGATGCAATTTGCCATGGGCAACTGCATCACACTGGTGGACACTAACGGCAATCGCAAGCTCTACAAGCAGCGGCAAGATCAGAAGATCGACGCCGTGGCTGCCATGATGGACGCCTATGTGGCCTGGAAACAGAACCGGGATGCGTTTGAGTGATCAATCATCGCCGCTATCCCAATCATAATTTTTTGCATGACATCTGCGGCAAGTCCAGTAACCGTATTCATTATCGTCGTCTTCCCATGGCATGGTATAGAAAGCGTCATCGAGAGATGCACCGCAAGTTCGACAGCAGCCATTGAGGGAATAATCGTCTTCTTCATCATAGTCAGAGTCATCATAGCTATCTCCTGATGAGATAGGAACACTAGACTCCTCTGGATCAGATGAAGCGGTAGAGTCGATAGCGGTTGTGTTTTCGTCGGGCCGATTGAGTAGATAAGCTGCTCCGGCGACAGCCACAATAGCACCTACGGCTTTCACTGTTTTTAGGATTTTAGGATGTTTTATCGAAAAATCGTTGTATTTGATTTTGGCTTTGCCCCAAATTCCGAATTCGGAAGGATCGTATTCAACGCCAAATGGTTTACCACATTTCTTACAGATGATAGTGACTGGCATGCTTTTAGGGATATCAATGGGCGAACCACAATTAGGACAAATGACAGCTTCCATAAGAACTCCCCTTCGTCGATAAATAATCGTCAAGAAAAGTATAGCACAGTAGATAAACGTTGTAAATTGCAGAAAGGTGTGAGGTAAGAAGTTGGACTACTACGGAAAGAATGACTGGTGGGATTATATTGCGCACGGGTGGTTCGGCAACAGCCGGAAAGGCAGCGAGAAGAAAGAACATCGGTATTACATGCGTGTTCAGACGGGAACGAAGAATGGGCAGAATGTGTACCGCTACTTTTACTCGAAAGAGGATTATGCGGCTTACATCCGCAGCGGAAAGAAAAAGTTGACGGGCGAATACGGGCGCGAGGAACATCCGAATGGGAGAACGGCAAACTACGCCATGGAACAGTACACCGATAAAGACGGAAAACTCCAGACCCAGAAAAAGTATGTAACGCGTGACGTGGCAGACAAATTGCGGGATGCGGCATACCGCAGAGAAAAAGCTGCCAACGAGACCCGTAAAGCGAAAAAGAAACGGATGAATGCGGCAAAAAGACGTTATAACGCGAAAACCAGGTCCTCCCGGATGAAACACCGACTGGAAAAAGGCCGGATGACCGTGGAGCGGCTTTTGAAATCAACGTCGAAGAGGGTGAGGTGATAAAGATATGCAGGTATACAAGGACGAGCTATACCACTGGGGCATCAAGGGCATGAAGTGGGGCGTGCGGCGGTACCAGAACAAGGACGGTACCCTGACGGCCGCGGGCAAGAAGCACTATGCCGGGGATGGGAATGCTGGTGAGGATGCGCAGCAGCCGAAAACCGAATACGCCCCGAAGCGAAGCGGTAAGAACGCTGAGGACTACACGGACGATGAGCTGCGCAGCCGCATCAACCGTTTGCAGATGGAAAAGCAATACCGCGACTTGCAGGGGCAGAGCAATATCCGGGCCGATGATCCCAATAAGGAGCTGAAGGCCGAGAAAGAGCGGCTGCAACTCCAGCGGGACGTGAAGCAGCTGCGAAAAGATGTGAACGGCGGGCAGACCTTTGTGAAGAGTGTGATGCAGGACGCCGGGAAGCAGGTGCTGACCAAGGCGACCGCAGGCGTGATGAGCTACGGTGCAAAGCGTTTTATCACCGATGTGATGGGCAACCCGGAGCTGGCAAATGCGGTTGTAAATGGCAGTGCTGGAGGCCAGCAACAGCAAAAGAAGGACGACAAGAAAGACGAAGCGTAAGTCTGGAGGAAATTCAAAATGGCATCACAGACCTTTGGCTCCAGACTGCGACACGCCTGGAATGCATTTTTGAACCGGGACCCTCCCGGGAAAAGCTATTATGGCGGGTACAGCTACCGGCCCGACCGGGTACGGTTGAACCGCGGGAATGACCGCACCATCCTGACCGCCATCCTCAGCCGCATTGCGATGGATGCAGCTTCCATTACCATCAATCACGTAAGGCTCGATGAAAACGGACGCTACAGCGAAACCGTTGATTCGGGCCTTAATTCTTGCCTGAACCTCTCCGCCAACAAAGACCAGACCGGGCGGGCGCTGCGGTATGACATGTTCCTCTCGGTGCTTGACGAGGGCGTGATCGCGCTGGTGCCCGTGGACGTGGATGTGGATGTGCGGACAGGCGAGGAAAGCATCGAATCCATGCGGGTTGGTAAGGTGAAAGAATGGTACCCGGACGATGTGCGGCTGGAACTGTACAACGACCGAACGGGCCAGCGGGAAGAGCTCACCCTGCCGAAAAGCCGGGTAGCCCTGATCGAGAATCCGTTCTACGCCGTGATGAACGAGCCAAACGGCACCATCCAGCGGCTCATCCGCAAGCTGAACCTGATGGATATCATCGACGAACAGGTGGGCAGCGGCAAGCTGGACCTGATCATCCAGCTGCCCTATGTGGTGAAGAGCGAGGCCCGGAAACAGCAGGCTTTGCAGCGCCGCAAGGAAGTGGAGGACCAGCTGGCAGGCTCGAAATACGGCATCGCCTACACCGATGGCACGGAACACATTACGCAGTTGAATCGCTCGCTCGAAAACAACCTTCTGAAAAGCGTGGAATACCTGACGAACATGGCACACAGTCAGTTGGGGATCACGCCGGAAATCATGAACGGTACTGCAGACGACAAGGTGATGACCAACTACGAAAACCGTACCATCGAGCCTTTGGTGGCGGCTGCCGTGGACGAGATGAGACGAAAGTTTCTGACCAAAGAACAGCGGGAAGAGGACCGGGAGAGCATCCTGTTCTTCCGCGACCCGTTCAAGCTGGCACCTGTTTCCATGGTAGCGGAGATGGCCGACAAGTTTACCCGCAACGAGATCATGACGAGCAACGAGTTCCGACAGGTGATCGGGATGAAACCCTCGAAGGACCCGAAGGCGGACGAGCTGCGAAACTCGAACATTTCGGCCTCCAAAGAAGAAATTGCGGCCCAGAACCAGACCACTGTGAATGGGAAAGAGGCCGTAGAAAGGAGCATTGCAAATCAAAATGGCTAAATTCGACTACGATTGCAGTGGCTGGGCAACGAAAGCAAATGTCCGGTGCTACGACGGCCTGACCATTGCACAGGACGCTTTCCGTGAGTGCGACGGCCTCGTGGTGCCGATGGTGTACAACCACGACCACAGCGACATTGGAAACGTGATCGGCCACTGCCTGCTGGAGAACCGGCCGGGCGGCGTGTATTGCTATGCAAAGTTTAACGACACGCCCACGGGCATGACAGCACGGCAGTGCGTGGAGAGCGGCGATCTGACTGCCTTTTCGATCTTTGCGAACGTGAAGAAGGCAGGACGAACAGTGACCCACGGCTGCATCCGGGAAGTGAGCCTTGTGCTGGCAGGATGTAACCCGGGCGCAATGATCGACGAGGTAGTGAAGCACTCAGCCGACGAGGATTATGACGGCGAAGTGTTTATCTACAACGATCCGGGTCTGAGTCTGACCCACGGCATGGACCCGAACGGCAACCCGCTGGAGGGGCTGGAACACAGCGCCGAGGGCGGCGAACACAAACAGGAGGAAGCCAAAATGGCGGACGAAAAGCAGAACGACGACAAGACGCTGAAAGAGGTGTACGAGAGTATGACCCCTGAACAGCAGGAGTGCTGCCACGCACTTGTTGGCATGGCCATTAAGGAAGCGGACGGCGGCGAAGACGACGGTGAGGAGGACGATACCGTGAAGCATAATGTTTTCGACAAGGATACCAACGCAACCGTGCTGAAGCACAGCATCGAAGAGATCAACAATGTGGTCAAGACCGCAAAGAGCCACGGCACCATGAAGACCGCCTTTGAGGATGCCGGCATGGACAGTGACGAGCTGGCCCACAGCATCGACAACATCGACTGGTTGTTCCCTGAGGATCACCTGCTGGACACCACGCCCCGCATCATTGATAAGCCCGACGACTGGGTGAGCGTGGTCATGGGCGCTGTGCACCACATTCCTTTCAGCCGGTTCAAGAGCATGTTTGCCGACCTGACCGAGGACGACGCCCGCGCTAAGGGTTACATCAAGGGCAACTTCAAGAAGGAAGAGGTCTTTGGCCTGCTGCGCCGCTCCACCAGCCCTACCACCGTGTACAAGAAGCAGAAGCTGGACCGCGACGACGTGATCGACATTACCAGCTTTGACGTTGTGGCATGGCTGAAGCAGGAGATGCGCCTGAAGCTGAACCGTGAGCTGGCTCTGGCTTACCTGCTGGGCGACGGCCGTCTGGCTGCCTCTGAGGACAAGATCGACGAGAACTGCATCCGTCCTGTGTTCAACGACGCAGACCTGTTTACCATCAAGGTCCAGTGCAAGACCACCGGCCTGACCACCGTGGAGGACAAGTACAAGGCCCTGATCAAGCAGATCCTGCGCAGCCGCAAGGAGTACCGCGGCTCCGGCACCCCCACTCTGTTCACCACGGAGGACGCTCTGACCGAGATGCTCCTGCTGGAGGACAGTATCGGCCACCAGCTGTATGCTGACGAGGCTGCTCTGGCCCGCAAGCTGCGCGTGAAGAACATTGTGACCATCCCCGAGATGGAGGGCCGCAAGGGTGCCAAGGGCGGTGACCTGGTCTGCCTGATCGTGAACCTGGCCGACTACACCGTGGGCGCAGACAAGGGCGGCGCTGTTTCCATGTTCGACGACTTCGACATCGACTTCAACGCCCAGAAGTACCTGATCGAGACCCGCTGCTCTGGCGCTCTGACCACCCCGTTCAGCGCCATGGCTGTTGAGTGGGCTGCTTAAATCATATCAAATGTAAACCTCTCACCGCTTCGGTCTCGCTGATGGCGAGCGCCTTGCGGAGCTCCAATACTGGGGGAGCCAAGAATCAATGAAAGGATAGAACTATGCTGAACACCATCTACGAAACCGGCTATGACCTGCACGTGGCAAATTACATTGTCTACCTGCACACCGACAAGGCCCTGTATGAGGAAGAGGACCACAAGACCAAAGCCAAGAAGGCGGACGTGGAGCGGGCCTTTAAGCTGGGCCGCCTGCTGGTTGTGGCTGCCGATAAGACCTACCTGCCCATTGCTCTGCTGGCTGCCGGTGTGGTCGTGACCGATGGCACCACCGCCACCACCTGCACGGCTGTGGCAGACGAGGGCTGATTTGGTTGGCCCAGTGGTTAGCGCCAACTAATCAAAATGGAGGGACAAACCGATGAAATGGAGCGGGAAGATCGGGTTTGCGGAGGACACGGACGAATCGGCCCCCAGCGTATTTGCAGAGCGAATCGTAGAGCGGAGCTATTATGGCGACGTGCTGGAGTTTGGGCGGCAGATGCAGGGGAGCGACCAGGTCAACGAAGACATCCAGCTTGGAAACCAGCTGAGTGTAGTGGCCGACCCATTTGCATCGGCGAACCTCTACAACCTGCGGTATGCAACATTCATGGGCCAGCGGTGGAAAGTTAGCGCTGTGAAGGTGCAGCTGCCCCGACTGGTGTTGACGTTGGGAGGGCTCTGGAATGGAAAAACGCCAGCACCTTGACACGAAACTGCGTGAAGTGCTGCGGCAGGTAACCGGGAAAGAGAACCTCTATTTCCAGCCGCCTGCCGGTTACAAGCTGAAATACCCCTGCATCGTGTACAGTGAAAGCCGGCGGCAGAACCGCCACGCAAACGACGGAGTTTATGCACAGCACCTGTTTTACACAGTGACGGTGATCGACTCCGACCCGGACTCGAAACTGAAAGCGGCCGTAAGCGTATTGCCGAAATGCGCCTACGACCGCTCTTTTGTTTCTGACAACTTATACCACACGACCTTTACCATTTACCAATAAGGAGGAATACCATTGCAAGACTGATTTGGGATGCCGTAGGCGAGAAGTTCTACGAAATGGGCACCAAGATGGGTGTGCTCTACCCCATGAACGACCAGGGCTCTTATGACAATGGAGTGGCCTGGAATGGCCTGACCGCTGTGACCGAGAGCCCCTCCGGCGCGGAGGAGACCAAGCTCTACGCCGACGACATCAAGTATGCAAGCCTGCGCTCTGCCGAGGAGTACGCCTACACCATTGAGGCTTACACCTACCCCGAGGAGTGGGAGCCCTGCGACGGCTCTGCCCACGTGGCAGCCGGCGTGACCATCGGCCAGCAGAAGCGCAAGGCATTCGGCTTCAGCTGGGTGACCACCAAGGGCAACGACGTTTCCGACGAGGTGGGCCAGAAGATCCACGTGGTCTGGAACAGCACGGCTTCTCCCTCCGAGAAGAGCTATGCGACCATCAACGACAGCCCGGACGCCATCACCTTTAGCTGGGGGTGCAGTGCATCCCCCGTGAACGTGACTGGCCACCGTCCCAGCTGCCACATGGAGATCGACTGCTCCAAGCTGAAAGAGAAGACCGTGCAGGCCATCCAGGACAAGCTCTGGGGCAACACAAGCGCCGAGGCCACTCTGCCCAGCCCGGACGAGCTGATCCAGCTGATCACTACCAGCGAGGCAGCCGAGTAAACCTCTTATCGAAAAAGGAGAAGAAACTATGTACAAGAAAACGATTGAGACCATCGACTTTTGCGGTACCAAGCGCGTGGAGGACTATTACTTCAACCTGACGGCAGCCGAGCTGATGGAGATGCAGCTTTCCACCGAGGGCGGCTTTAAGGAAATGATCGAGCGGATCGTGAACGCCCAGAACCAGACCAAGATGACCGAGCTCTTTAAGAAAATGATCTGCAAGAGTTACGGTGTGCTGAGCTCGGACGGCCGGAAGTTCATCAAGAACCAGGCGGTGCTGGACGATTTCCTGGCCACGCAGGCCTACAGCGACCTGTATATGGAAATGCTGACCAGCACCGAGGCCGCTACCGAGTTCTTCAACAACGTGATCCCCCAGAACCTGGAAAAGAAGGCCGCTGCTGCCCAGTTTGCACAGCCGGGCCTGAGCATTGTTGACGCTGCAAAGCCCGTGCTTGATGCAGCCCGCGCAGACGGAAACCTGTAAGTATGAAACATGACGCCCACGGAGGGCGCCTATTTAACACCCCAGGGAGGAAAGAGAAATGCTGGTACTGAAAATTCCTGCACGACAGGTATGGGACCCAAACCGGGAGGAGTTCCTGTATATCCGGGAAACGACTCTGCGGCTGGAGCACTCTCTGCTCTCCCTGGCTAAATGGGAAAGCAAGTGGCATATCCCGTTTTTCTCGTCCGGCGGCAGCATGAGCCGCGAACAGCAGCTGGATTATTTGCGCTGCATGACACTGGACAAGGGCGTTGACCCGAAGGTGTACCAGTTTTTGACGAGAGAACAGCTGAATACCATTAACACATATATGGACGACCCCATGACCGCGACCTGGTTTCATGGGGAGCCAAAACCGAATGAGCCAAGAGACCCGGCAAAAAGACCTCGGCAGAAAGCACCGCCGCGAAGAAGCGGAACGGTGACGACGGCCGAGGTTTTGTATTGCCAGATGTTCCAGCTGGGCATCTCGAAAGAGTGCGAAAAATGGCACTTGAACCGACTTTTGACGCTGCTGCGGGTGTGCAGCGAAGCCCAGACACCGCCCAAGAAGATGAGCCGGGGCGAGGCGATGGCCCAGCAGCGGGCCCTGAACGCCCAGCGAAAGGCAAAACTGCATACGAGGGGATAATTTTTCAAAATGCCGAATATCATCGTATTCAAGCAGAAAGGCAACTTTAAGAAGACACGAAAATTTTTGAAGCGATGCTCGAACTTACAGCTGGACGATCTTTTGGACCAGTACGGGAAAGAGGGCGTGGAGGCACTGGCACGGGCCACGCCGAAAGATACAGGTAAGACCGCTGCCAGCTGGAGCTATACCGTGCACAAGAGCGACGAACGGATCACCATTACGTGGTCCAACTCCAATATTGTGGATGGCGTGCCCATTGCAGTGATCCTGCAATATGGCCACGGTACCCGGAACGGCGGGTATGTAGAGGGCGTGGATTATATCAACCCGGCCATGCGGCCGATATTTGAACGAATTGCACAGCGGGCTTGGGGTGAGGTGAGGACCGAATGAGCCGGGAAGTAGACCAGCGCGTTGTTGAGATGCAATTCAACAATGCGGACTTTGAGAAAAACACAAAGAAGACCATTGGCCTGATTGACAAGCTGATGGAAAAGCTTCAGTTCAAAGGGGCCGAAAAGGGCTTTGAAAAGCTGGACGCCGCTGCGGAAAAAGTAGACTTTGATACCATGTCCCGCTCGCTGGACGACTTGCAGAGCAAGTTTTCGGCGCTGGACATCATAGCCGCCACGGCACTGGTGAACATTACCAACAAGGCCGTGAACGCAGGCGAGAAACTGGTAAAAAGCCTCTCGGTGGACCAGATCGCCAGCGGATGGGACAAGTACACGGAGAAGACCTCCAACGTACAGACCATCATGAATGCCACCGGCAAGAGCATCGACCAGGTGAACGGCTACCTGAACAAGCTGATGTGGTACTCGGATGAAACGAGCTACAGTTTCAACGAGATGACCAGCGCTTTGAGCCAGATGACGGCAGCGGGCGGCAACATTGACAAGATGATCCCCATGATCATGGGCATCGCCAATGCCACCGCAGATGCGGGTAAGACGGGATTTGCTTTCCAGAGCACCATCCGCAACCTGACCCAGAGCTACAGTGCAGGCCATCTGCAATTGCAGGACTGGAAGAGCCTGAACCTGATGGGCACCGCCACGAAAGCTCTGAAGCAGGAGCTGATCGACACGGCAGTGGAGCTTGGTAAGATCAAAGAAGGCGATGTGACCATTGCCAGCTTTGAATCGAGCCTTTCCGACAAGTGGGCCGACACCCAGGTGATGGAGAAGACCTTTGCCAAATACTCCTCCATGATGGAAGCGGCCTACCAGCTGACCCAGAAAAACAAGGGTATGACCAGCTCAGAGGCATTGGAACAGCTTTCCGGCCAATATGGGGAACTGGCGGAGCGTGCGGCCCTGGCAGCCCAGCAGGCAACGAGCTTTGCCCAGGCCATTGACTCCACGAAGGACGCTGTGAGCTCCAAGTGGATGAGCCTGTTCGAGACCATTTTTGGCAACAAGGAAGAGGCTACCGAGACCTGGACGGAACTGGCGAACCGCTTATACGACGTGTTTGTGCCCAGCATCGACGCTTTGAACGAGCGGATGAAAGAGGGCCTGGACTCCGGCTGGCAGCAGCTGAACGACCGTATGGGCGACCAGGCGGACGTATACGACGCTGTTTTGCAGAAAGTGGCGCTGGCGAACGGCGCCGTGACGGAAGAAGCCATCCAGAGTGCCGGAAGCTTTGCCCAGGCCATGGAGCAGGGTGGTGTGGATGCAAACCTTTTGCAGCAGAGCCTGGACCAGACCATTGCTTCCCTGAAAGAGCGTCTGGCCCTGAGCGACAAAGAACTGGACAAGCGAAACCTTGATCGGGACGCCATGCAGCAGGATTACGACGCCCTGTGCAAGGTGAACGACGAGATCCGAAACGGCAGCCTGAACCTGGACCAGTATGTGAAAGCCATGAGCCAGGTTTCCGGCAGACAGCACCTGATGCAGAGCCTGTGGAACGTGTGGGACGCCATTGCTAAGATCATGGGGTCCATCAAAGGGGCGTTTGACGAGATCTTTCCGCCGAAAAGCGGAGACCATATCTATACGCTAGCCGAGCGGATGGACGAGCTGACGAAAAAGCTCATCATCAGCGATGAGACGGCGGAACAAATCAAAATGACGTTCCAGGGCGTGTTCAGCGTGGTTAAAGTGGGGACGACCCTCTTGAAGACGCTGGGCCGCATTGGTGTGAAAGCCTTTGGACTGCTGGCGAATGCAGCGGCTCCGGTGGGAGACGCGCTGTTGAGCATTGGCGCCGGGATGGGAAGTTTTCTGACCCGGGTATACGAAGTGCTGACCGGAAGCGGGAGCCTGACCGACAAATTTAATGGCCTGAAAGACGCAGCCAAGCAGCTGCTGAAGCCTTTGGATGGGTTGGCGGATGCTTTGCGGAATACCCGTCTGGGCAAAGCCATCGACGAACTGCTGGCGAAAGGCGAACAGGCTGAGGGGCTGCTGGGCGGGCTGTATACCATTGGGAAGAACGCTTTCGGGAAACTCTCAGCGCTGGTGCAGGGGGTGGCAGGCGGCAGTGTGACGGTGCTCGAAGCGCTGGGCATGGCCATTGGCGGCCTTATCTCGCGCCTGGGCAGCGTGGGCGAGCTGGCCACGAACATCCTGGGCCGACAGCTGCCGACGCTGGAAGAGTTTGGGGCCATGATCGGGGAGATGCCGGGACGGCTGGACGAGAACATCCGGGCGTTTGCGACGGGCTTTTCTTCCAGCATGGACCGTATCACCACGAAAGCCGGAGACGCCTTTGTCCCGGTAAGCGCGTTCTTTACGGCGCTGAAAGAGGGCTTTGACGCCATCAGCGGGACGGACATCTACCGTTTCCTGAGCCTGCTGGACGTTGGACTGCTGGCCGTAGCCATCAATCAGGTGGCAAAAGCCATGGTGAGCCTGAAGAAGATGCTCTAGACGCCACTGACCGCGACGCTGGATGCCATGACGGGCAGCTTTAAGGCACTGACCAAGGCGCTTAAGACCTGGCAAGCGAACGAAGCGGCCAAGACCCTGACCGGTATGGCAACAGCGGTGCTGATCCTTTCCGGTGCAATGCTGGTGATGAGCCGCATTGACACAGACCGCTTTGCAGCCACAGTGCTGGGGGCTATCGCCCTGATCGGGGCACTGACCATTTCCGCCAAGAGCCTGGTACCGGAAGCAAAGACTTTTAACAAGGCCATTACGGCCATTCAGAGCCAGCTTCTGAACGCGGGCACTCTGTGGGGTGCGGCTGCGGCGCTGGTGGGCCTGGGCATTGCCGTGGGCTCCATCACGAAAGGGCTCAACAACCTGATGCAGACCATGCAGGAGGGCGATTTCAGCAAAAACATGGCGGGCCTTGGCAGCATTATTGCAGGGCTGGCCATTGCCATCAGCCTGATGGGCAAGCTGACCGCCACCCTGAAAGTGGGCGACAAGGTCATCAACCACAAGGTGCTGCTCTCCGCTGCCGTGGAACTGCTGGCTCTGAGCACGGCGGTGCGCATCCTGACGACGGCTATAAAGCCGCTGAGCGAGATCAAGTTCACGAGCCTTGCGAAAGCCGGAATGGCGGTGGCGGGACTTGCCATGAGCCTGACGACGATGGCCTCGGCACTGGCTGTCATTCAGGGTGTGGCCGGGCCGCTGTGGATTCAAAATGGCGTGGCACTGACAGCCATGGCAGGCGGCATCTGGATCATTGCACAGGCCGTAGGAAGCCTTGCGAAGATCAACTATTTCAGCCTGGATGCGGCCATGACCAGCATGAAGACCATCATGCTACTGCTCACCGTGATGGCGACCGTCTCCCGTAAGACTCACTTTGGCTCGGGGGCGAGCATCTTCCTGATGGCGTCCGCGCTGGGAGTGCTGGCAGGCGCCGTAGGGTTGTTTGCCGTGATGGGCGACGCAGCCATTGACGGACTGCAGAAAGTGATCGTTGCATTGACGGCCCTGACAGCGGCTTCCAGCCTTTCGACGGGAAGTGCCGGGGCAGGCGCTGGCATCCTGGCCATGGCAGCGGCACTCTACGTGCTGGCAGGAGCGGTGGAGCGGTTTGGTAATATTCCATTTACCCAATTGATTCAAGGCGGCTTATCAGCAATGGCAGGACTAGCTGCACTGGTAGCGGCCCTAAAAGCTATTTCCACTATGAACCTCGACAAAACCCTCTCTGTCATCTCGAAATCTATGGTGACGTTCAGCATTGCATTGGGCGTGCTGAGCTTGGCCATCCATGGCTTTGACGGGGTGACACTGGGACAGGTAGGAGCTGCCCTCGTGAGCTTTGGCGGGGCCATTGGTATCGTGTGTGCCGTGGCAGCCGGAGTAGGTTACTTTGCACCTCTGGCCAAGGGCCTTGAGATGATGGCAAAAGCCTTTGACCACTTTGGCGGCGGCGCTTTGAAGCTGGCCGGAGCCATGGCCATTTTTGGCGTTCTCTCGTTCTTTGCGGGACCCGTGTGCACGGCCATTATCAACGCGGCACCAGACATCACGCAGGCCCTCATCAGCATGGTGACCATGCTCTGTGACGTGATCGTGGCCTGTGCAGAGCCGATCTCGAAAGCGTTCTTTGTGCTGGCGACCATCCTGATTCAGACGGCAGTAGACCTGATCGGCTGGGCATGGGATGGCGGAGATACTGGGAACGGCGGCATACAGGGAGCGCTGAACGAGCTCTGGGGGCAGATCGACCAGTGGTTTGCCGACCACACCATTCCCGGCATGGTCCAGAACTGGTTTGGGGAGCATCTGCCGGGCGGATTGTTTGGGTGGCTGAAAGACGCCCTCTTGAACCAGCAGAACGACGTTGGGAAAGACGAAGGCTTTGAAGAGACCGGCAAGTACATCGCCGAAGGAACGGCGAAAGGGATCGCAGACAACGCCGGAACGGCCAAAACGGCCATGACGGACCTTGCCAATGAATCCGACGCAGCCTTCCGGGAGGAGATGGGCATTGAATCCCCCTCCACCGTGATGGCGGAAAACGGGCGGTACCTTGTACTGGGATTGGCTGAAGGGCTGCAGGACGCCGGGGCACTGGCGATGGTTCAAAATGCCATGCTGGGGCTGGCGCAGAGCATCCGAAACGTATTTACGGGGTACTGGCAGATCCACAGCCCGAGCCAGTTGGGTGAAAGTGACGCCGAATACATTGCCGAGGGCATTGCGCTTGGCATGGTGGACAAAGAGAAAGCCCAGCAGGTGCGGGATGCCGGGTATGAGATGGCAAAAAATGCAGAATCCGGGGCCATGCAGGGACTGGGGGAAGCGAAAACTGCTATCACAAATGCATGGCATGGTATTTTGGGTGCTTTTGGGGCAAAGTGGGATACCACCGATGTTGGCAAGAAAGCCAAAGACTTTGCTTCCGAATACACGAGCGGCGGCGTGACCGACCTTGGATTTCTGGACGATTACTACCAGAAAGCGCAGGATACCGTAACAGCCGCCGCAAACGCTGCCGGCGGAAAAACCAAGAAGAAATCCGGATCTTCTTCCAAGGGGAAGACTGCGGCAGAGACCCTGACCGAGGAGTACACCAAAAAGCTGAAGGCCAACAAGTATTTGCAGGACGCCCTGACGAAAGAGACAGCCCTATGGGAGCTGCAGAGCGAAGACAGCGTGACCAATGAGGAGCTGCTGGCAAAGCGGACCGAAGTGGTGACGCAGCAGATCGAGCTGCAGGCCGACCGGGTGGACATTGCACAGGAGCAGTACGATAAGCTCTTGGCCAAAGCCGGAAAAGACAATGACAAGACCAAAGACGCTTACGCCACCTTGCTGGATGAGCAGGCATCTTTGGAAAAGCTGAAGGCCAGCCGCTACGACGACATCTGGGAAGATGTGCTGAAGCGGTATGAAAACGACTCCAAGACCGCCGAAGACGAATACAACCTGTGGGCCTCCCTCTACGAAGACACTGCTTCGGTGACCGAAGCGGCGAACAAGAAGATGGAGCAGATCAACAAAAAGATCGCTTCGCAGGCAAAAGTAGTGACGGCAGCGGAGGAGGAGTACACCCAGCTGAAAGCGGAATTTGGCGAGCAGAGCCAGAAGACGCAGGAAGCTTACCGCAAGTATCTGGAAGAGCAGAAGGACCAGCAGGACCTCATCAACGAGCTGGAAAAGGCCCAGCTGGAGCAGTTTGACAACCAGATCGCCCGATATCAGAGAGAAGCTAAGATCGTGCAGAACCGGCAGCAGATGCTGGCGAATATCTACAACGACGGCGACCTCTCGGGCCGGGAAGACGCCTACACCAGCGCCGTGGAGAAATACGGCGAAGGCTCGAAACAGGCACGGCAAGCCGCGCTGCAAGGGACCATGAGCTCCCTCATCAGCGTTGGAACCGCCATGACCAACATGAGCTCGTCCCTCAAGCAGCTGACTGAGTACCAGAAGACATACGACTACTATGTAGCCAAGGGCGAACAGAACAGCGACGATGCGCTGGATGCGCTCTCGGCTTTACAGAGCGAACAGTACAACTTTGTGGGCTTTGCGGAAAACCTGGCCGATGCCTTTGACATGACTGACAACGGCAAGAAGGCCATGATGCAGCTTGGATACACCATCTCCAAGAACTGGAAGCCCATCCAAAACGGCTTCAACAAAGTATGGAACCGGGTGCAGCAGAACTTCCCCGAGACGGCGAAGAAGTTGACCGCCACCCTGAACCTTGCTATGAGCGAGGGCGCAGCGGAGACGGCATCCAGCTTTATGCAGACCATTGTGGCGGCTATGAGCGGAGACTACGCTACGGCCATCGTCTCCGGCCTGAACACGGTGCTGAGCTTCATGAACACGGAGTTTGGCAAGGCCGTGCTGCAGGGGCTGGCAGGCGTTTTCGCAAAAGCGATGACGGGGCTTTCCACGGGCGGATTCTTCACGAAGCTGCTGGGAAAACTGTTTGGCTCCAAGGGCGTGGCGTCTGCCGTGGCACAGACCGCACAGGTGGCTGCGCAAACGGCGCAGATCGCCCAGAGCACGGGCGAAACGGCAGCGGCTGTGACAAACGCGGTTGCTCAGACGGCACAGGTAGCCAAAGGCGGCGGATTCCTTGCCAAGATCCTCGGGTTCCTCGGGAAAGCTGGTACGGCCGCCAAGGTCGGGCTTGGAAAAGCCGTAGGCCTTGTGGGAGCAAAGTTTGCGGCGCTGACTGCCACCGGCGGGCCCCTTGCAGGCATTGCAGCTGCACTGAGCAGCACCGGCCCGATCGGCATTGCAGTGGCAGCACTGATCGCAGGCGGTGGACTGGTGATCGCCAACTGGAGCAAGGTGAAACAGTGGTTCTCGAACTTCGGCAGCTGGATGAAGGACAAGTTCTCCAAGCTCTGGAGCGGAGCCAAGGGGCTCATCTCCGGTGCTGTGGGTGTGGGTAAGAACATCCTGGGCGGCCTGTGGAAGGGTGTGAAGACCGTGGCAGGCGGCTTATGGAACGGCATCAAGAGCATCGGCAAGGGAATCATCAACGGCTTCAAATCGCTGTTTGGCATCCACTCGCCATCGACAGTGTTTGCCAAGATCGGCCAGTACATGATGCTGGGACTTCAAAATGGCATCAGCAGCAACGCGCAGGGAGTGAACCGCACGTTGGAGGACGTCTCGGAAGGGGCGCTGGGCGTGGCCATGGACTGCTCCAAGCGTTTGCTGGCAGCCACTGACGAAGCCATGGAATACCAGCCCACCATTCAGCCGCTGGTGGACCTCTCCAACGTGCAGGCGGGAGCGGCATGGCTGGACGAGAACCTCTCGGACGGCGTACGGCGGGTCGGCTTTGAACTGGACCGTAGTGCCCAGCTGGCCGACATCGTTTCCCGCCGCGACGAAGCCCGGAAAGCGGCGCTCTGGCAGAAAGACGAACCAAAGACCGAAGAAATGTCCAACAAAGACATCGTGGAGGCCATCGGGACGCTGGGCGGACGCATTGACAGCGTAGCCGAGGCCGTTGGCCGGATGAAGCTGAGCATCAACGGCAAGAAGTTTGTGGGCGGCATCATCAACGACGTGGACGAGGGGCTTGGGAAGATCGCCAGCAGGAACAGGAGATAGAGCGCTGTTCCGGTAGGACCTCTCAGTCAGCTACGCTGACAGCTCTCCTAGCAGGAGAGCCCTTGGCATGTCCGTACACGGCACCAGACCGTTTGGGTTTTAGCAAACATCAAAATGGAGGGCCCTGTTGCCCACGGGAGGTTATCTATGGTTGTTAACGGCTTCACCCACCTGGGCGAGGCGGAGATCAGCCGGCACGAGCTGAGTTTCCAGGGCGTGGACCTGCGGGGAAACATCATCCCGGGGAGCGTGCTCTGGACGACGGAGCTTGGACTCATCCCGGCAGGACCTCTAACCATTGCCCCTTTTGAGGAGGCGACCCAGTTCGATGACGTCCCCTCCTACCACGGGCAGCTGGAAAACACCTTATACGCGGAAGCCCACACCTACTCGAACAGTACGGGAAGCTGGGACTTCTATTTTACGCATGATGGCAAGAACCGCTCCCCCTGGGACCAGTGCGCGGCAAGCGGCTGTGTAGGGGGAGAGGCCATTGCCACCGAATATGGGCAGGGCATCTATCATCTGGAATACAGTCAGAAAGCGCTGGAGAACTACCCGGGCTGGTATGTGCGGGCCTGGACGTTTTC
>ENA-UOOA01004061-UOOA01004061.1-human-gut-metagenome-genome-assembly--contig:-P61old-NODE-4061-length-17148-cov-8.413327_pt1 | contig 17148 bp, 12 predicted proteins | sample MGYA00242467_ERZ724014 | MGnify/ENA metagenome assembly ERZ724014
CTCTGTCAACCTCCGTCGGCACAACGCCACCCCTTTGAAAAAAAGGGAGACTTACGCAGGAAAATAGCATAAATCTCCGCCTAAAATGACACTCATTGCATTTTTACTCATGATACCACGTATTTCCATGGATTGCAAGGAGAAACCGAAATTTCACTCCATGTTGCGGTAGCAGCTCCGGCCATGAAAAAAAAGGCCGCATACGCCGCCTTTTTTCGTCTTTTATTCGTAGTCCCACAGCAGGAACATGGGCTTGATGGCCACTACCTCGTCGTACTCCTCCTGCTCTACCTGCACGGAGGCGTTCAGGGCCTTCAGATCCTTTTTCATGACGTTCAGGGCCTCCCCCACGCTCTGGGCACGGCCCTCCCGCAGCACCCGGATCATCCGCTGCAGCACCACAGGGTGGGCGTACCGGGCCGGCACCGGGAAGTCCTCCGGCAGCAGGGCAGCCACGTCGGAGATGGAGCGCTCCCACTCCTGGGCGATGGCTTTCTTGTTATTCTTGGCGGTAGGCAGCACATGGGCGCCGGAAAAGAAGAAGATGGCCGCCAGGCCGAACAGGGCGAAGTACACGCCCACATTCTCGCCACGGATCAGGGCCATAATGCCGTACACCACGGCGGCGATGCCCGCCACAATAATAGCCAGCGCCACCCAGCGATAGGCGGGATTGCTGCGGTCATTGACCCGCTTGGCCTTAGCCGCCGTGGACAGCTTCGCCGTCTGCTCCGGGTACTCCTCCAGCAGCTGCTGGGCCTGCTCCAGTGTCTCCCGGGCGGCCTGCGCCTGCGGCGTCAGCTGCTTGAGATAGCGCTTGGCCTCCCGCTCGGCCTTCTCCCGCAGGCGGCGCTCCGCCTCCACACTGTGGCGGGGGATATCCGGGCAGACCCGTGCCATGTGGGCCAGCAGAAGGTCCACGTCCTCCTCGTGCTTGAAGTTGCACTGCTTCTGGCTGCCGTCGTCCAGCTCCACCACCAGATAGGGGATGGAGCCGAAGGCCCCCTTGCCGGTGAAGCCGCCCTTGCTCATGGCCACCCGCTTAAAGACACGGCGCACGGACTCCAGTGCCACATAGTACCGCCGGTCGATGAAGAAGCTGTTGAGATACAGCGCCTGCTCCCCCACGCCGCAGGGGCCGTAGCGCTTGCAGGACTTCTTGTCTGCCTTCAGCACCTCCGGCGGCAGAGTGGTGTTGCCCAGTTTCACAGGTGTAAACATCGTGTGTCCCTCCAAAGTGCGAAAAGCAGTGGGAGAGCGTGCCCCCCCACTGCTTTGCATGAAAAGTTACTTGCCCAGCGTCTCATAGTGAGGCTGCGTATGGCGCTTTTTGATGGTATACAGGAAGATACCCAAGAACAGCGCTGCCACAGCGATACCGATGGGATACGCCACGGCGGTGTTGTAGATGATGGTGCCGTCAGCGGCCTTGTGGTTGATGAGTTGACCCAGGCACTCGTTGCCCAGCAGGAAGTAGGTGGCAGACACGGCGCTCATGAAGGTGGCGGGAACAGCCGTCAGCCAGTAGTTCTTCTTATCGTAGAACAGATACATGGAGGCAGCCCACAGCACGATCATTGCCAGCGTCTGGTTGGTCCAGCTGAAGTAACGCCAGATGATGGTATAGTTGATGGCGCCCAGAGCATTACCCACACCCAAAATAGCGCCGATACCCAGCACGGGCACACACAGCAGCAGACGGTTCTTCCACTTCTTCTGGTCCAGCTTGAACCAGTCGGCCAGCACCAGACGGGCGCTGCGGAAGGCCGTATCGCCGGAGGTGATGGGGCAGGCGATCACGCCCAGCATGGCCAGAGCCACGCCGACCTTACCCATGGTCTTGATGCACACATCGTAAATGGCGGCAGACTGACCGTTGGCCAGGATCTCGGCCAGTCCGGTATTCAGGCCACCGGTGACCTCATACAGGGCGCATCCGGCAGCGGCCCACACCAGCGCAATGATACCCTCGGAAACCATGGCGCCGTAGAACACGAAGTGACCCTGCTTCTCGCTCTTCATGCAGCGAGCCATCAGGGGGCTCTGGGTGGAATGGAAGCCGGAGATAGCACCGCAGGCCACGGTGATGAACATGAAGCTCCACACGGGGGTTCCGCTGGGATGCATGGAGCGGAAGTTGTCCCACAGCTCGGGAATGGTGTACTCAGGGTTGACAAAGATACCGATGATCACGCCCGCCGCCATAACGATCAGGCAGATACCAAACACGGGATAAATCTTGCCGATGATCTTGTCGATGGACAGGAAGGTGGCGATGAAGTAATAGACCAGCACGATGATCAGCCAGAACAGCGTGGTGGTGACGATACCGTTGGAGCCGCCGTTCTTGAACAGGGTGACGATCAGGCCGGCAGGGCCAACAGCAAACACCGTACCCACCATGATCAGCAGCACCACGCTGAACACACGCATGACGTTCTTCATGAAGCCGCCCAGATAGATGCCGGAGATCTCGGAGATGGAGGCACCGTTGTTGCGCTCGCTCATCATACCGGAGAAATAGTCGTGGACGCCGCCAGCGAAGATGGTGCCGAAGGTGATCCACAGGAACACGATGGGGCCCCACAGAGCACCCTGCAAAGCGCCGAAGATGGGACCGAGGCCCGCAATGTTCAGCAGCTGGATCATGAACAGCTTCCACTGGGGCAGGACTACATAGTCCACGCCGTCGTTGATCTTTACGGCAGGCGTTTCACGGTCGTCGGGGCCGAAGGTATTCTCCACGACCTTGCCGTACAGGAAGTAGCCGCCGATCAGCAAAGCAAGACAGATCAGAAAACTAATCATATTGTCTCCTCCTTACACAATGACACAAAAGGTTTTCCCGGCTGCAGTCCGGGCGCGGCACGGGGGGAACTCCCGCTCCGCAGGTACATTTTTTCGCACAAATATAACGGCCATTACTGACAGAAAACGTTTCCGCCTCCGCCATACGACATTATCATATCTCTTTTGTGAAAAAAGTCAACAATCAGAATCGACAAAATCATCACAAAATTTTTTTGCAATTTTCACAGAAAATTCACACTTTGCTCATTGCCGGTAACGATACCGAAAACTCAGAAATCGCTGTTTCCCCCGAAATATGGTACTTTTTGACTACCTTGGTTTCCCCTGACGCGTTATTTCGTTTCGCTGAATGAAATTATTCAAATTCCGTCATATGCTCTGCCGTTCGGAATAATCGACGTCTGTTCGCAGATTTTTCGGGGATATGCCGGGATGCAGAGGGTCTTCCGGATGGTACAACTCTTGCTCCCATCAGGGGTCTTTTCGTTGGGTGCTTCTGTTCAGCAAGGCGGGAAGTATGATAACAATTTGAAATATATGCATCGAATTATACGGTTTGTTGTCACCGTACGGCAACTCATGCAAAGGTATTACGGATTCCCACGGTCGGTCTGCGGACTGGTGAATGACAGTGCTATATTTATGTTGATAGCCTTCAGCAGCCTATGATGCTTTTCGCTTTTCTTGTCTCCTGCGGGTAACTTCGATGGGAACGTGCCTCCGGCGGCCCGCTTTTCCCAGCAGCCGGAAAAGTGGGCTATCGGAGACAAGGGAAAAATCTTCTGAGCAAAACAGCCTCCCCGCAGCAAAAGAGGGACACGCCCGCCAGTGTGTCCCTCTTTTGCCCCTTCCATCGAGATCTTCTATCCAATATTCCGCCTATCAGTGCCGGGACACACGGTCCCAGTTCTCCGGATCCTCGTACAGCAGCTCAATGTCCTCCATATACTCCGAATCCATTGGGTTGTCCAGCGCCGCCCGATCCTTGTACTGCTCCAGCATCCGCCGGGACTTCTCCGGCGGCTGAACCGTACCGGCGCCGGCGATGCACCCGCCGGGGCAGGCCATGCCCTCCAGCAGATAGCCGTCGTATTTGCCGGACCGGGCCACCCGCAGCATCTGGCGGCAGGCCCGCAAGCCCGCGGCGTACACCGTCTTGACCTCCCGATCCGGATTCTTGGTCTGAATCACCTTCTCCACGGCCTTAGCCACGCCGCCGGAGGCAGCAAAGCCCACGCCGGGAGCCGACGCCTTATAGTGAGCCTCCGTATCAGGGATTTGGGAGAAGTCGATATCCTTGGCGGCGAACATTCCCCGCAGCTCCTCAAAGGTCAGCACGAAGTCCACCTCGCTGCGGACGCTGCGGCGGCTGGCCTCCAGCTTCTTGGCGGCGCAGGGGCCAATAAAGGCGATCTTGCAGTCGGGGTGCTTCCGCTTCTGGAGTCGGGCCGTCAGCACCATGGGGGTCATGGTCATGGAGATGTACGGCGCAAAGCCGGGAAACTCCTTCTTGGCCATGACGGACCATGCCGGGCAGCAGGAGGTTGCCATAAAGGGCTGCCTGGCGGGGACGTGCTCCATGAACTCCTCCGCCTCCTCCACGGCGCAGAGGTCGGCGCCCACCGCCACCTCCTCCAGTCCTTCGAAGCCCAGCTGCTTCATGGCGGTGAGGATCTGTCCGGGAGTGACCTTTTCACCAAACTGGCCCCAGAAGGCCGGGGCGATGATGGCGATGACCTTCTCCCCCTTCTTGATGGCGTGGATCAGCTGGAAGATCTGGCCCTTGTCCACAATGGCGCCGAAGGGGCAGTTCACCAGACACTGGCCGCAGTTGACGCACTTATCGTAGTCGATGTCCGCCCGGCCATACTGGTCCTTGCCGATGGCGTTCATGCCGCAGGCCTCCTGACAGGGCCGCAGGAACTTGATGATGGCCTGATAGGAGCAGGCCTCCTTGCAGCGGCCGCACTTGATGCATTTGGTCTGATCGATGCGGGCCCGGCCATGCTCCAGCTCGATGGCGCCCTTGGGGCAGGACTGATAGCAGTGCTTGGCCAAGCACCCCTGACAGGCCTGCGTCACCTCGTAGTGGGTGTCCGGGCAGGCGTGACAGGCGTACTTGATGATGTTGATCAGCGGTGGATCGTAGTATTTTTCGGAGATGGCGCTAGCCTCCACGCCGTCGGAGATCATGTTCTCCTCCGTCACGTCCCGCAGCGGCAGACCCATGGCCAGCCGGATGCGCTCACCAACGATGGCCCGCTCCAGAAAAATGGATTCCCGATAGGTCCCCACCTCGCCGGGGATGATCTCATAGGGCAGCTTCTCCATGCGAGAGCAGTAGTCCCCACCCTCATAGGCCAGCTTTGCCACAGCGGCAAAAACCTGCTTACGCAGTGCCTCCACGTTGCAGTACAAGTTTCTCATGTGTTCCCTCGCTAAGTTCCCGTTAAGTTCCAAATGTATCATGCTCTGCCGACAGCCCGGCATTTTTCACGCACATTATAGCAGATGTCCTCCACTCTTGACAATAGAGGATTCCGTTTTATTATTAAAACAATAAATAATCATTACAGCCTGAATATCCCCTCTTGACGGCCCTGCTGCCAGCGTGGTAAGCTAATCCATACCATGGATACAGAAAAATTCTCCCCTATGGAGGTGCCGCTATGGACATTCGGGAATATACCTCCCCCACCCTGCCGGTGGCTCAATTCGTGGAGCGGTATGTGGATACCGACCACTATGACGCCGGGTGCCGGGGGTGTGATAACTACGGGCAGGTGTGGGTATGTCCCCCCTATGATTTCTCCGTCTCCGGCTACTGGAGCGGATTCCGGGAGGTGTGCCTGCGGGGCGTGCAGCTCCGGTTCTCCCCGGAGGAGCAGGCCCGCAGCTATCATCCGGAGGATCTGGCGGAGCGACTACGGCAGCTGTTCTCCCAGACGGCCCGGCAGATGATCCTCCGGCTGCGGGAGGAGTATCCCCGGTCAGATATCCTCACCGTGGGCGGGTGCCATCTGTGCGAGCACTGCACCCGGCCGGAGGGCCGGCCCTGCCGGTATCCGGAGGGCATCGGCTATACGCTGGAGTCTTTGGGCTGCGACGTGTCCGCTGCGGCGGAGCAGCTGCTGGGCTGGCCGCTTCTGTGGAGCCGGAAGGGCTGCCTGCCGGAGTATATGGCGCTGGTCTGCGGCGTGCTGATACGGTGAGAGACGGTCTTGCCATGATCGCCGCCGAGGGTAAAAATAAAGTCCGGAAACGACTGGTTTCCGGACTTTAATTCTATAATACAGAAGAAACTCAAACCAGGAACTTCGCCAGTCCCAGCACCAGCGGCATGGTGATCATGGACAGCAGCGTCTGCACCGCCACCAGCGATGGAGCCAGAGACACATCCCTGTCGAACTTGGCGGCGAACATCCCCAGCAGCGCCGCCGGAGGCGTGCTGGCCGCAATGACCACCGCCAGCGTCACGCCGGAGTCCAGCCGCATCAGCATACACACCCCCAGCGCCAGCAGCGGCAGGATCACCAGCCGCAGTGCCGCCGACACCCAGAAGCTGGCTCCGTGCAGCGCCCGGCGGAAATCCGCCTGAGACAGCTGATAACCGATGACCACCATGGGCAGGGGCGTATTCATGTCGGAGAGATATGTAATGGGGGATAGAATGATCTCCGGCAGGGTGATTTGCAGCAGATACAGCACCATGGCGATAGCCACGCCGATCACACCGGGATTCATCAGCAGCGTGCGCCACGAAAACGCCATCTTGCCGCCCTTCACCAGCTGGATGCCCAGCGTCCAGGTCAGGACGGTGAACACCAGCAGATAGGCCGAGCCGTAGAACACACCCAGCGAACCCAGGATAGCCGTCTGCAGCGGCACTGCCATGAAGCCGCAGTTGGAGAAAATGGCGGAAAATCGGAAGAAGCTCTTTCGCATGGGATCCCGATCCCGGATGACCAGTTCACTGACCAGAATATTGATGCCGTGGATCACCAGCGCTGCCAGCAGCGCTACCCAAAAATTGTGGAAGGTCTCCGTCTCCAGCGGCCGCTGGAACACCACGATGAGGATACAGGGGGACACCACATACATCAGCAGGTTGGACATGGACACCGCGCCCTTGTGGGTGATGAGGTGCAGCTTCCCCAGCACGAAGCCCGTGCCGATCATGAGGAACAGGATCAGCACCTGTGTACCTACCGAGAGAAATGATTCGATCATACCGGATTCCTTCCCGCCCGCAGGGGGCTGCGTACACACACAGCCGGGACAGACGGCTTGCGCCGTCTGTCCCGGTGGGTCACGCTGTGATTTTTTCTATCTGTATTTTAGTCCTTGTTGTAGCTGTGCGCCAGCGCCACATAGGTCTCATAGCGGGCATCTGCCTCCACCTGAGCCTCGGCAAAGAGCTTGGCCGCCGTCTCCGGATACTTGATCTTCAGGCCGGCATAGCGGACCTCGCCGTTGAAGAACTCCTCCACAGGCACAGAGGGCTTCTTATAGTCCAGAGAGAAGGGCTTTTCGGTCTTGTTGGGATCGTAGCGGTACAGGGGCCACAGGCCGCAGTCCACAGCCTTCTTCATCTCGGCCTGCACGTTGTTCATGCCGGCCTTGATGCCGTGGTTGATGCAGGGGGCGTAGGCGATGACGATGGAGGGACCCTTGTGGGCCACAGCCTCGGTGACGGCCTTCATCAGCTGAGCGGGATTGGCGCCCATGGCCACGGAGGCCACATACACGTTGGGATAGGTCATCATCAGACGGCCCAGATCCTTCTTGGCAGTCTTTTTGCCGCCGTCAGCGAACTTGGCGGAGGCGCCCACAGGCGTGGCCTTGGAGGACTGGCCGCCGGTGTTGGAGTACACCTCGGTATCCACCACAAAGACGTTGATGTCCTCGCCGGAGGCCATGACGTGATCCAGTCCGCCATAGCCGATGTCGTAGGCCCAGCCGTCGCCGCCGAAAAGCCATACCACCTTCTTGCCCAGCTGATCCTTGTTCTTCAGCAGCTTCTCGGCCAGCTCGGCAGCCTCACCGGTGAGGGAGGCAGACTCCAGAGCCGCCGTCAGCTTGCGGGCATCGGCATCGTTGGCATCCAGATCGTCGAAGGAGGACAGCCAAGCGTTGATGGCCGTCTCCAGCTCCGTGCCGGGGACCAGCGGCAGCAGCTGCTGAGCCGCCTGCTTGACGTAGGCCCGGCGCTGCTTGGTAGCCAGCACCACGCCCAGACCGTTCTCGGCCTGATCCTCGAACAGGGTACCGTAGAAGGCAGGGCCACGGCCCTCCTTGTTCTTGGTATAGGGCAGGGACGGGAATGCACCGGCCCAAGCCAGAGAGCAGCCCACGCCGTTGACCCAGTAGGTCTTTTCGCCGTACAGCTGGGTGATGAGCTTGGCATAGGGGGTCTCGCCGCAGCCGGCGCAGGCGCCGGAGAACTCCACCAGCGGCTGGCTGAACTGGCTGCCCTTGAGGGTCTTGCGGTCGAACACACCGGGCTTGTCCTTCAGGGACAGGGCATAGTTCCAATTGGTCTCATCATACATAGTATCATCCACAGGCTGCATCGTCAAGGCCTTATCCTTGGCGAGACAGGAAGCGGCGCAGCTGCCGCAGCCGGTGCAATCCAGCGTGCTGACCTGCAGGCGGTACTGCAAGCCCTTGGCTCCCTTGGCGGGAACGGTGGTGAAGGCGGCGGGAGCCGCAGCGGCCTCCTCCTCGTCCACCAGATAGGCCCGGATGGCGGCATGGGGGCAGACAAAGGTACACTGGTTGCACTGCAGGCACTTGTTGCTGTCCCACTGGGGCAGGAAGGCGGCAATGCCACGCTTGTCGTACTTGGAGGTACCCAGCGGATAGGTGCCGTCCTGATAGGGCAGGAAGGCGGACACGGGCAAATCGTCGCCACGCTGACGGTTGCAGGGGACCACGATGTTCTTCACCACATCCGGCAGGCTCTCGTCCACGGTGCGGTCGTCGGCGGCATTGGCCCAGTCCGCGGGAACGTTGACCTTCACAGGGCTGTTGATACCGGCGTCCACGGCGGCCATGTTCATGTTGACCACCTTTTCGCCCTTCTTGGCGTAGGTCTTTTGCACAGCCTCCTTCATATGGCGCACGGCGTCCTCCACCGGCATCACACCGGAGAGCTTGAAGAAGGCAGCCTGCAGGATCATGTTGGCGTGGTTGCCCAAGCCCAGCTCACGGGCCAGACGGTTGGCGTCCACGATATAGAACTGCACGTTGTGGCGGGCGATGTACTGCTTGACGTCGCCGGGCAGCTTCTCCGTCAGCTCCTCCTCGGTCCAGGAGGTGTTCAGCAGGAAGGTGCCGCCGTCCTTGATCTCGTGGATCATGTCATAGCGAGTGATGTAGGACTGGGAGTGACAGGCCAGAAAATCCGCCGCCTTGATAAGGTAGGTGGAGCGGATGGGGCTCTTGCTGAACCGCAGGTGGCTCTTGGTGATGCCGTAGGACTTCTTGGAGTCGTACTCGAAGTAGGCCTGCGTATACATACCGGCGTAGTCACCGATGATCTTGGCGGAGTTCTTGTTGGCACCCACCGTACCGTCGGAGCCCAGACCCCAGAATTTGCAGGACACGGTGTCGGCGGACTCGGTGATGAGAGGCTCATGGACATCCAGAGACAGATGAGTCACATCGTCGTTGACGCCGATGGTGAACAGGTGCTTGCCGCTTTCATCCTTCATGTTGTCGAACACGGCCTTCAGCTGGGCGGGCGTCACGTCCTTGGAGGCCAGACCATAGCGGCCGCCGTAGATCTCCGGGGCGTCGCTGCGGTTGGCAAAGGCGGCGCACACATCCAGATACACAGCGCCGGCAATGGCACCGGGTTCCTTGGAGCGGTCCATGGCGGTGATCTTCTTCACCGTTCTGGGCAGGGCGTTCAGGAAGTACTCCATGTCGAAGGGGCGGAACAGATGGATCTGCATCAGGCCCACCTTCTCGCCCTTGGCACACAGATAGTCCACCACCTCACGGGCGCACTCGCAGGCGGAGCCCATCATCACCATGACACGGTCGGCATCCTTGGCGCCGTAGTAATTGAAAATGTGGTAGTCCCGACCGGTGATCTCGTTGATGCCCTGCATATACCCCTCCACCACAGCGGGGATGCTGTCATAGGCGCCGTTGTTGGCCTCCTGAGACTGGTAGTAGACGTCGGGGCCCTGCACGGTGGTACGCATCACCGGATGCTCCGGGTTCATGGCGATGGCATGATAGTCCTCCAGCGCCTGACGGTCCAGCAGCTTCTCCACCTTGTCCAGATCGATGACCTCGATCTTCTGGATCTCGTGGCTGGTGCGGAAGCCGTCGTGGAAGTGGATGAAGGGTACACGGGTCTTGATGGTGGTCAGGTGGGCCACGGCGGCCAGATCCATGACCTCCTGCACGCTGCCGGTGGACATCATGGTGACGCCGGTGGTACGGCAGCTCATGACATCCTGATGGTCACCGAAGATGTTGTTGGCGTGCTGGGCCACGGAACGGGCAGCCACGTGGAACACGGCGGGCATCCGGTGACCGGCCATGATGTACAGGTTGGGGATCATCAGCAGCAGACCCTGAGAGGAGGTGAAGGTGGTGGCCAGCGCACCGGCCTCCGCCACGCCGTGGAGGGCGCCGGCAGCGCCCGCCTCGGACTGCATCTCCACCAGCCGCACAGGCTGGCCGAACATATTCTTCTTACCGGCGGCAGACCACTCATCCACCTTCTCGCTCATGGGAGAGGAGGGGGTGATGGGGTAGATACCGGCTACATCGGTGAAATGGTAGGCAACGGTGGCACAGGCCTCGTTACCGTCCATAGTTTTCATGACTTTCTTATCAGACATTACATTGCCTCCTAACGTATCCGTCGCCCGGCAGCAGCCGGTGCGGCATTTTTCTATCTGTCGGATGCTGAGTTACGCCTTGATGATAGCGCCCTCGTCGGCAGAGGCAGCTACCTTGGCATACAGCCGCAGATAGCCGTTGGGGATGTTCTTCTTGGGCAGTTCCAGTGTCTTGTAGCGCTCAGCGATCTCCTCGTCGGAGACGTGCAGCTCCAGAACGCCCTCATCCACGTCGATGAGGATCTCGTCGCCGTCGTGAACGATGGCCAGAGGACCGCCCTCGGCAGCCTCCGGGGAGATATGGCCCACGAAGCAGCCGTTGTTGGTGCCGGAGAACCGGCCGTCGGTGATCAGGGCAGCGGACTTGCTCAGGCCCACGCCGTACATATACTTCATGGCCTTGAACATCTCACGCATACCGGGGCCGCCCTTGGGACCCTCGTAGCGGATGACCACCACGTCGCCGGCCTGGATCTTGCCGCCCAGGATGGCCTCCTCGGCCTCCTCCTCGCTGTTGTAGCACTTGGCCTTACCCACAAAGCGATGCATGGAGGGATCGATGGCGCCGGGCTTGGACACGGCGGTACGGGGGCAGAGGTTGCCGTGCAGAACGGCCACGCCGCCGGTCTTGGAGAAGGGCTCCTCCACCGTCTTGATGATGGTGGGATCCTCCGGATACTCGTAGACGTAGCCGGCCAGATTCTCGGCCAGCGTCTTGCCGCTGACGGTCATGACGGAGGTATCCAGCAGGCCGCCCAGATGCTGCATGACACGGGGGATACCGCCGGCCCGGTAGAATGCCTCCATCTCCGGCTTGGCAGCGGGATTGACCTTGGCGATCTGGGGTGTGGTCTTGGTGAGGGCCTCGAACTCCTCCAGCACGTTCATATCCAGCTCCGCCTCGTTGGCAATGGCGGGCAGATGCAGCACGGCGTTGGTGGAGCCGCAGATGGCCATGGTCACCTTGATGGCGTTGCGGATGGCCTCCTTGGTGAGGATCTGGCGGGCGGTGATGCCCTTCTTGCACAGCTCCACGATGGCACGGCCGGACTCGAAGGAGTGGCGCAGACGGCCGGCGTAAGCAGCGGGGATCAGAGCGCCGCCGGGCAGGGTCATGCCCAGTGCCTCGGACACGCAACACATGGTGTTGGCGGTGCCAAGGAAGGAACAGGAGCCGCAGCCGGGACAGGCGGTGTTCTCCAGAGAGTTGTACTCGCACTCGGTGATCTTACCGGCCATCAGCATACCCAGGGCCTCGGAGATGGAGGTCAGGTCGGACTTACGGCCGTCGAACTCGATGCCGCCCAGCATGGGACCGCCCACACAGACAATGCAGGGGATATCCAGACGAGCCGCCGCCATCAGCATGGCAGGCACGATCTTATCGCAGGAGGCCAGCAGCACCAGACCGTCCAGCCGGTGGGCCTGCGCCATGATCTCCACGGAGTCGCAGATGATCTCACGGGAGGGCAGAATGTAGTGCATACCCTCATGACCCTGTGCCACACCATCGCAGGCAGCGATGGTGCCGAACTCCACAGCGGTGCCGCCGGCGGCATAGATGCCGTTCTTCACATACTCAGCCACCTTATCCAGATTGTAGTGGCCGGGAACCAGCGTGTTCCAGGTGTTGGCAATGCCGATCAGGGGCTTGCCCTCCTTCAGTTCGCTGTCCGTGTAGCCCATGGACTTGAACAGGGAGCGGGCAAATGCGCTGTCCTCCATGCCAAGGATCGCCTTACTACGGTTTTCCATTGTGTTTCCTCCTTCAAATATGACATATCTCTTTTTCTTATGTTACTGGCCGCAGGCTGCGGCTTGGTTCGGCTGTTATTCTATAATACCGTTTACCATTCTGAAAATATTATAAAATTCATGGTGCCTTTTGTCAATAGGATATCTTCTGCTTTTCTAAAAAACTTGACTGTTTTCCGGTATTAGTTGACTTTATCTGTGAGAAGGTCTATAATGGTCTGAATTAGATTGGTTCGCAATGTTCTATGATACAGAACGAACAAGGAAGGAAAAGATATGGCAACCACAAAAACCATCCAGTCGGTGGAGCGGGCCTTCTCCATTCTGGAATACCTTCAACAGTGCGGCGGCGGAGAGCGCAGCGTCAAGGAGATCGCTGATGCACTGGAGCTGAACAAGAGCACCGCCTTCGGCCTCATCAACACCCTGACCACGCTGGGCTACCTGCAGCAGAACGCAGATAACCAGAAGTATGTGCTGAGCCTGAAGCTGCTGAGCTTCTCCAACACCATCAAGGTCCAGAACAGCATCATCCGCACCGTCCACCCCTATCTGGAGCAGATCAGCCTGAAATACGGTGAGATCGCCCACTGCGGCGTGGCTCAAGGGGACAGCGTCATCTATGTGGACAAGGTGGAGTCCAGCCGGTCGCTGTCTATCAACACCCAGATCGGCACCAAGAACTACCTCCACTGCACCGGCGTGGGCAAGTGTATTCTGGCCTATATGCCGGAGGATGAGCAGCAGCACATCCTCGCCGGACCGCTGAAGGCACTGACCTTCAACACCATTGTGGACCCCCGTCAGCTTCAGGCGGAGCTGCGGCACATCCGGGCCGACGGCTACGCCATGGACAACGAGGAGGTGGAGGTGGGTCTGTCCTGCGTGGCAGTGCCGGTGTTCTCCGCACCGGGGCAAGTCTCCTGCTCCATCAGCATCTCCGGCATGACCCCCCGTGTCCGCACTGCCCTGCGGGGTGGACTGCTGGACGATCTGAGGCAGGCCTCCGCCGACATCTCCCGCAGTCTTTACGGCTATCAGCCCGCCGATGACCTCCTGTAACGGGTCCCTGCGATCCAACTGTATACCGATCGTCTCACAAAGCGGAGGGGAAACATGGTTTCCCCCTCCGCTTTCTTTTGCCTCAGTGCCGCACAGCAGACGGCAAATCTCTCACGGAAGGATCCATTCACTCCTTCCGCAATTTTTTAATAGCACGTCACGCCGCCGTCGATGGGCAGGTTCACGCCGTTGAGGAAGGACGCCTCGTCGCTGGCCAGATACAGCACCGCATTGGCCACATCCTCCACGGAGGTCAGGCGGCCCAGCGGGATCTCGTTGAGCCGGGCCTGCTTTTTCACCGGGTCCGCCATCAGAGCCGCCACAAAGGGCGTGTCCACGGTGGCGGGATGGATGGAGTTGCAGCGGATGTTGTCCTTGCCATACCGGGCGGCCACAGACTTGGTCAGCAGGGTGATAGCGCCCTTGGTGGCCGTGTAGGCCTCCGGAGTGTTCATGTGGCCGATGAGGCCGCAGATGGAGGAGGTGTTGATGATGGCGCCGCCCCCCTGCTTCCGCATCACCGGCAGAACATACTTGGTGGCCAGAAAGACGCTGGCGGTATTGACCTCCATCATCTTCATCCACTCGTCCTTCACCATTTCCTCGATGGGCTTGCGGATGTTGATGCCGGCGTTGTTCACCACCACATCCAGCCGTCCGCTCTCGGAGACGATGCGCTCTACGATGGTCTTCCACTCCTCCTCGCTGGTGACATCCGCCACGGCGCCGTGGGCCTTGCCGCCCTGACGCTTCAGCTCCTCCACCAGCTGGTCGATCTTCTCCTGCACCAGATCCAGGATCCAGACCTCGGCCCCATTCCGGGCCAGCAGCTTCGCCTGTGCCGAGCCGATGCCACCTGCACCGCCGGTGATAACGATGACCTTATTCTGTACGTTCATGTTAAATCCCTCCCTTTCGTGCGTTACGCTCTGGTTTCCTTATCCTTCCACGCCTTGGCGGGGTTCTGCACGCCCATCTTGCCGCCGCTGATCTCCAGCGTGGTGCCGGTGATATAGCGGGCATAGTCCGATGCCAGAAACGCCAGCGCCCACGCCACGTCCATGGGCTCACCGAAGGTCTGCATGGCGATGGCGCTCTTCATGGCCTCGCCGTTGCTGACGGTAAGTGCGTGGGTCATGTCCGTATCGATGACGCCGGGGATATACCCGTTGACTCGGATGCCGTAGGGGGCCAGCTCCGCTGCCAGCGTGTTCACCATGGACTTTACGGCGGACTTGGTGGCGGCATACACGCCGCTGCCCACAGAGGGGAACACCGCCGCAAAGGAGGAGGCCAGCAGCATGACGCCGCCCTTATCCTTCATGGCCTCATACGCAATGCGTGCGCCCAGATACACTGACTTCATGTTGGTGTCCACCGTCTTGTCCCAGACGTTCTCCGGGGTGTCGATGATGCTGTACTGGGGATAGACACCGGCGTTGCTGACCCAGATGTCCAGCCCGCCCAGTGCTTCCTCGGCGTGGCGGGCAAAGCCCTTCAGGGACTCGTCGTCGGACACGTCGCAGGTCTCGCCGAAGGCGGTGATGCCCTGCGCCTTCAGCTCCTCCAGCGCTGCAGCCAGCTTCGTGGGATTGGTGCCGCAGATGGCCACCTTGGCCCCCAACTGGCCGAACAGCTGGGCGCAGGCCAAGCCGATGCCGGCGGTACCGCCGGTGACGACGGCCACCTTGTTGTCAAAACGGATGTTCATGCTCATGACAGGATTCTCCTTTCTATGGTTCCGGTCCCCCGGAAAAAAGCGGCCGGGGACGCCCCGGTGAACGGAGCGTCCCCGGCTGGGAATGCACGTTTGATTCAGTTACGCAGAGATCAGCCAAAGACGCCTACGGCGTTAAGGATGACCACGGCGATCAGACAGATCACGGAAGCCACGGCGCAGGGTACCGTGACGTACTTCACGGCCTGCTTGGTATTCAGGTGGAAGAACTGACCCATGACCCAGAAGCCGGAGTTGTTGTAGTGGTTGCCCATCTGGGTACCACTGCCGATGGCCAGCACGGCGGCCAGAGAAGACAGGCCCAGATCGGGCATCATGGGCAGCACGATGGCGGCTGCGGTCATACCGGCGGTGGTCATGGAGCCCACGGAGGTCATCATGATAGCGGCGATGGCCCAAGGCACCAGAATGGCGGGGATGGGGCTGTCAGCGATGAGCTTGGACAGGGGCTCCAGAGCAGGGGAATTCTTCAGCACGTTGCCGAAGGCGCCGCCCATAGCGGTGATCAGCAGGGGGGACAGGCAAACCATCAAGCCACGGGCCACCCACTTGTTGAGCATGACCTCGCCCAGCTTTGCCTTGGGCTCATTGTAGGTGTCGGCGTACACGCCCAGCACCATCTTGCGCTGCTTGTAGCCCAGATAGAAGGAGTACAGCAGGCCGATGGACAGAGCGATGACCTTGTTGCCGATGGTGGTGCAGATGGTGTAGATAGCGCTGCCCTCGGCGGCATACATCTGAGCGAAGGAGGACACGGAGATCAGCAGCACAGGCAGCAGCAGGGGCAGGAAGCCCTCACCGGTGTGGGGCAGACCGGGATCCTTGATGAGGATGTCATCCACGCTGTCGGAATCGGTCTCCTCCATGCCACGAACGAACTCGGGATTTGGCTCGATCCACTCCTTCTCCGTCCACTTCCGCAGCAGGAAGTAGGTGCCGAAGAAGCCCACGAAGCTGATGACCAGACCCCAGACGATGGTCATACCCAGATCGCTGCCGAACATCAGGGCGATGGCCAGGATGCCGGGGGTGGGAGGCACCAGACCGTGGGTCAGGAACAGACCCAGACCGGTGAAGGAAGCCATGGTGGACATGGAGATGTGCTTACGCTTGGAGAGCATAGAGGCAATGGGCGCCGTCAGCACCATGGTGATATCCCCGAAAACGGGGATAGACATGATGAAGGCCGTCAGGGCCGGAGCCAGCTCCATGCGCTTACCACGGAACAGCTTGATAAAGAAGTTTGCAATGACCTTGGCGGCGCCGGTATCCTCGATGGCCATGGAAATGATGGCGCCAAGGATGATGGTGATGCCCACGCTGCCCAGCGTGCCGCCAAAACCGTTGCTGATGTAATCCACGGAACCGGTGACGCCGTAACCCAGGGCGATACCGGTACCCAGCGCAGCAATAAACAGCGCCAGCACGGGATGCATCTTTGCTTTGACGATCATCAGCACCAGAGCTGCGATCGCCACTACCAGAATCAGAATGAATACTCCAGCAGACATAGTGTTTTCTCCTTTTCAGATTTTCTCTCTGACTTGCAGCAGGCTCTCTGCCCGCTTACTCATGCGACACCTTCTCCCTTGCGCCGCATCGGTAAGCGGATATTTCCGTTTGCCGTTCTACAATGTCGATGCCCGTATTTTATTCCCAAATGAGTCATTTGTCAATATCCTCTGCCGCATTTTGTCGTTATTTACATATTTCTTTTCTCGTTTTGTATATTTCAGAGAAAGTTCCTGTGGGCATACACTTTTGCATACAAAAGTGGTACCATTGCTCTCGTCCTCTTTCGTTTATCGTTCTATTATGCAGAACGATAAACGCATCTTATCCTAAACATCACACACCGAACTCTGCCCTCCGCGCTTTATGCTTTCCCCCAACCGGCCCGCCCTTTTCTCACTGGCCTAA
>ENA-UOOA01004064-UOOA01004064.1-human-gut-metagenome-genome-assembly--contig:-P61old-NODE-4064-length-17135-cov-3.688700_pt1 | contig 17135 bp, 17 predicted proteins | sample MGYA00242467_ERZ724014 | MGnify/ENA metagenome assembly ERZ724014
GTTTGACGATGACGGCGACGCCCATTCCGCGCACCCTGCACATGTCCCTGTCGGGCATCCGCGACATCTCCACCATTCAGACGCCCCCCGGCGAGCGGCTGCCCGTGCAGACGTACGTCGTCGAGGAGACGGAAACGCTGATCCGCGACGCCTGTATCCGCGAGCTGTCCCGCGGCGGCCAGGTGTTTATTCTCTATAACAAAGTGGAAAGCATTTTCACCTTTGCGGCGAAGATCAAGAGGATTCTGCCCGAAGCGGAGATCTCCGTGGCGCACGGCCGCATGGACAAGACGGTGCTGGAAAACAGCGTTTACGACTTTTACAGCGGCAACGCAAACGTACTTATCACGACGACGATCATCGAAAACGGAATCGATCTGCCAAACGCCAATACGCTGATCGTCATCGACAGCGACAAGCTGGGCATTTCCCAGCTCTATCAGCTGAAGGGCCGCGTGGGGCGCGGTACGAGGCTGGCGCACGCCTATTTCACGTTTAAGGCGGAACGGGTGATGACCCAAAACGCTTCGGAACGGTTAAAGGCGATTATGGAGTTTACCGAGCTGGGCTCGGGGTATAAGCTGGCGATGCGCGACCTGGAAATCCGCGGCGCGGGCAACGTGCTGGGCGCGGAACAGCACGGGCACATGGACCGCGTGGGGTACGAGCTTTACGCCAAGCTGCTGAAGGAAGAGCTGACAGGCGAAACGCAGACGGTGGCGGAGCTGGATATCCGCGCCAACGCCTATATTTCGGAAAAGTACATCGAATCCTCGGCGGGCAGGCTGGACACCTACAAGCAGATCGCGGAGATTGCCTCCGTCGGCGATTACAAGCGGGTGTATTCCTCGCTGGAGGAGACGTACGGCCCTTTGCCGCAGGCAGTGATCAATCTTTTGGTGGTGGCGGTGCTCAAGAGCTACGCCGCGAAATTCAACGTCAGAAAGATCACCGTGGCGAAAGGGCTGGGGGCGCTGGAGTTTCCCTCCCTCGAGGCGCTGGGCGACAAACGTATCCTCGCCGCGATGGACAAATACGGGCAAAGCGTGCGCCTGAATATGGCGGAAGCGCCCGTCGTGGAGTTTTTCGGCAAGCGGGAAGCGACCGATCTGATGGCGGAAATGACAAAATTTTTGAAATTTGCCCTAACTTTCACAACTTTATAACGCAAAACGTTTGCACATTTGATTAAAATCGGTTATAATAGAAGCTGTTGACACGGACCCCCAAGGGGGGATTGTAAAGTTTTTCGGCAACAAAGGTTAAACACGATAAAAACTCGGAGCAGGTTTATGAAGAACAGAAACACATTCAGGAAGATAGCGGTTATATGTCTGAGCGTCGCATTTACGCTCAGCGCGGCGGCATGCGGCGAAGGGCTGATCACGACCAACAGCGAAAAGGACATGGCGCAGGTAATCGGCACCGTAAATATTGCCGGCCACGACGATTTCAAGAGCAACGGGCAGTATGCCGAGTATGCGGACGTCATCGGAAGCATCAATCAGAATATTCTCAAACGGGATCTCGTCGCCTACTTCCTCAACGCGGGCTCCACTTATATAAGCAGCTACGGCTATACTTACGAAAAGACGTTTAATACGCTGATGGACAATCTCACCAGCCGTAAAATCATGGTGCAGTACGCGATGGCGTATTATTTCGATAAGCACCCCGATACGTACAGCGTAAGCGGGTACAACGCTTATATCGAAAGCGAAAGGGGAAAGGTCACCGACGAGACGGAGAAAAAGCTCTATGCGGCGCATCCCGAAATCTTCACGCTGAAATATTTCCTCACGGAGGGCGGCAAAACCTCGGCGGAGGATACCGCGGACTACGACAGAGCCGTTTATGGGCTCAAGAAAATGATCAACAATTCCCTCGACTCCGCCGAAAAGACCTACATTAAGGAAGAGGAGGACGACGAGGACGATCCTTCCGCCGAATCCCGCACGACTCCGACGGGCGTGGGCACGGAGACGGAAGATTATTACGATACCGATTACGAGGTTTATACGGGCAGAAACGCGGCCTCGGCCTGCGGCTCGTACAAGCGTCTGGACGGTTCCACGCAGAAAACCAGGCAGCGCGCCTACAACGACTTTCTCGCCAACCTTTCCCGAAACGGGCTTCTGGGCGACGAGGATACCACCGATTTCACCAAAGTAGATTATTATTTCGTCGAGCTTGCCAGCCAGATGGAGCAGGCGCTCATCACCAAATATACCGACGATCTCGGCGAGGAGGCCAATGCGAAGCTCACCGAAGCCTACGTCACCGATCAATATAATGCTTTGCTGGAATCCCAGAAAAATATCTATTCGGCCGATCAGAGCGCGTTTGAAACGCAGATCGGAAACGTGTCCGACGATTCGTTTGTGGTCTATAGCCCGAAGGAAGGCTTCGGATTTGTCTATAATATTCTGCTTCCCTTTTCCAAGACGCAGACCCAGCTCCTTTCGACTTATACCAACGACAAAGGCCTTGAAAAACGCGAATTTTATCAAAAGCGCGCCGAGCTGCTTGAAAACGTAAAGGGTAAGGATCTCCGCGCCGCCTGGTTCTCCAAAGACGAGGACAGCAATTACGCCTACGAAGCGGAAGCGGGCGATTATTACGGAAACGCGAGCAATTATCTTTTCTTCGAAAATAATCTCACGAAGAGCGACGGGGACAATGCCCGTTACGAGAAGCTCGGCCAGTATTACGGCGAGTATGCCTACAACGGCGCCGTCACGAAGGACGAGGACGGAAAATATACCTGCAAGCCCAACGAAATTACGATCGACGGTTTCCTTGGAGAGATGGAGGGGTATCTTAAATACGCGGGCCTGACGGCAAGCGGTTCGAAAAAGTCCACCTACGTCACCGACGCCGATAAATACACGGTGGATAACAAGGGCAAGTTCGATTATTCGCAGTTTGTGTATTACGAAGGGAAGGTTACGCTCAACGATACGGCGACGAGCGATTATTTCGTGAAAGGCAAGGACGCCTATACGGCCGTTTCCGTCATCAACGAGCTGACGTTCGCCTACAGCACGGATACGGGGCTCTTCAATAAATATATGGGCTATACGGTTTCCCCGTATAAGACCAGCTATATGGCGGAATTCGAATACGCCGCGCAGTACGCTATCAAAGAGGGCGTAGGCACCTACGTGGTCTGCCCTACCGATTACGGCTGGCACGTTATTTACGTCTCCTTCGTGTACGACAAAGTGGGCGAAGTATATAACTTCGATTGGGAGCAGATCGACGAGGAGGGCTCCTTCTCCAATCTCTATTACGAATCGCTCAAGAGCTCCAACGCCGACACCTATACCAACCTCATTCAGACCCAGATTTTGGGCGAATATAAGAAGGACGAGTGCGTGACGCTGCATAAAAACAGATATAAGGACCTGCTCAGCCTGGATAAAAATTAATCGGACGACGCATAAAGTCCGCAAAAGCGCGCATACTGAAGTTAGCCGTTTCAAGCGGCTATTCGGAGGTAATTGAAATGAGATTGCACAGCGGCGACGTTTGTCCCAAAACCGGAACTTACAGAGTGATCAACGAAGACGGAAAGACCTTGAACAGCGTGTTCGTGGGCGAAGGCGAAACCATGCCCCCTACGCAGTGTTCTTCCTGCTGCTACGAGTTTGCCGAGTAAGTTGGGAAAAAATCGAACATAGAACATGTCCGCTCCGGTTTTCCGGCGCGGATTTTTTTATGAAAAAAGTTGGCATATACCCGTTGACAAACCGCTTTTTATGATATATAATTTAATGGATTGCCGCAAGATTCGGCAAAAAAGAGGAGAAAGGAAAATGAAGATTGAAAACGGAGAAAAATTGCTTTTCATCGGGGATTCCGTGACGGACGACAATCGGGCCAGGCCCGTGGGCGAGGGCAACAACGCCGCTTTGGGCAACGGCTTCGTGCGCCTCATAGACGCGTATCTCGCCGCAGAATATCCCGAGCGGAATATCCATGTCGTCAACATGGGCGTTTCGGGGAATACTTCGAGGGATCTGGTCGAACGTTGGGAAAGCGACGTGACGGCGCAAAATCCCGATTGGGTGGTGCTGTGCATCGGCTTCAACGACGTCTGGCGGCAGTTTGATACGCCCTGTATCCCGCAAAGGGCGGTTCCTTTGGACGAATATCGGAAAAATCTAAATTCCTTGGCGGATGCGACGAGGGCCAAAACGATCTGGATGACGCCGTATTATCTGGAGCCGAACGAAACCGACGCCATGAGAAAGCGCATGGACGAATACCGCGCGGCCATGAAGGAAATCGCGGCGGAACGCGGCATTCCCTGTATCGATTTACAGGAAGAATTTGTACATATCCTGCAATACCGCTATCCCGCGTTTATCACCTGGGACAGGATACACCCGGGCATGGTGGGGAGCGTGATTATCGCAAAGGCGTTTTTGCGGGAAATCGGCTTCGGGCGGGGGCGTTAAAGGCCGAAAAAACGCGCATAGATTGTTAATAAAATTTTATGCGGGATAAATTGTCCATATTCGATTGCTAAAATCGGAAAAAAGTGATAAAATAAATAAGTGAAATAATATCGTTTTTCGGTGGAGCCATATGACGGAAGAAATTATCAAATCGATCACGGAAGCGGAGGAAAAAGCGACGGACATGAAAACCGCCGCCTATGCGCGTGCGGCGGAGATCGCGGCGCAGGCGGAGACCCGTGCGGCGGAAATCGCAAAGTCCTCGGAGGAAGTGTGCAAAGCGTACCGCGAGACGCAGCTCAAGGCGGCCGAAGCGGACGCGCAGAAAAAATATCTCGCCGCGCTGGCCGAAAAGAGAGCGGAAGCGGAGGCGTATGCCGCCCGCCTGCTCGAAAATACCGAGCTCCCCGTAAGTAAAATCGTAAGGAGGGTATGCGGTGGCGATTGCTGAAATGCGCAAGCTCAACCTCGTTGCGATGTCTTACGACAAGGACGTTATTCTCAACGCCCTGCAAAGGACGGGCGCCGTAGAGGTGAAGCTGCACGCGGATACGGAAAATACCGTAGCGCTCCCCGCGGGCGGCGAGGAGCTGCGCGCCTATCTTGCTTCGGTGGAGGCGGCCCTGTCCGTCCTGAGTACGGAAGTAGAGAACTACAACAAAAACAACAATATCAAATCGGGACTCCTGAAGGACGGCTTCGACGTTTCGTACTCCGACTTTATGTCCGCAAGGGACAAAAAAGCGGAGACGGACGCGCTCGTCGCCCGTATCAATGCGCTCGCAGACGAAAAAAACACGTTGACGAACGCCGTTTTCAAAACCCAGCGCACCTTGGCGGCCGCGAGAATTTATTCGTGCGTGAACCTGCCGTTAAATGCCTTTCGGGATACGCTTCACACCCGCGCGAAGCTGGGCGTGTTGCCTGCGGCCTCGCGGGACACGTTTATCGAAGCGGCCGAGTCGCTGCCGCTTACCGCTTACGAAATTCTGGCGTCGGACGCGGAGAGCACTCTGCTGTATGTCGCGGCGCATAAGGACGAAGCGGAGGCCGCGGAGGCCGTGCTTTCCGACTGCGGCTTTACGCCCTGTCCTTTCGAAGGGGAAAAATCGGGCGAGGAAGTCTATGCTTCCCTCAAGGAGGAGGCGGGGGCGCAGCTGCGCGCGCTGAAAGCGAACGAGTATGCCATGTACGAGCTGAACGCTTATATCCGCCCCTTGAAGATATATTGCGACTACCTCGGCTTCGAGCTGGAAAAGGAAGAATTGTCCGATAAACTCCGCGCGACGGAACGCACGTTTTTGTTGGAGGCGTACGTGCCCGAGGAGGCGACGGAGGCGGTGAAGGAGACGCTGCTCTCGGTGACGAAGGCCGCGTATTTCGAGTTCGGCGAGCCCGCGGAGGACGAAATTCCGCCCACGCTGATGAAGAACAACGCCGCGGTGAGAAACTTCGAGGAAATCACCAATATGTATTCGCCGCCCAACTATCGGGAACTCGATCCCAACACCGTCATGGCGTTTTTTTCCAGCCTGTTTCTCGGCTTTATCATGGGGGACATCGGCTACGGGATTTTGATGCTGCTCGGGGGCGGGCTGAGCTGGTATAAAAAGCGCGGGCGGGAGAGCGGCATGAAGCGGCTGTCCGCCGTGTTTGCCATCGGCGGATTTTTCGCCGTCGTCTGGGGCGTGCTGTTCAATTCGCTGTTCGGGCTTTCTCTGCCCTTTATCAAGACGGTGATGCCCGACGCGCAGAGCGATATGTGGTCGTTTGCGGGAATATCCGTACCCAGCGTCTTGGTCATCAGCCTGATCATCGGCGTCGTTCAGCTGTTTGCGGGCTATATGTGTCGCGCCGCGCAGGAATGGCACAGGGGAAACATTTGGGACGGCATCTGTGACGGCGGCGTCTGGGCGTTGTTTTCGCTGGGCGCGGGGCTTGCGATCGTCGGGTTTATCGACGAGGCGAACGTGCCGATACTCGCCAAAATCGGCGGGATTACGGCGGGCGCTTCCCTGTTGGCGGCTATGCTGACGGCGGGCAGAAAGGCGAAGGCGTTCGGCAAGGTTTCCAAGGGCTTCGGCGCGGCGTACAGCGTCATCAATTACGCGTCGGATATTTTAAGCTATGCCCGTCTCTACGGGCTGATGCTCTCGGGCGCGGTCATCGCGCAGATCGTCTCTCAATACGCCGTGGGCTTTATCACGGCGGCAACGTGCTTTTGGCCGTGCTGGGGATATTGTTGATGGTCGTGGGGCATGCGTTTAATTTGGCCATGAGCCTTTTGGGCGCCTATATCCACGACGCGCGGCTTCAGTACGTAGAATTTTACGGCAAGTTTTTCGAGGGCGAGGGCGAACTGTTCGCGCCGTTGGGCTCGCAGCATAAGTATATTTATTTACAGCCGTCCAAGGCGTCTTAAATATCGTTTTTTCAACGTCGAAACTATAAATCAAACAAAATTTCGGAGGACTTCATTCATGATTACAACGGGTTATGCCATTGCGATGGCGGGAATTGCGCTCTGCGTACTGCTTTGCGGTATCGGCTCCTGCGTGGGGCTTTATAAGACGGGCAGCGCGGCGGCGGGCGTTTTGGGCGAAAATCCCAAAAAGTTCGGCAAAGTGATGGTGCTCGTGCTCCTTCCCGCAACGCAGGGTATTTACGGCTTTATCATCGGCATTATCGCGTCGGGCAAACTCGGCGGTGATTTTTCCACCGCGCAGGGCTGGGCGATTTTTGGCGCGGTTCTGCCCATGGCGATTTCCGGCCTCGTGTCGGGGTTCTTTCAGGGAAAATCGGCGGTTAATTGTATTTATGCGGTCGGCAAGCAGGATTCCCTGTCGGGTAAACTGATCGTCTATCCCGGTATGATCGAGTTCTATGCCATTCTCGGACTCATCATCTCCATCATGCTCGTCGGGAAATTTTAAGGAACGGAAGGTATGAGCAAGGAAGCGATTGTGGAAAGAATCCTTTCCGACGCGGGAAACGAAGCGGACGCTATCGTCAAAGACGCGGAGGAAAAGGCGGCGGCGGTCGTCGCCGCCGCTTCCGCGCGCGCGGAAAAGGGCAGGCGGGATTCCGAGGCCGAGGTGAGGGCAAAGACGGCAAGCATTTCCGAGCGGAGAGCGGCTGCCGCCCGTCTCGATTCGGCAAAGATACTCCTGTCCGAAAAGCGCCGCGTCATCGACGCGATTTATGCCGAAGCGCTCGGGCGGATGATTTCTTTAAGCGAGGAGGAATGTCTCGCGCTGACCGATCGGCTTTTGAAGGCTTACGCGGAGGAGGGCGACGAGATTTTTTTTGCCGCAAGTTATCTCTATATTCCCGCGGCGGCAAGGCTTCCCGTCGTGACGGAAAAAAAGCTGAAGATTTCCGCCGAAAAAGCGGCTGTGCGCGGCGGTTTCGTACTCCGCGGGACGGCCAGCGACAAGGACCTGTCTTACGAAACTTTGCTCGCGGCGGACCGCGACGAGCATCAGGCGGATATCGCCGCAGAGATTTTCAAGACAAGGTAACGGAGTAAACTATGGGCAAAGACGTTATATATACAAACGGCGTCATCGCCGCACGGGAAAAGTATCTGCTGAAGGAAAAGCTTTTGAGGCTGTGTGAAGGAAAGGCTGAGGACGCCTTCCGTATCCTTCTGGAGAGCGGCTACGGCAGCGGTGCGGAAGCGGAGGGCGCGTACGATTACGAGGCGCTGATCGGGGCGGAGGAAAGAGCTTTGGACGACTTTATCCGCGAATACGCGCCCTCGGAAGCGGAAGCGGCGTATCTGCTCGCCCCGCGCGATTTTCATAACGCCAAAGCCCTGTTAAAGGCCGAGTATCTCCATGCGGACGCGGAAAAAATGCTCGCGCCAGAGGGACGGATTTCCGTCTCGGAGCTGCAGCTCCGCATCAAAAACGGGGAGTTTTCCGCGCTCGGAAAGGAACTCGGAGACGCCGTCAAAGAGGCGGCGGGGCTGCTGTCCGCGGAAGGGGCTTCGGGCGCGGAGGTGGGCGTCGCTTTTGAAAAGGCGGCGTTCGCGTACCTCTTTGAAGTCTGTATATAGAACCCCGTTTTGAAAAAGCTTCTTTCGGCGCGGGCGGATATGTCCAATATCCTCACCGCGTTCCGTTCGGACGACGAAAGCAACGCGAAAAAGGCGTACGTGACGGGCGGGAGATTGACGGAAAAGCAGTTGGAAAAGTTGTTTGACGCCGACCTTGAAAGGGCGGCGCACGCTTTGGATAAAACGCCCTACGCGACGTTTTGCGAGATATGCGCCCAAGCGAAACAGGCGGGACGGCCGCTGACGGAGGCGGAAAAGCTGCGCGACTCCTACGAGACGGATTTTTTTGCGGAAAGAAATTACGTATTCCGCCGTCGGGCGGAGAGCGAAAACGTGAGGATAATTTTCGTCTGCCTGCTGGCGGGCATGCGGGAATCGGAGATCAAAAAGCGGCTTCGGGCGCTTTGAAGGAGGCGGCATGACGGGAAAGATGGCGATTGTCGGAGACGGCGACAGCATTATGGTATTCAAGGCGGCGGGCGTGGCGACGTTTCCCGCCGAAAACGAGAAAAAGGCGCGCGATACCCTGCGCAGGATTGCGAAGGAGTATCAGATTATCTTCCTCACCGAAGAGCTTGCAAGGCCCCTTAGCGAGTTTTTGAAGAGATTCGACGAGGAACCCTATCCCGTCGTTTTGAGCATTCCCTCCAAAAACGGCAGTTCGGGACACGGCGAGGAGCTTTTGAAAAGCGCGATGGAAAGGGCGCTCGGCGTGGATATTTTGTTTAACAGAGAGTAAGAGAGGACACGACACATGGCAGGTAAGACAGTAAAAATTTCCGGACCGCTGATTATAGCCGAAAACATGGCGGACGCGAAAATGTACGACGTCGTCCGGGTTTCGGAAAAGGGACTCATCGGCGAGATCATCGAGCTTCGCGGCGACAAGGCGTCCATTCAGGTCTATGAGGAAACTTCGGGCCTGGGGCCGGGCGAGGAAGTGTATTCCACGGGGGAGCCGCTTTCCGCGGAGCTTGCCCCCGGGCTGATTACGGGTATTTTCGACGGGATACAGCGGCCTTTGACCGCGCTCTATTTCAAATACGGCGACCGCATTTCCAGGGGCGTTTCCGTCAATAACCTCGACCGCGAAAAGAAATGGCACTTTATCCCCAAAGTCAAGGCGGGCGATACGGTTTCCGAAGGGGACGTTTTGGGCGTCGTCTGGGAGACCGAAATCGTCGAGCACAGGATTATGGTCCCCAACGGCATGAAGGGAAAAATCGTTTCCGCAAAAGAGGGCGACTACACGATCGAGGAGACCGTGGCGGTGCTCGAGACGGAAAAGGGGGATATGCCCGTCTGCATGCTGCGCAAATGGCCGGTGAGAAAGGGGCGGCCTTATCGCGAAAAAATGTCTCCCTCCAAGCCCATGGTGACGGGACAGCGGGTAATCGACACGCTGTTCCCCATCGCAAAGGGCGGCGTTGCGGCGGTGCCCGGACCGTTCGGTAGCGGAAAGACGGTGGTGCAGCACCAGCTGGCGAAATGGGCTGACGCGGACATTATCGTCTATGTGGGCTGCGGCGAGCGCGGCAACGAGATGACGGACGTTTTGAACGAATTTCCCGAGCTTAAGGACCCCAAGACGGGCGAGCCTTTGATGAAGCGCACGGTGCTGATCGCCAACACCTCGGATATGCCCGTGGCGGCGCGCGAGGCGTCTATTTATACGGGCATTACGATTGCGGAATACTTCCGCGATATGGGCTATAACGTGGCGATTATGGCGGACTCCACCTCCCGTTGGGCGGAGGCGTTGCGCGAAATGAGCGGCCGTCTCGAGGAAATGCCCGGCGAGGAGGGCTATCCCGCCTATCTATCCAGCCGCCTGGCGGAATTTTACGAGCGCGCGGGTATCGTCAAGCTGCTGGGCGCGGGGGACAGGAGGGGTTCCGTCAGCGCGATCGGCGCGGTTTCCCCGCCGGGCGGAGATTTGAGCGAACCCGTTTCGCAGGCTACCTTGCGCATCGTCAAGGTATTTTGGGGGCTGAGCGCGTCGCTCGCCTATAAGCGGCATTTCCCCGCGATCGACTGGCTGATCAGCTATTCGCTTTACGCGGACAGAATGAAGGAATGGTACGACGAAAACGTGGGCCGTGATTTCTTCAGATATCGCCAGTTTGTCATGACGATTTTGCAGGAGGAAGCGGCTCTGGACGAAATCGTGCGGCTCGTCGGCATGGACGCCCTCTCCTCGAAGGACAGACTGACCATGGAGACGGCGAAGATTATCCGCGAGGACTACCTGCATCAGAACGCTTTCCACGAGGTGGATACCTATACCTCCATGAACAAGCAGTTTTTGATGCTGAAGCTCATTTACGAATTCAACCGCCTCGCGGGAGAGGCGATTGCGAATTACGCCGATCTCGACGATATTCTGGCCTGCTCGTGCAAGGAAATGATCGGGCGGGCGAAGTATATCCCCGAGGAAAATATGTCCGCGTTCGACGAGATATTCAAAACCATGAACGGCGAGCTGAAGGCGCTTGCGCAGGGAGGCAACGACGATGTTTAAGGAATATAAGACGATCCGCGAAGTGGTCGGCCCCCTGATGCTGGTAGAAGGCGTCGAGGGCGTCAAGTATAACGAGCTGGTGGATATCGTCAACTCAAACGGCGAGATCCGCCGCGGCAAGGTGCTGGAAATCAACCGCGACAAAGCGGTGGTGCAGCTGTTTGAAAACTCGCAGGGGCTTCAGATTTCGGGCTCGAAGGCGAGATTTCTGGGGCACAGCCAGGAGCTGGCGGTGTCGCAGGATATGCTGGGCAGGGTGTTCGACGGCATGGGCAATCCCCGCGACGGCGGCGCGCCCGTCATTCCCGAAAAGAAAATGGACATCAACGGCGAGCCGATCAATCCCGCCGCCCGCGATTATCCCAACGAGTTTATTCAGACGGGCATTTCCGCGATAGACGGACTCAATACGCTGGTCCGCGGACAAAAACTGCCCGTGTTTTCCATGAGCGGCCTGCCGCACGCGGAACTTGCGGCGCAGATCGCCCGCCAGGCGAAGGTGAGGAGCGGCGACTGCAAATTCGCCGTCGTATTCGCCGCCATCGGCATTACCTTCGAGGAAGCGCAGTTCTTCGTGGACGATTTCAAAAAGACGGGCGCCATCGAGAGGACGGTGCTGTTTACTAACCTCGCCGACGACCCCGCCGTAGAGCGTATCGCCACGCCGCGCATGGCGCTGACCTGCGCGGAATATCTGGCGTTTGAGTGCGGTATGCACGTGCTCGTCATCATGACGGACATCACCAACTACGCGGAAGCGCTGCGCGAGGTGTCGGCGGCGCGCCGCGAGGTGCCCGGCCGCCGCGGCTATCCCGGCTATCTCTATACCGACCTCGCTTCGCTGTACGAGCGCGCGGGACGTATCCGCGGCCGCGAGGGATCGATCACGCAGATACCCATTCTCACCATGCCCGAGGACGATAAGACGCACCCCATACCCGACCTTACGGGGTATATCACGGAAGGACAGATTATCCTGTCGCGCGACCTCTATAAAAAGGGCGTCAATCCGCCCGTGGACGTCCTGCCCTCCCTCTCCCGTCTCAAGGACAAGGGGATCGGCCGCGGCAAGACGCGGGAGGATCATGCGGACACCATGAATCAGCTGTTTGCCGCGTACGCGCGGGGCAAGGAATGCAAGGAGCTTTCCGCAATTTTGGGCGAGGCGGCGCTGTCGGATACCGATAAGCTGTACGCGCGGTTCGCCGAGGAATTTGAAAAGGAATACGTCAATCAGGGTTTCGAGGCGGACAGAACGATCGAGGAAACGCTCGATTTGGGCTGGAAGCTGCTTAAAATTCTGCCCAGAAGCGAATTGAAGCGTATCCGCTCCGAATATATCGAAAAATATATGACCGCAGAGGACGGAGACGATGGCGAGGCTTAACGTAAATCCCACCCGCATGGAGCTGAAAAAGCTGAAGGCGCGCTTGTCCACCGCCGTCAGGGGACATAAGCTCCTCAAGGACAAATCGGACGAGATGGTGCGCCGCTTCACGGTGATCATCAGAGAGGACAAACGGCTTCGGGAGGAGGTGGAGCAGGAGCTTTCCCTCACGCTGAAGCAGTTTTCCGTCGCCCGTTCGGTGACGCCCGCCTATCGCGCGGAGACGGCTTTTTCCATGCCCTCTATGGCCGTAAACGTGGAGTGCGGGACGGAAAGCATCATGGGCGTGGAGGTGCCGAAGGTGGGGCTCGTCAAGGAAAAACGTTCGGACGGACTGCCTTACGCCTACGTGGAAATCACCAGCGAAGCGGATTATTCCGTGGGAATGGTGTCCGCGCTGCTTCCGAAAATGGTGTTGCTGGCGCAGACGGAAAAGGCGGTGCGCATGCTGGCCGACGAGATCGAGCGCAACAAACGCCGCGTCAACGCTTTGGAATACGTCATGATTCCGCAACTGGAAGAAACGATTAAGTATATCAAGGACAAACTCGACGAAAACGAGCGAGCCGCAGTGGTGCGGTTGATGAAAGTGAAGAGCAAGGCTTAAACGAAAAAATGAAAAAACGGAATTCCGCAGGAAGCGGAGTTCCGTTTTCGGTTATAGGAGAAGTCAGCCGCGTCGGACGCCGAGAATATGTATGCCCCGTACCCGCTGATAGGAATAGGAGGACAACGGACGGTTGTAGGCGTCGAACGTATGGGCTGCCACGAGGATTTTTCCGCGAGAAAAGCCGCACACGAAGGGCGTGTGATAAAAGTCGCCCGTCTCGCTGCCCAGCTGGACAAAATCGCCTATTTCCAGCTCGTCGAGCGGCGCTTCTTCGCCGAAAGGCCCCGTGCCCTCGTTTTCCGTCAGAAAACGGAAAAAATATTCGACGCCCGTCCAGGAGGCGGTTCGGTCGTTGGCCGTCTTATAAAACCAGCCCGTGACGGGGGTAAAGTTCATGACCCCGCTGCCCGCGTACAGGCATTGGGAAGCATAATTGGTACAGTCTCCGCCCAATTTATCGAAATTGTAATAAGCGGGATTGCGTCCGAACGCCCATTTTTTTGCATAGGCCGCCGCGGCGGCTCGATTATAGATAAGAGTTGCCATACCTTCAGTATATGACCGCACGGAAAAATGCGCGCCTCGGGACGAGCAAAATAAGTCGCTTTTGTGATAAATGAGTTGTTTTGACGAAATTTGGTTTTTGCGGCGAAAATTCCGTTGACTTGTATGAATCAATCGAATATAATTATCTCACACTAAAAGATAAATTCGGGTATAATGATATGATAAGCGATTCGCAGGTAAACGAGCTGTTTATTTTGCTGGGTAAAATAATACATCGCAACTTCCGAAGGCGGGAGGCGGGCGTGACGGTGGGCGAAGGCGCTCTCCTCGCCTGTCTGATCGACAAAGGGAGCCTTACGGTGGGCGAGCTGTGTGAAATTGCGGGGTTCGGGTCGGGAAGGATAGCGAATCTTCTCAAGGCAACCGAGGCGAAGGGATACGTCGTGCGGCGCCGCGACGAGGAGGACGGCAGAAAGGTATGGGTGACGATCACGGACGCGGGCCGAGAAGAAGGCGTACGCCGAAAAGAGGAGATCGTTTCGCGGTGTAAGGAAGTGCTGGAGCGTTTGGGCGAGGAAGATACGGAAAACATTCTGCGTATCCTGCGCAAGCTGATCGATTTCGGACTGTAAAAGGCAAACTTTAAGAACGGAGGAAGCAATGTTCAAATTATACAAAAAGCTGAGGCCGATAGACTGGGTACTGCTGATCGTACTCGTCGGGCTGACGGTGCTGCAGGTCTATTGCACGATGCTGCTCGTCGATTATACGAAAGACATCATTCAGTCGATTACCCTGCTCGATTATTTCAACCACCCCGAAAAGCTGGACGAAGCGGGGGCGTTGGCCGCATTGATCGGCTCGCTGGGCGGCTGGGGGAACGTGACGGCCGAAGCCCTTGCGGCTGCGGGAGTGGAAGGCTCGAAGGCAGGGGAGCTTATGAAGATCGCTTCCGCTTCGACGGGGGATATCTGGCGCAGCGGCGGCCTGATGCTGGCGGTGGCGCTCGGCAGCGCGGCGGCGCAATGCGCAGTGGGACTGATAGCCTCTTACGTTTCGGCGGGGCTTTCGACGAATATTCGCTCCGCAGTATATAAAAAGGTGGATTCTTTCTCCGCGTCGGAAGTGGATAAATTCTCCACGCCGTCCTTGATTACGCGCACGACCAACGATGTCCAGCAGGTGCAGATAGCCAACATCATGATGCTGCGAATGGTTGTCGCCGCGCCCATTACGGCCGTTTGGGCGATATGCAAAATTCGCGCCACGAGCATGAAGCTCACCTGGGCGACGATCGTCGCGGTAGTGCTGACGCTGGCGTGTATCACGGCGATCATGATCGTCGTCATGCCCAAGTTCAAAAGCATGCAGAAGCTGACCGACAAGCTCAACGGCGTCTCGCGCGAAAATCTTACGGGCATCCGCGTCGTGCGCGCTTACAACGCCGAAGGCTATCAGGAAGAAAAGTTTGAGAAAGCAAACGTTGCGATTACGAAAACGCAGTTGTTTACGGGCCGCGTCATGGCGTTGATGTCCCCGATCATGACGCTGATCATGAACGGCATTTCTCTGGCTCTGTATTGGATCGGCGCCTCGCTCATCAATAAGGGGGCAACCGATTTCCCGACGATTTCTTCCTTTATGATGCTGGCTTCGCAGATTATCATGGCGTTTATGATGTTGATGATGATGTTTGTGCTTTTGCCCCGGGCGCAGGTCTCCGCCGAGCGTATCAATCGGGTGCTGGGTACCGAAGTGTCCGTGAAAGATCCCGAAACGGACGCGGAGCGCACGGAAACGGGCACGGTGGAATTCAAAAACGTTACGTTCCGCTATCCCGACTCCGACGAGGCGGTGATAAAAAATATCAGCTTCAGGGTAAACAAGGGAGATACCGTGGCGTTTATCGGGTCCACGGGCAGCGGTAAATCGACGCTGATTAATCTCGTGCCCCGTTTCTTCGACGTCACGGAAGGACAAATACTCATCGACGGCGTAGATGTGCGGGAGATCAAACAAAAGACGCTTCGGCACATCATCGGCTACGTCCCGCAAAAGGGCGTGCTGTTTACGGGCACCGTCAAGGAGAACATCGCGTTCGGCAATCCCGCGCTTTCCGACGAGGAGATCGTCGCGGCGGCAAAGGTGGCGGAGGCGGACGATTTTGTGTCGCGGATGGAAAAGGGCTACGAGTCGGATATCTCCCAAGGCGGTAAAAACGTTTCGGGCGGACAGAAGCAGAGGCTTTCCATCGCGCGCGCCGTCGCCATGAAACCCGAAATTTTTATTTTCGACGACAGCTTTTCCGCTCTCGATTACAAGACGGACAAAAAGGTGCGCGAAAACCTCAGGGAAGCCGCCGCAGGCACGACGAAGCTGATCGTCGCGCAGCGTATCGGCACGATCATGGACGCGGATAAAATCGTCGTTTTAGACAGCGGGGACGCCGTGGGCGTAGGTACTCATAAAGAGCTGCTGGAGACCTGTCCCGTCTATCGGGAGATCGCCCTTTCCCAGCTTTCGAAGGAGGAGCTCGGCTTATGAAACACAATCGTATGATGCCCGCCGAAACAATGTCCAAGGAAGAACGGTCGAAAAATTACAAGCACCTCCTCAAAGCGATGTCCCCGTATTACGGACAGATTGCCCTGTCGGCGGTATTTATCGTCGTTTCCACCGTTCTTGCGGTGCTGGCGCCGCAGTGGCTCTCCAAGCTCACCGACGAAATCATGGATCATGCGGCCACGCAGTCGATTGATCTGAAGCGGATTATGAATATCGCGATCGTGCTTATTGTGTTTTACGCTTCGAACGCGATTCTCAATTATCTCTCCAACTTCATCATGACGACGATTACGCAGAAATACACCAAGAAGGTACGCGGACAGATTTCCCGCAAGATCAACCGTATCCCGCTGAAATATTACGACTCGCATCAGTACGGCGATACACTGTCCGTCATCACCAACGACGTCGATACCGTCGGTTCGTCCATACAGCAGGCCGCGTCCATGTTCATTTCCTCGATATGCCTTTTGACGGGCGTTTTGATTGCGATGTTTGTTACCTGCTGGCAGATGGCGCTGACCACACTTTTGATTGTTCCGCTCATGATGATCATGCTCGTCATTCTGACAAAATTCGCTATGCCGCAGTTCAGAAAGCGTCAGCAGTATCTCGGCGAGCTGGAGGGCAAGGTGGAGGAGAACTTTACGGGGCAGACGGTGATTAAGGCCTTCGACGCAGGCGAAAGAAAGGGCGCGGAATTTGAAACCGCAAATAAAAATATGAAAGGCGCGATGTTCAAGGCTCAGGCGATTTCGGGCGTTATGCAGCCCCTGATGAGCTTCGTCTCGTATTTCGCCTACGCGGCGGTCTGCGTCGTCGGCGGCCTGCTGATGAACGCGGGAGATATCGTCACTTACGGCACGATTACCGCATTCCTCGTGTATGTAAACCTTTTCCAAAGCCCCATGAGCCAGATGGCGCAGGCGATGAACAGCCTGCAGATGGCGGCGGCCTCCGCAGGACGGGTCTATGAATTCCTCGGCGAAGAGGAGCTTTACGACGAGAGCGGCAAAACCCGT
>ENA-UOOA01004068-UOOA01004068.1-human-gut-metagenome-genome-assembly--contig:-P61old-NODE-4068-length-17108-cov-4.896206_pt1 | contig 17108 bp, 13 predicted proteins | sample MGYA00242467_ERZ724014 | MGnify/ENA metagenome assembly ERZ724014
CGGTATTAAAAACGGCGGCTGCGCTTACGAAAGGTAAACTGTCCGTGGTTTTTCAGCCTCATACCTATTCGCGAACCAAAACGTTGATGAAGGATTTCGCAAACGCATTGTCGGCGGCGGAAAATACAATGATTTTCAAAGAATACGCGGCGCGCGAAGAATACGACGAAGCGGGCAGCGCGAAGCGACTTGCCGAAAACATACGCGGCGTAAGCTATTGCGAAACCGAAGAAGAGCTTGAAAAATTTGCGGCGCAGGGCGGCGTTGGCGATACGGTACTCTTTCTCGGCGCAGGCGATATTTACGATATAGCAAAGGCGATTGCAAACCGAAATCGAAAACGTGTTTAAAAAATACAAAACGTGGTATAATAAAATAATCGAAATCCATTGAAAGGAGAAAGATTATTATGAGAAAAAATTTCGGCGTAAAATCATGGTTTTATCCTTTGCCCGTACTTATTATCGGCACATACGACAAGCAGGGCAAAGCGGACGCAATGAATGCCGCGTGGGGCGGATTGTATGATTCCGATCTCGTGGAACTCTGCCTTAGCGAAGGTCATAAAACTACGAAGAATATCAAAGAGAAAAAAGCGTTCACCGTAGCGTTCGGTACAGCCGATACCGTTGCTTCATGCGACTACGTAGGGCTCGTCTCGGGCAATACGGAAAGCGAGAAAATACAAAAAGCGGGATTTACTGCGGAAAAGAGTAATTTTGTGGACGCGCCCGTGTTCAACGAGTTGCCCTTAACGCTTGAATGTAAGCTTGAAAAAATCACGGAAGACGGCAACGTAATCGGTAAAATCGTAAATATCGCGGCGGACGAAAAGATTCTGGACGAAAACGGCGAAATCTGTGTGGAAAAACTGCGCCCGATTGCATTTGATCCGGTGAAGAGCGGCTATTATGTATTAGGCGAAAAGGTCGGCACGGCTTTTTCAGACGGTAAAAAGTTGAAATAGTCGGCCGTAAATCAGTATAAATGAAACATTCCGTTGAAAAACGGAGTGTTTTTTCTTTGCCGGAAAATCGTTGTTTTAAAAGTTATGCATTCAAAAAGCCGAAAAAGCGGCACTTCATGAAAAGAATACGAAAATTTGTTTGTTATTGTAGTCGCGTATAAGAAAAAAATCGGGAATTCAGCCTTGAAATCCTTGATTAAACGCAAAAAAAATGTTATAATATACAAGGTATACAGTTTCGGAGGTGTAGTTTTGAAAGAGGAAAACGGCAACGCGGAAAAAAACACGGAAGAAAAAACCGCCGGCAAAAAGAAAAACAACGAAAACGCGCTGGTTACAAAAGAAAGTATCGGCGCCGTGGGCGCATTGTTTTCCGCGCTCGCGTTTTTAATTCTCGTCACACGCTCGCTGATTTTCGGCGATGTGGGTATGGCGGTAAATTCGTTCTTACTCGGATTTCTCGGGTATGGAGCGTATTTTTTCGTGCCTTTGATTTTTCTGCTTTCCGCGGCGGCGTTTATCGGCAAAAATTTCTTTAAAAATAAGCCCGCAGCGGTGTTCGCCATAATTTCTCTCTACCTTATTCTTCTTCTTGTTCACGGCTCGGTTACGGCTTCATGGCCTCGCGAAAATTATTTTTCCGCATGTTTCACGGCGGCGGAGGGCGGCGTGAAAACTTGTTCTCCCGCAGGCTGGCTCGGCGGACTTATCGTCGGCGCGCTTTTTGCCTCGGCGGGAAAGACGGGTACGTTTGTGATGCTTTCGCTTGCGCTTGTCTGCTTTTTCGCGCTTACGGCGAAAGCGGTATCCGGGCGTTCTTTGATCGGCGCGGCGATCTCGAGAATCAAATCGAATAAATCGGGCAAACACGCGGCGCAGAACGCGCAGAATCTGCAAAATCCGCAAGCGCAGCCGCAAAACGGGCAAAATTACGGAAACGCGCCCGCAATGCCTTACGGCGCGCCCTATGAAGCGGCGGCCGGCAACGCTACGCCGAATTTCCGCGCGGCTTCGCCCGAAGCTTACGATCGCGGACAAGCTTACCCTCAATCTTTCGCTCCGAACGGCCAGGAATATGGCGGCTATTCTCGGATTAACGGCTACGAAACGCCGGATACGACGGGCGGCGCGGATTATCGCGGCGCAAACTATCCCGTATACGAAAAGCGTAACGAGTACGGTTTCCCTACGGATAATTTTCGTCAGCGCCCGGGCGTAACTTTATCGAAAAACATATCCGATCGTTCGCAGGAATTCGGCGGCGCATACCGCGAAGCTTCTTATGGCGGCACGGCGGGACAGAATTCAATGGGGCAGAACGCGATGGGGCAGACGGGGAACGCGCCGAAAGCTCCCGATTCGTTCTCGCCGTTCGGCAATTCATACTACGGCAACAATACGCCAAATACAGAAAACTTCGAGAATGGAAACGCCTCGGCGCAGCCGCAAAACGGGAAGGATCTCATTTACGGCGCCGATCCCGTGGAAAGTTTCAGAAACAATCTTATTTTTGATCCGGATTCCAAATTCAACCGCAGAAAATCCGCCGCAAACGAACCGATCGCATCGGCTACGAATTTCACGGATTTCGGCGGTACTTCCGCCTCTTCGCGTCCGGGCGGAGCAAGGCAGCCCGCTTCCTCGGCAAACGTCGGCTTCGGCAGATCATACACAGATTCTTATGCTGATTCCGTAAACGGCTACTCTGCGCCAAGTCGCATGGTTTCCGGCAACGGCGAAGTAAGAAACGCCGATTTTCGCGGCGGCGCAGCGAGCGCCGACAAACCGAACACCGGCTTTGCCGGCACGCCTTATGCGAGAGAATCTTCCGATTTTTCCGCTCGCGATACGGGAAATAACGCCTCACCAAACGACTTACAGTCTGATCGTGCCGTGCAGCCCCCGATCGATGCGATCGCCGACGAAGATAGTGTTTCACATAACGATTTTTCAAATAATTTCGATAAAAACGGCAGAGAAGATTCTTCCTATGGCAATCTTTCTCTCGGCAGCCGCGACCGGCTCGCCGACGATTTATCGCGCGGCAGAGCCGACGACGATTTCACTACTATTTTCGACGACGAACCCGAAGATACCGAAAGATCTATGCGTGAAAACTCCGATCGCAATACTTCGAGCTTTTCTTCGTTTTCCTCGCGCGGCGAATCCTTACGCGATATCGGCGAAGATCCCGACGAATCGCCCCGAGGCGGAAGTTTCCGCAATCCGGAGTCCGGCGAGATGAATGCGGGCAGAAATGCAGACGCAAGCGATATAAGAAACGGCGATTTCGGGGACGATTCGAGAAATTTCGGCATTTCCGACAGGGGGAGAGACAATTTCGGCAGAGATAATTTACGCGGGGGCGATATAAGCGGAAAAAATTCTTTTGCAACTCCCGAATCCCGGGGCGAAAGAGAAATTTCCCGTCCCGCGCCCGTGCCTGTTCCGCCGCCTGCGCCGAAGCCCCGCGTCATTCGTCCGTACAGGTGCGCGCCGCTCGATTATTTCGATTGCACGGAAACGCGCCCCGATCAGAACGCGGCGGAAATCGACGAAAACAAAGCCACAATTCTCGATACTTTGGAAGCCTTCAAAGTGCCGGACGCGTCCATCGCTTCGGTTACGTGCGGACCTACGGTTACGCGTTATAACGTAGCCGTGCCGCGCAATATATCGCCGAAAAAGGTGGTTGCGCTCGATCAGCCGATCGCAATGAATCTGCACGCGAAAAACGGCGTAAATATCGCGCCGAATTTCGAAGACGGCACAATCAGCGTGGAAGTGCCGAATAAAAAGCGACAGACGGTAACTCTCGGCAGCATGCTCGTGGCGGACGAATATATCAATTCCAAACCCAACGCGCTTATATTCGCGATGGGCAAAACGGTGGACAACGTAAAAACATACGGCGACATCAGAAAAATGACGCACGTGCTTGTGGCGGGTACGTCCGGCTCGGGCAAAACGGCGTTTTTGCACTCGATTATCATTTCGCTGATTATGAAATACTCGCCCGCCGATCTTCGCCTGATCCTTATCGATCCGAAAAAGACGGAATTCGTGGTGTACGAAGGTTTGCCTCATCTCGTGATCAACGAAGTGCTTTCCGATACGAATAAGGTAATTCAAAGCTTGAATTGGGCGATCGGCGAAATGGAAAGAAGGTACGATCTTTTCAATAAAAAGAGCCGTGCCGGTACTTACGTAATCAATATCGACGAGTACAACGCCAACCTTGCGGAAGGCGAAGAAAAACTTCCGAAAATCGTGATTATTGCCGACGAGGTGGCGGCGATGATGCAAGACGCGAAGAAAGATATGGAAGATCGCATCCAGAATCTTACGCAAAAATCCCGCGCTACGGGTATTCACGTAATTCTCGCTACGCAGCGCCCGTCTACCGACGTAATCACGGGCGTTATCAAGAGCAATTTGAAATCGCGTATCGCGCTTTCGGTGGCGCAGGAAATCGATTCGCGCGTTATTCTCGATGAATCGGGCGCGCAGAATCTGCTCGGGCAAGGCGATTTATTGTATTCCACGGAAGGCACGAAAACGCCCATTCGTATGCAAGCGCCGTTCATTTCTTCCGAAAAAGCGCAGGAAGTGATCAGATATATCAAAGAGAACAACGATTGCAATTTCAATGAAGAGGCGGCTGCGTATATCGATAAGCCGAAAGGGCAGAGCGGCGGTTTCGGCGGCGAGGCTCAGGAAGACGACGAGGTAGACTACGTGTACGTAGAAGCCCTTCGAAACGTGATTTTGAGCGGCAGCGCTTCGATTTCGCTGGTGCAGCGCAAATGCTCCGTCGGCTACAATAAGGCGGGGAAAATCATCGAATGGATGGAAGATCAGGGCTATATTTCCGCATTCGACGGCGCAAAAGCACGTAAGGTGCTGATCACGCCCGAGCAATTCGAAGAAAAGTACGGACCGCTTTAATCCGCCTGAATCGGCTGAAATCACTTCAATGAAACGGGCAAAGCAAAAGAGGAAGGATCGGTGAAAGGACAGAAAAAATTCGGCGTAATATCGCTCGGTTGCGATAAAAACCGCGTAGACAGCGAAAAATGTATCGCCGTATTGCAAAACGCGGGCTATATGTTAACGAACGACGTGCGGGAAGCGCAAATCGTCGTCATCAATACGTGCGCGTTTTTACAGTCCGCGCGGGAAGAATCGGTGGAAACCGTGATCGAAACGGCCGGTTATAAAAGCGAAAAACTGGAAAAAATCGTAGTAACGGGTTGTCTGCCGCAAAAATACGCGGCGGAAGTTTTCCCCGCACTCACCGAAGGAGACGTTTTTCTCGGCATTAACGACTACGATCTTCTTCCTTCCGCGCTTGAAACGGCGTACGAAACGGGCGAAAGAGTGAATCTCGTGGGCAAGGGTGCGGATACGTTCCGTTTTGCCCGCACGCTCACCACCGCGCCGTATCTCGCGTATTTAAAAATCGCCGACGGCTGTTACAATCATTGCACTTATTGCTTAATTCCGAAAATTCGCGGCAAATACCGCTCGTATCCGATGGAGAAATTGCTTGAAGAGGCGAAAGAACTCGGCGAAGTGAAGGAACTTGTGCTTGTGGCGCAGGATACCACGCGTTACGGCGAAGATCTGTACGGCGAAAACCGCTTTCCGCAGCTGATCCGCGCGCTTTCGAATCTTGAAAATATCGGCTCGATTCGTCTTTTGTATTGTTATCCGGACGCGTTTTCCGATGCGCTGATCGAAGAGATAAAAACGAACGAAAAAGTGATTAAGTACGCGGATATACCGCTTCAACATTCCGAAAACCGTATTCTGAAACTCATGAACCGGCGCGGCACGCGCGAAGAGTATCTCGCGCTCATAAGAAAGCTGAAAAAAGAGATCCCCGGCATCGCGCTCCGCTCCACGTTTATTGCGGGTTTCCCTTCGGAAACGGAAGAAGAGTACGAAGCGATGAAAGCGTTTTTGAAGGAAGCGGAACTTTTCAATTGCGGCTTTTTCGCGTATTCGCGCGAACCGGACACCGCCGCCGCGAAAATGGCCGGGCAGGTGCATTATCAAACGAAAGAACGGCGCGTGCGCGGCTTATACGAAACGCAGCGGCAGGTTTCGCAAAAACTTTTGTCCGCGTTCGTCGGTAAGAAAATTCGCGTACTTTGCGAAGGAATCGACTACGATAAGCAGAAGTTTTCGGGCAGAGCATACTTTTCCGCTCCGGAAATCGACGGCAAAGTGTATTTCAACGCTCCCGAAGCGGAAGAGGGCAAAGAGTACGAAGTAACAATCGAAAAAGCGGTTGCGCCCGATTTATTCGCCGCAACGGAAAATTATCAAGCTTGAAAATAATCAAGCGAAAATCGAAGGAGTAGACTGAATGAATTTACCCAACAAATTATCGGTATTGCGGATTTGTTTAATTCCGGTATTCGTGCTGTTTTTCTTTTTAACGGCACTGCCGTACAACTATGTGTATGCAGCCGTCGTATTTGCGATCGCCGCCGTTACGGACTTTTTAGACGGCAGAATCGCAAGAAAACGCGGTTTAGTCACAAATCTCGGCAAATTTCTCGATCCTATCGCCGATAAGGTGCTTGTATCTACGGCATTTGTGTTAATGCTCACGAAAGAAGAAATTTTCGGCTTATTCGGCGGCGGGTTTTACGTTGCGGGCGCGATTTGCGTTTGTCTGATTCTCGCGCGAGAGCTGATTATCAGCGCGTTTCGCCAGATCGCCGCGGCAAACGGCGTGGTGCTTGCGGCGGATATGCTCGGCAAACTCAAAACCAACGCGCAGGATTATTGCATTGCGGTATTGATCGCATCGGCGGCGTTTTCGGGTACGGTGCAGAAAGTATTGTGCATTATCGGGCTTGTGCTTTTTGCGGCGGCTGCGGTGCTTACCGTGCTTTCGGGCGTATCGTATATCGTGAAAAACCCGGACGTTTTAAAAACGCAAAAATAAACGAAACAACAAGAGGAAGAAAAGCGAATGCAGACGGCGGCGATTATCGTGCAGAATATCCCGTTCGGCGGCGAAGAAATTTTCGGCGAAACAGAAATCGCGTGCAAAATTTCCGAGCTGCGCTTTTTGCCGTACGCAAAAAACGTTTCCGCCGTGATTTTATCGTATGCCGCGGAAGATAACGCCGTGCTTGTGTTTGCGGAAGAGGCGGCTTTACACGCACTTTCGAAAAGCCTTGCCGAAGAAGCGGACGACTTTCTGCAATGCTTTGAAGACGGCTCGGGCGTGTTTACAAAAGGCGATGCCGATATATATCTTTCGCCGCTGCAGGCGGAAAAACGGCGTGTTTTTCTGAAAAACGTCTGTCTGCCAAGATTGAAACGTCGCGGCGCTATCCCCGAAAAAATCGTTCTTCGCGGCATGAGCTGCGATAAAAAACTCTTGGAAAAATGTATCGCGCAATGTGAAAAAGCGGCGGAAAACGCAGGTAAAAAACTTGAATTTTTCGTTTCGGAACGCTACGACGATACTCGTATCGAAATCGATTATCCGGCCGACGCGCCAAAACTGCTTATGGACGAGGTAACGCGAATTTTCGTAGGCGCATTTCCCGAAGAACTGTATTCTATGGACGATACACCGCTTGAAAAACGTCTTTACGAGCTTTTAAAGGTACGCGGAAAAAAAATCAGCGTGGCGGAATCGTTCACGGGCGGGGGAATAGGCAGTCGTATCGTATCCGTACCGGGCGCAAGCGAAGTGTATTTCGAGGGATTGAATACGTATAGCGGCAATGCGAAAATCAAGCGGCTCGGCGTTTCGCCGTTTACGTTAAATACGGTGGGCGCGGTGTCCGATCAGACGGCTTACGAAATGTGCGCAGGACTTTTATCTTCGGGAGATTGCGATGCGGCAATCGCCACCACCGGTCTGGCAGGGCCGAAAAGCGACGAAAGCGGCTTACCGGTAGGGCTTTGTTTTCTTGCTGCGGGAGCGGAAGGAAAAATATATATCGCACGTCATATATTCACGGGCGATCGCACCGAAATCACTCAAAAGGCAATCAATCACGCGCTTTTTTGGGCATACAAGCATTTGAAATAACGATAAAACTTCGCTCACCCGTAAAAAAGCGGGCGCGAAAATAACTCATAAAAAACCAAACAGGAGAAACACATAAATGGCAATCGAAAAAAATTCCGAAAAAATGAAAGCTCTCGACGCCGTTCTGATGCAGATCGAAAAGCAGTACGGCAAAGGCTCGATCATGCGCCTCGGCGACGAAGCGGGCAATGCGGAAATCGACGTGATCCCTTCGGGCTGCTTAACGCTCGATCTCGCGCTCGGCATCGGCGGGTTTCCCCGCGGCAGAATTATCGAAATCTACGGTCCAGAATCTTCGGGCAAAACCACGGTTGCGCTGCATGCCATCGCGGAAACGCAGAAACTCGGCGGCGTGGCGGCTTTTATCGACGCGGAACACGCGCTCGATCCCGTGTACGCGAAGCACCTGGGGGTAGATCTTGAAAATCTCTACGTATCGCAGCCGGATACAGGCGAACAGGCGCTCGACATCTGCGACGCGCTCGTGCGTTCGTCTGCCGTGGATATGATCGTTATCGACTCTGTTGCCGCGCTCACGCCGAAAGCGGAAATCGAAGGCGACATGGGCGATTCGCACGTAGGTTTGCAGGCGAGATTGATGTCGCAGGCGCTCAGAAAGCTCACGGCAATCGTGAATAAATCGCACACGTGCGTGATTTTCATCAACCAACTGCGCGAAAAAGTGGGCGTAATGTTCGGCAACCCCGAAGTCACTCCGGGCGGCAAAGCGCTGAAATTTTACGCGAGTATCCGTATCGACGTACGCAAAATGGATACCTTGAAAGATGCGGAAGGCGCAATGGGCAATCGCACGAAAGCGAAAATCGTGAAAAATAAGCTTGCCCCTCCGTTCAAACAGGCGGAATTCGATATCGTATTCGGCGAAGGCATTTCGCAGGAAGGATGTATCATGGATATGGGCATTCAATTCGATATCATCGGCAAGAGCGGCGCATGGTTTTCTTACAACGGCGAAAAAGTGGCGAACGGCAGAGAGAAAATGCGCCAATTCTTAAAAGATAACCCCGAAATTTCGAAGGAAATTCAGCAGAAGATCCGCGCGGCTGCAAAGGGCGCGCCGGACGTAGTGGAAGGCGGAGCCGAGGAAGAATGAAACACGGATTTGTACGCGCGGCGGCGGCTTCCCCGAAGCTGAAAGTAGCCGACGTAAAATTTAACGCGCAGGAAATTTTAAAAGAATTGAAGCGTCTCGCGCGTGAAAAAGCGGAAATCGCGGTATTTCCCGAACTTTCGCTTAGCGGCTACACGTGCGGCGATTTGTTTTTCGACGGCGCGCTTTTAAGCGCGGCGCGTTCGGCGGCGTTTTACCTTGCGGAAGAATCGAATAAATTTGCGCCGAACCTTCTCTTTTTTGTGGGGTTGCCCGTGGAAAAAGGCGGAAAACTTTACAACTGCGCCGCGGCGATCTGCGGCGGCAAGATTCTCGCGCTTATTCCCAAATCCGCGCTCCCGAATTATAACGAATTTTACGAAAAACGCTATTTCACCGAAGCGGACGATACCGTAGATCAGAATTTCTTGTTCGGCAACGATCAAAACGCCGGTGCGATTCCGTTCGGCAGAAACGTTCTCGTAGAAGATCCCGCCGGCGGCGTTTTTGTAGCGTGCGAAATCTGCGAAGATCTCTGGGTTTCCGCGCCGCCCTCGCAAAAACACGCCGCCGCAGGCGCGCAAATCATCGTAAATTTGTCCGCTTCCGATGAAACGGTGGGCAAGGCGGATTATCGCCGTACGCTCGTCAAATCGATTTCCGGGCGCAATATTTGTGCTTACGTGTACGCCGATGCGGGGCAGGGCGAATCCGTCACCGATTGCGTGTACGCAGGGCATTGCCTGATCGCGGAAAACGGCGGAATTTTAAACGAAAGCGCGTTATTCTCGGAAGAGGGCGCAATCGCGGAAATCGACGTCGATTTTCTTAAAAACGAACGCAGAAAAATCACCACGTTTGTTTCCGCCGCGCAGCAAAGCGAAAATTATACGCGCGTGCAGGCGAAATTCGTCGGCGAAAGCGATATCAAAACACGAAAAATCGAGCAGCTGCCGTTCGTCCCCGAAGGCGCGGGCGCAGAGGAAAGAAAAGAACTGATTTTATCTCTACAATCACATGCCTTGGCGCGCAGATTGCAGCATGTAGGCGCGAAATGCGCGGTGATCGGCGTATCGGGCGGCTTAGATTCCACGCTTGCGCTTCTCGTGGCGGCGCGCGCGGCGGATCTTTGCAAAATGCCCCGTTCGGGCGTTGTCGCGGTATCTATGCCGGGTTTCGGCACCAGCGGAAAAACGTTCGATAATTCTCTTGCGCTTTCAAAAAGCGTAGGCGCAAGCACACGCACGATTTCCATCAACGATCTCGTCACGCAGCATTTCAAGGATATTTCGCACGATCCCGCGGTGAAAAACGTCACTTACGAGAACGCGCAGGCGCGCGCACGCACGTATATTTTAATGGACTTAGCCAACGAACTTGGCGGCATCGTGGTAGGTACGGGCGATTTAAGCGAACTCGCGCTCGGGTGGTGTACGTATAACGGCGATCACATGTCGATGTACGGCGTAAATGCGGGTGTGCCGAAAACGCTTGTGAAGCATCTTGCAAAATACGAAGCGGATCGCCTCGGCGGCGAAGCGAAGAAAGCAATCGAAAGCGTTCTCTCCACGGAAATTTCGCCCGAGCTTCTTCCGCCCGATCAAAACGGGAATATTGCGCAGAAAACCGAAGACATCGTAGGCCCTTACGAACTGCACGATTTTTTCCTGTATCACGCGCTTCGGCGCGGCGATTCGCCGAAAAAAACGTACTATCTCGCAAGGTACGCGTTCGGAAGGAAATACGATTCAAACACGCTGAAAAAGTGGTTGAAAAACTTTTATAAACGGTTTTTCGCGCAGCAATTCAAGCGTTCATGCATGCCGGACGGCGTAAAAATCGGCTCGGTTACGCTTTCGCCGCGCGCGGATTTCCGTATGCCTTCCGATGCTTCCGCTGCGCTTTGGCTGGAAGAGGCGGAAGAAATAGGCGAATAAATTTTCATAAAAACGCTAAAAAAGCACAAAAGCGGGCGAAAAAACGAGGTCAAAGTATTGACTTTTTCGTTTATTTATAGTAAAATAGAAAGTGAAGTTGCCGCACGCGCCGAAAAAGACGCAATGCGAAAATTTCAGAATAAACAATATTTCAGTAATACAGGAGGCATGAAATGAATTTATTATCTTTCGGCGTCCTGTTTCTCAACGTAAGTGTCGGAGTATTTATCGGTAGTTTGGCAGGAGCGGCGGCACTCGTCGCTGCTTTGGCGGCGATCCTTTTTGCCGTTTACAAAAAAAAGAATGCCGAAAGAGAAATCGGCGAAGCGAACGCGGAAGCGGGGCGCATCGTCGGGGACGCAAAAGCGGAGGCGGGAAAAATCACGGCGCAGGCGCGCGAAGAAAGTAAGCGCGTTCTGAAAGAAGCGATTTTAGAGGCTAAGGAACAGGATCTTAAATTACGCAACGATTTCGATCGTGAAACCAAGGAAAAACGCGCGGAGTTGCAGCGCGCAGAGCAGCGCTTAACGCAGAAAGAGGACGCACTCGATAAAAAAATCGAAGCGCTCGACGATCAGAAAGCGAAAATCGAAGCGCATGAAGAACAGCTCGGCGCATTGCAGCAAAAGCTCGATTCGCAGCACGAACTCATGGTGCAGGAACTCGAACGCGTGGCGCAGCTCACCCGCGACGAAGCGAAAAAGGCACTCACCGAAGAAATTCTCGATGAAACGCGCCACGAAGTGGCGAAAGACGTGCGCGAAATGGAGCAGCAAGCCAAAGACGAAGCTGAAATCCACGCCAAAAAGCTGATTGCGCTCGCCATTCAGAAATGTTCGGCAGATCAGGCTTCCGAACTTACCGTGTCGGTTGTTCCGCTTCCCAGCGACGATATGAAAGCGCGTATCATCGGCAGAGAGGGGCGCAATATCCGCGCCATCGAAAACGCCACGGGCATCGAACTCATTATCGACGATACCCCGGAAGTGGTAATTTTATCCGGCTTCGATCCCGTACGCAGAGAAATCGCGCGGGTATCGCTTGAAAGACTGATTGCCGACGGGCGCATTCATCCGGCTCGCATCGAAGAAACGGTAGAAAAAGTCGCGCGGGATATCGACGTGCAAATCCGCGAAGCGGGCGAAGCGGCGGTATACGAAGTGGGCATTTTCGGGCTTCACCCCGAGCTTGTGAAACTCATCGGCAGATTGAAATTCCGCACAAGCTACGGTCAGAACGTGTACAAGCACTCTATCGAAGTTGCTACGCTTGCGGGGCTTATGGCAGCCGAGTTGGGGCTTGACGTAAACTTTGCCAAGCGCGCGGGACTTCTGCACGATATCGGCAAAGCCGTGGATCAGGAACAGGAAGGAACGCACATTCAGATCGGCGCGGAACTTGCCAAAAAGTATAAAGAGAACGCGAATATCGTAAACGCGATCATGGCTCACCATGGCGACGTAGAACCGAAAACCATTGAAGCGGTGCTGATACAGGCGGCCGACGCAATTTCGGGCGCACGTCCGGGTGCGAGAAGAGAAACAGGCACAAACTACGTGAAACGGCTCGAACGGCTCGAAGCGATCGCAAGCTCGTTTCCGGGCGTGGATAAGAGCTACGCGATACAGGCGGGGCGCGAAGTGCGCGTAATCGTGAAACCGGAACAGGTAGACGACGCGCAGGCGCTGTTCCTTTCGAAAGACATTGCAAAGAAGATTGAATCGGAGCTTGAATACCCGGGGCAGATCAAAGTCAACGTCATCCGCGAATTCAGAAGCGTAGAATACGCGAAATAAGAAAAAAGAACGTACTTTCCCGCCCGAAAAAACGGCGGGAGAGTATTTCTTGTAAAAAATCGAAAATTTTTCGGTGTTTTATGAAAAAAGGCGTTTTTTCGGCTTGACAAATTTTTCTTTTTGCATTATAATAAGCAAGTAATTCTTCGCACGGCGAAAAAGCGCGGCGTAAGTCGCACAAAAATCCGGCGAAGCACATAAGGCGGTGCTACTATGGCTCAGTTGGTAGAGCGCGTCCTTGGTAAGGACGAGGTCACCGGTTCAAATCCGGTTAGTAGCTCCAATGTCCGATTTTCAGTTTTACGCTTGGAAAATCGGATTTTTTTATAACCAAACGAAAAAAGGTAAAATAAACATGGCAACATCCGAAGAATTTAAAAATTATATTATCGAATGTCTTTCATCGGCATACGGAGGCGAGATTTCGGGTTTTGCCTGCCGCAAAATGATGGGCGAATATCTATTATATAAAAACGGCGTTCTGTTCGGCGGCATTTACGACGATCGCTTTCTCGTAAAAAAAGTTGCCGCAAACGAAAAGTATGCAATGCGGCAGGCAATCCCGTACGTCGGCGCGAAACCTATGTTTATGCCCGAAGATACAGAAGACGCCTCAACGCTCAAAAATATCGTGGAGGATACGTATTCGTATCTCGCCGCGCCGCCGCAATGCAAGCAAAGAAAAAAACACTATTAAAACTTTTTTTAAGAAACAAGATGATTTAACCTCATTAAGGCTTGCAAATCCGTCGATTTTGTGGTATGATATAATCATAGAAATCAAAGGGGAAAGCGGAATGATTTACGAGCTTGCGGGATTACGCGTGAAAATAGAAAACCGTTGTCGCTACACAAGCGAATTTTGCAAAGACTATTTATCCGAAGATCAGTCGTCGCCCGCGGCATTCGAAGTTGCGGTCACAAACGAGGAATTTTCCGCGGAAAAAAAGGAATCCGAGGGGTTTTCCGATGGGTATATCGAAAACATCTGTCTGTATCGCAGTATCTGTTTGCAGATGCCGAAATACGGCAGATTTTTGTTGCATTCGGCAGTGCTTGAATACAAAAATAACGCGTATGCGTTTTTGGGCAGAAGCGGCATCGGCAAGTCCACGCATACCGCTCTTTGGATAAATAACGTAAAAGGTGCGGAAATTTTAAACGGCGATAAGCCGATTATCGGTTACAACGAATCCGCAGCGGAAGGCGAAAAATTTATCGCTTACGGCACGCCGTGGAACGGCAAAGAAAATCGCGGAAAAAAGGGGCAGGCACCCTTGAAAGCCTTGTGCTTTATCGAGCGTGCGAAAGAAAATTCCATTGAAAAAATCGGAATCGGCAAAGCGACAGACCGTATTTTTTCACAAATTTTACTGCCTACCGAGCAAGAATCGGCTGAAAAAACGCTCGAACTTATGGATATGTTCGTGCGAACCGTGCCGGCATACGTGCTGCATTGCAATATGGATATTTCCGCGATGCAAACGTCGTTCCGCGCGCTCGTCGGCAGAGAATTTACAAATAACGATCGGAAATAAACGCAATAAAGAGGGCGAAAACATGAAAATCAAAGAAGGATTTATTATCAGACAGGTAGGCGGCGAAAATATCGTAGTGCCTATCGGCAAAACGGGCAAAGACTTTCACGGTATGATCAAGCTCAACGACAGCGGCGCGTTTTTGTGGCGCTTCTTCACGCAGGATCACACGGAAGAAGAAGCCGTCGCCGCGCTTTTAGGCGAATACGAAGTAGACGAAGCAACGGCAAAAGCGGACGTTGCGGCGTTTGTGAAAACGCTGAACGATCCTCGTTTCGTTGATTAATAGAGAGTAAACGGCGGTGGAAGAAACGAAAAAACTCACGATCGAAGAATTGATCGCAGAGGAAGGAAAATACGTAGGACCTACGGTAGGCGTTAGCATGTTGCCGATGCTGAAATCCGGGCGCGACAGCGTGGTGATTGTAAAAAAAGAAGCGCAGTTGAAGCCTTTAGACGTCGCGCTGTATAAACGCGGCGAAAAATACGTGCTGCACCGCGTGATCTCGGTAATCGAAGGCGGATATATCATCCGCGGCGATAATTGCTATACCGATGAAAAAATTCCGGAAAGCGCGGTTTTTGGCGTTCTTTCGGAATATTTCCGCGAAAACGAGCGGATCGATTGCGCCACCGACGAAAAATACCTTCGCTACGCAAAAAAGCGCGTAAAAAATTATCGGTTGCGTCGATTTTTCGTGCTGCCGTATCTTCGGTGTCGTGGCTTAGCAGCGCGCGCATATCATAAGATTTTCAAGCGTAAAAACAGCGAAATAAAATAGATGAAAATAACGGGAAATAAAAGCGTGAAAGAGCAGGAAGCGGCAAGGGGAAAAGCGTGGTTGAAGCGGGAAATGCGCCCGTATCGGCTGCCTGTAATATTTCTTGCGGGGTTGACGGTAACGGCAATCTTGCTTTCTCTCGCGTTTTCGTATCTGATCCGCTACGTTATCAATAGCGCGGCGAGCGGCGAAACGAAAAAGATGTGGTTATTTTCGGGCATTTGCGCCTCGATCGCCATTTTCAGAACGCTGCTGCAGATCGTCCGTTCGTATTATTCCGAGCGCTGCAAAGCGAAAATTACCGTAGGGCTGAGAACTCGTCTGTTTCAAAAATTGCTTTGCGCAGATTATTCCGAAGCGGAAAAATACCACAGCGGCGATTTACTGAATCGTTTCACGTCCGACGTAGCGGAAGTTGCGAATATGAGCGTGAGTATTCTGCCTGCATTCGCGGGAATGTTCGCGCAATGTATCGGCGCAATCGCCGCGCTTTTAATGCTCGATCCGTTGTTCACGGCGATTTTTGCCGCCGGAGGCTTGATTGTCATCGGCGTTTCCGTGATATTCCGTAAAGCTTCGAAAAAATTCCATAAGCAGCTTACCGAAGCGGACGGCAAAAGCCGATCGTTCATACAGGAAGGCATTTCTTCGCTTCTCACAATCAAAGCCTACGGCGCGGAAGAGCGCACGGCAGAAAAGTCGCAGGGGCTTCTTACGAGCTATTATTCCGCGAGAATGAAGAAAAACCGGTTAAACGTCGCGCTCGGCGGCTCATTTTCGGTGCTGTCCGCACTTTCGCAGGTATTCGCGGTGGTGTGGTGCAGCGTGCAGATTATAAAAAGCGGCAGCTCGGATTACGGCTCGATTTTATCCGTGATTATGCTTTTAAGCCAGTTGCAACAGCCGCTTACGTCGTTTTCGGCGGTGCTTCCCGCCGTTTATTCCCGTGCCGCCGCAGCGGAACGCCTTTCCGAAACGGACGATATTCCTTCGGAAAATCTCGAAAAACGCGCTCGTAAAGAAAGCGAAAAGCAATACTCCGATGCGGAAAATATTCTTTTCGAAAATATCGAATTTGCATATAACGGCAGAGATAAAACGCTTTGCGGAGGCACGGCGCGCGCCCCGCTTCATAAAGTCACGTGCGTCACAGGTCAGTCCGGATCGGGAAAAAGCACGCTTTTTAAGTTGCTTTTAAGCGTTTACAAGCCGCAAAACGGCGGAGTTTACTTCGAAAACGAAACAAACGCAGAAAAAACAAAAACGCCCGTCACGGCGCTTTATCGCGATTTATTCGCTTACGTACCCCAGGGAAATTTTCTTTTTTCCGGCACGATTTACGAAAATTTAACGTTTTTCTGCGCGAACACCATATCCGAAAAAGCGATCCGCCGTGCGCTTGAAAATGCCTGCGCTACGTTCGTTTACGATTTGCCGGAGGGGCTTTCTACATCGCTTCGCGAACGCGGCGGCGGACTTTCCGAAGGGCAGCTTCAAAGGCTTGCCGTGGCGCGCGCTTTCCTTTCCGATCGCCCGATTTTGCTTCTCGATGAAGCCACGAGCGCACTCGATGCCGATACGGAAAGACGGCTCTTATGCAACGTTAAAGTCATGAAAGAAAAAACGTGTATTATCGTAACGCACCGCCCCGCCGCGCTTGAAATCGCCGATGCGATCATTCATGTCGAAAAAGGGATGATCGCTTCTAAAATCGTAGCAAAATCGTAAATTGAAGGCGGAAAAATTAAAAAAATTTGCTCCGCGAATAAAATATTTTCGGAATAAGGCAGAAAAACGCTTGACTATTTTTCGATATGTAAGTATAATAGTTTATGCTGCTTGAAGAAAGCGGAAGTATTGAGGCATAGCGCAGTTTGGTAGCGCGCTTGGTTAGGGACCAAGAGGTCGTGG
>ENA-UOOA01004087-UOOA01004087.1-human-gut-metagenome-genome-assembly--contig:-P61old-NODE-4087-length-17056-cov-7.191812_pt1 | contig 17056 bp, 14 predicted proteins | sample MGYA00242467_ERZ724014 | MGnify/ENA metagenome assembly ERZ724014
CGTGGACGGAGCACGCCTTTCTGGAGCCGGAGTGCTGCGTGGCGCTGCCGCTGGAAAACGGCGGCGTGAGGCTGTTGACCACCGACCAGAGCTCCCACACCACCATGCACGAGTGCGCCTCCATGCTGGGAGTGGACTATGAGCACTGTCAGGTACAGAATATGCTGGTGGGCGGCGGCTTCGGCGGCAAGGAGGATATGTCCGTGCAGCACCATGCGGCGCTGCTGGCCTATGTGGCCCGTGTGCCGGTGAAGGTGAAGCTCACCCGGCAGGAATCCATCCTCATTCACCCCAAGCGCCACAGCTTTGACATGGACTTCACCATGGGCTGCGACGAAAACGGCATCATTCAGGGCGTCAAGGCCAGCGTGGTATCCGATACCGGTGCCTTCGCCTCTCTGGGCGGGCCGGTGCTGGAGCGGGCCTGCACCCACGCCGCCGGACCCTACGCCTATGAGAATTTCGAGATCGAGGGCCGCGCCTACTATACCAACAACCCCCCTGCCGGGGCCTTCCGGGGCTTCGGTGTCACCCAGACCTGCTTCTGCACGGAGACGCTGCTCAACGAGATGGCTGATCTGGTGGGCATCAGTCCGTGGGAGATCCGCTACCGCAACGCCATCCGCCCCGGCGGTGTGCTGCCCAACGGCCAGATCGTGGACGATTCCACCGGCCTTGTGGAGACGCTGGAGGCTATCAAGCCCGCCTATGACGAGGCCGTCAAAAACGGCGATCCGGTGGGCATCGCCTGCGCCATGAAGAATGCCGGTGTGGGGGTAGGTATTCCCGACTGGGGCCGCTGCAAGCTGATCGTGGAGGCGGACGAGAAGGTGCATATCTACTCCGGCGCCTCCTGTATCGGGCAGGGGCTGGGTACCGTGCTGGTGCAGGTGGTGGTCACCAATACGGGGCTGCACCGGGACAACATCGTCTATGAGCGCAGCAACACATGGATCGCCCCGGACTCCGGCGACACCTCCGGCTCCCGCCAGACGCTGGTCACCGGCGAGGCCACCCGGCGGGCCTGCGAAAAGCTGTCGGCGGCGCTGGCGGGCAAGACCCTCCATGATCTGGTGGGGCAGGAGTTCTACGGCGAGTATCTGGCCAAAACGGACCCCCTGGGGGCCGATGTGCCCAACCCCGTCAGCCATGTGGCCTACGGCTATGCCACGCAGATGTGTATTCTGGACCGGGAGACGGGCCGTGTCAAGAAGATGGTGGCCGCCCACGATGTGGGTAAGGCCGTGAACCCCCTCAGCTGTGAGGGACAGATCGAGGGTGGTGTGGTCATGAGTCTGGGCTATGCGCTCACGGAGCAGTATCCTATCGACGTAAACTGCAAGCCTACTGCCAAATACGGTATGCTGGGTCTGTTCCGTGCCAACCAGATCCCGCCGGAAATTCAGGCCATTGTGGTGGAGAAGCCCGGCCTGAAGGTGGCCGGAGGGGCCATCGGCATCGGAGAGATCACCTCCATTCCCACGGCTCCCGCCATTGCTGACGCCTACTTCCGGCTGGACGGACAGCGCCGCCTGACCCTGCCGCTGGAGAATACCCCCTACGCCCGGAAGAAGTGATTTGAATTTTTCTGCACCTCCCCCATGCAGTCCGCTGCATGGGGGAAGTTTTTTGGGACGCTGCTGCACGGGCCACGGGTTGGCCGTCCACAGGATTTTTTCTGTGAAATTTATACAACGTTTTCCCCTTCGTTCATAATTTTTTCACACCTATGTGCTAAAATAAACTTCATTAACGGAACGTATCATAAGGAGGCTTCTGTCCCATGATGATCGAAAAGAGCGGCAGCATCCGTCTCAAGGATATCCCCATTCCCTCCGGCGCTACGCCGGAGCAGCGGGAGCTGGCTCAGGGCATGGTACGGGTGAATCACCTGTACCGCAGTGCCCTGAAGGTGGCCGTGACCCAGATGGAGATCCTGGACGAGGAGTTCGCCAGTCTGTACGACCATTCTCCCATTCACCACATCGAGTACCGCATCAAGACGCTGGAGAGCATCAGCGATAAGCTGCGCCGCCGGGGCTACGACGTCACCATCGACAATATCTATGCCTACATACAGGACGTAGCCGGTATCCGGGTCATCTGCAACTATCTGGATGACATCTACTATCTCCGCAGCCTGCTGACCCGGTCCGAATCCTTCAAGGTGCTGCGGGAGGTGGACTACATCCAGCAGCCCAAGGAATCCGGCTATCGCAGTCTGCACCTCATCATCGACGTACCCATCGTCATCTCCGAGGGGACGCTGCATCTGCCGGTGGAGATCCAGCTGCGTACCATTGCCATGGATATGTGGGCCAGTCTGGAGCATGAGCTGCGGTATAAATCCGACCGCAATTTCTCCGATTCCGACGCCGCACGGCTGCGGCTATGCAGCGAGGCCATCAGCGAGATCGACCGGGAGATGCAGGACATCTATCAGGGCAAGGAACCCAGCTATCATGAGTAAAGCAAAGGAGTGCTGCGGCTGTGCAGCACTCCTTTGTTTTGGATGGTTTTTTGCGTGCCGACGGTGTGCTTTTTCCGATAGCTTTTCCCTTTGTGCCTCCGGCGGCCCACTTTTCCCAGCAGCTGGAAAAGTGGGCAAAAGAGCCGCCAAAAACCAATGGTTTTTGGATTTCCTTTTGTGTGCAAGAGCATGATTTGTTATGGGCTGTAAAGGGAATTGACTCAGCAACAGACCCGCTGCCGCTCCCACTCAGGCGAAGAAAATATTACGTTTACCGCCGGGGAATACGGATTCCCACAACCAGTCTGCGGACTGTCTGCACCGTCGTGTCAGCCGATTTCCAACCACGTTGTGGCGTGAAAGTCGGGACACTTTCTTGAAACCGTCTCGCTGTATCCGCCACAGGCGGCGCTTCGGCGGTTTCCTCGGAATGACAGTGCGATTGGGGAGATGAATTTTCAGACGGTAGAGTGGTAAGCCCCTTCAACCGCCCAATAAAGCGGCAGCGTGAGTAGAAGGAGGTCGATTCCCTGCTTCGGCGGGATTTAAGCAGCAACTCTTACACACCGGGAAGGAAGTGCAGAAACCATCGGTTTCTGCTGGCATTCTTTGGTAACTTTCTGCTGCTATTGGCAGAAAGTTACCCGCCGGAGGCAAAACAGGAAAAACATCCCGCCGGAGGCAGAAAAGGCAGAAACTTACTCATCGGAGGCAGCCAAACACGGCGAAATAAACGCCCGGCCGGGCGGTGCGGCGCACCGTCCGGCCGGGGGCATCTCATTTCTCCCGGTGCTTGCGCTCCCGGTAGATCGGCTCCGGCGTGCGGATCACCACCTGAGTATCCTCTGCCACCGAATCCGTCAGGAAGGCGTTGCCGCCCACCACGGCATGATCCCCGATGGTGGTCTCACCGCCCAGAATAGAGGCCCCGGAGTAGATGGTCACGTCGCTGCCCACGGTGGGATGCCGCTTCCCCGGCAGACTGGCGTGGCCCTTCCGAGGGGACAGCGCTCCCAGCGTCACGCCCTGATACAGCTTCACATTCTCCCCGATGACCGTGGTCTCGCCCACCACGATGCCGGTGCCGTGATCGATGAAGAAGTGGGCGCCGATCTGTGCGCCGGGGTGAATATCGATGCCCGTGCGGCTGTGGGCGTACTCACTCATGATCCGGGGGATCATGGGAATCTGACGCAGATACAGCTCATGGGCCACCCGGTATACGAAAATGGCAAACAGCCCCGGATAGGCGAACAGGATCTCCTCCTTGGAGGCCGCCGCCGGGTCGGATTCAAAGGTGGCGTCCAGATCCGTCAGCAGCAGCCGCTGCACGCCGGGCAGGGCCTCCACCACCTCACGGGCCAGCATCGGCGCACGCTGCTCCTGCTCCTCCGGCAGGGCCAGAGCGATCTGACGGGTCAGTTGGCCCTCGATGCGCTCCAGCAGCAGCGCCGTGTAGTCCTCCACCGGAAGGGTCATCAGCTCCGGGTCGCCGTAGTAGGCCGGAAAGACCAGCCGCCGGATCTCCTTCAGCAGTCCGATCACTGCCCCCTTGTCCGGCAGCCGCAGGCCCTTGCCGTACATGGGAACGGGGCTGCGCTGCATATTCTCCGCCATGGACCGGGCTGCCGCCCGGATGTGCTCTTCATACATGGGATGTCTCCTCCTGTCCCGCCCCCGCAGGGGCCGTCTATCCTATGTTCCCTCCCGGTGTCAGGACACACCGGCCGGAGTCTTTTCCTCCTCCTTTTTGGGGCGGCTGCCGTCAAAGGGGGTCTCCAGCCGGCTCAGATCCCGGAGGTAGCCCTTGAAATCGCTGTAAAACGCCGCATACTCATATCCGGTGCAGATGCGCTCGTCCATCACCACGCCGATGGGCATCACCTTCCGGGTCAGATCGCCGCCCATGTAGTCCGGCACGGGCTTGCCCATGCACACGAACACGCTGGTGGTGCCGAACTCGTAGCAGTGGTGATGGATATAGCTGGTCTTGATGGAGGCCAGATTGGTGATGAACATACTGGTGTGGAAGGGCGACAGGTCGATGATCTTCCGGGGCAGCAGCCCGTGCTTGTCCAGATGATACGCCAGCCACACCACGAACTTCGGCAGCCCCGGCACGGAGAACATGAACCGCGCGAACTTGTCGGTGCTGTTGGACTGGTGCTCATGCTGGTTAGCGGCAATCACCTCCCGAATTTTCCTGTCAATGGAGAAAATATCGTCCGACGGCTCCAAATACACTTTCAGCGCTGTCTCGTTGACCACCCCGTCGGATCGTTTCTTGAGAATGACGAAGGAGACGCAGAAGTGGTTGCGCCGATAAATTTTTCCGTTCATCACGAAGTAGTTCAGCTTTGGATTATCCAGCACCGCCCGGTAGTAGGCGGCGATGATGACACTCATGTGGTTCAAGCGTACGCCCTCCCGCCGCCAATGGCGGATGTAGGCCTTTACAGCCTCCTCGTCGACGTTCTCGGTGATGGAGTTCCACGCATCGTAGCGCTTGGGCATGATGTAGGGGATGGCCGCCACCAGCGGCGGCAGGTCTTTCACTCTGGTTCCGTCAGGTCTCATGATGCTTTTTCCTCGTTCCTATACAGATGCAGTCATTATACGCCCTCCCGCCGTCCATTGCAACCGTTTTCCCGTTCCTTTGCCCCGCAAAAAGCCCGCTGCGGCCGCACTTTCTGCTTGTCCTTTTCCGGCGGATTTGTTATAATAGTTGATTATAGTAGTATGCGGAAGGGAGCGCTGGCAGATGAAGTTTTCCAAATGGCATATCGCCCCAGCAGAGGAAGCGGATATCCGCCGTCTCGGCGAGGCTGGCTATCCCCAGCTGGTGTCGCAGGTACTGGCGGCACGGGGCATCTCCACGGCGGAGGAGGCCGCCGCCTTTCTGGAGCGGGGCCGGGATCTGACCTGCTCCCCCTTCCTGATGAAGGACATGGACCGGGCGGTGGAGTGCATCAGCCGGGCCATCAGTCAGGGTCGCCGCATGGCGGTGTTCGGGGATTACGACGTGGACGGCATCACCGCCACGGTGATCCTGGTGGATTACCTGAAAAGCCGGGGCGTCGATGTGCTGCACTATATTCCTCGCCGCATCGAGGACGGCTACGGGCTGGGACAGGACGCCATCCGCTCCCTCCATGAGCAGGGGGTAGAGCTGCTCATCACCGTGGACTGCGGCATCACCGGGGTGGAGGAGGTGGACTTCGCCGCCTCTCTGGGCATGGATGTGGTCATCACCGATCACCACGAGTGCAAGGACACCCTGCCACGGGCCGTGGCGGTGGTGGACCCCCACCGGCCGGACTGCACCTATCCCTTCCCCTATCTGGCGGGCTGCGGCGTGGCGCTGAAGCTGGTGCTGGCGCTGGGCGGCGAGAGCCGGGAGGAGGCCCTTTTCTCCCGCTACTGCACCTTGGCCGCCATCGGCACCATTGCCGACGTGATGCCCATGTCCGGGGAGAACCGCATCATCGTCTCCCGTGGCTTGGAGTGCATCACCCAGTCGGACTTCATCGGCCTCCACGCCCTGCTGCAGGAGGCAGGCCTCATGGATAAGGCCATCACCTCCGTGCAGGTGGGTTTCGTGCTGGCCCCCCGCATCAACGCCGCCGGCCGCATGGGGGCAGCGGACAAGGCCGCCGACCTCCTGCTGTGTCAGGACCCGGCGGAGGCCGCCCGGTTGGCCCGTGAGCTGTGCGCCCTGAACCGGGAGCGTCAGGCGGTGGAGCAGACCATCTATGCCCAGGCAGTGGAACAGATCGACCATCTGCCGCCGCAGGAGCGCAGCGCTCTGGTGCTGGCTTCCGACACGTGGCACCAGGGGGTGGTGGGCATCGTGGCCTCCCGCCTGTCGGAAAAATACGCCTGTCCCAGCTTTATGATCCACTTAAGCGGCGCCGTGGGCAAGGGCTCCTGCCGCAGCTGGGGCGGCTTCAACCTTTTCGCCGCTCTGGAGCGCTGCTCCGACCTCCTGCTGGATTTCGGCGGTCACGAGCTGGCGGCGGGCTTCACCATCGATGTCGCCAATATCCCCGCCTTCCGCCAGCGGATGAACCAGCTGGTGCGGGAGTATCAGGGCGGCGGAGCACCGGAGGTATGTCTGGAGATCGATGCCGCCCTCACCTGTCCCAGCCGTGTCACCCTGACGGAGGTGGAGGCTCTGGGGATGCTGGAGCCCTACGGCGCCGGCAATGCCCGCCCTCTCTTCTGCCTGATGGGCGCCACGCTGGAGCGGCTGCAGAGCGTGGGCCAGAATCGTCACCTGAAGCTGCGGCTCAGCAAGGGCAGCAGCCAGTTCGACGGTATTTTCTTCTCCGTCTCCCCCGACACCTGTCCCGTTGCGGCGGGCAGCCGGGTGGATGCGGCCTTTTATCTGCAGATCAACGAATTTCGGGGCAACCGCACGGTACAGCTGCAAATGGTGGACATCCGCCCGTCCCTCACCGTCAGTACACGGGAGGATGAGTGCCTGCACCTGTTGGAGCGCTGTCTGCGGGGCGATCGGCTCCTGCCCAAGGAGGCGGTCCACCTGCTGCCCTCCCGCAGCCAGTGCGTGCAGCTGTGGCGGGCGCTGGAGCACACCGTCCCCCCGGAGGGGCTCACCGCCTGCTACCTGCCGCTGCTGCGGGAGCTGTCCGCCCGGCTGGAGGGGGCCGACCCCTTCCTTCGGACCGCCTTCTGTCTGGAGGTGTTCCGGGAACGGCAGCTGCTGACCCTCCGGCAAGAGGGCGACACCATTTCCATCACACTCACCGGCCAGGGGAAACACGTCCGCTTGGAGGAATCCGGTTACTTACAGGGCCTGCATGAGGTCATGCAGCCCAAACGGGGAGGCGATCACCATGACTGATACCCAGCATACCACCGCACCGGCGTCTCTGGTGCCGGAGATCCGCCCGGAGGTCTGGGCTGATCTGGAGCAGCGCTACCGCAAGCTGGAGGACACCGTCCGCCACTATAACCCCAGCGCCAACTTCCAGCAGATCCGGGCTGCCTTCGAGTTCGCCGCCAAGGCCCACGGGCCACAGATGCGGAAGGACGGCTCTCCCTTCATCTCCCACCCGCTGGCGGTGGCCCAGATCGTGGCGGAGGAGCTGCATCTGGACTCCGAGTCCATCGAGGCGGCCCTGCTCCACGACACCATCGAGGATACCTCCGCCACCCACGAGGACATCTCCCGGCTCTTCTCTCCCACGGTGGCGGATCTGGTGGAGGGCGTCAGCAAGCTGACCCGTGTCCACTATACCTCCAAGGAGGAGGAGCAGATGGAGAACCTCCGGAAGATGCTCATGGCCATGAGCAAAGATATCCGGGTGATCCTCATCAAAATCTCCGACCGGCTCCACAATATGCGCACCATGGAGTACCAGACCCCGGAGAAGCAGAAGCAGAAGTCCTTCGAGACCATGGAGATCTATGCCCCCATTGCCCACCGGCTGGGAATGCAGAAGATGAAGTGGGAGTTGGAGGATCTGAGCCTGAAATATCTGGACCCCATCAGCTACCGGGAGATCGTGGAGGCTCTGAATGAAAAGGCCGCTCAGTATGACGGCTTTATGTCCTCCATCCACGACCAGATCACCCGCCGCCTGCGGGAGGCCCACATCGACGGCTACGTCTACGGGCGCATGAAGCACCCCTACTCCATCTACCGCAAGATGTATACCCAGAACAAGTCTCTGGACGATGTATACGACCTCTTCGCCTTCCGGGTCATTGTGGACACGGTGTCCGACTGCTACAATGTGCTGGGCATCATCCACGACCTGTATAAGCCCATTCTGGGCCGCTTCAAGGACTATATCGGCACCCCCAAGCCCAATATGTACCAGAGCCTCCACACCACCGTGGTGGGCCAGAACGGCATCCCCTTCGAGGTGCAGATCCGCACCCGTGAGATGCATGAGGTGGCCGAATACGGCATCGCCGCCCACTGGAAGTATAAGCAGAACGGTCAGGGGGCCGGGGACGAGGGCCGCTATGAGTGGGTCCGCCGTCTGCTGGAGAACCAGGAGGGCGCCGACGCCGAGGACTTCATCCACTCCCTGAAGGTGGATATGTTTGCCGACGAGGTGTTCGTGTTCACCCCCCGTGGCGACGTCATCAACCTCCCCGCCGGAGCCACGCCCATCGACTTCGCCTATAACATCCACTCCGCCGTGGGCAACCACATGGTGGGGGCCAAGGTCAACGGCCGTCTGGTCCCCTTTGATACCCGCCTGAAAAACGGCGACATCGTAGAGGTGGTCACCTCCCAGTCCGCCCACGGCCCAAGCCGTGACTGGGTGAAGATCGCCCGCTCCAGCAACGCCCGCTCCAAGATACGCCAGTGGTTCAAGCGGGAGCGCCGGGACGAGAACATCGTCAACGGCCGGGTCTCCTTCGAGTCGGAGCTGAAGCGCTGCGGCGTCACTCTGAAGGAGCTGACGGCGGAGGAAAATCTCCCCGTCATTCTGAAAAAGCTCTCCTTCAAGAGTCTGGACGATATGTACGCCGCCATTGGCTACGGCGGCGTCACCAGCCTGAAGCTCATTGGCCGTCTGCGGGAGGACATCCAGCGCATCCTGCACCAGCATCAGGCAGAGCGTCAGGCGGAGGTGCCGGTGGAGGGCCAGCCGGAGGTGACCCGCCCCGCCGTCCCCGTCCGGGAACACAGCGAGCAGGGCATCGTGGTGCAGGGTCTCAGCAACTGTCTGGTGAAGTTCTCCAAGTGCTGCTCTCCTGTCCCCGGCGACGAGATCGTGGGCTTTATCACCCGTGGCTACGGCGTCTCTGTCCACCGTAAGGACTGCCCCAACGCCGACCCCGCCCGCCGTCCGCCGGAGGAGGTGGGCCGCTGGATCAAGGTCTCCTGGGGCGGCAAAACACGGGAATCCTACCGCACCAATTTGCAGGTAGTGTCCAAGGATCGGCCCAATCTGCTGGTGGATATCTCCACCATCCTCTCCGCCGCCAAGGTCCACGTATCCTCCCTCAACGCCCGCTCCACCGCCGACGGCTTCGCTCTGATCTCTCTGGCCGTGGATGTATCCGACAGCCAGCAGCTGCAGGCTGTCATGCGCCGGCTGGAGCAGATCTCCGGTGTCATGCGTGTTACCCGCCCCGCCGGGTGATAAATGCGCCTCCGGCGCCACACTTTTCTATCGACCGGAAGGGCGGGCAAAAGCGTAGCTTTAGGCCTAAGGCTTCCGCTTCAATCGCCCCCATCCGTCCAAATCATTGCATATATTGTCGAAAAAGGAGACTATATTCCATGAGAGCTGTACTGACACGGGTAAAAAGTGCCTCCGTTGCCGTGGACGGCAAGACCATCGGCCAGATCGGGCAGGGCTTTCTGATCCTGCTGGGCATCACCCATGAGGACACCGAGGCCCAAGCCGTGAAGCTGGCGGACAAGCTGGTGGGCCTGCGTATTTTTGAGGACGAGGACGGCAAGATGAACCGTGGTCTGGAGACGGTGGGCGGCGAAATTCTGGTGGTATCTCAGTTCACCCTTTACGGCAACTGCCGCAAGGGCCGCCGTCCGGACTTTCTGGCCGCCGCCCGGCCGGAGGTAGCCATCCCCCTGTATGAAAAATTCGTGGCTCTGTGCCGGGAAAAGGGCTTCCACACCGAGACCGGCGAATTCGGCGCCCATATGCTGGTCCAGTCCGTCAACGACGGCCCTCTGACCCTGATCGTAGACACCGACCAGCTCTCCAGCTGACCGGTATGCTCCATCGGCGGAGTATATCCCGGCTCTGCTTGGCTGCTTTTTTCTCTATGCGATCCCCACGCTATCTTCCACACGACCATTCACATCCCAGCGATGCTTGATAAAGGAGAATATCCCATGAAAATCGATTCCATCCGGGTTGGCTTTATTGCCACCAACTGCTACCTGCTGTGCGACGAGGAGGCCGGAGTCTGCGCCCTCATCGATCCAGGCGACAAGCCGGAGCAGGTGGCCGACATGGTCAGCCGCTCCGGCTGCCGTCTGGAGTACATCCTGCTGACCCACGGTCACTTTGACCACACCACCGCCGTCCGGCCTCTGCTGGAGAAATACCCCGACGTGCCGGTATACATCCACGAGAAGGACGTCACCGACCAGCCGCCCAAGCACATGGATATGATGTTCTCCCGCCTGCCGGAGCACAACCAGCGCTACTACAAGGAGGGGGACACCCTGACGCTGGGCAGTCTCACCATCCGTGTCATGGAGACGCCGGGCCACACTCAGGGCTCCGTATGTCTGCTGGTAGGGGACGTGATGTTCTCCGGCGACACCCTGTTCCGTGGCTCCTGTGGCCGCACGGACTTCGCCGGCGGCGACCCCAAGGCCATGCTGGCCTCGCTGGACCGTCTGGCGGCGCTGCCCGGCAACTACAAGGTCTATCCCGGCCATGAGGGGGCCACGGAGCTGGACTATGAGCGCCGGGTGAATCCCTTCATGACCCGGCGGCTCTCCCTGTGACGGAGGGACGCCATGAAGCTGATCTTTCGTGGTCACGACGACCGGTACGCCGTGGAGCAGAGTCTGCTGGCCTTTTTCCCGGAGGAGCGTCCGGTCTATAAGTCGGCGGAGGAAGGGGAGGACCATGCGCTGGTGACGCTGAGCCGCTCCCCCCGCTTCAACACCGCCGTCACCACCATCACCTACCACGGCCGGACGGCCCGTGGCATCTCCCGGACCGCCGTGAACCCGCAGCTGACGGAGTATGAGGCGGAGCGCCTTCGCCAGAAGGCGGTGAAGCTGAGCTTCTTCAAGGCGGCACGGGAGATCACCGGCATCACCCCCAGCTGGGGGGCGCTGACGGGCATCCGTCCCGGCAAGCTGGCCTCCCGGATGCTGGAGGAGGGCATGACGGAGCGGCAGGTGGACCGGGTCCTGCGGGACACCTACTTCGTCTCGCCGGAGCGCCGCCGCCTGTGTATCGAGACGGCGGAGGCCTCCCGCAGAGCCAAGGCGGAGCTGAAGCCGGAGGATATCTCCCTGTATGTGGGCATCCCCTTCTGTCCCACCCGCTGCGCCTATTGCAGCTTTGTGTCCCAGTCCGTGGAGCGGACGCTGGGACTGGTGGAGCCGTATCTGGAGGTGCTGCACCGGGAGATCACCGACGCCGCCCGAATGGTGCAGGAGACGGGGCTGCACATCAAATCCTTCTACATGGGGGGCGGTACTCCCACTACCCTCTCCGCCGATCAGATGGACCGGCTGCTGACCCACCTGAACCGCAGCTTCGATCTGTCGGGCTGCGCGGAATACTGCATCGAGGCCGGGCGGCCGGACACCATCGACCGGGAGAAGCTGCAGGTGCTGCTGGATCACGGCGTAGACCGCATCAGCGTTAATCCTCAGTCGCTGGAGGATCACGTCCTCACCGCCATCGGCCGCCGCCATACGGCCCGTGACGTGGAGGAGGCCATGGCACTGGCCACCGGCATGGGCTTTCCCCATGTGAACATGGATCTGATCGCCGGACTGCCGGAGGACACGCCGGAGGGCTTCCGGCGGACGCTGGACAAGTGCCTGTCCTACGGGGCCGACAACATCACCGTCCATACCCTGAGCCTGAAAAAAGGAAGCCGCATTTTGCTGGAGAACTACGCCATCCCCTCGGCGGAGGCGGTGGGCGAGATGCTGGACTACGCCAACGCCGCCCTCCGGCAGGCGGACTTCCGCCCCTACTACCTGTACCGGCAGAAGTATATGTCCGGCAGCTTTGAAAACACCGGATGGTGCATATCCGGAGCCGAGGGGCTGTATAATATCTACATCATGGAGGAGCTGCACAGCATCCTCTCACTGGGGGCCGGTGGCTCCACCAAGATGGTGGATCCGGTGCATCAGCGCATCGAGCGGGTATTTCACACCAAGTACCCCACGGAATACATCCAGAGAAGCGAAAAGCTGGAGGAAAATCTCTCCGCCTTCCGTCAATTCCATGAGAACATGAGGGGATGAGCATCCCCGGACGGGAGGGTGCATGGGCTTTCTGGGGGGTGCCGCCCTGCTGACGGCGGCGGTAGCGGTCAGCAAGCTGCTGGGGGCCTTGTATAAGATCCCACTGGGCAACCTGCTGGGAAGTCGGGGCATGGGCTGCTTTCAGGCGGCCTACAACGTCTATGGCGTGCTGTTGACCCTCTCCACCGCCGGTCTGCCGCTGGCCATGAGCCGCCTCATCGCCCAGAGCAGGGGCAGACCCCGGCGGCAGCGGCGCATTTTCCATGTGGCGCTGGCGTTATTTCTGGCGCTGGGGCTGGCGGGCAGCGGTGTGATGCTGACCCTTCCCCGGCAGCTGGCGGGCCTGCTGCACAATGAGCTGGCGGCCCCCTCCATCCGGGTACTGGCCCCGGCGCTGCTGGCGGTGTGTCTGCTGTCCGCCATCCGGGGCTACACCCAAGGGCAGGGGCAGATGCTGCCCACCGCCGTCAGTCAGGTGGTGGAATCCGCCGGGAAGCTGGTGGTGGGGCTGGGCCTTACGTGGTATCTCCTGACTGTCCGGGGCGTCTCCCCGGAGAGCGGGGCCGCCGGGGCCATGGCAGGTGTGACCGCAGGCTCACTGCTGGCGCTGCTGGTTCTGGCCCTGCGGTGGCTGCCCTCCTGCATGGGCAGCGACACTCCACCCTCCCGGCGGGAGGTGCTGGGTCAGCTGCTGAAGATCGGCGTTCCCATTACGCTGGGGGCCGGAGGCATGAGCTTCATCACCCTGCTGGATCAGTCCGTGGCCATGGATGCCCTCCAGAGCCGGTTGGGTCTGGGACTGGAGGAGGCCAACCGGCAATACGGGGAGTACGCCTTCGCCCTGACGCTGTTCTCCCTGCCGCCCTCCTTTCTCTATCCCATCAGCGTCAGTCTGGTGCCGGCCATCAGCGGAGCGCTGGGACAGGGCGACCGGCGGACGGCCCGCCGCCACACCCGCACCGCCCTGCGGATGGCGCTGCTGCTGGCGCTGCCGTCGGGGATAGGGCTGTCCGTTCTGGCGGGGCCTGTCCTGCGGCTGCTGTACCCCGCTCAGGTGCAGACCGCCGCTGCCGCCGCCCATCACCTGCGGGTGCTGGGGCTGGCTGCCGTGTGCGTGTGCCTGATGGTGGTCTCCGGCGGTATTTTGCAGGCATGGGGTCACGAGCACATCCCGGTGGTAACGCTGCTCACCGGCGGGGCGGTGAAAATCGCTGTCAGCTATCAGCTGGTGTCGGACCCCGCTTGGGGCATCCGGGGCGCCGCCATGGGAACACTGCTCTGCTATGCGCTTATTGCGGGGATGAACCTACTGGCGGTGGGACGCACCACTGGGATAGTCTTTCGCTGGGGCGTTCCTCTCCGGACGCTGGTGGCAGTGGGGGCCATGGCGGTGATGGCCTCCGGCTTTTACCGGATGCTGGTACACCGGGCTTCCCTGCCGCTGGCCGTGCTGGGAGCCGTAGCGGCAGCCGCTGCGGTGTACGGCGGTCTCGTCCTGCTGCTGGGGGCAGTGCGCCGAGAGGAACTGTGTGCCGTTTTTGCCGCCAAAAAGCGGCGAAAACCATCTGGATTTTTTTAAGGATCTCTCACAAATGACGAAAAGTCTTGCAATAGGAGCGTAAATATGATAGATTTTGAGAGGAAGGAGCATTACGGTCTTTCGGATCTGCTGCGCATCGTGGCGCTGCTGCGGTCGGAGGACGGCTGTCCGTGGGATCGGGTGCAGACCCATGCCTCCCTGCGGCGCAGTCTGCTGGAGGAAGCCTATGAGGCCGCCGAGGCCATCGACCGGGAGGACCCTGCCCTGCTGAAGGAGGAGCTGGGGGATCTGCTGCTGCAGGTGGTATTCCATGCCGACATCGAGCGGCAGGCCGGCGATTTCACCATGGACGATGTGGCCGACGGTGAGGTTCGCAAGATGCTCTTCCGGCATCCCCATGTGTTCGGGGGACAGGAGACGGTGCAGGACGCCGATACGGTGCTGGAGGGCTGGGAGGCCATCAAGCGCCGGGAGAAGGGCCAGCAGACCACCGCTCAGGCGCTGGATGCCGTGGCCCGGAGCCTGCCGGGACTGTGGCGGGCGGAGAAGCTCCAGAGCAAGGCCGCCCGTGACGGGTTCGACTGGCCGGACATCTCCGGGGCGCTGGACAAGCTGGACGAGGAGGTATCCGAGCTGCACCGGGCCGCCGCCGGAGACGGCGACGTGACGGAGGAGCTGGGAGATGTGCTCTTTGCCGCCGTGAAGGTGGGGCGCTTTGCCGGGGTGGACCCGGAGGTCGCCATCCACGGCACCTGTGAGAAATTCATCCGCCGCTACCGGGCGGTGGAGGAGGGGGCAGCCGCCATGGGGAGATCCGTGGATCAACTGCCGCTGGAAACGCTGGAGGCCCTGTGGGCCGAGGCCAAGGGATCTTAATGCGATGGATATCGTTTTAGGATATAGACGTACCAAAGAAACATTTTTTAGGAGGAATCACCATGAATAAAACCGAACTGATCGCCGCTGCCGCCGAGAAGGCCGGCCTGTCCAAGAAGGACACCGAGGCTGTCATCACCGCTACTCTGGCTTCCATCACCGAGGCCCTGCAGAACGACGACAAGGTCCAGCTGGTGGGCTTTGGCTCCTTCGAGGTGAAGAAGCGTGCTGCCCGCACCGGCCGGAATCCCCGGACGAAGGAAGCCGTTGAGATCCCTGCCTCCAAGGTGCCCGTGTTCAAGGCCGGCAAGGCCCTGAAGGACGCCGTGGCGAAGTAAGGTTTTATATGGTTTCGGTCGGTGTGCTGCGGCACACCGACCTTTTCATGAAAGGAGCGACGTTTCATGCGTCTGGACAAATATCTGAAGGTTTCCCGGCTCATCAAGCGCCGTACCGTGGCCAATGATGCCTGCGACAATGAGCGTGTCCTGGTCAATGGCCGGGTGCAGCGGGCCTCCTACGACGTGAAGCCCGGCGACCGCATCGCCATCCGCTTCGGCCAGCGGACGCTGGAGGTGGAGGTGCTCACCGTGGCGGACAATGTGGGTAAGGCCGAGGCCGCCGCCATGTACCGGGAGATCATGGACAGCCCGTCATAACCGAAGAGTCCCTTTCATACACATATCGTAGTATGTATGTGTATGAAAGGAGCTTTTTTATGGCATATGAGATCACCGGCGCTCCCCTGCACCACCGGCTGGAGCTGGATGGCCGGGAGCGTCTGACGGTATCCGGAGTGGAGGACGTGGCCCGATTCGACGAGACGTGCATCGTCATGTCCACCTGCGTGGGGGAGCTGGTGGTCACTGGCGAGGGGCTGCACATCGGGAAGCTCACGCTGGACGGCGGAGAGCTCCATGTGGACGGCCACATCGACTCCATCAGCTATGAGGAGCCTGCCGCAGGGCGCACCTCCCTGCTGTCCCGGCTGTTCGGCTGAGGGGATGGAGAACTATGTCTCCGCCCAGCTGCTGCTGTTGGGGCAGGCGGCGCTGCTGGGGATGCTGGGTGGGGTGGTCTATGATCTGCTGCGGCCCCTGCGGCGGGGTCGGCTGGTCCACCTGACGGATGCCCTGTTCACCGGGGGCGGGCTGGTGCTGATGGTGTGGTTCCTTACGGCGGTGAGCCGGGGCGAGGCACGGCTCTTTTTGCTGCTGGGAGCCTGCGGCGGAGCGGGGCTGTATTTTCTGCTGCTGGCGCCGCTGCTGCGGCCGCTGTGGGACTTTTGGGCCGCCGCTGCCGCCGCCTTTGGACGGCTGCTGGCACTTCCGCTGCACTTTGGTGTAAAGTTGGCGAAAAAAATCGGGAATTCCCTGAAAAAACACTTTCTTTTTTGGAAAAAATACGCTACAATGAAACAGTATCGGTGGGAGTATCCCCCATCTACAAGGCGCAGGAAAGGAGACCGCTATGGCACGGAAGAAAAACACAAAAAAACGCCGGAGCGGTCTGCTGGGCGCACTGGTGCTGCTGATCCTGCTGGGCGTGATGGCCTATAAGCTGGTGGAAGTCTATGGTGACCTCTCCGCCGCCAAGGAGCAGGAGGCACGGCTCCACGCTCAGGTGGAGCAGAAGGAGGAGGAGAACAACTCCCTGAAGGATGCGCTGTCCCACGCCGACGACCCGGACTACATTCTGGGGCTGGCCCGTGACCGGCTGGGGCTGGTGGAGGACGGTGAGCGCATCTTTCGGGACGTGAACAACTGAGCATCCCCATTTCAACACCGAAGGGAGTCAATAGAGAAGTATATGGAACTGGCGGTTGGGACGATCATCAGCGGGAAAGTCACCGCAATCACCAAATTCGGCGCATTCGTGAGCCTACCCGGCGGGAAGTCCGGTTTGGTCCACATATCAGAGGTGGCCGCTGCCTTTGTCAGCGATGTCCACGACTACCTCACCGAGGGGCAGGAGGTCACCGTGAAGATCCTCTCCGTCTCCCCGGAGGGGAAAATCAATCTGTCCATCAAGCAGGCCCAACCCCAGCAGGAACGCCCGCAGCCGGCCCGATCGGCCCGGCCCCAGGGTGGTCGTCCCGGCCCCCGCAGCGGCGGGCGGTCTCCCCGTCCGGCACAGGCCGCAGTGGACCTGCAGCCCCCGGCGGAGACGTCCTTCGAGGACAAGCTGAAGCGGTTCATGACGCGGTCCG
>ENA-UOOA01004090-UOOA01004090.1-human-gut-metagenome-genome-assembly--contig:-P61old-NODE-4090-length-17041-cov-16.489933_pt1 | contig 17041 bp, 23 predicted proteins | sample MGYA00242467_ERZ724014 | MGnify/ENA metagenome assembly ERZ724014
GAGGTATATGTACACACGCCTGCATAAAAATACTGGACGCTTTATTAACCCTTCTCGCAGAAGAATTAAAAATGTCACTCTACCTATGTCACAGATAACACTGTTATATTGACGCAAGAAAAGAAGGCCCATTAAGAGCCTTCTTTTCTTCACCGGTTACATATAATACTGATACAGCTTCTGAAACCTATCCAGAGTAATTTCTCTCTCTGCAATTTTACCAACCAGGTTTAAATCGCAGTAGTATCTCACTCCTTTAACGTTCATATAATACGCACCAATAGGAGCACTTACAGCCAGCGTCACCTTAGGCCCTTTAACACTTTCCTCGATTTTGACAATTTTCATCTCTTATTTCCCTATAACTTATTATACCTTTTTAATAAAGATAATAAAGTTAACACTATAATTTCCAATTACATCGGTGTCTTGTGTGTTCCTATACCAATGCAAGTTGATATTATAGGTTCTGCTTTCACTGTCATAAGTAATTGGCCCGCCTAGAAACAGGCATCTACTTGCAGTTGTATTAAAGTTATACATAAGGCAAGCTGTCGGATTGTTTGTATCAGCCGGTTGAAATCCTTCCGGGATGATAATATCAGATGATAATGTGAAACCGCTTCCTCCAACGGTTACATTTTGGTTTTTGGAATAAGTGTAAACACTAATTCCTCCCGCATTCGCATCCACATAAGCCTTTGTGGCGGCATCTTGCGCGTCTGTTGGGTCAGCTACTCTTTTTATCTGCTTTTCGTTAACAATGACACTGCCATTAGGCTGCAAATTGATGTTTTCTCCAAGAACGCCCATAATCGCCTTACCGTTATCCATGTAAAGAGATTCTGTGTCATCCTTTTTAGAAATAGTACCTGCACCGCTAGTAAAAGGAGCGGAAATACATACGCCATCACCGGCGTTAATAACTAGTGGTCCCGTCATAGTATCTCCCGACTTCTTAACATAAGGAAGTACGGTAGTACCATTGACAATATTATCAACCGTGCTTTTATCTGCCTTATCATCGAGTGCGCTACTATCAGCCTTCCCGCTCAGTCCGCTATCTAACTGCCTCTTGTTAACAGCATCCCCATTTTCAGTAGCATTCGCCACATTCTTGATCTGAATAGGGTCACCGCCTTCGGTTTGGACCTTTACCTGAGTACCCATGCCGACAACAGAGTCATTGCTTTTTACCACAACGCTACCATTATCATTATAGATACTTCCGCTCTGGTCGAAGTTAATGTTAGTGCCATCACTCATAACAATGTCACCAGACATTGTACCACCAGCCAGAGGCAGATAATCTCCAACCCCTCCGCCTCCTCCGGTTGCGCTCAGTGTACCGTCAGCCGTGATATTAAGACCACTACCTACTTTCACGCCGCCAAGTTTAGTAGGTCCAGCGATAGGCAATTTGTATTCTGCTCCACTTACCTTATCATCAACATACTTTTTAGTGGCCGCATCTGCATCCTCCGTAGGAGTTCCGACAGAACTAACCTTATTACTACTCATATTAAGAGCGCCGCTCATAGTATCTCCGGCTTTCTTAACGTAAGGAAGTTCAGTTGTTCCGCCTTTAATGTCATCCAGAGCGTTGTTGATATTGGTAATATCGCCTTTAATATTAGTGATGTCACCCTGAATATCGCTAATATTGCCCTCAATGGTTGTTACCTTACCTTCAACCGTCTGAACCCTATTAGTAAGATTAGTAATGGAGCTAGTAATACCTGCAATCTGCTCAGTTAGGTTGCTGATCTCTTCTCTAATGCTAGAGATAGCCTGATTAATAGTGGTAATCTGCTGATTGATTGTGTCGATCTGTCCTTTAATCGTGGTAATATCGCCTTCAACTTTAGTGAGACGAGTGTTCAGAGCATCAATCTTAGAATAAATTTCAGTGATCTGGCCCTGAATAGTTGCGATCTTATCAGCGTTATCCTGCGCGAGGGAGAGGGCTTCGTCAGCCGTCTCCTGCGCATTCTCCACCTTGTCTCTTAGCTCAGTAATACCGTTCGCACAGTATCCAGTGCACTGAACCAGATTAGCAATCTCTGTTTCAAAGTCATTCTTAAAACCGCATTCAGGACGCTTGCTTACATACCAGAATGCTACATTCTGCGGTTCGTTGTACTTAGCGGGAGCGTCAGTCCAGCGGCCTAAATACTCCATGCCAATAGACGGCTCGTCGGTCGCATCCTGCATTGCAGTAATAACAGCCGTATTGCATCCCATCTCTTTAAGGATAGTGGCAACAGTAATTCCTTGCATACCGGGATTTTCAGTAATGCCAACATTGAAAAGGATAGTCTGCCCGCAACCGCTATTGTAGCCGATAGCAGTAATAGCTTTCTTAGTGGTCAGCGCCTTAGCCTGTTCAGTGATTTCACCATCCAGAATAATGGGCGTAACAGCGCCGATCATATCCACGATCTTATCCTGACACAGATTAGTGGTTTCGACATTGCCCTTGTAAACCTTCAAAGTTCCCAGTGAATTGAAACCAGCGATATAGCCCTCAGTGTTAGGTGTTCCGGCGATAGCCATTCCCCGCCACATAGCCGGGCCGTTCCAGCCCTGCTGAGAGGGATTGACAGCTGTCATAATGACGTTCGCACTCTTGACAAAACTGTAATCGTGCATACTCTGCCGAACGTTAGAGTTCGTACTGTTGTCATACGCAAGACCCAGTTTCACACGAATGGGACAACCAGCCTTGTCAAACTTCTGTACTCTGACGATATGATAAACGGCGCTATCATCACTAGAGTAACCCTGTTCCAGGTGAACCTCGCTATCATCATAGTAAACCGGGCTAGTCTTAGCGGCTCCAACACAATCATTCAGAGCTTTGAAGCAATTAGCCTGAATGTAATTCCACCTATGAATGCACTCATTGGTCTTTTCGATAACAGCGCCCATCTGAGCTTGAGGATTGAAGCCGGGAACAGGAGGTGGAACAACAGGCATAATGGGAGGGGGAACAGGAATAGCACAGAACTCAGGCTCACAGGGCGGAGGTCTGTGCTCCTCCGGAGGGCAGCAGCCCTCCGGATAGCAATAACCATCAGCCAGAGGATGTCCATGACCATCCCACTTGTAGTGATTGCAATTACTCATAGTGTGTTACCTCACTTCTTCGCAATTACGGCTTTCTGAAAATAGCCGTACTCGTTATACCACACCTTGTAAATCCTACCGTTCACCTTTTGGAAAGCGGTCTTACCAGCCATATCAATACGGCGGCTTCTATCCAGCTCCCTCTGGACAGGCTCACTAGGCTTGCCAGGAATGAAGCCTTCCTTCATTTCCTCTTCTGTCCATCCCGTTTCCTTCGTATCATCAATAGTAATACCGGCATCAATTTCGGCCAGATACTTATTGGCCTCTTCGGTAGTAATCTTGTCCTCTTCCCACAGGTGGATAATTTCATCAGCAGTAAACATATTAAAATACCTCCATGAAATTGTATTGAAGCTCCTTAATAATCTGTTCGTCAATGTTCAGGAATGTTTCGCGGAAACCTTGCAAAAGCTGAGATGGTGTCATATTCATAAATCCGGAAATAATTTCATGCTTTCCTTCATCAGTTGTCTGAGACTCGTCCTCAAGAGTCTGTTTAGCCTTGCTTGTATCCTGGTTACTAGAACCGTTTTCAAATCCATCATTAGTTGCTTTTGTATCAACATCTCTATTGAGCTGTGAAGTTTTGGTTCGTTCATCAGTGATATTTCCAACCGTATCTTCTGTGCCATTTAATTTACGGTCAGTATCAGTTGTTTCAGTCTCGTCTGTTTCATCTGTTTGGTGAATTGTACTGTTAGATGTTGCATTCGTTGTGGTATCTCTGGTTTGACTCTCCTTTGTGAAGTTCGTCATATAGGCGTTATTTGGATTGTCACCAACGGTAGTTTGCGGCGTGTCTGCAAACCGCTTGTCTCCGTTCTGATTTTCGGCAACTGTCTCATTAGTTGTGGTATCAGTTGTACCGTCTCTTGTGACTGTGCCATCCAGTTTCCTATTGACTCCGGTTGTTTCGTTCTCTGTTCTCTCTTTGTTTTCTGTGTAATCTCGTTTGTAGTTCTCTTGTTCTGTGATACCTTGTTTTGTCCCCTGTGTGGAGTTGGTGATACCTTTAGAGGATTTAGCGAAGTTCTCTAATGCGCTAATTACTTCGCTGTCTCCCTTCTGTGCTTTTCTCAGCACATTTTCAATTGACCTGCCATTAGTCTCTAATAAATGGTTCATAATGGGGTCAAACTTAATCAGTTCACTTTTGTACAACTGATTGTAAAATGGCATAATACGTTCAAGGGTTTCGTTCAGATATAACTTGAACTTATCCGGAGTATCCTGCCCAATTTCGTAAAAGAAATAATGCCGGATAATCTTAGAGCACAACTCGCTTTTGTGTTCGGGAATATAAGTGCTCCATGTATCGTCAAAGATTTGATAGCCAGTGGATACAAGCTGACCTAGCTCATAATTACGAGGGTTAATCGCCGTCAATGGAAACACCTTCATTCCCTCCTTCCACCTGCTGTCCCATCTTAGCCAAGAGGTCCGCAATCTGTTCTTCCTTAAACTGCTCCAGCTGATTTGCCTCAACAGAAACATTAAGCCCGAACATCTTGTTAATCTCTTCGCACGCTTTACGCCTGCATTCAAGTTCGCTTTCCAGGGAGTGCCGAATAGGTGTTTGTTCTCCCTGACTTTCGCTTACAACGAGTCTTTCCTTTTTGGATGTAAACTCATTTGCAACGCCTAATGCAGAATACACTTGATTGAACAAATTCTTTACATTGGCCCACATATCTCCAAGATAGCTCTGAACTCCGGTATTAAGAACTTGCAGGGTATTAAGAGCAGCATTCGGGACACTCAATACAGTAATTTCATTATCAGCAATATCATTTAAAGCTCTAATAACAGAATTCTTTTGACGTTCCTCGCAAGAAACCATATAAGGTTTCTTTAGAGTTTGAGTGTGAACGTCGATTGCCCTGAGAGCATCAGCGATCTTTGGAGCATAATTCATAATAATGAGATAATCAGGAGTCATACTAAGATTGTTTCTAATCAGCACACTATCAGCGATTGTATAATCATGGTCATAACCATAGCTAAATGCGTGCCTGTTAATGCTTTCATAATAAATATTGTATGGCCCTGACAGTGTGCAAGGAGTATGAGCAAACCCAATGTTCTCCGAATCAAAGAATAGTGCGTAGCCATAGAATGCAAGCGTAATCTCCAATGCTCGTTCATTGCATGATGCTGGTAACCCATTCCATTTAAACCTAGCAAGCATAACATTCATGAGTCTGGAGAATACTTCGGCAAATTGAATGGTGTTAAGCATTTTTGTTTGCCGTTTCGTTAATCCGCTCGTGTTAGGCGTAAAGTTAGGAAGAGATAGAATAGGGAAAGCATCTAATAGTGGAAACATTATTCGACCCCCTCAGATAAGAAAGTAATAACGTTTTTTCTAGTCTCTTTTAGCTTGTCAATATGGTTTCCATTTATCATGTGATCTGAAATGTCTACCAAAAACAGACATATATGTTTATCTGCTTGATTTAATTTATCTATCTTATTATAGTCTCTATTTAGCTTCTCTTTAATGTCTCTTATTTCCTCTGAATTAGTGTCAATCTTTTTACCGATATTGGAAGTAAAGGTAAATACCCTCCAAACAACTGCAACTGCTCCAGCGATTAGAGAAATGTTTTTAGCTGTCTCAAGTAGAGTCTCCATTTCCTTTACCTCTTTTTATTGATAATTGCTTTCACCATACAAGACACTAGCTCAATTCCAAATACAGTAAACACCATATTTGTTAAAGTCGATGCTTCATTTCCCGTCTTATAGAATATGACGATTGAAACCACTGTGTAAAGCACCAAAAACGCAATACAGAATACAACGAATTTAGTTATGGTTTTCAAAACCCGCTCACCGCCACCTCTTTACCGCTTCTCTGGTCCCATCTATATCTCTTTGATCTAACATCAACATGAACAAAACTTTTGTACAGACCAATTCCGCCTGGATAGTCCATTTCCTTTAGAGCCTTCTCAGCAGCAGCGGCAACAGAAGCAGGAGATACACCATCAACCACAATATCAGCGGCAGTCCCATAACAATGCTGAGAGCGAGTAGCGCCTCCAACCTTCTTGTTATATTCAGGAGTCCTGTATCCGCTGTTAATGATAATAGGCTTCCCGAATTGATTGCGAATATTTTGCAATACAGATGGAAGATCAGGGTGAATCAAAATAACGTCGCTGCCGTCATTACACGCGAACTCCCTTACTTTGAAAGAAGAGGTAAGAGATTTATCGCCTTCCAGAGACTTACTATAAATTCTAGCTTCATTCTGCATAATAATCCTCCTTACACATTGTTGTCTCTCCAGTAACCAGAGGGACGAACATCAACGTGGACAAAACCCTGTGATCTGTAACACCCCATACCTCCCTTTCCAGAAGGCATAACGTTATTGGCTATCCAATTATAAACGTTAAGCGGAGTCTGTCCAGTTACTACAATATCAGCGGCACGGCCATAAAGATGCTGACTCTTAGCGGCTCCACCAACAGCGGCATTATGGGAAGTGGTTCTATATCCGCTGTTAATAATGACTTGTACTCCATAATGGTCACGAATGATTTGTAACAGCTCAACAAGTCTTTTACTCACAAGAATTTTATCACTACCATCGTGGCATCTGAACTCTCTGACTTTGAAATTCTTACTTAAATAAGTATCTCCATCAGCAGCTAAAGAATATTCCACAACTTCGTCTGGAAGAACACTAAAATCATCAGCGGCAGGTGGGTCCGGCTGTTCCGGGTCTGGCTCAGGCGGGTCATACTCCTGGAAGGGTGGGTCTTCTAAGAAATCATCATAAGTATAGTTCTCAATCTGATTAGCGGAGGGGTTAGAGAAATCACCTATTGAACGTCTATTTACATTCCAGAATGTGACGCCATTATTCAGCATATCACAAATTTGCTCTCTATAATGCTCTGGAATGTCTCCACCAATGTGAGCTTCACTTGTTTTCACATAATTCCAAATAGGACGAGTGTTTACATTTGGAATTTTAAGAAGCCCCACGGCATAGCCGAAACGATCAAAGAAATCGTCAACTGCTTCCATGATTTGAGTAGGGCTAATATACCATCGTGTGCACACTCTGTAAGCTCCAAAAGCAACTGCGGCATTAGCTGTTGTATTTACCTGACCACCGGAGGCAACCATTTGATCTGCCATACCTACGAGAGATAAAGCTGCTCCTCCTAGTGCTCCCAATGCTGTTCCTCCTGGACCTGCCACGCTTCCGGCTGCGGCTCCCTTCAATCCTCCGCTAATTGTTTTCATAATGGCGTTCTGCCAATTATCCAAAAGATTATTACCAACCCAAACGCCTGACGGCATATCGGTAATTAAATAAGCATCTTCAAGACTTGTTTCAATACCCTTATAGTTCTTTAGATAAACAGCGAAACCACCAATGCCTCCAATTAACCCACCCTTAGCGAATAACTGAGTGAGTGGAGTAGCGAGGCCGTTCTGTCCCATCAATTCGGGAAGAAATTCTTTTTGTCTCCCGGCGGCTCCTTCTACTCTCAGCATCGTATATTGAGAAGTGTACACCTTTGCATTATTGAAATGCCCATTAAGCGTTATCCATGGAGACTGTAAAGTGCCCATTTCCCATTCTTTATCATTCAGGAAGAAAGAGGGAACAGAAAGAATAGGTCCAATGTTATCCAGTGTTGTGGCAATATGAACCGCAACAGTATTAAGGTAATCGTCAACCTCTTCGGCAGTATTTTTAACAATCATATTCATTCCTGAATAGATGCCGCCTAAAGTATTGCCGTGAATGGATACTTGTCCGTCCTCATTATACGGAGTCAAGATAACATATCTTGTAGGCACAAGGGGATATGTTAATTCGTTTTCTACTACAACAGGAGCGCCTGAAATTGGTTCAGAAATACCACAATTATTCCAGTTCGGTTGACCATCAACCCAATCGCCTGTAACGTGCTCCCTTTCTACATAACATGGTTGCCATTCAATGTCCCCGCAAAAACTTGAATAAGGGTCAATTTCAAAATAAATTCTAGTTGTTCCTTCATTCAAGTATTCAAAGCCGGTAATAAGTGCAACCAGATATTTTGTGCTGTTGTTCGGATTTTGCCAAAACATTACATCACATTTTAAGGCATCATAGTAATCAATGTTTAACTGCGTGTACTCTCGCTCATCAGCTCTCTGATAAGTACAGTTTGTAAACGAATGCGCTACTTTGCCTTGCAGATAAGAGATCATTGCAGAATTGGAGCTAAAATATGCTTTATGATCTTTTGTAATACCTGCATTCTCACATAGGTATATTCTAGTTGTTGGGGAAAGAATAGGCATATTTTTACCTCCAGGGAGAGGGCCTATAAAGACCCCCTCCCATATTTAATTTACTCAGTAACCAGAGCGACAGCGTTATGGAACGGAGACAGGGAGAAGGTATCCCAACAATGGAAATAATACTGCCATGCCATATTACCAGCATTATAAAAATTGGTCATACGACGCAGTTTTTCTCTAATCTGGAAAGCGTTCACATCAGCCAGAATTGCGAGGCACTTAGAACTAGCGGCAAAGCTATCCACGATAATCTGCTTCGTCGCGTACTCAGCGTAAGACAGATTAAATGCTGCCGCCAAGAACTGAACACCAACAGCGGACGCAACTTCCGCGTTAATAATGATAATCTGGTCCTCAATAGAACTCCAGGTTGTACGACCTCCAGTACCACCCATTTTAGTGTAGTTATTATATGCGGTAGAAGGAAACTGAAACTGGAGGGAGAGGTTCTGAATAGTCTGCTGGAAAGCCGCCGCCGTGTCTCTATTAGTAGGAGCCGTAACAGTAACTGTATTGAGCTTTGTTCCGGTCAGAGCATTATCAATGAGCTGCTTTGTGTATTTAAACTCGTCAATGGTATTACCATTATACAGGCTGTCAACAATAGCGGCAATCGTGCCTTCCAGAGTATTCCAGGAAGTGAATGCGTTAGTCAGCATTTCATTATTGATAGTAACCTTATACTTATCCTGACGGTTCAGACGATACCAAGCTGCCTTCACATCAGGCAGAGCGGGCTTCAAAATGTCAGAATAGCCATTTTCAGTCGTACCGTCAAACGCGGTTGCGTTAGCGGGGTTAACCTGAATCTCTTCAACGTCAAGACCAAGCGCCTCAGTGCCCTTTTTAAGCATTGCCAGAGGGTTGCTCCAAGTCTTTCTGATAACGAGAGTCATAATAATTTTGTTAACAAGGGCATTCAGAAATTCGTTTGCAACTGCCTCGTAAGTGAGAATAGGGTTGCCAACGTCAGCGAGGTTATACGGAGTTGCTACGGGGACCGCATTCTTATAAGCATCAGAAGCGTCTGCTCGAATGCTGTTAAGCATCTCAGCAGAAGCAACTTGCGGAGTCTTGTTACTAGCCATAATTTATTTCTCCTTATATAGATTATCCAAAAATTTGTCTACGGCGTGACCTTCTTCGCCGGGTTTAGGCTCTCCGGATTTTTCAGGCTCCTGAGAGTCCTTTTTCTGTTCACCAACTCTAAGAAACAGAGCCATATTTGCTTCTTTCAATCTTCCATTCTCTTCTTTTAAACTCTTGTTTGTTTTATCCAGTTCTCCCTGCATTGTAATTCCTGTTGTAAATGTATCCTGCATATCACTCAAAAGAGTGGTAAGCGTGGCTTGATCTCCATTGGCTTCAAGAACTTTCTTTGTAAACTCGTTCCAAGCGTCTGTGGTAAACTCGAACGGCATTATATTAACCTCCTAAACAAATCAATGGCCATATTTTTAGCTTTCTGTGTCTCGAACCGAACATTGCCTTTTGTGTAGTAATCAAGAAGCATATTGATAACAACACTCCCTCGCATTTTAACAAGTAGAGTATCATTGTTATGTGAATCAGTGTCCAATACTAACTTCTTAGCGGTCGGGTCGATCTTCTCAGAGATAAACATTAAATCATCTTTCATATCGCGGTAAATGCCAAACTCCTGGTTCTGCATAATAAGCGTTGCAACATAGAAAGAATTATTTGACATCTTTGTAATAAAGGTATCCGTATCTCTAAGAAACTTGTTCTCCATGTTATATTTTCCGTACTCTGTATTAGCAATCAATTTGCCAAATCTCGTATTCTTCACATGATCTGTATAAGCTGGATTTTCTACAAGCTCTAAAGAAATGTCACCTTTGATCTTTAATCTCTGGCCTTCTTCAAGAGTTATATCAAAGTAAAGAAAATATGGATTAGTAAATGTAATTGCATTAGAGAGGAAAAATACTGGTATGTCTCGATCTCTGCTGACAGTCGAATAGCATTCAAGAAAAGCTGTTACTTCTTTAGGAAGGTAATGCACCATGCCCACGTCAATGATAAACTCGTCAAAGATTATCATGCTTACATTGGGAAATGGTGTTGACTTCATCATAGTGGCTTTAGAAAGCGGGAAATACCATCCAGCTATTGCACCATCTATTCTGAATACTCCTAGATTTGACTTAAACTCATGATCTGGAAACTCCTGCATTACATCATCGAAGAAGTTCTTAATTGTGTTTGATGGAAGCTCAGTATCATAGCGGCGTAAATAAACAAATTGCTCTCCCCTTTTAAGGAAGTTACTTATAGCTCGCTTTTTTGCCGCATAAGTCTTACCTGCACCACGAGGACCAACAACGAAATTAAATAGAGTATTATATGACAAGGTTTTGTTTATGTCATAATACATTGATTTACTCATAATATTAGAGTGGGGCATATATACAGTTGTAGCGTCACAGGATACAAACCCCAGTCACATCCAGGCCGACTCTTCGCCGTTGTACTCCCGAATCGTGGAAACGAAAACCATATACTGCCCCACTACTATTGTACACCTTCTTTCAACACTTGTCAAGTTCGTTTTCCAATCGGCTCGACAATTATTTTGAATTGATCTTAAACGTTGTTTCTCGCAGGATTGTCCCACCTGGTATTATTCTAGGCATTAACTTGCCTTCAAAAGTAGCGCCTTCTTTGAAGTTCTCAAATGTAACTGTTTCTTTGATATTATTAGGCATTCCTGCGCACTTTACGTCATTCTTTCCATTGATACTTTCCATATAAGTCTTTTGACGAATGAAAATAGCATGGTCAAATTCTTCTTCAATCTTGAACGCTCCTAATCTGTATTCGTCAATATCAATATCTGCCGGTTCTGTTCCTTTAACGTGGAGTGAGTCTGTATCGGCGTAAATAAATCGTTCACCCAACTGCTGAGCCGCACGAATGATTTTATCACGCGCATAAGATGTTATAAAGGATGCCACTGGTACATAATATGCTGTTCTACTCTCTTCTGCTCCATAGTAATATGTTACCTTATCCTGATCTCTGTCAAACTGTGGAATCTTTGATCTTCCTGTAAGCGATGCACCGAATTTCCCATACAATGAGTTAAGCATCAACTTAGCAATCTGAGTTAAACCTTTATTTCCTGTTCTCTTTCCTTCGTTTTTCTGCTCATACCAATAGTCGATATAGTCAGCGAACATACCGACCATACCTTTAAATTTATATCCACCTTCCCATGAATATACGGCCACATCATAGTTATCGAAAAACAACTTTAGGTCTACACTTGTTAAAGTTAATACGGTTTCTACTTCTGACTCTCTTAGGTATTCTGTTTCTGAATAATGAAAATTATTCTTGATCTGAATTGACGGTACACAACCGGGTTTTAATTTGAAATCACATACAAGGGATTGAACGTATAATGGATAACCTTCATCCTCTTCGTATTGTCCAGTGAAATAAACAGGCTCTCCGTAAGGAAGTTTACAAAACTTCATTGCCCATGGATACATTGAATTGACATCATAAACCTGACCTCTGCCAATAGGCTTATTCTTGTAAACAGGATTGAGATATGTAAAACCGCCTTTATAGCTCATTCTAATATCTCTATCAGTTATGGCATCTAACGGAGGAAACAATCTATCAAATTCTGCTTTTCCTAAACGGGTTTTAAAATCGTTCATAGCATTTGAAGCTGTTGTTAGCTTCTTCATGTTGTGCTCACGCATGAATTTTAAAGCCCGTGCCAAAATCAATGTATCATTTCTAATATAGAGCTTTTCATGCTCTGTTAATTCGTGACCTTCTTCTCTGTCTCCTTCATAATCTAGGTCTAGTTTCTCTAATTCAATATCAAACGTTTTAGGCATTTGAGCGATTGGCATTGGAATGATCTTTAAACTATCATATATTGTAACTTCTCGTTTCAATCCTCCTGGTCCATCTTCGCCTCTGATCTTGATAGTATACCACATTCCCATATCAGAGATAAGAGTTGTAAATGTCTTTTCGTCTAGCCTTCTTTTTGAACTCCATTCATAGCCTAATCTAAATAGAAAATCTACTATAAAAGAACCATCGAATTTCAAGTTGTGAAAGTAGCAAACTTCTCCATAACTGAATGCGTATGTTAGCCAGTCTTCTATTTTCGTCCCGTATTCAATCTTTTCACTCTCTACTTGTACTCCACACCATGCCCAGACTCTTGTACGCTCGTCGTTAACGATTGTCTCAAAGTCGCAGGCAATTATAGTCTATAACCTCTTGACTCATAGAACTGTAACCATCTTCTATGAACAGATGCGATATTGTTCATAAAATATGGAACGTCAGAAATGTTTGTAATAGCTATCTCAGGAACAGAGCGTTGAACAAGATAAAACTCTTCTGGTGTTATTGTTGTTGCCATCTGCTCAATCTCTCTTACCATTTGCATAGCTTCCTCTGTTCCGGCTCCCGTTAATTCCATGAATTGCAGGTTTTCCTCTAGTTGTGAAATATAGTTTGTATTCCAATTTATTGTTCTTCTATCTATAACTGGTGTATAGTCTAACCTCATTAAATCTGCTAATCTTCGCGGAGTCAACTGCTCAAATTGTTCCTCTCTCAAATCTTGATCTATCTGAGTTGGTAAACGTCCTGTTTGGCCTTGTGCTTCTTTAACCTTCTTTGCTAATTGCCTACGCCGCTTATTTTCACGTTCTAGATTGCGTTCTATAATTGCTTTCTGAGCTTTAAGCATGGGCTGTCCTTGGTACATTGTCCATTTCAAGCCAGATTCTCTGAACTGCTCTAATGCTTTAGCTGTTCTCTTAGCTTCTCTTTTCCCCTGGCTTGCTAACAGCCCTTTTACTGTCGTTGGTTCTGGCGCAAATTTTAACAGCTCTGGCCTTGTTCTTTTTCTTAATGCTCTAACTCGCTTATTGTAGTTCGCTACTTGACGTTTAAATAGGTCGTACTCCGCCTGTTTCCATCCTTTAGGCGGCCCGCCTCTTTTAGATTTTGCCATTATATCACTCCTATTGTGAGAGCCGCCTTAGAATTTAAGGCGGCTCTCTATTAGAGAATGGGAAGATGGCTAGTTAGGGAAGAGTGATAGAGAGAGTAGAACCTCTCTTAGTGGGAATCTGAGAAATCATAATTTCCAGCGGGTCCTCGAAGTGGAGAGTGCCGAAGATCATATACAGATTCGTGAGACTGGAGAAGATGCCGTTAGAGGTCGCATTGTAGGCATTTCCATCAGCATCAATCAGAACGGAACGAATTCCGGTGTCTTGTTCGCCGTCTTCACCCTCCATTGTGACGTTCATCAAAATAACGTCTTTGAGCTTGATCTTCTTGTTAATCATGTCGCTGACTTTGTACTTCGGCTGATTCATGGCGTTGAACAGTCTGACCTTACTCTTCATATCTTCGGCGCGGAAGGAAACGAACTGATTAGTCTCTCTGTTGAATGCGTTGAAGTCCAGCATCTTGTCATTGGTAGTAGTCATAGCGTTTTCCATTGTTCTTTACTCCTTTAAAATAAGTTATATTTGAATACCCTAGATGGGTTATTCACTTGTAATACTTTCCTGCGTTTGAAACGCTGGAATTATCGAAGAAAAATTTCTTACTCATTACTCTGCGCTCAGTTCTTGTACTGCATCCTATAAACAGGAGTCCTTTTTCATGTGCCATTTTAGTTGCTTGTTTTAGAGTAAGTTCTTCACAATCTGTAAAAATGAACTCTTCATTGGTTTCTGGATTTAAAAACTTATAGTCATAAACCATTAAGTTTCTAATAACTAGGCTATCTCTTCTTACCAATTCAGTCTAACCTCCAACCGCTTTAAATGATTTCTCCATACGGTGTCAATTAAAGTATATGCTGTTTGGTGAGATAACTCTGTATATCTTGTGATAAACTGAATACACTCCACTGTATGATAACCGGTAGGATACATAATAACCAGGGTTTTAGCGATACCATCTGAAATGTGAACTAAAAGGCATCCTCTGTTATCCCTTAATTCTTTGAATCTGTCGTAAAAAATCTCGTTCATTTCTAAACTTCACTTCGTTCCAACTGTAATTTATGGGTAACTCGTTAAGGTTTATATCGAATCCAACAACATCAATAATAGCACTTCTAACTTCGCGATTATATAACGTTGTAAGAAAAGGAATATATTCATAAAACACAGAATGCTTAGATATTCTGCAAATGGATTTACTAAACCTATAAAAGATAATCTCTTTATTGCCTCTGTCATAAATAACTAATTCAAGAGAACTATCATAGATAATTTGTGGAAGGAATAAGTCTTTTCCTAGATACCACTCTTCAATCTCTAGCCATAAAATATAGAATAATGCAATAACTCCATTGCAGAAAAAGAACACTAGAATGAACTCCAATATTAAATTCATTCTTTCATCCCTCCTTCTAAAGCATCAGCTATCCGGGAGAGGTTTTCGTTAATGTTGCAGAGGGCTTCATAAAGACCTAAATTTGTGTTCGCAATCATGTTGTTACTGATGAATCCGCCACTCTTGAATCCTGTAAGTTGTGTTTCTCTTCTCTCCTGCTTCTCTTTTGTAAACATATTTGATCTCCTTATTTGTAGCTAATTAAGTTAGTTGTATCTGTACTGTTCTGACCGAAATAAAAGCCTATTACGATTGCATACAAGCTCATAAAATCAGAGCTGACTCCCACGGTACACTCTGCCACACAAAAAACGATTGTAAGACAGATAGCCATTAAAGACTTTGCGGTAACGAGGGATGCAAGGTTATTCAAAAGAGTCTCCATAAAAATCGTCCTCCAAATAATTTTGCATAGGCCTATATGCCTTTGACGCCTCTAATAAAGTTGACGCGTATTTAGATACGCCTTCTAGCCATGGAATGAAGTTAAATAAATCCATATCTAGATAATTCATTTCTAGCATGGCTCTCAAAAATACCCATGAATCTGAGGCTTTTAGGCGGTGGATAACATCATCGTATAAGAGCTTATCTAGGTGAAATACTTCAGGCCTTAATGGTGAGAAGGGAGGGGGAGGGGTTTTAAACTCGTCATTTTTAGTACCCCCGGGTCCATGCGAAAAATGGTCTTTAAAATAATCGGAATAGGTGGATAGCACATTCTTTATATCAGAGATGTTTTTGTCGATGTCCCTGATTTGTGCTTTCAGGGCGCTGATGTCTGAGTTCACTTATTTTTGACCTCCTTTAGCTCACTAAAGCGATAAAATTAGAGCTAACTTACTTTAACGATGTAAAGCGATGGTGAATTGTGATCTTCTTTAACGCATTAAAGCGTTAGCATAGTGGCGATTTAACTTGAGAGAGGAAGGAGGGCATCATCCCTCCGCCTCCGTTTCCGGTTCATCGTCGCTCACTACTTCGGAATACTTGAGGAAGGTTTCCAGGTCCATGGAACGCTTCTCTACGACATCCTCGGTTGCCACGAGGAGAGCGGATTTAGAAATGCCGTGGGCCTCCTTCTCTTTTGCAAGAGTACGAGTTCCCATACCAGGAGCACCAACAAAAGAGCCGACCTCCTGAACCTCGATTTTTCCGTTAACTCTCTTAGACTCTCCGAAGATGTAACGAGTGGATTTAATTGTGCGTGTGAATTTCATAGCTCATTCTCCTTTTGATTTGATTTTTCCTTTTCAGGACCGGAGAACGGCTTTAAAGCTGTTCTCCACGCTTTGGGCCTAACCTGCTATTTAAAGACGCCCAAACGTCTGAGCTTATTTAAGCTGTAAAGGTAATTGGCTATCTCTTTGGGTGTTTTGGCTTGAAATATTGGTTCTATGCCTCCATAGTCGTTGACTCTGACTGAAAGCACCCATGTCGTGTTATAACTGCAAACTCTGAAATCCGGGTAAACGTCTCTTGCAAGAGCGTTTATGCTGTCGAAGGTGTAGCGCATTTAGCACACCTCCTTGTATTGCATATTGTAATAGTGTGTAACTGCTCGAAGAACTACTTTATAATCATTGACACAACCTTCATACCAGGCGAAATGAATAATACCTTCAAATGCTCCCCAAAGAAGTCTATCAAAATTGTCGTATGCTTTCATCCAGCTATTGCACATCTTCTTATCCGTGTCAATTTGAATTTTAGCTGCCTTATAAATGGGAAGCCATTTACGAAGATTTGTAAGAGTCATGTTAAATCCTCCTTTAATATTCTGTTTTAGGTTGATCTATTCTTTTCTGTTTCCTTTTCCTTGATATTATAGTACCACATTTAAACGGCAATTGCAAGAGTTATTTTAAATTTAATCATATCAATTATTTATGGAGTGTCATAAATTAAGGTTATCGCTTTAGTGTGAAAATTTTCACAATATATCTCTCTTTTCAGTCTATTTATAATGATCTGCTAGGATATGATTTAAAAGGCTTTGTTAGACTAGACTTTAAATGACTTTATATGATCTAGTAATGAAAATCATTTGAGAGAATGTGTAAGCTAGGAATGACAGTTAAAAGAGTAGCCCTGAGAGCTTTAATAAGCGCGTGTTGTGAGGTGATGAGTAAGGGTGGGAGTATTTTTATGTAGGCGTGTGTACATATACCTC
>ENA-UOOA01004094-UOOA01004094.1-human-gut-metagenome-genome-assembly--contig:-P61old-NODE-4094-length-17023-cov-10.037718_pt1 | contig 17023 bp, 8 predicted proteins | sample MGYA00242467_ERZ724014 | MGnify/ENA metagenome assembly ERZ724014
CGCGCTCAGGGCGCCACGTCGGCCTGCGGCCTCCTCGCAATGACAAATCTGTTTGCCTCGCGCCGCTGAATTACTGCTGCAATACCCGCAACTGCCTTAGGCGCTCACTGAGCGCCGCTACAGACGCAATTGGTGCACACCATGTTAACGACAGTCTGTACCAGTTTGCAAGTGCAGCACCTGGCGTGGCACACCCCCGAATTCATGCAAAAACGGGAGCGGACGGCGTCCGCTCCCGTTTGCTTTGTTCTTTTACTGATTGTTGCGCTGCTTCATCATCTGGCGCATTCTGGCTGCGTGATCCAGTTCACGCTTGCGGATGCGCAGGCTCTGCGGCGTGACCTCGAGCAGCTCGTCGTCCGCAAGGAACTCCAGGCACTGCTCCAGCGACATCTGGCGCGGGCTCGTCAGGCGGAGTGCATCATCCGCACCGGCGGCGCGCATGTTCGTCAGCTGCTTCTTCTTGCAGACGTTGACGGTCATATCCTCGTTGCGCGAGCAGACGCCGACGACCATACCGGCATAGACCTGCGTGCCCGGTCCGATGAACAGGACGCCGCGCTCCTGCGCGTTGAACAGGCCGTAGGTGCAGGCCTCGCCGCTTTCAAAGGCGACGAGCGAGCCGGTCTTGCGGCGCTCGATCTCACCCTTGACGGGGGCATAGGAATCCAGCACGGAGGACATGATGCCCTCGCCGCGCGTATCGGTCAGGAACTCGCTGCGATAGCCGAACAGGCCGCGCGACGGAACGAGGAACTCGAGGCGATAGCGGCTGCCGACAGGGTTCATGGAGAGCAGGTCACCCTTGCGGCGGCCCATTTTTTCGATGACGCTGCCCATGGAGGCCTCCGGAACGTCGGCCACCATGCGCTCGATCGGCTCGCAGACCTTGCCGTCGATGACCTTTGTCAGAACGCGCGGGGTGCTGACCTGGAACTCATAGCCCTCGCGGCGCATCGTCTCAATGAGAATGGAGATGTGCATCTCGCCGCGGCCCGCAACGTTGAACGCGTCTGTGCCCTGCTCCGTCACATGCAGGGAGACGTCCTTGAGGAGCTCGCGCTGCAGACGGTCGCGCAGGTTTCGTGACGTGACGTACTTGCCCTCCTTGCCCGCGAAAGGAGAATCGTTGACGGAGAACGTCATCTCGATGGTCGGGTCGGAGATCTTCACGAAGGGCAGCGGCTCCACCTGCTCCGGCGCACAGATCGTGCGGCCGATGGTGATGTCCGCCATGCCGGAGAACGCGACGATCTCGCCTGCCCCTGCCTCCTGAATGGGATTTTTGCCGAGGCCGTCGAACTCATAGAGCGCGACGATCTTGCCCTTGGCGGAGTGGCTGGGATCGTGATAGTCGCAGATGGCGACCTCCTGATTGACGCGGACGGTACCGCGCTCGACGCGGCCGATGCCGATACGGCCGACATAGTCGTTATAATCGATGGAGGAGACGAGCATCTGCATGGGCGCCGTGGGGTCGCCCTCCGGCGCAGGGATATAGTTGACGATGGTATCGAACAGCGGGTCGAGATTCACGCCCGTCTCGTTCGGCGAGTAGCTGGCGATGCCCTGCCGCGCGGAGCAGAACAGCGTCGGCGATTCGAACTGTTCGTCCGTGGCGTTCAGGTCAAGCAGCAGCTCAAGTACCTCGTCCATGACCTCCTCGACGCGGGCATCGAGCCGGTCGATCTTATTGACAACGACAATGACCTTGTGACCCAGCTCCAGCGCCTTCTGCAGCACGAAGCGGGTCTGCGGCATGGGCCCCTCCGCCGCATCGACGAGCAGCAGAACGCCGTTGACCATCTTGAGGATACGCTCAACCTCGCCGCCGAAATCGGCGTGGCCCGGGGTATCGACGATGTTGATTTTCGTTCCCTTATAATGCACGGCGGTATTCTTGGCCAGAATGGTAATGCCGCGCTCACGCTCCAGATCGCCCGAGTCCATCACGCGGTCCACCACGGCCTGGTTCTCGCGGTAGATGCCGCCCTGCTTGAGCATCTCATCGACCAGCGTCGTCTTGCCATGGTCAACGTGTGCGATGATGGCGATATTTCGAATGTTTTTCTGATCCGTCATGGAAGACAGTCCCTTCTGTATCCGGTCTAATAGATTTTTTTGTCCACAAAATGAAAATATACCACACGAAGGCAAAATCCGCAAGGTGAAAATCGTGATTTTTCGAACTTTTTTGTAAAAAACGGACGCAGCGTGCCCTTTGCGGGCAGGAAGCACCATGGAGACTGCAGGTTTGGCGGCACAATCGCCAATCGCACATGCCTTTGTAGGGGAGCGGCATGCCGCTCCCTGCACAATGCTGCCGATACGAACAGGCTACCGTTAAAATGGTATGCACCGATTGCGTCTGTACGTTTTTTCTGCAGCCGGTACGGGACGGCAGTGCCTTCCCGAGATTGCACCCCAAGGGCACTTCCTCGCGCTTCGCGCTCAGGGCGCCACGTCGGCCTTCGGCCTCCTCGCAATGACAATTTGGGGGCTATTACTGTTTTATCGTCAACCTGTACCAGTCGTCCGTGCAGCGCCGGGAGCGGCATGCCGCTCCCCTACAACGCATGGCTGGCCGCTTGGCAAAACTTTCCGCTTTCCATTTCCAATTATCCATTTTCCACTCGCGCCTTCCCCTCCGCTGTAATCCTCCCCATAAAACGCAGGCCCCGCTGCGGGTGCAGCGGGGCCGTTGGGGATATTGCTTATTCTGCCGTGACGATCTGGCCGTTGACGAGCGCGAAGCGCACGCCCTCGTTCAGGCTGGTCAGGTTGTTCAGGTCGTTCTCCGTGAGCGTGTAGTCCGCACCGGCTGCCACAACCGTACCGGCCGCAGGCGCACTGCGGAAGGCGATCTTCATCGCGCCGGGCAGGGCCGAGGCGATGTTCAGGCAGGCCGTCTTGCTCGGCGTATTCCAGAAGAACGGAGCATTGGTCATGTTCGTTCCGGTCTTCAGCTTCAGCGTGATGTCCGCCGCGTTCGTGCCGCTGCAGGCAAAGCCGTTGCCGTTTTCAGCCGAGGCGCAGGTGTTGCCGTAGAATTCGCCGCCCGTGACAGTGACCTTGCAGCCGTTCGTGGCCAGCAGAACGGTGCCGATGCTCATTGTGCCGGTCTCCGCCGTCAGCGCATTGTTGCGGTAAATACCGCCGTTCACTGTAATCTCCGCACCGGCCGAATCGCCGAGAATGGCGGCGCCGCCCTTGGTGTTGCTGATGACGTTGTTCTCAAACGTACCGCCGTTCACCGTGAGCTTGCTCTGGCCGAGGATGCTGAGGCAGGAATAGAGGTTGTTGCGGAACGTTCCGCCGTTGACGATGACCTCGGAAGACTTGTCGTCCGTTTTCTGCACCGAGCCTGTTGCAAAGACGGCGGAGCCCTTCCTGATGTTCTCAAAGACTGCGCCGTCCTCGATGGTAACGATCGAGCCATAGGCATAGATGGCATCATCGTCGAAATCGCGGAACACGGTGCCGGACTTAACGACGATCTGCGCCTTCTGGCCGTCGCTCCAGTCGCCGCGGATCGCCGTAGCGTACTTGCCCTTGAGCTGATAATAGCGGTTGCCGTCGAACGTGATGTCCTCAAGCGTCAGTGTGCAGTTCAGGACCTCGACAAGATTGCCAGAGGTATTCGTGTCGTTCTCCAGCATGACATAGGCATTCGGAATGCCCTTCAGGGACCACGTCTCGTCGCTGCGTACCACAAGGCACTTGGGGGAAGAGCCCGCCGAAGCCGACGGGATACTGATGATGTTGTCCCCCGTGGCGGACTGCCGCTCGATAAGCAGCTCCTTCGCGCGCGCGAACGTCAGAACGGCGGTCTCGGCCGTCTTGCCGTCGTTCGCATCGCTGCCGGTGGCCGCGAGATAGACGACCGTACCGACCACACGGGAAGCATTCAGGAAAACCGTGTTCGTTTCCGTGTCGACCGACAGCTTGTAATGGGAATCCAGCGGCTCTGTCAGCTCAATGTTCGCCAGATCGGCCTCGGTCAGCGTATAGCCGCTGCCGCCAACGATCTTGTTCATGTAAACCTGCGCTTCGAGCTTCAGCCGCAGCGGCTGCTTCAGAGCGGAGGTCACGAGAACCGGCAGACGGGCCGTGCTGTTCATCAGCAGAATTTCGCTTTCCACCACGCTCTGGTTCGCAAGGATCATGCTGCCGTGGGCGTAGATCTGGTACTCTGCGCCCGCCGTAGCGGTATTGCCGAAAATCCTGCCGTTTTCCAGCGTGCAGCTGCTGGGCTTCGTTGCCGAGCCGCCCTGCAGCAGGATGGCTCCTGCGCTGGCGCCGACATTGCCGGTGATCTCGCCACCCTTGAATTCGGCATTGACATACTGACCGACAAGGATCGCGCCCACGCCCTTCAGGCTGCCCTCGGCAGTGGCATTGTTGGCGTAGATCTTACCGCCGTTCATTGTGAACGTCGTAAAGCCCTTCGTGGAGCTTCCGGACAAGCTGATGGCACCGGCCGGGACGCTCAAGACGCTGACGTTTGCCTTCGCGGCATCGGTCACGGTATTGTGGTGAATTTCGCCGCCGTTCAGGACGATGCTGCTGCCGCCTTTCGTGGTCGAAAGGCCGATCGTCGCCGTCTTGCAGGTGTTGTCATGGATGCTTACGCCGTCGTTCATGGTGAAGTCGGCGTTATGCAGATAGAGAATATTGCTGCTGGTCGTAACGGTATTGCAGATCTCGGTGCCCGCATTCAGCGTCAGCTTGCCGGACGTGCAGTTGCCGACGATATAGCTGGAGAACGGCGTGCCGTCCTCGGCAGCCCAGCGCTGCGCGCCGCCGTCAATGCAGATATTCTGGAGCGTCAGGTTACCGGTGGCGTTCACCCAGAACATGTAGCTGCTCTTGTAGCCCTCGGCACGCGTGACCACCGCATCCGGATACTCGCTCAGATCCCAGACCTGCGTATCACCGACGGTGACCATGCTCGTGATATAAATGACCTTGTAGGCCGAATCCGCCAGCAGCTCCTTGGCGCGGGCAAAGGTCTTAACACCCTCTGCCGCCGTCATGCCGGATTTGCTGTCGTCGCCGTTCTTGCCGTCGAGGTAGACATAGTTGAGCTTTGCCTCGGCCCAGGCAGCATAGACCGTAACGTCGGCCTTGATGCTCTGATTACGGTCGAAGAGCTGCGTGCAGGCCTCGTCCGTATACCAGCCGTTGAAGACGTAGTTGTTCTTCGTCGGATTCTTCGGGTTCGTGACATACTTGCCGTGGTCGACCTGCGTAGAATAGTAGACCTCGCCGTCGACGATATAGGTCACGGTATAGACATTGGTCTCCCACTTGCCGTAGAGCGACAGGTTCGTTGTGACGGGCGTGGAGAAGTCATAGACCTGCGTGTAGGCGGCGTCCGTGTACCAGTTCGACACATGGAAGCCGACGCGGCGGGTCTCCGGCACGGGGACGGGCTGGCCCCACGTCACGCTCACGGGCGTGTCGACGTACATGGCGTTGACGTTCGGGCTGATGATGAAATTGACCTGCATTGTGCGGTAGCGGGTCGTGAAATCGACCGTAACATCCTCATCGAAGTCCGAGAGGATGAATACGTTCTCCGCGCGGACGAGCGTGCCCGCGGAGGCAGAGGCGGTGTCGAGCTCAAAGCCGTTTTCCGCCACGCCGTAGAGGCCGAACTCCACATAGGGCTCGTTCGTGTTGACCTCGATGCTCGCGACCTTCTGGCCGTGGTACTTGGCATAGCCGTTCTCGCCGCGGAACGTGACGGTCACGGTCTTGCCCGGCTCCGTCGGCTCGGACGGCTCGGTGGGCTCCTGCGTGGGCTCTTCCGTCGGCTCCTCGGTCGGCTCTTCGGTGGGTTCCTCCGTCGGCTCTTCCGTCGGCTCCTCAGAGGGCTCCGTCGGCTCGACCGGCGTGTAATCCGTGACCTTCATGAGCGTGCTGAGGATCTTGGCGGCCTCGGCGCGCGTGATGGACTTCTGCGGCAGGAACGTGCCGTCCGGGTAACCGGCCAGAATTCCGGCCGCAGTCGCCACGGCGACGGCCTCCTTCGCATAGTCCTGGATGCTCGCGGCATCCGCATAGGTCAGCTCGCCGCCCTCGGGGAGCGTGAGCGCCTTCCAGCCCGCAAAGCGGACCAGCAGGGTCATGGCGTCCTCACGGGAAACGGCCTTGTCGGGGGCAAACGTGCCGTCCGGATAGCCGAGCACGATGCCGTTTTCCGCCGCCCAGCTCACGGCAGCGGAATACCACTGACCGGCCGGGACATCGGAGAAGCTGGTCTGCTCCGTGAGCGTGTCGCCGCTCAGGCGGGCAAGGACCGTGACGAACATGGCGCGCGTCATGGCATCCTCCGGCGCGAAGTTCTTATCGTCCACGCCGTTCATGATGCCCTTTTCCGTGACGTCTTCGATATAGGGATGCGCCCAATGGGTGTCGAGCACATCGGCATAGCTGCTTCCCGCCGCAAAGACGCCCGGGCAAAGCCCAAGCACGAGCGCGACCGCCAGAAGCAGGGATAACATCCGCTTTTTCATGCAGATTTCCTTCCTTTCAGAATCGTTCGGGGGCGCTCCCGCCGCCGGAAGACGGCGGGAGCCTGCGGTCTCGGGATCAGTTCATCTTCAGGTAGTTGACGAGCACCAGAGCGACCTGCGCGCGCGTTGCGCTGCCGGCCGGGTTCAGCGTCGTGGGCGTCATGCCGACGATGATGCCGGACTGCACCGTCCAGCTCATGGCCTCCAGTGCCCAATCGGCGACCTCACCGCGGTCCTGATAGCCCGCAAGGACATCGTCCTTCGCGGTATACCTTCCGCCCCGCAGCTTCCAGTAGCGGTAGAGCATCGTGGCCATTTCCTGACGGGTGATCGGGGCCTCCGGACGGAACGTGCCGTCGGGATAGCCGTTGACCACGCCCTGCTCTGCCGCCCAGTTGACGGCGTCGGTGTACCACTGGCCCTCGGCAATGTCCGTGAAGGACGCCGTGCCCTTCGCGACAGACTCGCCCGCCTCACGATAGAGGACGGTCGCAAGCGTCGCACGGTCCAGCGTGGCGTTCGGCGCAAAGAGGCCTTCGCCCACACCGTTCATCAGGCCCGCGTCATAGGCAGCGTAAACGGCATCGTAATACCAGGCGTTCTCGTCCATCACATCCGCAAAGCGGAAGTCGAAGGCCAGCTGGAATTTTGCCTGCTTGCCGGTCTCTGTCTCGGTCAGCGTCAGCTCATAGCTCTTGCCGTGCTGGCCGCGGAACGTGAGCTGCAGGAGCTGCGTGCCCTCCTTCTGTGCGGCATAGGCCGCCCAGGCAAAGTGCACCGTGCCGGACTTTGAGGCGTCGAGGTCGGTGATGCCGGCCCCGGCATCCAGCGTACCGCGGGCGGAAACGAGCGTCAGGCCCTCGGGGTACGTCAGCTCCAGCCGTCCGTTCTTCAGTCCTTCCCCGGCAAACATGCCGACCGTCAGGCTGTTCGTCTTGCTGCTGTCCGTCGCGCGGACGTCATAGTCGGCTGGCTCGGCGGCCAGAGCCGTCGCACCGGCGCCCAGCAGCATTACGGCTGCAAGAAGCAGCGCAAAGAGTTTTTTCATCATAACAGGAAGTCTCCTTTCCGTGCCGCGCTCACTGCAGAGCCGGGAGCGGCTGGGCCGTCAGCGTCTCCGCTGCGGCGGGCTCCAGAGCCTGCATGCCGGTCTGGCGCTCCGCCCACGGAGCAAGCGCCGCTGCGTTGTCCGCAGCCGCATTCTGCAAGGCGGAGTACAGGGCGACGGGCGCCGCGCTGATCTGCCCGATCGAAATGGGCCAGAAGATGTCGGCCGTCAGGTCCACATAGCTGAGCTTGGAGGCCGACGTGGTCAGCACACTGATGTACAGGCGGTTATCCGCATAGTACAGCGCAGAACCGGCGGCGTAGTTCGCCATCACGTCCGGCACGTTGCCGAGCAGCGAGCTGGAGTACAGGCCATAGGTCTTGCGGCCGTTGGCATTCTTGTAGTAAGCCATGGAGAAGAGGTAGACGCTGCCGTCGCTGCACAGCATGGCGAAATCATCGCAGGTGCCGTACTCCTCCGTCTCCTCCGGGCCGACATAGGTCATGCCGACGATGTAGACACCGCTGCCAATGACGGAGGCAAAGCTGCCGAGGCTCGTCATCGTGCCGGTCGCGGTGTCGACACGCAGGAGATTGTAGCCGTAACCGGCCAGCAGGGTGCCGCCGTTCAGGTGCGGCAGATAGGCCATAGCCGTGTAGGCCGCTTTGCTCTGCGAACCGATCTTCGTAGCGGTGTAGTCCGTCTCATCGACGCTGTAGAGCGTGGAAACAAGGTTCTTTGCATCATCCAGCTCGTTGCTTGCGAGCAGGAGCTTGCCCTCCGGGCCTCTCGTGACGGAAAGGACAGATGCGGGCAGGGGATTGTTTTCGTTCAGGGCCTTGATGCTGCTCTTGTCCTCGGTGTTCAGCTCGAGGAAGAGGGTCGTGTCATCCGTGCCGGGAACGGCCGCACGGAGCGTGGCGTTTGCCGCAGGCTGCTCGACATTGCCGCCGAAGCTCGTCTGATAGGCGGTGACATTGCAGGCGTAGTCATAGACCGCGACGAGCAGGTCGTTGGTGTAGATGCCGTCGAGCGGGAATTCCACCGTTGTCTCTGCACCGGGCTCCGTCTGGTTGACGGCCTGGCGCGCAAGGATCTGCTTGCCGTTGCGGCTGAGCAGAAGAATGGCCGCGACATAGCGGTTATCCTGCACCGTGACACTCAGAGAACGCTTGCCGGTGGCAGCGCTGCTGTGCAGCACGATGTCGTTGGCCTGCGGGGCGGTGTTGTCCAGCACGAAGCGGGTCGTCCAGAAGGCGCCCTCCGGCAGGTTCTCTTCGCCGCCGATGACCGTCTCCGTCTCGCGATCCCAGTAGTATTCCGGGACGGCGCGGACGACGACCTCGATGGGCGTTCCCTCAGGCAGGAGCGTCTTGTTGTCCGCCGCGGTGCCGCGCCAGCTCAGGTTGACCTGCGTGCCGGTAGCGGACCAGGCGGCGGAGGAGGCGGAGTAATATGCGCCGGTCGCCGTGCCGTAGTCGACGGGCTTATAGACCTCGCCGGTCTCGGCATTGCGGATCGTGACCTTCAGATCGGACGCATTGCGGATCATGGTCGGAACGGCCGCATAGATCGTATTGCCGCTCTCATTGGCGAAGGACGCGCGGTCCGCGATGGCCTCGTCATCCTCGGCATAGAGGTTGCCGCCGAAGTAGTAGCCGGACGTGGAGCCTGCCATGCGCTGCACGAGGAAGTTCGTGCGCCGGGCAACGTAGCCCGTTGCGCCCTCGGTGCACATATCCTCGAGATATACGGACTTGTCATACATGCTCGGCTCGGCCCAGCTGCCGTAGAAGCCCAGCATCGGGACGGAGAGCTGGCGGCCGTCGCCGTCGCAGGAATCGGCATAGAGGAAGCCCTCGATATAGGAGCCGTTCGGATAATGCCCGTTCAGCCACGCCTTGTCGCCGTCGGTCAGGCGGACGGTGAAGCTGACGTTCATGCTGCCGTTTGCGGGGACCTCGTAGGTCACGGCGTAGACGTCCACGACACTCTTGTCGCCCTTGACCGCCGCAAGATAGAGCTGCGCATCGGCCGTGGTGATGGTGCCGTCGGCATCGAGGTCGTACTTCTGCACGGTCTCGGCGTCGAGCGCGTCATGCGTACCGTTTGCGGCCTGCAGCAGGACGAGCGCATCCTGCTCGTCGACCTTGTCGTCGCCGTTAAGGTCATAGACATAGACGCTCTTGCCGTCGGCCGAGAACGTCACGTTCGCATCCAGCGCATAGGCGCTGTCGCTCATGTAATCCTCGCCCTCGATCTCCTCGACGGCCATGGTCGTGACCTTGCCGCTGAGTGCATAGTGCAGCGGAGAATCGGACAGGTTCTGGACGGAGAAGCTGCCGGTGTAGACGCCGGTGCGCTCCGCATCGTCGCCGAAGGTCAGCTTGACCTTACCGTCGTTGCCTTCCTTCTCACCGACAAGCAGATAGGCCGGAGATGTCACGGCCTCCTGCAGCTGCATCAGGCCGGAGCCCTGCTGGCGCGGGGAATAGGTCACGCCGGTGTCCGGGTCGGTCAGCGGCTCGGACGTGCTCATCATGAGCGCCATGGCCAGCGCACGGACCGTGAGGCCCTCCTGCTTGCTGAGCTTGTGTTCCTTGATGTACTGCGCCATGATCGCTGCGCCGCCCGCTGCAGACGGAGCCGCCATGGACGTGCCGCTCATCACGCCGTAGCTGCTGTGGTTCAGCGTGGAATAGATGTTTCCGCCGGGCGTCATAAGCTCGGGCTTCAGGTCGAGATTTTCCGTCGTGCCCCAGGAGGAGAACGAGCTGGGCTTGTAGCCGTCGGCCACGCCGTGCAGCGTCTCGGCCTTGGCGGAGACGGTCATCTTGCCGCCCCAGAGGCCGGTCGTCTCATCCTGCGTCGAAGCCGCGAGGATCTCCTTGGCCTTGGCCTGCTCGATCATAACGGCAGGATTCGGGAAGTTATAGTCCGACAGGTTCATGTTGATGGAGCCGGGCGCGTTGTTGTAGATGACGGCCGCCGCGGCACCTGCCTGAATGGCCGCGTTGGCCTTGTCCGAAAACGAAGAATTGCCGCGGGAGATCAGGACGACCTTGCCCTTCACGTCGACGTTTGCATAGTTCTCGGGCAGGCCGTAGATGCCATCGCCCTTGACGGGATCGCCGAGGAAGACATAATCATACGTCGTGCCGCTCTGGTCCTCGCTCGTATCGAGCGTGGAGAAATTCTTTGCGCCGTAGGTCTCACCGGTGTCGCCGGGGATCGCGGCAACGCCGTTGAACTTGCCCATCACGCCGCTCATACTCGTGTTCGTCACGGAGGCGATCGTGAAGGAGTTCGTATAGGAGCCGGGGCTGCCGCCGGTGTGCATGCGCACATCCGTCGTATAGGTCATGCCGGTTCCGGTCAGAACGTTCTCGCCCCATGCGCCGTTGTTGCCGGCAGAGATCGTTACGACGGTATCCGTATTCCGGAAGCTGTCGAGGATCTGCTGATCACTCTTCGAGCCGTAGCTGCGGCCTGCGCTGCCGGAGCCAAGGGACAGGTTGACGCTGTCGCAGTTCAGCCAGATGGCGTCTTCGATGGCGGCCATATAGTCGGCAGAATAGGCGCCGCCGCCCACGCCGAAGACCTTCATCACGACGAGCTGGGCATCCGGGGCAACGCCCGTAACGCCGAGCTCCTGCTTGTCATAGTACAGGTCGCCGTCAGCGTCATAGTGCGGGACATAGCGGTTCGCCGCCGCGATACCGGCGACATGCGTGCCGTGGTCGCCGTTGCTGTCGCCCTCGGCATCGTGGGAGACATCCAGACCGTCGTCCACATAGTTATAGGCAAAGGGGACCTTGGCATTGCGGTACAGGTCGTCCGCCTTGGGCGGGTTCTTGTCCGCGGAAATGCTCAGGTTGGGCAGCGCCTTTTTGATCTCTTCCTTCGTCAGAAGGTTGTAATCGGAGATCTTCTTGCCGAAGCTCGCCGCGCTGATGCCCAGGCTGTAGTAATAGCCGCCCTCCGAAAACGAGGGATGCGACAGATCAAGGCCCGTGTCGATGATGGCAATGCGGCTGCCCGCGCCGGTGTAGCCGTCTGCCCACGCGCTGTAGGAGCCGACCATCTCGCCCGCAGTCGCCGTATCCGGCTGGACCGTCGCATCGAGCTCGTAGCGTTCCTCCAGATAGACATCCGCCACGCCGTGCACGGCAAGGATCTGCTCGATCCTGCCATAGGGCACCACCGTTGCAACGCCGTTGACGGCAACGGTGAACTGATAACGGATCTCCAGCTCCTCCCCGCCGAGCGCCTCGCGCTCAATACGGTCGACCAGAGACAGCTGCTGCTTCTTCAGGCTGCTGCTGTAGCTGACAGCCGCCTCATCCTCCAGCAGGTCTTTGGTAGAGAAGCCCTTCTTCGCCAGGGAGTTCTGCTCGAACAGGATGATCACATGGACCTCCTCGTCCGCGGCAGGAACGTCCTGCTCCGCGTCCTGCTCTGCTTCCGGCAGCACGGCCGCGCCCGCATCGATCACGGAAGGATCGACCTCGGTATACGACACGTTTGCCGCGCTTGCGCCCGCGCCGAAGGACGGCAGGAGAGCAAGCAGCATGCAGGCAGCCAGGACAAATGCGAGGGATCGCTTCGCCTTGCCTTTTAACATCGCTTTTACCTCTTTCCTTTGATTTTCATTCTTTTACAGGAAAGGACGAATCCCGTTATCCTTTACCATGCAAAAGTTTAAGATAATTATGCCATAATCCCCCGCCGAATTCAAGGCTTTATTCGGAAAAATATCCATTTTTCATCGTCATTTGGGCGCAAAAAAGAGGCCGCCCCGCCAAAGCGGAGCAGCCTCTCATCTTTAATGTTCTGTTAAATCTTTGTAAAATATCAGAAGAATTACTCTGCGACAGCGTCCTTCAGAGCCTTACCGGCCTTGAACACAGGAACACGCGTTGCCGGGATCTCGATGGTCTCCTTCGTCTTGGGGTTGCGGCCCGTGCGCGCCTCGCGCTGCTTCGTCTCAAAGGAGCCAAAGCCGACGAGCTGCACCTTGTCGCCCTTGACGACGGCTTCCGTGATGGTCTCAACGACGGCGCCGAGCGCCTTCTCTGCGTCCTTGCGGGACAGGCCGGCCTTGTTGGCGACTTCCGCAATGAGTTCAGTCTTGTTCATAATGGGTATCCTCTTTTCTCAGTATATCATTCTCCGGGGAGATCCCCGAGCGCATGCTTATAAAATCTACCACATGCCGGGCAAATACGCAAGGTTTTTTCTGGAAAAAATCAGCGAACGCGCAGAATTTTTGCAATTTTCTCGCCCTTGGGCAGCAGCAGGCAGTCCTCATAGGTCAAAACCTTGAGCACAATGATGAGCGCGACGTACACGAGGACCGCCACGACGATGGAGCCGAGGCAGGCGACGGCACGGCCCATGCCGATGCGGCCGAGGCCCCAGTAGGCCAGCCACGTCGCGCCGCCCATGAGAACGGCGGCGATGGTCGTCTTCCACAGGTTCGGCAGGAGCTTCGGCGCATTGCGGCGCAGCACGCGGCGCATGGCAATGAGGTTCAGCACGGTGATGACGGCATAGCAGGCGATGGTGCCGACGGGCGCGCCCGTGATGGCGATATCCGGGTTGCCGACGAGAATGTAGTTGACGATGACCTTGACGATGCCGCCGATGAGCGTGTTGACGACGGGGATGACGGCGTGGTTGTGCGCCTGCATGATGGCGTCCGTCATGAGCACGATGCTGTTGAACACCACGGCGACGCCGAGGATGGCCATGAGCTTCGTGGCGAGCGTGAGGTTCGCGCCGGTGTAGCCGCCAAGCAGGGCGACGATGGGCTCTGCCAGCACGATGAGGCCGACGGCGCAGGGCATGGCGATGAGGCCCATGAGTCGCAGCGACGAATTCTGCACGGAGCGCACGCCGCGGCGGTCCTGCAGCGTCAGGCTGTTCGTAATGGCCGGGATGATGGCGATGGTGATGCAGGGAATGAAGGCACAGGGGAAATTGAAGATGGTCTGGCAGTAGTTATAAACGCCCTTGACGACGTCCGCGCGCTCCTGCGTGTAGCCCGCGGCATTGATGAGGCGGTTCATGACCGTCGCCGCATCGAACAGGTTGATGATCTGCAGACCGGCTGCGCCGAGCGTGATGGGCACGGCAATGGCCAGCAGGCGCTTGAGCGTCTCGCCTGCGGGTCTTGCCTGCCCCTCCGCGCGGCTGAGCTCGCGTGTGCGGCGGCGCGTCTTGCAGAAGAGGTAGAGGGCCGAGAGCACCGTGCCGATCGTCACGCCCGCGATGGAACCGGCAGCGGCCAGCGGGCCGTCGCCGAGGCGATTCATGACGAGCCAGGCAAGGCCGAGGCCAAGGAAGAGCTTGCACAGCGCCTCGATGATCTGGCTGACGGCCGTAGGAGCCATGTTCCCCTGCCCCTGGAAGAAGCCGCGGCAGGCGGAGATGTAGCACACGAAGAGCACGGCCGGGCCGAGCGCAAAGATGGACCACATGGCATTCGGGTTCTCCATCATGTTGGCCAGCTGCTTCGGGATGATCAGCATCAGCGCCGAGCCGATGATGCCGATGGACAGGAAGGCCATGAGGGAGACGCGGTAGATCTGGCGCACCTGTTTGCCGTTATTCAGCGCGCGGGCCTCGGAGATCATGCGGCTCATGGCGACGGGCAGGCCCGTCGTGGAGATCATGAGCAGCACGGTGTAGATATCGTAGGCCGTGGTGAAATAGCCATAGTTTGCCTCGCCGATGAGGCGGTTGAGCGGGATTTTGAAGAACATGCCGATGACCTTGACGATCATCGTTGCCAGCGACAGCACCGCCGCACCGGCCAGGAAATTCTGCTTCTTCGTTGTCTTTTCTTCCAACATTCATCCGTCCTTTCCGTTGGGATCAGCTGCGCGCTTCTTCGAAAATGCGCGGCATGACGTAGCCGGACAGCTCGCGCACGACGCTGTCGAGGTCGATCGTCGGATACTTGCCCGCAGCATAGAGCACCTGCCCGCGCACCATGGTCATGACGACGTCGTGGCCGGAGGCGGCATAGACGAGATGCGACATCACATTGTGGCACGGCATGAGATGCGGCGACGTGAAGTCGAGCAGCACGAGGTCGGCATCCATGCCGAGCTTCAGCATGCCGCACTCGGCCTCGCGGCCCTGCGCGCGCGCGCCGCAGACCGTCGCCATCATCAGCACGGCCTCGACCGGCAGCGCCTTCGGGTCGCCGGACGTCACCTTGGCCATGAGGGCCGCGGCCTTCATCTCCTCGAACAGGTCGAGGTTGTTGTTCGACGCGGACGAGTCCGTGCCGAGGGCGACGTTCATGCCCGCCTTGACCATCTCCGTCACGGGGGCGCAGCCGGAGGCGAGCTTCAGGTTCGAAACGGGGCAGTGCACGGCCGTCACGCCGCGCTTGGCCAGCAGGCGCATGTCCTCCGGCGTGACCCAGACGCAATGGGCCGCAATGGCGCGCGTGTCAAAGACATGGTGGCAGTCGAGCACCTGCGCGGGCGTCAGGCCGTTGCGCTCGAGGCACTGCTCATGCTCGGCCTTTGTCTCGGACAGGTGGACGTGCATGCCGACCTTCTCGTTGATGGCAAATTCGCTCAGCGCGTCCCAAAGGCGGTAGTCCGAGGTATATTCGCCGTGCACGGAGGCCTCGACGCGGATGCGGCCGTTGTCATAGCCGTCCCACTTTTCCTTCAGGGCGACAAGCTCGCGGCAGGCGGGGTGCGTTTCAAAATCGAAGTCCTCGCCGAACAGTGTCGCGCCGCGGGCAATGTTGGCCTTGATGCCGGACTCGGCCACGGCCTCGGCGATCTCGTCGCAGAAGTTATACATATCCGAGATGGATGTCGTGCCGAAGCGGACGCACTCTGCAATGGACAGCAGAGCGGCTGCCTTGGCGCTGCGGCCGTCGAGCCGGTCCTCATGCGGGAAGATATAGTCGTTGAGCCAGCTCGAAAGCTCGACATCGTCGGCATAGCCGCGCAGCACGGACATCGGCAGATGCGTGTGGCAGTTGATGAGGCCGGGCATGAGCACCATGCCCTCGCCGGGGACAAGGCGCTTTGTCTTCTCCTTGGGGGCCTCGCGCGCGAGATAGCTGATCTTGCCGTCCGTCACGCCGAGGTAGGCATCAAAGTAGACGTGCATGGCCTCGTCCATGGTCACGATCGTCACATTGGAAAATAAAGTGTCCATAAATTTCCTTTCCGTGCCTCACAGCAGGCGGAACGCCGCGTCCTTCTGAGCCAGAACGTCGTCGATGCGCTCGAGATACTGCTGCGGGAATTTGGGATTGTGGAAGCGCTCCAGACGGCCGTCGGGCAGGTTGATCTTCGTCATGGCCCCGCCGCCGAGCGACACGATGGAATGCATCTCCTCCATCATATAGATGTTGTAAAGTCCGGCCGTGCCCGGGCGACACCAGCCGATGTTCTCAAAGCTGCCGGACATGTATTTCTGCCGGTAGAGGTAGTAGGGCGTGTAGCCCGCCGCGCGGAGCGAGGCCTCCGCCCCGGCCAGCATCTGCGCCACATCGTCTGCCGAGGGAAGCTCCATCCGCTCGGCATAGAGGTCCGCGCCCTTTTTGAGGGCCAGCGTGTGGACGGTCACATTCTCCGGGGCCAGCGCCAGCACCTGCCGCAGCGAATCGGCAAACGACTTCGGGTCATCGCCGGGCAGGCCCGCGATAAGGTCCATATTCACAGCGTCATAGCCCGCTGCGCGCGCCGCCTCATAGGCGGCCGCGGTCTGCGCCGCGGTGTGGCGGCGGCCGACCCGCGCAAGGACGGTGTCGTTCATGGTCTGCGGATTGATGCTCATGCGGCCGCAGCCCATGGACGCGATCGTTTCGAGCTTTTCGGCATCGAGCGTGTCCGGGCGGCCGCCTTCCACCGTATATTCTACCAGCTCTGTCAAGTCAATATGTGTCCGCAGCGCCTCCATGAGCCTGCGCAGCTGGGCCGCCGAGAGCGTCGTGGGTGTGCCGCCGCCGATATACAGCGTGCGGACCGTCCGGCCGGACGCACGCAGCAGGTCGCCCGTGTGGGCGATCTCGCGTATCAGCGCGTCGAGATACGGCTCAAGCAGGCCGGAAAAGCGCTCGATGGACGAGCTGACGAAGCTGCAGTAGGCGCAGCGTGTCGGGCAGAACGGGATGCCGACATAGACGGACACGTCCTGCGGCCGCAGCAGCTGCGCTGCCTGTACCGTGGCCTCCGAGGCCTCGACGCACAGGCGGCTGCGCTCCGGCGAGACATGGTAGCGCGTGCGCAGGAGCTTTTCCGCCTCGGCGGGCGTTTTACCCTCCAGCAGGGCGCGCGTCGTGAGCTTCGTCGGGCGGACGCCGGACAGACTGCCCCAGGCGGGCGGCTCGCGCAGGCACATGGCCGCCTCATAATAGGTATTTTGCAGCAGACGGCGTCGCGCAGGCACGTCGGCCTCCGCCGCGCGCAGGCGG
>ENA-UOOA01004099-UOOA01004099.1-human-gut-metagenome-genome-assembly--contig:-P61old-NODE-4099-length-17005-cov-14.546726_pt1 | contig 17005 bp, 10 predicted proteins | sample MGYA00242467_ERZ724014 | MGnify/ENA metagenome assembly ERZ724014
ACTCACTGCGTGTGACCGACCACTTGCGTTTCGGAGGTAAAAGCGGTCGGATTTTCATAAATATATAGGTAAGCGTTTATAATTTGTAGGAAAGCGTTATCTTTGCAGCAGATTTATGTTACGGATCGATCCGAAAAGACAACGGGTAACGGGTGGCATGGCGACTCTGTTTTTCGGAGCCGGATGCCGTAGACGAATGGAAATCTCCCTTTTTATTAATCTAAACTTATACTTATGAGGAAACTTGCCTTTTTATTTTTGTCGCTGTTCGCATTCTGTACGGCTTCGGCACAGGTGACGACGTCGAGCATGAGCGGTCGCGTCGCCGACACCGACGGCCAGCCGATCATCGGTGCGACGATCGTCGCCGTGCATACGCCGACGGGTACGCAGTATGCTACGGCATCGACACGCAACGGCCAGTTCAACTTGGGCGGTATGCGTGTGGGAGGTCCTTACGATGTGGAGGTCAGCTTTATCGGCTGCAATACGGAAAAGATCGAGGGAATCTATCTGACCATCGGCGAGGAGGCTACGTTGGACTTCGTGTTGCGCGAAGACTCGCAGTCGATCGGCGAAGTGGTGGTCGTAGGCAAGGCCAATCCGGTCTTCAATGCCAACCGCACGGGCGCGCAGGAGGTCGTGACGCTCGAAATGATGGAGAAACTGCCTACGACGAGCCGTTCGCTCGATGAATTCGTCAAACTGACGCCTATGTCGAGCGGTAAGAATTTCGCCGGTACGTCGTATCGTTTCAACAACGTGACCGTCGACGGTGCGTCGTTCAACAACTCGTTCGGCCTGTCGTCGGCGCTGGGCGCCCAGGGTACGGAGCCCATCTCGCTCGAATCGATCGAGCAGGTGCAGGTGATGATCGCTCCCTACGACGTGCGCAACGGCGGCTTCACGGGCGGCGGTATCAACTCGGTGACCAAGTCGGGTACCAACGAGTGGCACGCTTCGGCCTATATGTATACCAAGAGTCCCGAGTTGCAGGGCCACCGCGTGCGCGACTATGTCGGTCAGGTGTCGGAGTTCTCCAATCGTCAGTACGGTGTGAGCCTGAGCGGCCCGATCGTGAAGAACAAGCTCTTCTTCTTCGTCAACGGCGAGCTGGACCGTCAGGACGAACCGATCTCGAACCGTCTGGCCGATTCGCGTGTCTCGGCCGCTGATCTGGACGATCTGGCCAAATTTCTCGGCGATCAGTTCAACTACAATCCGGGCGGTTACGATCTGTCGAAGACCGAGACGCGGGCCGATCGTCTTACGGCGCGTATCGACTGGAATATCAACGATCGGAATACCTTCTCGTTGAAGTACTACTACCTGAAATCCTATAATACGAACGCACCTTCGACGTCGGGCGCTCCTGCCAACGGACGCGGCCCCAACGCCTATGCCATGCCCTTCTCGTCGAGCTACTACCGCACGAACAACGATTTCAACATCGTCATGGCCGACTGGAACTCGACGATCAACGACCACATGTCCAACACGTTGAAGGTGGGGTACTCGCGTCTGCGCGACTATCGCGACATGGACGGCGGTTTCTTCCCGCAGGTCGACATCCTCAAAGACGGATCGAGCTATACGGTCTTCGGTACCGAGGCCAACTCCTACAACAATCAGCTCGATACCGACATCTTCCAGATTCAGGACAACTTCACGATGAACTACGGCCGTCACCAGATCACCGTCGGCACGCAGTCGGACTATCGTACGTTCAAGAACGGCTTCGCGCAGAACTATCCGGGCTCGTGGGTCTTCTCGTCGATCGACGACTTCAAGTTCAACGTGCTGGCCGCGAAGGATTACATGGCTTCGCACGGCAATATGAACGGATTCGATATTCGCACGTATGATCCTGCGAAGTGGGGCCTCAATCCCGTCAACGGCGGTCTTGCCAACAGTGCAGGTACGGGGCAGACGAAGTTCCAGCAGCGCTATCCGCTTACTCCCGACGGCAGTTTCCCCTTCGCCGAAGTCGACGTATTGCAACTCGGCTTCTATGTGCAGGACAAGTGGACGCCCAGCAACCGCTTCTCGCTGACCTACGGTCTGCGTGTCGACATGCCGATTTTCCTGACCGACTTGCAGGAGAATCCCGCGGTCGCAGCCAACACCTATCGGGATGGCATCAAGATCGACGTCTCGAAATATCCGGGCGTGCATCCGCAGTTCTCGCCGCGCGTGGGCTTCAACTGGAAACCGCTCGAAGACGGTTCGTTGCAGTTGCGCGGCGGTACGGGTCTCTTCACGGGTACGCCTCCCTATGTCTGGATTTCGAATCAGGCGGGTAACAACGGCCGTCTGTTTGGAAGTGTTCCCGAGTATGTCGGCAAGATTGACGGTGTCGCTTATGACAATCGTCATCAGTTGGGCTTTACTGGAAATATACAGCAATACTGGCCAGCATCGGATGAACCCGTGAAGAGCGATATCGCCATTACCGATCCCGATTTCAAGTATCCGATGCTGTGGAAGAGCAACCTTGCGCTCGACTACAAGTGGCGCGGCTGGGTCTTCACGCTCGAAGCGCTCTACACGAAGGATGTCAATGCGATCTACCATGACAACATCGGTATCGAAGTGGCTGAGGGCAAGTCTGTCAATGATGGCGGCAAGGGTCAACGCACTGCCTTCACCGGTAATTATCTGGCGGATAATACCTACAACGTCGTGATGCTCCGCAATACGAACAAGGGCTACTCGTTCTACACCACGCTCCAAATCCAGAAGGAGTTCGTGCAGGGGCCGCTGCGCGGTCTCTACCTCAATGGATCGTATACGATGGGTACGGCGCGCAGCGTGACCGACGGTACGTCGTCGGTGGCTACGTCGGCCTGGAAATATACGCAGAAGGTGGCTGTCAACAGCGAGGAGCTGGGCTATTCGGCCGGCTCGTTCGACGGGCGGCTGCTGTTGAGCGCCTTCTACACGGCACGCTGGGGCAAGCACGGTGCGACCAACTTCGGTCTGGTCTACCAGCGTTACCGTCCTTTCCGCTTCTCCTACTGCTACGGCGGCGACGCCAACGGCGACGGTCAGACGGCCAACGACCTGATCTACGTGCCGGCCAACCGCGACGAAGCGGTCGGCCATCTGGTTTCCGACGGTTTCGCCGACAACAACGGCAACATGGCCGGTGACAAGGATTTCGACGAGGCGCAGGCCTGGGAGAATGCCTGGCAGGCGATGGACAAGTTCATCGAGCAGGACGCCTATCTGAGCAAGCACCGCGGCGAGTACACTAAGCGCAACGGCGCCGTGGCACCCTTCGCCAATCAGCTCGACCTGAGCATTTCGCACGACATCATCGTTCCGCAGCGCAACGGTCGCGAGCACAAGTTGCGATTCAGTTTCAACATTGACAACTTCCTCAACCTGCTCAACCGCAACTGGGGTGTAAGCTACTCGCAGTATTTGGGGACGAACGGTCAGCAGTATCAGTTCTTGTCCGTCACGCAGAAGCCGACGGCGGCCAACGACTATACGCTTCAATACAAGATGACCAACGGATTGAAGGACATCTACGGCAACGACATTTCGCTGGATCGTACCTACAAACCCGATATCGGCTCCTATTGGACGATGCAGTTCGGTATCAAATATATGTTCTAAGCGGAGGAATCCGTCTGCAAACACGAAGGGGCGTCACATCAGTGACGCCCCTTCGTTGTCGTTTCGCTGCGGGATCAGGACTCGGCGGCGGGGAGTTTGAGCAGCAGCTCGCCGATGGCTTCGCGCAGCGTCTCCTTGGGCAATGCCCCGGTAGCCATCTGCGGCATTCCCCGGGCGGGGATGAAGAGCAGCGTGGGGACGGAGCGCACGCCGAAGGCTGCGGCCAGCTCCTGTTCGCAGTCGATGTCGACCTTGTAGATATCCACTTCGCCGGCGTACTCCTCGGAGAGCTCTTCCAGGATCGGTGCGAGCGTGCGGCAGGGGCCGCACCAGGTCGCATAGAAGTCGACGATGGCCGGTCGCGAGCCCAGATAGTGCCATTCGGAGATGGCGGAGTCGAGGTTGGCGATTTTTTCCGAGAATTCGGTTTTGGTCAGTTGCGTGATTGCCATGATTGCGGTTGTTTTGCGGTTATTGTACGGGAACTTCTTCGAGCTCTTCCTGCGGCAGCGGCCGCGTGCAGAAGAACCAGTCGTAACACTGCGTCCCTTCGTCGGGACGGGTCATGCGCTCTTCGGCAGCGGCCGACGATGAGGCGGTGGGTACGATCGCTTCGTCGCCCGGATGCCAGTCGGCGGGCAGCGCCACGTTGAAGCGGTCGACGGTTTGCAGGCCGACGAGCACGCGTTTGATCTCGTCGAAGTTGCGGCCCAGCGCCAGCGGATAGTAGATCACGGCGCGGATCGTGGCGTCGGGGTCGATGAAGAAGACGGCTCGGACGGCCGACGTCGAACTTTCGCCCGGCTGGATCATGCCGTAGAGGTTGGCGACTTTCATCCGCAGATCGGCGATCAGCGGGAAGCGCACCTCGACGTGCTGCATTCCGCGGTAGACGATCTTGTCGCGGATCGTGCGCAGCCATGCGATGTGGCTGTACAGTCCGTCGACCGAGAGTCCGACGAGCTGGCAGTTGAGCGCTTCGAATTCGTCGCTGCGTGCCGCGAAGGTCATGAATTCGGAGGTACAGACGGGCGTGAAGTCCGACGGGTGGCTGAAAAGGATGATCCAGCGTCCGGCATAATCTTCCGGAAAGCGGATCGGGCCTTGCGTAGTGACGGCCTCGAACGACGGGGCCTTGTCGCCGATGCGCGGCAGGGGAGTGGTGTTCAGATTTTCCATATCGTCTCTTTTTTTAACGGTGTGACACGGCGGTCGACCGGAAGAAACTCTCTGGAAGTAGCGAGGAGACCTCAGAAGCGGCGGGTGTAGGCGTGGCAGTAGGGGAGCGTTCCCCGGCGGCGGTAGTAGTCCTGGTGACAGGTTTCGGCGGGCCAGAAGGGGCCGGCCGGCGTCACGCGCGTGGCGACGCGGTAACCTTTGCTGCGGAGCAGGGCGATGAGCCGTTCGGCCACGGCGCGTTGTTCGGGCGAGGTGTAGAAGATTTCGGAGCGGTACTGGTCGCCGATGTCGGGCCCTTGGCGGTCGATCTGCGTAGGGTCGTGGATCTCGAAGAAGAGGCGTGCGAGCGTTTCGTAGGAGACCTTCGACGTATCGAAGGTCACGCGCACCGCTTCGGCGTGTCCCGTGGTATGGCTGCACACCTCCTCGTAGGTAGGGCGGTCGGTGCGGCCGCCGGTGTAACCCGCTTCGACCGAGAGGACGCCGGGCTGTTGTTCCAGCAGGTATTCCACGCCCCAGAAACAACCGCCGGCGAAGATCGCCGTTTCGGTCGTGGCGGCCGCCTCGGAGGAGGTTCGGTCGGACGGCTCCGCGGCCGGCACGAAGTCGAGCGAGAGGGAGTTGACGCAGTGGCGCGTATTCTTGTCGGTAAAGCGTTCACCCGTGAAGACATGCCCCAGATGCGCCCCGCAGCGGGCGCAGGTGATCTCGGTGCGGCGGCCGTCGGCGTCGGGCGTGCGGCGTACCGCACCTGCGATCTCGTCGTCGAAGGCGGGCCAGCCGCACCCCGCATCGAACTTGTCCTCCGAACGGTAGAGCGGCGCGCCGCACTGGCGGCAGCGGTAGAGGCCGCGCTCGCTGTGCTTGTAGTATTTTCCCGTGAAGGGAGCCTCGGTTCCCTTGTCGACGATGATCCGGCGTTCGTCGGGTGTGAGCGGTTTCATGGTTTGTGCATTTACCGTGAGGAGAATTCCCATGAGGGCGATTCCCCCTGCGATGATTCGTTTCATAACGTTCTGTCGGATGTGCAACAATCGCGCCGTGCGCGCCCTACAACAGCGATATTGCGCCTTGCACGGCGTAGAGGACAGCCACGTAGCGCAGCGCCTTGCCCGCGAACATGGCCAGCGTGGTGATCCACACGTTGCTGCGCATGAGTCCCAGCAGGATGGCGATCGCTTCGCCGACGTAGGGCAGGAAAGCGAAAAAGGCGCTCCATGCCCCCTTTCCTGCGAGGAAGCGTCCGGCACGGTCGAGTTGTTTTTCGTCGATGCCGAGGTAGCGGCCGAACCATTCGCGTTTGCCCAGATGACCGATCCAGTAGCAGGTCATGCCGCCTGCGGTGTTGCCCGTGGCGGCTGCCAGCAGGCAGAGTGCGGGGTCGAGTCCCAAGCGGACGAGTACGACCATCACCGCTTCCGAACTGAACGGGACGATGCTCCCCGCCACGAAGGCCGAGAGGAAAAGTCCCCAATAGCCCCAGTCGATGCAGAGCTGCGTGGCCGTGTCCAGAAATCCTTCCATGTCATTCGTCGCTTTGTTGCGGCAGGTCGTCGAGCAGTGCCGTCAGCGAATCGTAGAGCGGCACGCCGTAGCGCCGGCAGGTGATGCGCACGTTGTCGTAGCGGTAGTAGTCGGGGCTGCACGCCACGAACAGCTTGCCCGAACGGGCGTAAAGTCCCATTTCGAGCAGCGAGATCGGCGAGCGGCTGTCGCCCAGCAGATTCATTACGATGAGGTCGGCCGCTTCGAGGTGCGCCAGCTCCCACGCGACCTGATACTCCATTTCGGCCGGCGAGGCATGGAACTCCCGACGGCGGGGGTTGAAGAAGAGCCAGCGGCCGCCGATGCTGTCGCGGAAGCGGGCGACGAGAGCCGCCTGCCAGTCGGAGCTGCGTCCCATGTCGATCGTGCCGGCGAGGAAGACCTTGCGGTACTGCGTCGAGTCGACCGTGTGCGACCGCCAGCGGGGCTGGTATTCGGCTACGTCGTCGGCCGGCGTTTCGGCGGCTCGTATGCCGGTCGGCCGGGAACCGCCGCCGCAGCCGGCGAGCAGTCCGGCCAGCAGGAGGACGAGGAGGGTTGCAGGGCGGTTCATCGGAGCGTGTCGTCGAGCGGCCACGGCCGCAGTTCGTAGAGTTGGTTGCGCAGGCGCGGCGTGAAGCCCGCTTCGCGGATCGCCTGCTGGATGCCTTCGGCGTCGAAGCGGTTGTCGGCGCCGGCCGACGAGACGACGTGCTCCTCGATCATGATCGACCCCATGTCGTTGGCGCCGCTGTGGAGCGCCGCCTGCGCCGTCTGGCGGCCGACGGTGAGCCACGACGCCTGTATGTTGGGGATGTTGTTCAGGATCAGCCGGCTGGCGGCGATGATGCGGATGTATTCCAGCGGCGAGAAATCGGTCGACGTCCCTTCGGCTTCGAGCCGCGTGCCCGTCGAGCGGAAGATCCACGGGATGAAGGCCAGAAAGCCGGGCTTCCCTTTGGGGCAGCGCGCTTGCAGATCGCGGATCGCGAGCAGGTGGTCGACGCGCTGGCGCGGCTGCTCGATGTGGCCGTACATCATCGTGGCCGACGTGGCCAGCCCCAGCGTATGGGCTTCGTGCATCACCGCGAGCCACGACGCCACCGAGGGCTTGGCGGGCGAGATCGCGCGCCGCACGTCGGGGTCGAGGATTTCGGCTCCGGCGCCCGGCAGCGAATCCAGTCCGGCGGCCATGAGCCGGCGCAGCGTTTCGAGCGTCGTCAGACCGCTGATGCGGGCGATGTGGGCCACTTCGGGCGCGCCGAGCGCATGAAGCCGGATCCGGGGGAACATCCGTTTCAGGTCGCGGAACAACTCTTCGTAGAAGTCGATGCCGAGCTGCGGATGCAGCCCGCCCTGCAACAACAGCTGGTCGCCGCCCAGCGCAAGCGTTTGCGCGATCTTTTCGCGGTACTCCTCGCGCGAGGTGACGAAGGCGCGCTGCGTATCGTGGGGCTTGCAGTGGAAATTGCAGAACTTGCAGCCCGAGATGCAGACGTTGGTGATATTGACGTTGCGGTCGATCTGCCACGTCACGACCGTCGGGTCGGCGACCGTCGCACGCCGCACGGCGTCGGCCGCTGCGGCCAGCTCCTGCACGGGCGTGCATTCGTAGAGCGCATAGGCTTCGTCGCGCGTGAGCGGCTCGCGCCGCACGGCCTTGTCGAGTATGCGGTCGGTCGTCATGTCAGCGGCGGCGTTTTACCTGCGGGTTCCGGCGGCCTCGCTGCGGGGTGTCGGTGCGGGGTGCGTCGGGCAGCACCATGTCGAAGTCGAGTTGGCGTTTTTGCAGATCGGCGCGCTTGACGCGGATGCGCACGGCATCGCCCAGCGTGAAGCGCCGGCCCGTCGAGCGGCCCGTCACGGTGTATTCGGCCGGATCGAAGTCGTAGAAATCGTCGTGCATGTCGCGCATGGCCACCAGCCCTTCGATGTGGTTCTCGTCGATCTCGACGAAGATGCCCCACTCGGTGATGCCCGATATGTGGCCGGCGAACTCCTCGCCCAGGCGTGCCTGCATGAACTCCACCATCTTGTATTTGATCGAGGCGCGTTCGGCCTCGGCGGCGATCACTTCGCGTTCCGAGGCGTGCTCGCACAGTGCTTCGAATGCCGCCTTGTCGGTCGTCTTGCCGCCTTCGAGGTAGCGTGCCAGCAGGCGGTGCACCATCATGTCGGGATAGCGGCGGATCGGCGAAGTGAAGTGGGTGTAGTAGGGGAAGGCCAGTCCGTAGTGGCCGATGTTGTCGGTGGTGTAGTAGGCTTTGGCCATCGAACGTACGGCCAGCGTCGTGACGACGTTCTCTTCGGGGCGGCCCTTGACCTTCTGGAAGAGCTTGTTCATCTCCTTGGCGACGGGACGTCCCTCGGAGGCTTTGAAGACGTGCCCGAAGCGCAGGATGAACTGCCGGAAGCTCTGCAACTTGTCGACGTTCGGTTCGTCGTGGACGCGGTAGACCATCGTGCGGCCCGACTTGCGCCCTCTGACCTTGCCGCAGAACTCGGCCACGCGGCGGTTGGCCAGCAGCATGAACTCCTCGATCATCTGGTTGGCCTCCTTCTGTTCCTTGAAATAGACGCCCAGCGGCCGGCCTTTCTCGTCGAGCCGGAACTTGGCCTCGGCGCGGTCGAAGCTGATCGCGCCGTTGCGGAACCGCTCGCGGCGCATGGCCTGCGCCAGCCGGTTGAGCGTAAGGATCTCTTCGGCGTAGTCGCCCCGGCCGGTCTCGATCACCTGCTGCGCCTCCTCGTAGGCGAAGCGGCGGTCGGAGTAGATCACCGTGCGGCCGAACCACTCGTCGAGGATTTCGAGGTTCTCGTTGAGGGTGAAAACCGCCGAAAAGCAGAGGCTCTCCTCGTGCGGCCGCAGCGAACAGAGTTCGTTGCAGAGCCGTTCGGGCAGCATCGGCACGGTGCGGTCGACCAGATAGACCGACGTGCCGCGCGCTTCGGCTTCGGTGTCGACCACCGAACCCGGCCGCACGTAGTGCGTCACGTCGGCGATATGGACGCCCACTTCCCACACGCCGTCGCGGACTTTGCGGACCGACAGCGCGTCGTCGAAGTCCTTGGCGTCGGCCGGATCGACGGTGAAGGTCACCGTCTGCCGGAAGTCGCGCCGCTCGGCGTAGTCTTTGCGGGTGATGCGCCCGTCGATGGCTTCGGCTGCCGCCTCGACCTCCGGCTCGAAGCGGTAGGGGAGGTCGTATTCGGCCAGAATGGCGTGCATCTCGGTGTCGTTCTCGCCCGCCTTGCCCAGAATGTCGACCAGTTCGCCCACGGGGCTTTTCGAACCGGGCGCCCATTCGGCGATGCGTACGACGACCTTATCGCCGTTTTTCACGTTCGGGCAGTCGCGCTTGTGGAGGTAGACGTCGACGGGCATCTTGCGCGAGTCGATACGCACGAAGACATTGTGTTCGTTGACTTCGGCCGTGCCGACGTAGCGTTTGCGGCTGCGTTCGACGATCGCGGTGATCTCGCCTTCGGGGGCGTTGGAACCTCGTGCCTTGCGCGTGAGCACCAGTTGCACGCGGTCGCCGTCGAGAGCGTTCAGCGAGTTGCGCGAGTGGATGTAGACCTGCTGCTCCATGCCTTCGACATGCACGAACATCGAGCCGGTATTCAGCATCTCGACCGTGCCTTCGAGTCGGGGCCGCTGGGCGGGACTCAGGCGGTATTTGTCGCGCGGGCAGCTCTCGATGACGCCCGTTGCGAGCAGTTGTTCGACGATCTGCATCGTCTCGCGGCGGCCCTCCTTGCTTGCGCCGCCCGATGCCGAAGCGAGGTGGCGCAGCGAGAATTTGTTGTCGGGCAGCTGCCGGAACAGTTCCAGAATCAGCGCGGCGCGTTCGTCGCCGTTATGGGTTTGTTTTTTCGTTCTTGTCATTTTTCATTCAACAGTTTGAGGGCCAGCGCCTGCATGAAGGCTATGCCCGTGGTGATGGCCTTCTCGTCGGGCGAGAAGGTTGATGTATGCGGTTTCCCCGACGCCGCGCCGACGCCCAGCCGGTAGAACAGCGACGGATAGCGGTGGGTGTAGAACCCGAAGTCTTCGGCCGTCGTGCGCAGCGGTAGGTCGACGGCCTGCCACCGTTCGGCGGCCAGGCTGCGGGCGAGCGAGGCGAGGGCGGGGTCGTTGACCACGCAGGGATAGCCCCGCCCGATGTCGACGGCCGTCCGTGTGTCGTACCGGCGGTCGGCGGAGGCGGCGATGTCGCGGATCGCGTCGTAGGAGGCGCAGCGCAGCGCCTCGTCGAAGGTGCGCAGCGTCCCTTCGAGCCGGACGTCGTCGGGGACGACGTTCGTCGCGCCGTCGGCCTCGATGCGGCCGATCGAGAGGACGCGCTCCGGCAGGTTGAGGGCCAGCAGTCCGCCGACGAGTTCGGCGGCGGCGGCTACGGGATCGTGCAATTGATTGCGCAGTGCGGCGTGGCCTCCTGTGCCGTGTACGGTGAAGCGCAGTTCGTCGCTCGAAGCCATGTATTTGCCCGCGCGGAATCCGAAGGTGCCCACTTCGAGCGACGGTTCGACGTGCTCGCCTACCACGGCCCGCACGTCGTAGTCGGCGAAAGGCTCTTCGGCCAGCACCAGCGACGCGCCTCCGGGGTTGCACTCCTCGCCCGGCTGGAAGAGCCCGAGAAGCGTCCCCTCGAAATCGCGCGAACGATTGAGCTCCTGCAAGACACCCATCAGCACGGCCGTGTGGACGTCGTGGCCGCAGGCGTGCATCACCCCGTCGTTGAGCGAGCGCCACGCCACGTCGGCCTGTTCGCGGATCGGCAGCGCGTCGATGTCGGCGCGCAGGACGACCGCACGACGAAGATCGCCGCGGCCTTCGATGCGTGCCAGGACGCCCGTGCGGGCGACGGTGCGGTGGGCGATGCCCAGCCCGTCGAGCGTGCGGGCGATGAGGTCGTGCGTCCCGGTCTCGCGGAACGAGAGTTCGGGACGGCGGTGCAGCGCACGGCGGAAAGCGATGATGTCGAGCTCGTCGGCCATGGTCAGAATACCTCCTTGATGATTTGGCGCACGTTCTCGGCACGGCCCATGGTATAGAAATGGATCACCTGTACGCCGGCGGCTTTCAGCCGGCGGCACTGGTCGACGGCCCACTCCACGCCGATGCGGCGGATCGCTTCGGGGCGGTCGGCATGCGTCCGGACTTCGCTGCGCAGCGCTTCGGGCAGTTCGATGGCGAAGGTTTCGGGGAGCAGCGTGAGCTGCCGCAGTGTCGAAAGGGGTTTCACGCCCGGGATGACCGGCACGTCGATCCCCGCTTCGCGGCAGCGGCCGATGAAGGCCAGGATACGGTCGGCGTCGTAGCAGATCTGCGTCATGACGTAGTCGGCGCCGGCGTCGACCTTGGCTTTGAGGTGGCGCAGGTCGCTTTCGGCGTCGAGGGCGTCGACGTGTTTTTCGGGATAGCCCGCCACGCCGATCGAGAATTTCGAGTGGTGGCACTCCTCCACTTCGCCGTCGACGAACTCGCCGCGGTTCATCGCCGCGATCTGCCGCACGAGGTCGATGGCGTGGGAGTGCCCCTGCGGATGGGGCATGAAATGGCGTTCGTTGGGGCCGCAGTCGCCGCGCAGCGCCAGCACGTTGTGCAGCCCGAGGAAGTCCATGTCGATGAGCGCGTCCTCGATGTCGTAGCGCGACAGGCCGCCGCAGATCAGGTGCGGCACCACCTCGATGCCGAAGCGGTCGCGGATCGCGGCCGAGATGCCCACCGTGCCGGGACGCCGCCGCATCCGGTGCCACTCGATGTGGCCGTCGGGGGTAAGCGTCTCCTTGATGCTCTCGCGGTGGAAGGTGACGTTGATGAAGGCGGGGTCGAATTCGCGCAGGGCTTCGATCGTGGTGAAGACGCTGCGGGTGCCGTCGCCTTTGAGCGGCGGCAGCAATTCGAACGAGAAGCGGGTCGTCTCCCGTGCGGAGGTTTCGCGGATGATATCCAGTACGTTCATGTTCAGACGTTGTTCGGAATGATTTTTTCAACGGTTTCGACTGCCAGTCCGCGCCGTTCAGCGTAGTCGCGCAGCTGTTCGGCGTCGATCTGTCCGACGGAGAAATAGTGGGCATCGGAGAAGAACAACCCGCAGAGCGCTTCGCCGGGCGAGATCATCCAGTTCTCCGTCAGCCGCATGCGGGTCGTCTGTTCGACGGCGAGCAGATCGAAGATCTCGCGTTTGAGCGAGTGGTCGGGCGAGGCGGGGTAGCCGAAGGCCATGCGCCGGCCGCGGTATTCGCCCGCGATGACCTGCTGCGGCGTCGGCGCCTCTGCGGTTTCGTAGCCCCACATCTGCCGCCGCACGAAGCTGTGCACCACTTCGGCGAAGGCTTCGGTGAGGCGGTCGGCGAGCAGCTTGGCCATGATGGCCGAGTAGTCGTCGCCCTCGGAGCGGAACTTGTCGCAAAGCTCTTGCAGGCCGATTCCGGCCGTGAGGGCGAAGGCGCCGATGTAGTCGGTCGCGCCGTCGCGCCGGTCGGCGATGAAGTCGGACAGGCAGAGGTTTTCGGCGCCGCGCGTCTGGTTGCGAAGCATGGGCAGCGTATGGCGGCGTCCCTTCGCATCGGTGAGGAGGATGTCGTCCCCGCGGCTGACGGCGGGGTAGATTCCCACGACGCCTTGCAGCGTGAGGAGCCGTTCGTCGGCGATGCGGTGCAGCAACGCCTGTGCGTCGTCGAAGAGTTTGCGGGCTTCGTCGCCCCGTTCGGGGTGGTCGAAGAGGTCGGGGCAGCGTCCTTTGAGCCCCCATGCGGGGAAGAAGAAGTTCCAGTCGATGAAGGGTTCGACGTCGGCGATGTCGAAGTCGGGGAAGACGAGCCGTCCCGTGTGGGCTGCGGGCGCGATCTGCGATGCGGGACGCGGGCGGCGGTTGCGGCGGGCATCGGCGACGGGGATCAGATCGCGCAGCCGTTCGCGGCGCAGGTAGTCGTCGCGCAGCCGTTGCTGGCGGGCCTGCACCTCGGCGACATAGGTTTCGCGATCGGGACCCAGCAGGGCCGCGAGGATGCGGTTGTTCTCGCTCGCGTCGCGCGAGTGGATGACCGGTGCCGCCGTGCAGGGGGCGATCTTCACGGCCGTGTGGAGGTCGGAGGTGGTGGCTCCGCCGATGATGAAGGGGATGTGCAGCGAGCGGCGTTCGGCCTCCTCGACCACGTGGATCATTTCGTCGAGCGACGGGGTGATCAGGCCGCTCAGGCAGATCGCGTCGGCGCCCCATGCGGCCGCTTCGTCGACGATGCGCTGCGCCTCGACCATGACGCCCAGGTCGCGGATCTCGTAGCCGTTGCAGGCCATGACCACCGCGACGATGTTTTTGCCGATGTCGTGGACGTCGCCCTTGACCGTGGCCACGATCACCTTGCCCGCCGACTTTCGGCCGGCGGCGTTCTGTTCGATATAGGGGGTGAGCACCCCGACGGCGCGTTTCATCACGCGCGCCGACTTGACGACCTGCGGCAGGAACATCTTGCCCTGGCCGAAGAGTTCGCCTACGCGCGCCATCGCACGCATCAGCAGCCGGTCGATCACCTGCATCGGGTCGCCCAGTTCGCGGTAGGCTTCGAGCGTGTCGGTCTCGATGTGGTCGGTCACTCCTCTGAGCAGAGCGTATTCGATGCGTTCCGGCAGCGGCCGGGTGCGCCACGCCTCCTCGTGTGCGGCTCCTTCGGCCGCGGTGTCGGTGCGGAGGTGCTGTGCGTAGTCGATGAGCCGCTCGGCAGCGTCGGCACGACGGCAGAGGACGACGTCCTCGACGCGTTCGAGCAGTGCGGGTTCGATGTCGCTGTAAACCTGCAACAGCTGGGGATTGACGATGCCCATGTCCATTCCCGCTGCGATGGCGTGGTAGAGGAAGACCGAGTGCATCGCCTCGCGCACGGCGTTGTTGCCGCGGAAGGCGAACGAGAGGTTCGAAACGCCGCCCGACACCTTGGCGTGGGGCAGGTGTTCCTTGATCCAGCGCGTAGCTTCGATGAAGTCGAGCGCATAGCGGTCGTGCGCCTCGATGCCTGTGGCGACGGCCAGTACGTTGGGGTCGAAAACGATCTCTTCGGGCGGGAATCCCGCTTCGGTCAGCAGCCGGTAGGCGCGTTCGGCCACCTCGATCTTGCGGGCGTAGGTGTCGGCCTGTCCCCGTTCGTCGAAGAGCATCACCACGGCCGCCGCGCCGTAGCGGCGGATGGCGGCGGCACGTTCCAAAAAGGTGCCTTCGCCCTCTTTGAGCGAGATCGAGTTGACGACGCTCTTGCCCTGCACGACTTGCAGACCGGCTTCGAGCACCTCCCATTTCGACGAGTCGATCATCACCGGCACACGGGCGATTTCGGGCTCCGAGGCCATGAGGTTCAGAAAGTGGCGCATGGCCTGCGGCCCGTCGATCAGGCCGTCGTCCATGCAGACGTCGACGAGCTGCGCTCCGGCGTCGACCTGTGCGCGGGCCACGGTGAGCGCTTCGTCGTAGTCGCCTTCGCGGATGAGACGGGCGAACTTCGCCGAGCCGGCCACGTTGGTGCGCTCGCCGATGTTGACGAAGTTGGCCTCGGGGACGATGCGCAGCGGTTCGAGACCGCTCAGGACCGTGATATGGCGCGGTGCGGGGAGACGCCGCGGCGCGTAGTCGCCCGCGATCTTCGCAAGTTCGAAGATATGTTCGGGGGTGGTGCCGCAACAGCCGCCGATGATGTCGACCAGCCCGCGCCGCATGTACTCGGCGCAGTCGGCGGCGAACATCGCCGGCGTCTCGTCGTAGCCGCCCATGATGTTCGGAAGGCCGGCGTTGGGGTGCGTCGAGATGCGCGTCTCGGCCACGGCGGCCAGCCGTTCCAGATAGGGGAGCAGCTGCTTGGCGCCGTAGGCGCAGTTGAGCCCGACCGAAAGCGGCCGTGCATGGGCTACCGAAGCGTAGAAGGCCTCGACGGTCTGTCCCGAAAGGGTGCGTCCCGATGCGTCGGAGAGCGTGCCGGAGATCATCACCGGCGTGCGGATACCGCGTGTGCGGCACTCGTCGTCGACGGCGGCCAGCGCAGCCTTGGCGTTGAGCGTGTCGAAGACCGTTTCGATAAGCAGCAGGTCGGCGCCCCCGTCCAGCAATCCCCGCACCTGCTCGCGGTAGGCGGCGCACATCTCGGCGAACGTGATGTCGCGCGCGGCGGGATCGTTGACGTCCGCCGACATCGAGAGCGTGCGGTTGGTGGGGCCGATCGAGCCGGCGACGAAGCGCGGTTTGAGCGGGTTGCGTGCGGTGAAGGCGTCGGCTGCTGCGCGGGCCACGCCGGCTGCTGCGCGGGCGATTTCGTAGGCGCAGCCCTCCAAACCGTAGTCGGCCAGCGAGACGGCGTTGGCATTGAACGAATCGGTTTCGATGATGTCGGCGCCTGCGGCGAGGTATTTTTCGTGGATTTCGCGCACCACGTCGGGGCAGGTCAGCGCCAGCAGGTCGTTGCAGCCGCGCAGCTGCCGTTCCCAGTCGCGGAACCGTTCGCCGCGGTAGGCCGCTTCGTCCAGCCCGTAGCCTTGCACCATCGTGCCGAAGCCGCCGTCGAGCAGCAGGATGCGTTCGTCGAGTATCTCTTCGATCGGTTTTCTCATTTTTTGACGATTTCGATTTCAAACAACCGGCTCCAATTCTTTCCCGTGACGAAGATGCGCCGCGTGGCTGCGTCGTAGGCGATGCCGTTGAGTACGTCGGTCGCGGGGGTGATCTCCTCTTCGGGCAGCAGTCCCGCGAGGTCCACGACCCCTTCGACCGTCCCCGTAGCGGGATCGATGATGACGATCTGGTCGGTGGTGTAGACGTTGGCCCAGATCTTTCCTTCGATCCATTCCAGTTCGTTGAGGAACTGCACGGGACGGCCGGCGGCCGTGACCGTGATCTTGCGTCCGCGCCGGAACGTGGCGGGATCGACCTCCCAGATGTGCTCCGAACCGTCGCTCAGATAGAGCGTCTCTCCGTCGGTGGCGAGCCCCCAGCCTTCGCCGGCATAGCGTACGTCGCGCAGTTTCTCGAACGTCTGTGCATCGTAGATGTGGGCCGTGTTGTTCTGCCACGTGAGCTGATAGATACGGTCTTTTACGCGGGCGATTCCCTCGCCGAATTCGCTCTGAGGCAGGCGGACGAGTACGTCGGCGCGACCTGTCGGGAGGTCGAGCCGCTGAATCGCGGAGGCGCCGTACTGGCCGGTGCCTTCCCACAGGAAGCCGTCGTCGAAATAGAGCCCCTGCGTGTAGCTCGTCGTCAGGTGCGGATAGCTCGCCTTGACGACGTAGGTATACTGCACGGGTTCGACGGGAGCCTGTGCGGCCGTTGTCGACGGTGCCGGACGCCGCCCGGCGCAGCCTGCGGCCAGAGCCAGCAAAAGAATCGGTAAACTCGGTTTCACGTTTCTAATATGTATATAATTTTACAAAAATACGAATTAAAAACGAAAATGAAAAATTGCAGGTCGATGTTCGCTTCTCTGGCCGTAGCGGGCGGGGTTTCCGAACAAAGTTCGATACGTTTTGATCTGTCTGGCAGCCGTTTTACGGTTGCGGAGCGCCTGACGGGATTATGCCGGTGAAATTCGGATTCCGAATAAAAAAGAAAAGAGTTGTCGCGTGACAACTCTTTTCGTGTGGTACCACCAGGAATCGAACCGGGGACACAAGGATTTTCAGTCCTTTGCTCTA
>ENA-UOOA01004103-UOOA01004103.1-human-gut-metagenome-genome-assembly--contig:-P61old-NODE-4103-length-16995-cov-6.899469_pt1 | contig 16995 bp, 15 predicted proteins | sample MGYA00242467_ERZ724014 | MGnify/ENA metagenome assembly ERZ724014
TCGCGCAGACAAAGAAAAAGCTCCTTGCAGAGTTCTTTTTATCCAATTAGATAGTTATTATATTATTTATCAACAACATAGCCTCAAAAACAAATATGCCAACGATCCTCACAGACAGTTGGCATATTTCACATATAGATACATATCAGTTTTTATACCGATATGAGAGCTAAGTTAGAAATATACCGCCGTACTATTTCCAACCCGCATTATGTAGGGATTTCATGAGTTCATCATGAATCTAGGGACCTACATATTCTTTTATATTTATAGTTTGGATTCATTTTTAAATATCAACGATCTTCACAGACAGTTGATATAGTGGGAAATTCACATCGGCTTTAACCCCCGATGTCAGGGTGTAGATCAAAAAATGTACCGTCGTACTATTTTCTAATCCACAAAATGTAGGAGAATCATACTTTTTATGGCATGAAGCTAGGGACCTACATTTCTTTCATCTCACCTACAAACACTCTTCGTGTTAATTACATCTCAACATTTTATTTTATACCACTTTTATTTTCATTAGCATCCTTTGCTCAACTAGTAAACAAATGCTCATTCTAGATTTACCTGCCTTTACATTTCAAGAATAAAAAAGCAAAAATTATAGCAATTTGCAAATCTCATTAGCAATTTTCCTATTCTTTTTCCATTATAAAGTATTCTATCACTCTATTCCTTGCAGCATTCGCATATTGTTTTCTCAATAAGTCATTTCCTAATAGTTTATCTATGACTGTAAACAAACTGTTCAATGCCTCTCGAAAAGCATAAGATGACTGATTATCCCGTGAACTGGTCATCAAATAGACACTTGATTTTATATTGATCGAACCCTCGCCTGAAACATCAGAGATAATCTTCGCATAAAAACTATTATTCAAATTAAACGTTTTGAACACATACTCTCAGAGAAGATATTTAGATATCAGCGAATTGCCACAAGGGAGTGCCTTCGTCACAGTACCGCTATGATAGCTATTATTTACCATTTGTAAATAAACATCATTTTCTATATTTGAAATAACCAATGAAAGCCCAACAGAATATATAATAGGCAGAACTTAACCACGAAAGTTTTTCTACCTCATGGAGTACTTTCCATTGGGGAACAATGACTTTTTTCTTATTTCCTGTCACTGAAGTTTTTCTTATTCTATAATCAACCAGCACCTCCTTATTGCCATAGGCATAATCAACCTTCTTCAACATAGACAACCAATACACATAATCATCTCTTAGACTTCCCATCTCCTCATTAAAGAATATTTTTTTTACTTTTGTCAAATCATATATTGCAGTTGATGGGAATATAGGACAAGTTCGCAATAAAGAACTATAATTCACTTTATCCGGTACTATAAAAGGAGAAAGAATTTCCTCACTTGTCAGTTCTTCAATACGCCGATATGAGGAAAAAACAATAGAAGCATTCTTATCTTTCATGAAATTCAATTGTTTTTCCAAAAATGAAGGATGCCATAAATCGTCAGCATCTAAAAATGCTATATATTGCCCTTTTGCTACACGTAAAGCTGTATTTCTAGCTCCTGAAGAACCTGAATTAACCTTATTCTCAATAAGAAAAATTCGATTATCTGTATATCTTTTTACTTCTCTAATACCCGACCCATCGTCTGGTGAAAAGTCATCTACAATTATCATTTCCCATTTCTCATACGTCTGTTTCAATACCGATTCTATCGTTTGTCCGACAAAAGTAGCCCCGTTATACATCGGAGTAATAATAGACACTAATCCTGATTCCATTAGTCAGATTGTTTTAGTTAGATTCAATGCACTCGCTATGACCTGATGCATATCATAGTATTTATATTCAGCCAGACGTCCTCCAAAAATCACTTTGTTCTGTTCGTCTGCCAATTTTTTATATCGATTATACAAAGCAGAATTCCTATCATCATTTACCGGGTAATAAGGTTCATCTCCTAGCTTCCATTCTTTTGAGTATTCTTTTGAAATCACTGTATCCGGTTGTGTACCAAACTCAAAATGCTTATGCTCTATGATCCTCGTATAAAGTGTTTCAGCATCTGTATAATTCACTACAGCATTTCCCTGATAATTCTCTATTCCTTTGAGCACTTCTGTTTCAAAACTCACAGTCCGGTATTCCAAATAACCATAGCAGTAGCCGAAAAAATTATCTATCTCTCCTGTATAAACCACTTTTTCAGCTATATTATCAAAATATTTTCTATCCGAAAAATAATCAGTATTTAGTTGCACTTCAATCCCTTTCAACATTTCTTCAATAAGCTTTGTATATCCACCAATGGGTATTCCCTGATACGTATCATTAAAATAATTATTATCAAAAGTAAAACGAACGGGAAGGCGCTTAATGATGAATGCAGGCAGCTCTGTGGCTTTTCTCCCCCATTGCTTTTCTGTGTATTCTTTTATTAGCGTATAATATATATCTCTACCTATCAAAGAGATAGCCTGCTCTTCCAAATTTTTTGGTTCTACTATCCCCGCCTCTTTTCGTTGTTGTTCAATCTTTCGTATTGCTTCTTCCGGGGTTGTAACTCCCCACATTTGATAAAATGTATTCATATTGAAAGGAAGATTGTAAAGTTTTCCTTTGTAATTGGCAATAGGCGAATTTGTATACCGATTAAACTCTACGAATGAATTTACATATTCCCAAACATGTTTGTCGTTGGTGTGAAAAATATGTGCCCCATACTTGTGTACATTAATATCATTAATAGATTCAGTATAAATATTTCCACCGATATGAGAGCGTTTGTCTATAACCAAACACCGCTTTCCATGTTTAGTAAGCATATGAGAAACAGTGGAGCCGAATAAGCCAGCACCAACAATAAGATAATTAAACATAAGTATTGATTATAAATAAGTTTTATAAGGATAAACAGAACCATCGGACTGATTCCCTAATACTAATATTTTCATAAATATCAATGCTGTATATAGCAAGATACAAGTAATAACTATTTTCTTATCCTTTATAATATTATGTTGGAAATACATTGGATAAAAGATTATTTGGCTATAAGTAAAATATAGAATAATACGAGACCCAAGTTTCAATTGCATGGTTAAATTTAGTAATACAATGGCCAAAAAGAATATTTTTGTCCATAAATTCTGTCTACACTCCTTCTCTAAAGTAGAAAAAGAGAAAATATACAGAAGATTCATCAATATCGACAACATAATAGTATATAGAAAATTATCTCTATACACAGCATCTGAATCCAAATATCCGGCATAAGGTCCGGCGAGTAACACAAACATTGAATCTGTCAAAATAAGTCCCAATAAAAAACTAATCAACACCCCAAAAATCACCCGGCTTCTAGTTAAGTATATCCGCTTAAAATATAGAATAATCAAAGAAATGACAGAGGAATAATGAAAACTAACAGCCAACAGAAAACATGCAAGAAAAAATTTCTTTCGAAAAATATAAGAATAAGCAAGCAGTACAAATGAAATAGCAACAAACTGTCGCATTTGATTGAAAGAATTTAAATATCCATATAATCAATAATAAAAAAACAGACTCATTTGGGGATTAACACTACATCGTAAGCAAACTATCCCCAATGGAATCAATGTTAATAATGAAGCGATCCAAAGGAGCACATTGAAAGACAATCCTATAGAAGCTATCCAATCATTCAAGAAATACCACCCCGGCTCAATTAAATATATGATCCCATTCGATATCCACGTAAATATACTTTTGTAAGAATGAGTATCAACACCAATAGTTTCATTTCTTAGACCTGCTATCGCAGAAAGAAATAACAAGGTCCCCCAATAAACATATTTATTGTACTTCCTGAATGAAAGAAATAACAGAATCAAAAAAATTATTATATAAAAACTCATTATCAATAGACGTACGTAAAATAGAATAACCTAGCACCAATAATAAAATAGTCGTACATGAATATTATATCTTAGTCCGTATATAAAATATTAATTTAATACTAAGCAAGCTAAGTAAGGCAAGAATAAGATATTTCCAGTTACCTCTGATATTGACTGCTTTCAGGTAATATCCACAGGCACTCACACGATTGTAATTGAGCAAAGAAGCTAATGCAAAGTCCGAATACATAAACTCCCACATCAAAGACTTCTCTTTCTTGGTGAGTAAACGTTCTATATCGTCTTTATATAAATCGTATATTTTCATTCGTGATATGACGCGTTTGTCTATTGATTTAGTCAGGCTTGTTTGTTTCGTATAATTATGAAAGACAGACAATACGTTGTCTACATACTTAATATTATTAGTGACTTTAGAAATCCGAATAAACAGATCACCATCTTCGTCCGACTGTAATTCTTCATTAAATCCTCCTATCTCCTCAAATAATAAACGCTTTATTATTACCATTGGAGTTCCTCCAATACAATTCATATATAGCATTTTAGGATAATATTTATCTTCCTGTCTTTTCTTTGGTATATATCTTAGCCTTTCATGGACCATGTCAACAACAACATTATGATATACTAAATCTAAGCTTTGTTGTCCAATTGCATCATTAATCACTTTTAGTTTTTGAAGAAACCACTCATCATCATCATCTAAAAATGCTATATATTCTCCTTTTGCCTGCTTCACCCCATAATTACGAGCAACTGCTGCCCCCCCATTTTTATCTAAATAAAAATATCTTATTTGTTTATCTTTCAATATCGGGCAACGCTCTATTGCTGGAACATCAGAATGGTCATCGACTACAATTATTTCAAAATCAAAAAAACTTTGATTGAGCACAGAAGAAATGGCTCTATCTATATTATCGCGATTATATGTCGGAATAATTACTGAGAAGAAAGGAGTATTTTTCATCACATTATTATAAATACAACAATAGTTTACCTTTGATAACAACGCAACAGATAAATCAGATTGCTAATAAACATTCCATTAATAAGTTGCAGGTAAATGCAATATTTTCATCATCTTGTTAAAAGCCTCCTTCTTTCCCAAAACTAATGGAAAAAATTTATTGATAATCAAAACAATTGGAATTACCAACAAACAAGCGATGATAGCCACTAGTACTATTTCAATAGATAATGGAAGAACTATATGTAGTTTATGTATCATAAGTGAAACTATTTTCAACACCCCCCCATTCAAAAAATAGAATATCAATGAATTTGCCCCAATAAATGAGAATACACGAGGGCATTTATGTAGATTCACAAACAGCAATACAGTAATTATACCAAACAATGTATAAAATACATATAGCCAAAAATTTGAATAGTGGTTTGCACTAATGTCTCCTGTAGTATGAATGAAATTATAATCAAACATCAACATTCCCAAATAAAGAAGAAACATAGCCAACAATTTTTTTTTAGTCAAGAAATACTTCAATATTAATTCGTACTTTCTATATAAAAGCCCCAACGTAAAATAGAACGAAACAATACCTACATTTTGAAGATTGAAAGGTAATCTATCTTCGAATATTAAACTATTACCCCATCCAATACCCGCAAATATAATCAGCAAAACAACAAATCCATTCACTTGTTTTATTTTCGAAAGTATGAGAGTCATCAATGTTTGTACAACAGCTAATGCTATAACAAACCAAGAGGCCCATCCCAACATTATATCTACAAGTCCCTGTTCTATTGTCGTACCATTCATAAAAGCTTTAGGATAACACATAGCAAGAGTAAATAGGAAATAAGGCCATAATATTCCTCGAAAAATCTGTTTGAATTTCCTTTTCACAGTAAAAGACTCCCAATTTGATGAAAAGAGATAGCCAGACAGAAATATGAAAAAAGGCATCCTAAAAAATAAAAACCAATAACTAAGAGAAGGAGATTTATCATACAAACTTTCGCTATGATATATAAAGACTAAAAACATAGCAATCCCCTTACCAAAATCCACCCATTCTTTTCTATTCTGCTCCATTAACATATCAAATAATCTAAAAATCACTCTAATCTATCAAAGATTAACTCCATTTTTACTCATAAATTCCATTACTTATTGAACCACAAACCTTTTTTAAAAGCAAAATACACATATCCCAATATTTTTTTATCATTCCTACAAATTTTCATTCAATAATGATCGGAACAAATAATCCCATTTAATCATTATTTCAGACTGCAAATATCGTCTAATCTCTTTCCTTGCATTATCTCCTAACTCTTTTCGCAAATTTTGATCCTCCATCAATAAGATAAGTTTCTGGGCTAATTGTTTGATATCTCCTACAGGCACAAGACTACCCACAGAAGTTGAGACTAAATCTACCGGGCCACAAGGGCAAGAAAATGAAACAATAGGCAAACCATATGACATAGCTTCAAGTAAAACCATACCAAATCCCTCGTATCTCGAACTCATCGCATAAATAGAGCTATTCAAATATTCATTTCCTATTTGTGAAGTAGCAGGCATTAAATATACTGAATCCAACAAGTGTAATTTATCAAGCTGCTCACTCAGTTCTTTATGCTGTTCACCATTCCCCCAAATAAATAATTGCCAATCCGGACACATCCGATGTACAATATACCACGCATTAATCAATAAGTCAAATCCCTTTTCATAACTCAACCGCCCAACACTAATCACCCGCTTATGTGACAAAGTAGATGTCTTATCTGGTAACTCAGTCAGAAAATTAGGAATAACACAACAATTCGGCAAATTTCCCCATGCAACTTTATCTTCTTCTGTCAATACAACAAAACGATCATAGTTCCGAATTATATCAATCCAAAAGAAAATTCTAATTTTTTGTAGAAAGCGTACCAAAGCACTTGAAGCACCAAGAACTTTCGCATTTTTAGAAAAATGATATTCCAGGATCTTTTTGCTTCCATCTTCTATCTTCCACAAAAAACTCATATCTCTATCAAACATTGAGATACAAATATCCGGTGAAACCTCATATAATAAACGGGTTAGCCGTCTCCGATGAAGCCTCTTTTTTTTCTCCTTCAAAAGTAATCTCACCAAAATATTTAAGTTTTTATCTTCATCATAGTTTATATTTAAATCTACAAATTTTATTTTTGGAGAGAATGCGAAGAAATGAGTTCTACCCTTTTGCTCTGTTGTAACAATAATAATTTCATAACCTAAGACATCCGCACAATAATTAGCTTTATTCATCAGCATTTTCTCCATGCCACCCGAATTATAGGTTCCATTAATGCAATAAACTATTTTCATAATAATCATGTATAAAACAAGTTTGAAAAAATAATTTTTATATTTTCAAACTTGGGAATAGTACTAACAAATGTATTTTTAGCCATACCCCTATTGCTCGAAAACAAGAATAATGTCTTTTCAATAAAATAAAAGTATCTAATGGATGATATAATGGAGAATATAAGAAAGCAAAACGTTCTCTTAAAGAATAGGTGGGATCATAGCATTTGTCAATATTAGAATGAGCTTCACAAGTTCCAACATACTCTGGCATAAGATAAGACTGAATACCAAACTCGTAGGCTCTAAAAGCATAATCATAATCTCCTACTGCATGGTGAAAGACATTATCTATAATACCAATTTTATCAACAACAGCTTTAGGAACTAAAAGAAAATTAGCGCAAAATATGATAATCTTCCTATAACTCCCGTTAGGGGCAAAAGACTTGCCATCTTTCAAAGCACCACCATAAGTCAATTTCCCATTCAACTTAGAACAAAAGGCACCACTTAAAATAGCTTGATTATCAAAACATTCTGATGCAAACAAAATTTTCTTCATTGAATCAATCTTTAGAATAATATCATCATTTATTAAAATATAAAAATCATATTTTTTATAAGATATAGCGGTAGTCCAAGCAACAAACATACCTCTACACCAATAAAGTTCACCATTTCCCGAGATGATGTTGACCGAAGGATATCTTTTAGAAACCTCTTCAGAAGTTCCATCTACAGAAGCATCATCAACCATATACACATTAAAGGAGTATGTGTCAGAAGTACACAATTGAATTCCTTGATAAATAGATTCAAGACATTTCAACGTCAAATCTTTGCGATTATGAACTGTTAATAACAAAGCAATATGATACATCTAAGACTCTAATTTTTGAATGAGCAACAAAGATTTTGCTAAAACCAACACCCAGCAACGTAATGCTATACACAGAATATTCCGAGGAAACAAAGGTCTATGATATAATTCCAAAGATATAGTATCATAATCTTTCGCCATTTTTTGCATCAATCTATCTTTTAAACAACGCCCATCGATATATCCAGCCTCTCTAAAAGTATTCAGAGTACGCTTTCTATATGTACCAGGATACTTAGCCATCACAAATGTGCCATAAGTTTCAAACTCAGAAAAGTCTCCACCATCATTAGTTGCATTTAGTACCTTGTCATACCAAGACTCACCCAATACATCAGATTTCGAAATTGTCTCAATCAAATCTCTCATTATATTGGAGTCTATGAGCATATTTTCAGCAATAAAAGAATAATCGACCAATTTAGATAGTCCCAACAATTTTTTAATTGTAACAAAATAAGGCTCATAATACTCCGTCTTAGGAGTAAAGAACAAAGAACTTTCATTAAAAAATGAAATTGGCCGAAGTGGGATAGTATCTGCATCCCATATCAAATAATAACGTTTTGCATATTTCGATAATGAAAATCCCATTTTTATAAATTGTTGTAAATACCATCCAGCACTACTCCCCTTCAATAATGCTACATGAAAATAATTTAAACCTTCAATCAGTTGTGATTCGTCCAGAACCACAACCTTATTTTTCACACAAAACTTCATCGAATAATAATGATGAAAAGCTTTATTCATTATCAAGTAAATACAAGAAGGTTTTATATTTTTCCTTATATAAATAATATTCCTCTTCACTATCAAAATATCTTTTTCAGAAACAGGAATAATCACATCAAAATCGGTGCTCATATTATACATTCGTTACACAACTAAAAAATAATACATTTAAACTTTGTTTTTAGAAACCTATCAATATTGTACAAAAAATGAAAATACCATATTGCCATAGGAACAGGCATAATTCTATAAAGCATTATGATTTCATCTTTTAAAGAACGCTTTATTTTACAAACTTGTTTCCATGAGTTCAAAGGCATTGAATCATACATTGTTCTATAATAGCATATTTTATCAGTTATAGACAATTCTGCATATTCAAGATATTTCATGGCAATTAATAACTCAGATTCCATTCTTTCTTGAAATGACGGAATTTCACATATTTTCAACAATGAAGCAATCTTATTGAATTCTAAAATCCGAACAACATTATCTTTTGCATATTTCTGCAAGTGCGTCTTCTTCTTATTTGTCATTATCGAATTATCTCTAATAACATATAAATATGTAGTAGAATGATTAACTGCCATTTTTGTCGTTTTTACAGACAATAAAAAACTCCAAAGGCTATCTTCTCCGTAAATACCTTCCTTAAATAATATATTATTTTTCAATAAGAATTTTTTCTTCAACAATTTATTACATGCAGAAGGAGAAATATACCCTTTACAAAAATAATCTACAATAGAAAAAGAATCATCTTCTATCAAAAGCTCTTTATCTATATTTGTCATAAAAGTAGTAGATACTTCCTGTTCTATCTTTTCATGATTACTCAAGACATAGTCTGGATTATACTTTTCGGCTAAGCTGTATAATTTTTCAAATGCAAATGGTAAAATCTGGTCATCACTATCTAAAAAGTAAATCCATTCTCCTGAAGCCGCCTCTATACCTGTATTACGTGCAGCAGCCAATCCCCGATTATACTCATGATACAACAACCTAAATTGTATAGGTCCATCATATCGTTCAACAAGTTCTTCTACAATTTCCATACTACGATCAGGTGTACAATCATTAACAATAATACACTCCACCCCATCTGTATAGGTTTGATTCATTACAGATTTAACACAACATGCTACATAAAGTTCTACATTGTAAACAGGAATAATAATAGATATATTCATAATTTATTTTTAATCAAAAGGTGAATTCTTTTTATGTAAGAACGTGTCCCACTATCCAATGTCACAAATAGTAAAATACTAATTATAGCATAAGTAATCAGAAGTTTAATAGCACATATCCCCCATTGCCAATAAGAAGAAATTATTCCTGCAAATAGTTTGTCACTCCCCCAAGAAACGAATAAAAATGAAGCAGCCAATAAAAGTACATACTTCATACAATGCAATACATATTCCCATACACTCTCTTTAAAGCCACAACGATAGAGGAAATAAGGTTTCCATCCACATACTATTAATAATAAACTAACAGTCACACCGGAAAGAATCCCCGTTAATCCATAAAAATAACCTAACAATACAGACAGGGTCAGATTCAGTACTGCCTCCGCTATCGGAGCCCACACATCCTGATACAATCCATAAGCCGCCAAGAATATATCATTGGTTCTTGTCAATCCTATAAATGTAATCACTATCAGAACAAGAAATGCAGACTGATTTAAAACAAAATCCTGTCCTACCCAGAGAGTTATAAACGAATGCCCCAATTTATAAATACAAAAACAAACGGTGGAAGCTAACCAAATTCTCAAAGAAGTCAATTCCCAATATACAGACTTAATCTTTTTTTTGTCGCCCTCAGCTATTAGATTACCTATGCCTGCGCCAACACTGTTCAGCAAAGAATTTAGCAACAAAGAAACTCCGGTAATAATCAACATATAGTTACCATAGATAGCTACTAAAGTCAGCGAAGCATACCCATAAATAATCAATGGACTGGTTTGAAACAAGACAAATGCTCCTATTTTATGAAAAAACATTTGTTTTGTTTTCGTGATTATTTCAGGATATTTAGCTTTTATTTCCTTTCCCTTTGCCGGAGTTAATTTCAACCAAGGATATTCCCTTTTTAAGACCTTATCTAATACAACTGCCGCTACCGCTGAAAAGAGAAATTCTAAGATCATCCAATAAACATATCCATTATCCAAATATCGGATAGCAAGAATTTGAAGAATGACTTTCAGTATTTTAAACCCCTGTACATTTAAGGTTATTTTATACTCCTTCTGATCAGCTGTTAATACTATTTGCCGATAATTAATAAAATAGCTAAATAAGGCCCCAGCCAATAGGACAATGAATGAACCGTAAGTGTACCACAGAGGCACTTTGGCTTTTTCAAATATCAAAGGGAAAAAGCACATCAACACACAAGATCCGGCAATAACAATATAAGCAACCTTGCGGTACAACCAGCCCTGTATTGAAACGATTTCATTGATAGCCTGAGTATCTTTCTCATATAAAGGTTTATACAAAGTATAAGCTACAGCGCCACTAATACCCAATTCTGCTAAATTCAGGCATCCCAGTAAATTTTGCACTGTAGTATTCAATCCTAACACTTCTACCCCCAAATATTCCAGGAATATTTTACGGGAAAAGAATTGTAACATTAAATTTATAAAATAAAAGAATAACGCCACTTTGGCATTTTTTAGACTTCTATTCGTTCGGGATTCTATAGCAGACATTATTAATACTCTTTTTTTATTCTATTATCCCTTACTCTATCCCACCACAAATTCAGTCCCACCCACACAACAATATCCAATACCAACATCACCGTATTATTCACATAGGGCATCAGAACTATATTCACCGCACTAAAAGCACAAGATATCAACAGAATTATTATCATTGTATTTTTAGGGGTGAATCCCATCGCTAAAAACTTATGGTGAATATGATTCTTATCCGGCTCAAAAGGACTTTTACGATTGCGAATACGAACCAGCACTACACGAATAACGTCAAAAGCCGGAATAATCAAAGTACTGAAAGCAATGACAAATGCACCTTCTGTAAATGATGTAAGTGCAAGATTATTCTGACTATATTTAATGGCTAAAAAACTTAGAATATAACCCAAAGTCAAACTCCCTGTGTCTCCCATAAAAATCTTACGGGCACGCTCGACACTACCAAAAACATTATAATAAAAGAACGGGACTAACACACCAAAAGTACAGAAAGCAATCGTAGAATAGAAATATAGATTTTTATCTATGAAAAGGAAACCTAAGACTAAAAGAGATACGCTACTTAAGCCGGAAGCTAAACCATCAATACCATCAATCAGATTGATTGCATTGGTAATAAATACAACCGTCAACACCGTAAAAGGCATACCAATCCATGCCGGAAGGAAATATATACCAAGCAAACCATACAGGTCGTTGATCCAAAGTCCGGATAGTGGAAAAAGACTTGCACAAATAAGCTGGATTATGAATTTCTGCCGGTAACGGACTCCCATCAAATCGTCAGCAATACCTGTTAGATATAAAAGGACCAATCCACAAACCAAAAATAAAGATTCCGGGAGCACATAAGCAGATCTCTCCAATGAAATACCGTACCCCATTAATGTACGAAGTGATAAAACAGTACAGCAAGAAAGTAAAATGGTAGGAAAGAAAGCTACACCTCCTAAACGTGGAATCGCCCGTTTATGTATTTTGCGTTCGTCAGGGATATCAAACAATTTTTTACGCAAAGAGATCATCAATATATGAGGTATAATGATTTGCGCAACACTGACTGATATGACAAACGATAATATGATAAATAGTATATTCATTACGACTTATTTATTTTGTGTTCCTTCTTTCAATGTCTTTATGAATCCTTTGCCAAGTAATTCCCAGCCAATAGCAACAGCAACACATAAAAATATAAACACCAATGCATAAATTACAAAACCTTTACCTGAAGATTGTAACGGAACTACCGCTGGTTCAATCACTGCAAACACAGGCTTTTCTTCCTGTACTTTTGCCCTTGCCAGCTGTAATTGATTAGTAACCTGGCTATATACCTGATAAGCCAAACTCATATCATTTTGCAAACGTTCCTGTTCGGCACGGACACTCTGTAATATCAGATTATTATGAGAATCAATATAGTCAGCATATTTCTTCTGGGCAGCGTAATATTCTTGCTGGCGTTCTTTAAACAATCTTTCGAGATATATACAATCTTCTTTCGCCTTTGAAATACGGTAGCTAATGATGTATTCCTGTAGTTTCTTCACAACCGAATCGGCAACCGTAGCAGCAACTTTCGGATTCTGGAATGTTACAATAACCGTAGTCATAGCTGACTTCTTTTCAATTACAACAGAAATAGACTTTTTAAGCTGTCCGATTTTTCCGGCTTCTTTCTTTGTCAGTTCAAGAACTCCCTGTTTTGTATTGGTAGTGGTAGTCATGTTTTTTTCATCACTAAATAATGACTTCACGCCACCAACCATCATAGTCGGAAGACCAATTACATAGCTCCACCAAGGAGAAGATTGTGAATCCAGATAGGTATCTAAAGTGGTATTTCCTTCGTTCACTTTCATATCTTTCAATTCCAACAGGAAAGGAGTGGAAGAAACAATATCGGCAGACAAAAAGGCATTCAAGGCATCAGAGCCATCACTGGATGCTGCATCTCCCCCTAAAAATGATGCAGCTAAACTAGAGAGCCCATTACTTTTTCTGCTTCCCATTTCCGGGGACAACGTTACCTCAACCGTATATTGTTTGGGAATACTTACAGTTACAATAATTCCTATTATCAAGCCAATGCCGACTGCCTTATAAATAGTTTTGCGAATAGCTATAATCTTTCGAAGAATACCCAGTAAGTCTATTTCCTGTTCCATAACCTCAATTCTTTATCAAATTAGCAATGGAAGCAACCATCATCCCCAAAGTACTGAATGTAGTAGCATAACCTAAAATATTACCCATATTAGTCTTCTTCTTGGCTTTACTAGGTACAATTATCTCACAACCCGGTTCAATCTGTTTCTTACCACTGCCTTTCACTTTAGTCACCTGACCATTCATATAAACGATGAATTTCTTACTCTTCTTCGCATTTTCAGAATAACCACCAGCCTGATTCAGGTAATAATCTATATCTTCACCCTTTATATAAGAAACTGTATTCGGAACCATCACAGCACCATTGATTGTGACCGTATTATTATTTTTAGGAATGGAAATCACATCACCTTCACGCAAGACAATATCTGCTGTACTTCCAGGGTTGGCTAGTGCTTTCTCCAAATCAATTCCGACTGTAAAATGATCTTCTACACGAACACCCAAAGAATCCATCATAGCTTCTCCCAACTGTCTGCTCATCAAACGAATCACATCTCCCATACGTTTCTTTTCACTAGCATTGGCCACACGAGTCAATTTTGCACCACGCAAGTAGGCATAATTCGTTGCACCTCCAGCTTTATTAATCAAATCAGAAAGGCGTTCTTCACGGCTAGTCATAGCATAAGAGCCTCCGAACAGGATTTCACCTTCAACAGCTACATTCTGTTGAGCCTGGTAACCCGGACTACGACGTACATAAATTTCATCATAAGGTTGAAGTACGAAACCTGGAGTTCCATCCACAACAAAGCCTTCTTTCAAAGAAAATGTATATATCTGACCAATTGTATCATTATCTACTGTACTACGCGGATTCTTAATTCTACGAGATACATCCACACGAACTACAGAAGCAGCTTCACGTAATCCGCCAGCCTGAATGATCAAATCTTCAAGAGTCATATTATCCGCATAAGGATAAGAATCCGGCTTGGCTACTTCACCATGAATTACAACATCACCTCTGTCTTCTAAGTCATGGATGCTCGGAATATAAAGTATGTCATTTTTCATCAGGATGATATTTTGAGAAGTACCATCCATAATGGCTTTAATGTCAACAGGAACAACTTCACTCGTCAGATCCTCACGCTGGCGGTAAAGGACAGCACGGTTCAAGAAAGCATCACCAGTCAAGCCTTGGGCTTCGTTCACCAGTTCGCGGACGGTATTTAGCTTCCCATTCAATTGATAAATACCAGGACGGTAAACAGCTCCGCGGATTTCAAGTTTATTGATAAAGCGATTAAGGATGGCTTCAGCAGTCACAACATCACCGTTTCGCATTTTATAAACACTATAATCGAGGTCTTTGACAGTGTTTACTTCATATTCTTGGCCATTTTGACGTACGACACGTAAGGAACGGGTGTAGGCATCGGCTTCAAAGCCACCAGCATAGCTAATTAGAGTTGATAGACTCTCATCCTTTTTCATTTCGAAACGCATCGGACGTTTAACTTTTCCGTCGATCTTTACCAATACGTCATAAGCCGGAACAATCACAACATCGCCTTCTTGTAGACGGACGTCATCCTGAATGTTTCCTTTCATGATAAATTGGTAGACGTCGATTGTGGCGATCGTTCTGCCATTACGGACCAACTGGACATTGCGAAGGCTTCCTATGTCACTGACTCCACCGGCACGATAAAGTGCATGGAACACAGTAGAAAAGGATGATAGAGAGTAAGTGCCCGGCTGGACTACTTCACCCATTACATTGATCTGAATAGTACGTATGTTACCTAGTGTCAGACGGATATCTGAAGTAGGGTCATTCGCATTATTGAGACCATTATATATCTTATTTAATGTCTTTTTGAGATAGTCGTTAGCTTCCGAAATAGTCAATCCGTTCAGGTTGACAGGACCTATTTTCTGAATATTGATGGTACCGTCAGGAGAAATCTGTTGGCGAATGGTATTTTGGCTCGCTCCCCAAATGTCGATTATCACTTCGTCACCCGGACCGAGGCGATAGTTCGAAGGAGTGGCAATGTTGACACTAGGTTCAAAAGTAAGGTTACGGGTATTGAAGATGTTTCTTCCGAAAACTTGATTGCCACGTGCAAGGTCTTGAGTACTCGGGTGGTCTTCCAACATATCGGAAGTGTTTTCTTTCATTTCTTCACGCAGGCGTGATTCATTGACATCGGTACCGGTAGCATTGGAAGCATTGACATTATTCTGTTGTTCATAGAGCTGCTTTACACGTGTTGCCTGTTCTTTGGTCACACCTTTGCGTGCCAGTTCAGAGGCAAGTTGTTTTTGTTCTTTCCCTTGTTTGATGCCGTCCTTGACATATTCAAGCACTTGAGAATCGCTCATGGATTGAGCCATCAGGGGAGAAAAGCCTCCCAACATCAGAAATATAAAAAAAGTCCGAAAAAGTGTTTGTATTTTCATCGATTAATTCAAATTTGAAAAATTAGCCTACATGAACGTCTGCCGATTCTACATATCCGATAGGCATATCCACACAGGCACAACCAAGCATATTCAAACGAACGGCAATCTTACTTTTACCATCAACATTGACCAGTTCACCGACAAGACCAGACAAAGGGCCTTTCACAACACGGACTTTTTCACCACGTGCCAGAGGAGAACTGTTCATACAAATAGCTTCTTCCGAATAATCGAGCATGAAACGGAAACGGGCCATCTGCTCATCAGGAATCACAGCCGGAGAACTCTCACCCCGCATCACCATATAACGGCTGACTGTAGAAAAACTTAGAACTTCTTTGCGTTCTTTCGGATCAGCATGTACAAAAACCATCATTGGAAGAAGGACAGACTTAACCATCTTACGTCGGTCACTCCACTGATGAATTTCCTGCTGGACGGGAACGAAATTCTCGATTCCCATCTTCTCTAAACGCTCGGCGACTTTCTTCTCGTGATGCATTCGAACGAGTGCCACATACCAGCGTTTTGAGTGTGCTACGCCTTCCCCTGTCCCACTAATAGGCCCGGCATTTGTTGATTTCGCTTTTGTTAAAATCATGTTTTTTTACCCCATGTTCATCCGTTACTTCTTAGGTAACGGATAATACATACACGAAACCTGGACTACGATGAAAATAGAAATCACACACATGACAAAGGCGTAAAATTTGGAAAGGCCTAATACTCAACGGGAAAAGCAAAGAGATTAGGCTATAAAAAGTATAGAGCATGAAAATAAGATTATTTCATGTTCGGATAGTTTTTTGCTCTATG
>ENA-UOOA01004121-UOOA01004121.1-human-gut-metagenome-genome-assembly--contig:-P61old-NODE-4121-length-16952-cov-65.478310_pt1 | contig 16952 bp, 19 predicted proteins | sample MGYA00242467_ERZ724014 | MGnify/ENA metagenome assembly ERZ724014
ATTACTATGGCAAGGAAGGCTTTAAGGCTGTCCATGAGTATCTGGTAAATGGCGGAAAGTCCTGTATGGCTGGCTTTGTGCTGAAGAATACGCTGTCTGATAATGGCGGTGTGACCCGTGGCATCTGCAAGATGGACGAGCAGAGTAATCTGACTGAGGTTGTGGAGACCAAGAATATTGTAAAGACCGCAACTGGAGCAGAAGCAGACGGCGTGGCTGTGGATGTAAATTCTCTGGTTTCCATGAACATGTGGGGATTGACTCCGGAGTTTCTGGATGTACTGGAGAAAGGTTTCAAAGAGTTCTTTGAGAAAGAAGTTCCGGGCAATCCGCTGAAAGCAGAGTATCTGATCCCTATCTTCATTGGTGAGCTGCTGGAGCAGGGCAAGATGGCTGTGAAGGTTCTGAAGACCAACGACACCTGGTACGGCATGACCTACCATGAGGACGTTGCAGCAGTAAAGGACAGTTTCAAGAAAATGCTGGAGAACGGCGTGTATAAGGCTGACTTGTTCAGTGATCTGTAAACGACGATGAAAGAAACGATTGATTTACTCGGAAAGATCCTCACAAACATCCTGACTGCTCTGTATGAGCCGTTTGGTTTTTCACTCCTGCTCTCCTTCCTAGCCATGTTTTTCTACTTGTATGCGTATGAGCCAATACATGCTGGCAAAGGCTGGAAGAATGCCATAGTGACATGGTATCAGAAGTTCAAGGAGAGTGTGTTCTTTCGGAAACTGTTCTTCTTGGCCTTTGTGACTTCACTTATTCTGTTCCGAACCCTGTTAAACCGCAATCTTTGGATGAATCCTTTGTCCGATGTTATGGGCGGCTGGGGCATCTGGGAGACAGTGAATGGCGAACAGAAGCTGACCACCGAGTGCATTGAGAATGTGATCATGATGGTGCCGTTTTCAGCAGTAGTGGCGTGGACATTCGGAAAGAAGATAGGAAATGGCTGGAAGAAGATACTGTGGTGTAGCGGAAAGATAGCATTTATCTTTTCGATAAGCATTGAGATGCTGCAGCTTCTACTACGGCTAGGAACATTCCAACTATCAGATATCTTTTATAACACGGTAGGTGGAGTGCTCGGCGGACTGATATACTACGGAATTTTGGACGGAATTGTGAAGGCAAGAAAGCATCTGTAAAAAGAAATGGAATTGTGATATACTGGGAGCGGTAGGGAATATATTGGGTTGTGTACCATCTAGTATAACACTTAAACAACTATAAAAAGAAAGAGGTTATCACCTATGCCCAGAACCAAAGGTAGCAAGAATAAGCCCAAAACCGTGACTGCTGATTTTGCAACACAGATTGCGGAAAAGCAGTCCGCAAAGGAAGCCATCTCTGCTGAGATTGCATCTATCACCGCAAACATTGACACTTTGAAGGCTGATCTGAAAGCAAAAAAGGCTGCTTTGAAGAAGGTCGAAAAAGAAGTGGCATCTCTAGAAGCAAAGAAGGAAAAGGCAGATGCTAAGGCTGCAGAAGAAGCAAAGAAAGCAGAAGCGGAATCCGTTCTGAAGAAACTGCTTGCTGAGGGCATGAGTGCCGATGAAATCCTCGCTAAACTGAAATAACAGAAAACCCGTAATGAACGCTCGTTGTGGCTTGTTCATTACGGGTTTTAGGATTACAGGAATACGGATTCATCCGGCAGCATCAAATCGATAATATTCCGGCAGGTTGAGCTGCTTGATAAATGCATGGTGCTGGGCGTGGTAGTGCCGAAGATCATACCCCAGATGATGCAGTTCAAGAAGCTTTACCAACACCAGATTGAGGTGGATTCCCTTAGTAGCGGCAATCTGAGCAGCATCCAGCCCGCGCTTCGTCATTTGATAGACTTCATCACTGTCCAGCATCAGGTGGGATGTGAAAGCGTTATGCTCGTAAAGAAGGATGTGCTTATCTTTAATGGTCAGAAACTTGTTCAGGGTGTGCAAGTCCATAAGCAGCTGATGCTCCAGATAATGACCGAGCGCATAGCCGCACACCATCTGCTTTGTCTGTTTGTCCAGCTGGCGATTGATAAGGATCAGTGGCTTATCAAAATAGAGTGAAAGCAAACCCAACATATCTTTAATGCGAGATGTTTCACTGATGTCCAGACTGCAACTGCGCGCGATCTGTTTGATGTTGCGAGTTCCGGCATTTTGGACAAGTTCATTAGCAGCTTGGTGAATAAATGCAGAATCCATAATGTGATCTCCTTCCGGGGATGGCATAGTGAATGGAACAGTGATTTACAGGTTCATGATTCGTTCCTTTTCTCGTTTTTGTTCTCGGTACTTAAAATAGGCTTTGTGCATTTCATACATGATGCCGTCCATATCCTGCGGGGTCAACTCTCCGCTGGCAAATAGCTCAGTAAGCTCAAATGCGAGATGCTGGGCTTCTATTTTGCCCTTTTTTCCGTAGGCTTCGGCGGCACGTTCGATAAATAAAGACTGATCCGGCTGTAAATAGGTCAGAGGTACATGGAATATATCGGCCATCTTTTCAAGCATTTCAATACTGCGAGGGTAGCGGCCATCACGCTCCCATCCGATGATCGTTCGTTTGTTGATACCCAGACATTGTGCCAATTCGTCCTGTGTTAAAGAATGTTTCTTTCGTAGATCGCGAACTTTCTCTCCAAATTTCATGTTTGTAACCTTTCTATGGAGTAGTTATCGTGCTGTAACAATGTGCAATGGAATTTGTAAATATTCAATCTGAAAGATGCAATGAATTTTCACATTTTCCTCTTGACACGGCGACATGACTTGCTTATAATATATGCTATATTCTATCATCTTTTGAATTATTATACCGTAAAAAACGCAAATATGCAAGCCGAAAAAGGTGAAAAAAGAGCGGAAGTTCAAAAGGTGAAATTGAATAGAAGAAAAAAGAAACTTAAACCAACACAAAGGAGGCCGTGAGAAGATGAGCAACGGAGAACATGAAATCCGCACCCCAAAGGGGCTGCGGATCGGGAATCGCAGTGTCGTTGATGGAAAGAATATGCTTCAGATCAAGCGTGGTGGCTGTGAAGATTATATTTCTGCTGAATCTCTGGTGGAGTGTATTCACGGCCTTCCCGTGAAGAGTATCGAATTTTTCACAGCAGAGAACCAACGGAAAGAAGCCTGAAGCAGAGTGCTTCATCGGACACTGAAATTGCAGAGGTGGAATCTTAGGCGGCACCTGGTTAGCCGACCAGCTCCATCAGACGTTCTTTTGGGTCTACAATATAATATCTGTTTGTTAGAGCGATACCGTAGCAATATGTGATATAGGCCGGAACAGAATGAGCGAATGCAGTGCAGTAGTGCGCCTGCAAGTAGTTCATCCTGTTCCGGCTTTTTTGTTTTTTAAAATTTTTTGAAAAACTGTATTCCAAAATGGCTTTGTGGATTCCTATTAGTATAGGGACTTCAAACAAATAGAAAGCAGCAAGAGGAATCTTAGATTCCCGTTCAAAAAAAACGGGTGAATCTGAGACGATTTTTGCTGCTTTTTTCAGTTCACCCGAAGCCGAAAGGCAGAAAGGTGGACAAAATGCTTACATTGAAAAAGGTCAAGGAACTGGTAGGAGCACCTTCCCATGCAAAGCGCACTCCTTCTCCCAAGATGCTTTACGAGGAAGGTATCGTGCTGCTTCGCAGGGAATTTGATCAGGGCAGTCATCTAACGGTCTACAACAGCGGTTATGTTTTGTTTTCTGCAGGGAAGCGAAACACCGTGTTCCATATCCATGACTGTTGTGGAGACTATGCCTATGATGCAGCAGAGGGAAAGGGCGATGTGATTGAGGAAGAGTATTTTGAAAACTGCGAGTGGCATATCCGTGCTTTGTTTGAGGGTGAGCGGAAGATGGAAGATAATCAGGCAAAGTGCGAGGGCGCAGGGCGAAGCAATGTGTGCGTTTCTTACCACGCTTTATCAGAGGACTGGAGTGAGATTGCTGACCGCACGATCAATATGTTGGAAAAGATTATTGAGAATGAAGCCCCGGAGGAAGAACAGAACTTCTCCACGCTGCTGGAGTTCATCAACGCCAGCGAAGCCCGTGAGGATGACGAAGAATTTAAGAATCCTGTGGATGAGCTTTTTGAGGAACTGGAACAGAAGAAACCGGAGCACTTTGCAGTCCGTCAGTACAAGAAATACAAACTGGCGGCAGGTGTTACATAATACAGACAGAATTTTAATACAGCTTGATTCAAACCGAATCGAGCTACATTAAAAGGCTATCTGCCAAAATTTTACGAAAGGATGTGATAGTTGTGGCGAGGAAACCTGAACGCTATCCTGCGCTCTACGAACGCCTGAGCCACGATGACGAGCTTCAGGGCGAATCGAACTCGATCTCCAACCAGAAGCGCATACTGGAGGACTACGCCGAACAGCACGGTTTTACCAACTGCATCCACTTTACGGATGATGGTATCTCTGGTACGCAATTCGACCGACCGGGCTTTCAGAAGATGATTGCTGAAGTCAAAGCTGACCGAATATCTGTCGTTATCATAAAGGACATGAGCCGCTTCGGTCGTGATTATCTGCAGGTCGGCACCTATATGGAAGTGCTGCGGAAGCACGATACCCGGCTGATTGCTCTGAACGACAGCGTGGACACTCTCAAAGGGGACGATGAGTTTACTCCGTTCCGAAATATCATGAACGAGTGGTACGCCCGTGACACCAGCAAGAAAATCCGTTCGGCGTTTCAGGCAAAGAACCTTGCCGGGAAGCATACCAGCAGTTCTGTGCCCTACGGATACCTGAAATCCGAGCAGGACAAGAACCAGTGGGTCATCGACCCGGTGGCGGCTCCTATCGTTCAGCGCATCTACCGCATGACGATGGAAGGCAAAGGCCCTTATCAAATCGCAGCGATCCTTTCAGCCGAACACATTGAAATCCCTGCTTACTACCACCAAAAGCTTGGTATCGGCTTATGGCAGACGCGGGAAATCAGAGACCCCTACAAATGGGGTAGTTCCACAATCGTCCACATCCTGACCAATCCCTGCTACTTGGGGCACACCTGCAATTTCAAGACCCGGAAGCATTTTAAGGACAAGAAAAGTCATTATGTTGACCAAGACCAGTGGACGATTATCGAAAACACCCAAGAGCCTATTATTGATCAGGAGACTTACGACAACGTGCAGCGGATTCGCGCTGGCGTCCGCCGCTATCCTGATGGCTGGGGCGAAGCCCATCCCCTCGGCGGACTGCTGTACTGCGCAGACTGCGGAAGCCCGATGTATGTCAATCGTACTGGAAATGGAAAACGTGTCGCAAACTTTTCCTGCTCTGGCTATGGAAAAATCCCTATTGGCAGCAAATGCTCCAGCGGACACCGGGTAAACGCTGATTCTGTGATGGCACTGATTCAGGAAACGCTGCGGGAAATCGTTCGATTTTCTAAAGAGGACGAAGAAGAATTCGTCCGTATCGTAAAGGCCGAAGCGGAAAACCAGCAGTCCAGCGAGATCAAAGGTCAAAAGACACGCCTTGCAGCTTGTAAAAAGCGACTGGATGAGTTAGAAACGCTAATCTGCAAAATCTATGAGGACAACGCCCTCGGAAAACTCCCTGACAAGCGGTATCAGATTCTGGATGCCCAGTACGCCAAGGAGCAGGAAAGCCTTGAAGCGGAAGCTGCTTCCCTGCAAAAAGCAGTAGACGAATACGAAAGCGGCCAGAAATCCGCCGATAAATTCATCGCACTGGTCAAGAAATATCAGAATTTTGAAAAACTGGACACCGTGATGTTGAACGAATTTATCTACAAGATTTTTGTGCATGAGCGAGATTACAAAGGAGTTGCAAATTCTCCGCAGACCATTGAAATCTACTTCAATTTCATCGGAAAGTTTGGTACACAAGAAGTTAATCAGCCAACCGAAGAAGAACGTGCTGAAATTGCCGAAAAAGAGCGTCTGCGTAAAAAGCGGCATGAAGCCTACCTTCGCCGTAAGGCCAATGGATGGCAGAATGCCTATTACCAGAAGCATAAAGCAGCGAAGAAAGCGGCTATGGATGCCAAGAAAGAAGCAATCCGCGCCGAAGATCAGGCAAATGGTGTCTACTATCTGCCCAATCAGAAAGGAGAATCCGCATGAACGAACTGAAGAAATCTATCCATGACAATGCCAACGGTCTGGACTACACCCTTGTCAACGACCACTATCTGCCGAATCTGACCGCAGAAACCCCGGCAGAGCAGCACCCCACCGGGCGGTGGGGCCGCTTACATAAAATGTATCTGAAGGAGCAGCGTCCCATCCAGTATAATCAACTGCTCCTGTCCGGTGAGCTGGGCAGCTACCTTGCCAAGCTGGACAAGCAGGCCGAGGAACAGCTTGCATTGACCGTCTGGCAGATGCAGGAAGCCGAGGGCGTGACCGAAGCCCTGAAAGCTGCCGATCAACTGGATTGGGTGCGCAGGATGAACAGCATCCGCAACCGTGCCGAGGAAATCATCAAGACCGAGCTGATTTTTGTATAAGGAGGTGCCCACGATGACTGTGCTGAAACCGATGCTGAAACTTGCCCTTCTCCCTCTGCTTCTGCTGCTGATTCTGGCACAGTGGGTGGGCATCTTCCTCACGACCTTCTCCATGATCCTGACGAATCCGCTGGCGGGACTGTTCTTCTTCGTGGCTTTGGCAAGCTGGGTCATGAAGCTGGCAGACGGCAGCGAAGTCCTGAAAATGCTGATTACCGCATTTGTGGTTTTCGTCCTGCCTTACATAGCGATAGCTGCTATCGCCAAAATCTCCTTTTTCGCTGATGAACTCCGGGATTTTCTCCAATCCTGAGTTCAAGACCGCCCTGCACAACGCACGGCGGTCTTTTTGCTACATCGGGTCTGCACAGGGCAGGCCCTTTTTTATACGGAGGAACAAGCCTATGAAACTGACGTTTGAAGAAAAGAAGCTGCTCTACACCTATGGCTGCGCCGATCTGGAACTGACCCGCAAGCGGCTGTACGAGATTGCCGGGCTGACGGTTGACCCCAATCAGAACAAGCTGGTGTATGACTTCTGCCGGAAGCTGGAGGACGAAACGCTGGCAGACTGGTATGACCAGATGTTCTATTTCGTCCGTGCCGAGATGGAGTGCTACACCAATATGCGGCTCCTGATGCAGGACATCGAGGAGGACGAGGACTGGGGATCGACCATCTTTGACGAATCCGAGGAGGGAGAACTGAATGATGATGCTTAAGCTGGAAACCATGATCTACGCCAGCGAGGACGGGACAAGCAGCGTATTTACGCTGAATCCCGCCTTGCAGAAACAACTCGATGCCCTTGCAGCGCAGCACCCGGAGGTGTGCCAGAGGAAAGCAAGGGGCGAAACTGGCGGAGTGATATATCACTTCACACAGAACACTATTGAGTTTCTTAAAATAAACCCGTAATAAGAATCTTACGCCATTATCCTAGAAGAAACCTTGAAGATTCACGCACAATGCACCAATACGTCAATTTGTGCGTGAAAATACATAATCGATTTGTTGTTTTAGATGTTTTCCTGAACATCACCTGGACATCGAGCCTTGAATTTGCTATAATGTAGCAGATGTTTAAGTCTAAAACTCCTGGACTTTACCAACAGGATTTGATATAATAGACTCAAAAGGATGGAGGTTCAGATATGCCTTATGCAGTTGATTTGTTCTGCGGTGCAGGTGGTTGTTCTGAAGGCTTAATTCAGGCTGGATTTCATATTTTATTCAGTTCTGATATCAGTGATATGGTCGAAGTCACCTACAAGCACAGGCACGAACAGCTTGGTTTGATTCAGGGAAAAAACACATGGTTTGAGCGTTCTGATATCAGAGATTTAACTGGCGATGACATACGCAAACATATCACAGAGCTAGAAATCTTTAAAGGCAAGGAAATGCCGGAAATTGATTTGATGATAGGGGGACCAAGCTGTCAGGGGTTTTCTCGCGCAGGACGACGCGATAAGTCGGATCCCAGAAATATGCTGTTCGGTGAGTATGTCCGAGTCATTAATGAAATCAAGCCTAAGTATATCGTTCTTGAAAATGTTGAAGGCTTCGTTGATATGCAATTCATGGGGTACAAAGGTATCACTGGCATTGAGTACCCGGATGGAAGTGTGACCCCGTTTATTCTTAGAAGTGAATTAAATGAAATTGGATATGATACCCTTGAACCAAGAATTCTTAATGCCGCAGATTATGGCGTTCCTCAGCGAAGAAACAGAATAATATTTATGGGATATCGAAGAGGTCTTACACCTCCGCAGTATCCGGAACCAACAGTGAAGCCCGAAGAAAGGCTCACCTTGCTTGATGCAATTGGAGACTTGATTTCTGATTCAGAGAAAAAAGCGACAATTAACCCTGTCCCTACCCAGTATCAGCTAGATAGTTTCCATGGGAGAACTCCCGCAATCGATGGAAAGCCGATTGCGGCGAAACGCATTACAAACACCGAACTTCCGAAGCAAACGGATATTGTGTGTGAACGTTTTGAACTCTTCCGACCGGGAGAATCTGGAACATATCTTAAGCGTAGGGTTATGGAAGAAGGAATTGACATTTCTGATAAGCCCTGCTTAATTGCTATGTGCAGTGAGCGATTGGGCATATCCAAATCGGCTGTTGTTGAATTATTTGGAAAACCTGGGGCAACAAAGGAGCAAGCAGAAATTCTTCTTACCAAGAAGAATATTCGCCAAAGGTTTGCTCCAGATCAGCCTTCGGCAACTGTTGTAACTATCGCTGATGACTATATTAGTCCTTGGGAACCTAGAACTTTCAGTGTAAGAGAAATGGCTCGTTGTCAATCGTTTGATGATTCGTTTGAGTTTTTAGGAAAACGCACAACTGGAGGTCTCCTTCGCAGAAAAGAGGTTCCTCAGTATACGCAAGTAGGCAATGCTGTACCGCCGCTTTTGGCAAAAGCAGTTGCACTTGAAATCATGAAAGTATTGTAAAAGTAAGACCACTACACGATGCTGTGTAGCGGTCTTACTTTTATGGATGTGTAAGGTCGTATTCAATCGGATCACCGAGCAAAAGCGGAAGGTCAATTGGCAACATTTTGAAAAGCATACCATGATCTCTCCATTTACCGTCGGGATTATAATGTGCAGCTAGATCGACGGTGATCTTGTCGGCTTCAAGTAAGGGGGCAAGCAGAGAGGTGTTTGGGTTTTTCGTGTGCAGAATCTTGTCGTAACGGAACCATTCCTGTCCATCCCTGTTCTCCGATACTGCCTTTACCCAAAAGGTTTCGTGATGCTTCAAGAGCAGTGCCTGCTTTAAGGTACTGAGATACCAAGCAGACACATATTTCCTTAGTTGGGTCTCTTGATGGAGCAACTGTAATTGGTCGTTGTTTTGGTCAACTTCAAGAACAAGGTCGTATGCGTTTGGCCTTGATACCCTAAAAGTTTCGTAGAGCTGAAGTCGAGCAACGGTAGAACCTCTTGGAATCTGAATCTTACCATAGTGGTCAACGATTTCACGATATGTCATCCCTACGTCAGGAACCTTTGTGAAAAGTGTGGAACGCGTGACTTGTCTTGAAACACCATTACGAGTAAGACGCGTTGTTTTGAGTTCAATTCCCTTATAATCGGGTGCTCTTGAATTGTTTCGTTCGATACCAAGTGCATGCTCAAGCGTATCGCCGACTCCTGGATCGCCCGGCGTAATGGAGGGCAAAAATCCTTGATTGTGGATAGCCTGTATTTTTTGTAAAAGTTCATCAGCTATCAGCCGGTCCTTATGAGCCGCTTCAAGCAAAATATCATATACATAGCCCTTGTTCCAAAGCGATGCCGCAACCATTGGATTGGAGAGGTTGATTACATAAATGCAATCTTCTATGGTAATGAGAGCAAGGAGGTTGCAAGGCATGCAGTAACTTTTTAGGTCCTTAAACCAAATCCGTGGGTCGCCTTTTTTTGTCACGGGACGATAAAGAGAAGCTGCGGTTTCTTGTGTTCGGTCAGGATAAACGAAGTAACTTTTAATCATGACCTTATGTTCGGGTCCTTGACCTTGTACTTCGTAATCGTGGAGTTTTGCGTTTTTGAATAGCTCACGAACGGGGCCGGTCGCATCCATGATGGATTTACCATAGCCGGTAGGTGTTGGGACTAAAAAAGCAACCGGAACGCCTGTGTTTGCGAACAGAGGAAAAAACTGCTCTATCGGAGTATCAGACATCGCTAACACTTTACCACTTCCCTTGAATTAGAATTTACTTGTTAGTAGCAGTCTAGCATATTTCCTCTATGAAATCAATTTGATTTTTAGAACATTGGGTAGAAGCACTGTAGGTTTGCTAATGATGTGTTACACAGCGGGTGCAGAAGACTGATCCCTATATTTAGCAAGATATTCGTTCAAAAAACTACGCTTAATTGAACTTTTTCAAAAACTGTGATATAATGAACTCCCTCTATTCGATTGAAAACCTCTGACCAAAGGAGCAGACAGTGAATCTCTTTTCAAATGAAAACGGAAGCGTATCAGATTACCTCAGAAAACTTTATGGCGAATTAGAAGGTGAAATTGATTCATTTGCGGATGAAAAGATTGTGAATTGTGACGTTGATGAATGGACGGAATACCTTACGGAAAAATATCGAGTTGAGCCAATTTCTTTCTATGTGGATTATGCTACAAGGAGTATCCAGAAAACCCAAATCAAAAGGAATAATCCGTGGTGCCACTTTGGTGATGTCTATGGTGAACCTCAATTCTATATGGTCGATGGATGCAATATTGATTACAAAGTTCCTTTTTCCGGGGATGACGTGCTTCTTAAATGTACGCCGTCTACTTATATAATGACTAGTTTTGAAATCTTTGGATTTCAAAAACCAAGTAACACGAATTATGGCTTTATCACAATCCGATTATCATATACAAACCAAGAAATGAAAGGTTTTGGAGATAATCTGGAAGAGAAAGTAAATAGTGATTTCCGAAATCAGTTTAGCAGCTTTGAAAAGATGAGCGGCTACGCAAACGATGATATACGAAGTTATAATGAAAATCTAACATCGAATGTACAACAGCTGTTAAATAAACGCCGAGAAAAAGCAGATGTGTTCTTTTCTTTTAGTAAAGCATTGAAAATCCCCCTCAACTTAAATTCTTCTTCTCCCAATCTAACACCGATTCCATTAAAGAAACCACATAGAGCAAATCTAAATGAGCCGAAGCCTCACGCACAAGAACAACAATTTTATATTGATGATAGCGATTTTGAAAACATCATTAAAATCATTCATCTTTGCGGAGCGGCTTTGGAAGAAAGTGCTAAGACATTCAATCAATTTAATGAAGAAGCACTTCGTGACTACATCAAGGGAATGTTGAGTTCTCATTATGAGAACACCGTAACGGGTGAAACATTCAGGCGTGTTGGAAAAACCGACATTCAGATTCAACGTGAAGATAAGGCTGCTTTCATTGCAGAATGCAAAGTTTGGCACGGAATAAAACTTTTCTCTGACGCTATTGAACAATTGTTTTGCTATGCAACGTGGAAGGACACTAAACTTTCCCTCATTATTTTTAATAAGGAAAACAAGAATTTTGCAGGAGTTCAGCAGCAAATTCAAAGTTGGCTTAAAGAGAATTGTAAAAGCTGTAAGCAATGGAACTCTAATATTTGGGACTGCGTGAAATACCGCGAAGATACAGGGCGAGATGTTCGGTTAGCAGTTGCATTGTATGATATTTCCATCAAGGAACTTCCGAATTCAAAAAAGAACTAACTATGTTTACTATGAGCAGCAAAGGAGCCTTTCCCTTTGCTGCTCTTTTTTGTAAAAAGGAGCGTGATGCCATTGACCCAACCGAAAACCGACCTTGCCTATCTCCGCAGCGAAAAAGCCAAAGCAGAGCAGAAGCTGCGCGCTTGTCAGCACCGGGAGAAGATCCTTGAACGCCAGATGTCAGAGCTGAACCGGAGAGAGCGTGTGCATCGTCTTTGCACCCGTGCCGGAATGCTGGAAAGCTTTCTGGTCTGTCCGGGAGAACTGACCGACGATCAGGTGATGGAACTGCTGAAAATCTCGTTCCGTCAACCGGAAGTCGTGCTGGCTCTTGCAAAGATGGTGCATGACGTTCACGAACGCAGCAACGTCCAAAACCCTTTAGAATAAAGGGCGCAATTATACACCGTTCCGGTGAAATTGCGGTCTTGCAGACGGCTCGATGAAATCGAAGCTGGCGTTTGTGCGCCAGCCCGATTCCATCCCAAGGAAAACTGCATTTTCCTTGCGCTGCTTTGCAGCTATCCTTTTGCGGCTCCCGCCTGAGACCGAAGCGCATGGCACTCCGTTCTAAGGCGGCGAGCAAAACCGAATACGATTCCAGACCGTTCATCAAGAGCAATCTTGCTGGGCGGTCTTTTTGTTTGGGGGTGATGCCTATTCCGTGTCCGCATTTCAAAATTACCATCGTCAAGCGCAGCCAAGGGCAGTCCGCCGTTGCCGGGGCCGCTTACCAGAGCGGCGAACGGCTGTTCAGCGAGTACGACCAGAAAACAAAATTCTACAACAAGAAGAAAGAGCTTGTCCACGCCGAGATCATGCTGCCGTCCCATGCGCCGCCCGGATTTGCAGACCGGGCAACCCTCTGGAACGCCGTGGAAGCCGTGGAGAACCAGTGGAACTCCCAGCTTGCCCGGCGCATCGTGCTGGCGTTCCCGGTGGAAGTCCCGAAAGAGCGGTATCTGTCTATGATAAAGGAATTCTGTCAGGAGCAGTTTGTTTCCAAGGGTATGATTGCCGACTTTTCCATTCACGACAAGGGAGATGGCAACCCACACGCCCACATTCTGCTGACGCTCCGGGCAATGGACGAACACGGCAAGTGGCTCCCGAAAGCCCGAAAGGTGTACGACCTTGACGAAAACGGTGAGCGCATTCAGCTTCCTTCCGGCAACTGGAAGTGCCACAAGGAAAACACGGTGGACTGGAACGACCAGAAGTACGCCGAGGTCTGGCGGCATAGCTGGGAAACCATCACCAACCGCTATCTGGAAGCTGCTGGCAGACCGGAACGTGTTGACCTGCGCTCCTTTGAGCGGCAGGGCATCCAGCAGATACCGACCGTGCATCTCGGTCCCGCCGCACACCAGATGGAAAAGCGTGGAGTGGAAACTTTTCTCGGCAACCTGAACCGTGATATTCGAGCCGCCAACAGCCTGATGCAGTCCATCCGCAGCGCAATTCGTGGGCTGCAACGCTGGATTGCAGACCTGAACGAAAAGAAGCAGCTTCTTCTGGACGCTCTGGAAAAGGCCAAAGAGCCAACGCTATCCGACCTGTTAGTGGATTATTTCAATCTTCGTGCCGAGCAGCGCAGCGATTGGTCTGGCAAGGCAAAACTGAAATGCACTGTCCGGGACTTTGAGGAAGTCAAACGGGCTGTGGACTACCTGAAAGCCCATTCTCTGAACACTGTTGAGGATTTGAACCAAGCCATTGACAGCTTAAACCAGACCGCCGTTCCTCTCCGCAAACAGTTGAAGCAGAACGAAAACCGTATGCGGGCAATCGCTCAGATCAAGGACGCTGCCGCCGTCCATGCCAAGCTGAAGCCCATCCATGACATTTTTATCAAGAAGAACTTCAAGCTGACCAAGGACGCTTACGCTGCCCAGCACAAGGAGGAACTGGACATCTTCAATAAAGCTGTCCGCACTCTGATGAAGCTGAACGGCAGTATTGCGGTGGATTTTTCGGCATTGGATGCCGAATTTTCTGCGCTGCAATCCAGCAGCGCAGAGTTTCGCACCCAACTGGAAACCTTGCAGCCGGACATCTCCGCCCTGAAAAACATCCGCAAATATATCGACATGGTGCTGAATAAGCAGCAGCTTTCCGCACCGGGCGGCAAGACCCCGGAAAAGGAATCGGTGCTGAAAAAGCTGGAAGAAGCCAAGGCGGCGCAGACCACAAAGAAAACGGAAACGAAAAATCACACACAGGAGCTTTAAGGAGGAAGTAGCATGACCTACACCCAAGCCCAGATCGACAAAGCCAATGCGGTGGATCTGGAAAAATTTCTCCGGGCACAGGGCGAAACGCTGGTGCGCAGCGGAAAAGAATACCGCTGGAAAGCCCACGACAGCCTGACCGTCTGCGGCAACAAATGGTTCCGGCACAGCCAGAGCAAGGGCGGCTTTCCGGTGGATTTCGTGATGGAATTTTACGGCAAGTCCTTCCCCGAAGCGGTGCAGATGCTGACCGGAGAGCCGGGCGAAGCCCAGCCGGAGGCTGACCCCGCCCCCTCTCCGGCGTTTCGCTTGCCGCTGCGGAACGTCACCAACGCCAACATCCTGAACTATCTGACACAGGAACGGAAACTCAGTCCTTCGCTGGTGAACTTCTTCATCGCCGCCGGAGATATTTACGAAGACGCCGCCCACCACAACGTGGTCTTTGTGGGGCGGGATGCAGACGGGCATCCCCGCTACGCAAGCAGCCGTGGGATTCGGGAAAAGTTTCGGCAGGATGCAGCCGGTGCAGAAAAGGCATTTGGCTTTGCCCATCGCGGCACCGACAAGCAGTTGCTGGTCTTTGAAGCGCCCATCGACCTGCTGTCCTTCATCGAACTGTTCCCGAAAAACTGGCAGCAGCACAATTATCTGTCGCTGGGCGGGGTGTCGGGCAAGGCGCTGCGGCAATTTCTTTCTGAACGCCCGGACGTGGAGCGGGTGTTCCTCTGTCTGGATGCCGATAAAGCTGGAGAGGATGCCTGCAAGCGGCTGGCGGCGCTGCTGCCGGACACCGTGAGCGTGACCCGCATCCAGCCCTGTATGAAGGACTGGAACGATGTTCTGGTGCACCGGGCAGAAATCCCGAACCGCAATTATTTCAAAAGCATCGTGCTGAAAGAGCCGTCAAAACCGGAAACGGTGAAGATCATCCGCATGAGCGACGTGGAGCTGACCCCTGTGGAATGGCTTTGGAAGCCATATCTTCCTTTTGGAAAACTCAGTGTACTGCAAGGCAATCCGGGCGAGGGCAAGACTTATTTTGCCATGCACCTTGCCGCTGCCTGCACCAACGGAAAGCTGCTACCCAACATGGAGCGAATGGAGCCATTCAATGTAATCTACCAGACCGCCGAGGACGGTCTGGGCGATACGGTCAAGCCCCGCCTGATCGAAGCCGGGGCAGACCTTGACCGGGTGCTGGTCATTGATGACAGCGATGTGCAGCTGACACTTTCCGATGAACGAATTGAAAAAGCCATTATTGAGAACAACGCCCGACTGGTCATTATCGACCCGATCCAGGCGTATCTCGGTGCCGATGTGGACATGAACCGGGCAAACGAAGTGCGCCCCATCTTCATGCGGCTGGGACAGGTAGCGCAGCGAACAGGCTGCGCTATTTTGCTGATCGGGCACCTGAACAAGGCTGCCGGAATGCAGAGCCTGCAGCGTGGTCTCGGCTCCATCGACATTGCCGCCGCCGTGCGTAGCGTCCTGTTCATCGGCAAGCTGAAGCACGACCCGACCATGCGCATCCTGACCCATGAGAAAAGTTCCCTTGCTCCGCCGGGCGTGTCGTTGGCATTCTCTCTGGGGGACGAGGGCGGCTTCCGCTGGGTCGGCGAGTACGACATTACCGCAGACGAGATGCTGTCCGGCATCGAGCCGCAGCGGGAAACCAAGACCCAGCAAGCCAAAGACCTGATCTGCGCCCTGCTTGCCGGAGGAAAGCAGGTGCTCAGCGAGGACATCGACAAGGCGGCACTGGAAAGGGGCATCCCCGGCAGAACTGTCCGAGATGCCAAGCGGGAACTGGGCGATGCCCTGAAAAGCAAGATCGTGGAAGGCCGCAAGAAGGTCTTTTGGATGGAATAAGCCATTTGACTGGCAGAAAAATTTGGCTGGCAAGAAAATCATGGTACACCCACAGTTGCCAGTCTGCCAGCCAAATTTGGAAAATGACGATTTAAGGAGAAATTAAATGGAAAATGTGAAAGTGCCCGAAAACAAGAACGCCCATTTCATCAAGCGCACCATCAATGGTCAGGAATTTACCGTTCTGATTCACTTCCGTGCCGGATGCCGTGAAAAGGCACAGGATAAGGTAAAAAGGATGCTGCGTTCTGATGTGCAAAACGCCGAACTTTCTGCCTGATTCGTAGAAAGTATTAAATTACTGTTGACATTTAGTTTCTGGCAAAACGGCTAAGTCGATTCTTATTTCCTGCGGTGCCAGATTAGCCCCATTTGACATTGCGGAGCTGCGTGACCTTATGGCCTACGATGAAATGGAACTGGATTTGCTGGGAGATCGCCGCACGGCCTTGTTTGTTATCATTTCCGACACGGACGATACGTTCAATTTCGTGGTGTCCATCATGTACACCCAGCTTTTCAATCTGCTTTGTGACCGTGCAGACGATCAATGCGGAGGTCAGCTAAAGTATCATGTACGGCTGCTGCTTGATGAGTTTGCGAACATCGGTCTGATTCCGAAATTCGATAAGCTGATCGCCACCATCCGCAGTCGTGAGATATCAGCATCCATCATCTTGCAGTCGCAGAGCCAGCTGAAAACCATCTACAAGGATGCCGCAGAAACCATTATCGGCAACTGTGACACCATGCTTTTCCTCGGCGGCAAGGAAAGCTCGACACTCAAAGAGATTTCCGAAACGCTGGGGAAAGAAACCATCGACCTATATAACACTTCTGACACACGCGGCCAAAGCCCATCATTTGGTACAACCTACCAAAAGACTGGCAAGGAACTTATGAGCCGGGACGAACTTTCTGTCATGGATGGCAGCAAGTGTATCCTACAGCTGCGCGGTGTCCGGCCATTCCTCAGCGACAAATTCGACATTACCAAGCATAAGCGGTACAAAGAACTGTCGGACTTCGATAAGAAGAACGCTTTCGATG
>ENA-UOOA01004135-UOOA01004135.1-human-gut-metagenome-genome-assembly--contig:-P61old-NODE-4135-length-16904-cov-4.464122_pt1 | contig 16904 bp, 14 predicted proteins | sample MGYA00242467_ERZ724014 | MGnify/ENA metagenome assembly ERZ724014
TCATACATATCTGCGGACAACGCCGCAACCACTCCCCTTTCTCCAGCCGCACTCGAAGCAATGATGCCCTACCTCACCGAGAATTTCGGAAATCCGTCAAGTCTTCACGGGATCGGTGGAGCGGCAAAAAAAGCCGTCGAATCGGCTCGTTCTGCAATTGCAGAAATTGCAAATTGCGAGCCGGACGAGGTGATCTTTACGTCCGGTGGGAGCGAAAGCGACAACGCCGCATTATACATTTGCCGAAAATTTGGTGCTGAGCGCGGCAGAACTGCTCTTGCGATCTCCGCAGTAGAGCACCACGCCGTATCCCGCCCCGCTGAGGAGATGGCAGCTGACGGATTCGATGTGCTGAAGATCTCTCCCGATCCTGACGGAATGGTCACACCCGACGAGGTGATCCGTACAATCGCCCCTATAAGGGATCGTCTTTGCGGTGCAAGCATTATGCTTGCAAACAACGAAACAGGGTGTATTTTTGACATTTGCCGTATATCTGAAGCCGTAAAAGAAACGGGCGCACTGTTTCACACCGATGCCGTTCAAGCCGTAGGTCACATCGCCGTTGATTTCAAGAAGATCGAGGCAGACATGATGTCCTTCTCTGCGCACAAATTTCACGGTCCGAAGGGCGTCGGTGCGCTTATATGCCGACGCGGCGTTCCCGTATCGCCGTTTATCCTCGGCGGAGCGCAGGAATCTTCACGTCGTGCGGGAACGGAAATCGTCGCGGGAATACGCGGCACTGCGCGAATCCGTGCAGACTCTTGAAGCTGACGCAAAATATGTCGCAGGACTGCGCGACGCACTTCTTTCAGGTCTTGCCGAAATAAGCGGATTTTCGTCAAACGCCGAAGGCGGTCTACCCGGCATTCTGTCCGTTCGTTTTGCCGGTGCCGACGGCGAAGCAATTGTGCGTTCGCTCGATCTGTTCGGGATCGCGGCATCCGCCGGAGCTGCCTGCAACTCCGCCGAGGTCAAGGCAAGTCCGGTGCTTCTCGCGATGGGGCTCAGCGAAAAAGATGCCGCCTCCGCCGTGCGCTTCTCGCTAGACCGCACGAACACCATGGACGATGTTCGCGAGATAGTATCTGCGATGAAACGCATTTTGTCATTCGCCTAAATTATATAGACAGCTGTCTGTATTAAAAAGTCAAAAGCCACCGATCACGCAGGATCGGTGGCTTTCTTTATATTCGGGTTATAAGTTTCGATCACGCACGGCGTATGTACGCAATTCCCGCGACAGGGAGATCGGCGATCTCGCACAGTCCGCCGACACAGTCGCGCGAAGCAACTGCATTTCCGAGGCAGTCCTTGATCTCGATGCTGTACTTGCCCTCCGGCAAACGCACGACCGCTCCGGCATATCCGCTTCCGTTGACTATCACAATTTCGGCGGGATCGCCCGACGGTGCGGGAACAACCGTTCCGGACGCATAAATTCCGGCGATGTACGCAGCCTCGCTCTCGGCAGTTGCGATCGGGTAAAGCAGCTCCGGAGAATACAGTCTGAGCTTACCGTCGAGCAGTGTGTCTCTGTGGCTCTCCCAGAACGTGATCCAGTTCTGCATCATCAGACGATGCTCCTTCGGAAGGGTTGCGGGGCGAACCGATATCTGCGGAACTGCAAACATCGTGGCAATGAACTGAAGGCACGCCGACTCAGCCGTATCCTCGCGGCTCCAGGTTATCATGTCAGAATGCACGGTCGAGGTGCCGACGCAAAGTCTCGTATCCATCGTGCGAATTTTGTTTATTACGGTATCGTTTGCGCAGTCAGCCGCACGGAACATATTTCCGTACTTTCTCATAAGCGGACCGACATAGCTCTGTCTGAACTCGATCGCGATATTCGGCTTAAGCGCCTGAAGGCGCTTCTTGATATCGGTCATGAGGCGGTCAACGGCCTGCGGCACCGACACATAATCGCGCCCGGGCGCCGCATCCGCAGCCTCATTCTCGGGCTGACGGAAGCTGTCGATGAAGTCGAGCTTGAAGCCGTCGAGATCCCAATCCTTGACCGCATTCTCGTACTTGGAGATGAGATACTCACGCACATCGGGATATCTCGGATCAAGCACAACGGTGTCACCGTTTCCAAAATACTTGCCCTTGAAGGTCTCATACGCACGGCTGTGCACGCCGACGAACGGCACCGAATACCACAGATAATACTTCAGTCCCATGGCGTGGACGCGCGCCACGTGCGCCTTCATGTCTTTGATCTTTGCGGGGGACACCTCCCAGTCGCCGCAGTAGGCGTAAGAGCGCTGAGAATCCTCCATCTGCCAGCCGTCGTCAACGATCACGGCCATGAATCCGAGCGGTGCCGCAGTTTCGAGCACCTCCTCGATCTCATCGCCGTATGCGTACTGATGGAAGCTGTACCACGTCGAATACACGGGGTGGCGGCACTCGTCAACCGCAGGCATCGGGCTGTACATCGGCATATCCGCCCAAAAACGCACCACGTCGCCGATAGCGTCGTCCCAACGGACGTTTCTGTAATCGACGCGCATTGTGCACTCATAGCTGTCGCACTCTGCGGTAGGCGTATCAAACAGCTTTGCGTAACAGAGCCATCTCGAATCCTCCTCGCGCAGCGCGAAGTAGTAGTTCAGGGGATTCATCGCGTCCGAGCAGGCGAACGTCATGCGGTTCTCGCCGCTGCTCGAATAAAGGCTGAACATAGGAGAGCCGCTCGCGGCGCTTGAGCGGTGACCGCCGCCCCAGACGCCCGGCACTCCGCGGTCAATGTGACCGGTCGGGTGCCACGTACCCTGAATATCGACCGACGGAATATCCCACGACAGCTTGATCACGGGGGGAGTTACCGGAGTCTTTGAAGCAAATGTTATGCGGATCACGTCGATACCACCCTCGCGGGAAACCTCGGAATTGACGCTGTAATCGCCCTCCGCCCATTCAAGCGTATATTCGCTCTGACCGTTGAGCTTTTTCTCAATCATATATTACCTCACTTATCACGCGGCAAAGTATATCCTGCCGCCGTTTTGTTTTATGCTGATCCTGCCCTGCGGCAGTATTTTTCAAGGTTAGGGCTTCGCCGGAAGCTTGAATATGAGCTTGCGTATGTGCCCGGATACGCCGCGAAGCCCCGGCATATGCGCGTCCGTCGGATCGAACAGCGCAAACTCACCTGCGGTAAGGTGGCATCTGTCATATGTACCGGAAACGCCGTCGAACAGTATGCAGTCCCCGTCGGGATCATACTCGCCGCCGATGCCCGCTGCGATATCGGCGCGGAGCATCACCTCGTCGCCGGTCACAATGAACTGCAAATCCGAGTAACGTCGGTGCGCCTCGTACTTACCGCAGGTCTCATTCTCGGTGATATCACACACATTCACAAATGCGTCGTCCGAAAGCTCATACCGTCCGCACGGCAGCGCCGCCGCATCATTTTCGGATAAGAACTCTGCGATCATCCCAACCGGGACGATGCCGTCGTATTTTCCGAGATTTTCTATTCTGTCGCGAATCATATATTCCTCCTGCAGATCCGATCATATAAATATATATCCGTCATCGGATACGATAACGTGAAAAACTTCTATTCCGTGCCGGGCTGCCGCCGAACGCAGAGACTCCGTTATCGCCTTGTCCTCGTCGGATGCCGAAAGCGGCTCATGCCGGTGATTGTGCATCAGTATGATTGCCGACGCGCCGAGCGATTCCGCACGGGTCAGAAGCTTTTCCGCAAGTCCGCCCGTTCTGTGCGTCTCGCCGCGATACAGAGTCTCTCCCGCAATGCGGTATCCGTCGCCGTCCGTGTAAAGCACCTCGGCACTGCCGCCGGGGGCACTGCCGAGAAGCGCTGTTGCATATGCGCCGATGGTCTCCTCCGACCTGAAGCACATTTTGCCGAGAAGCTCGGCTGTAACGCGGCGAAAGGCATCGCCGAGGAGGCGAAGATAGGATGCCGTATTCTCTCCGACGCCGTGAACAGACAGCAGCTCATCATGCTCGGCTGCGAGCACATCCGCAATGCTCCCGCCGCACGCCGAGAGAAGCTCGTGCGAAATCTCGTTTGTATCACGTCTCGGTATCGGAGCATAGAGCAGCATCTCGAGCGCCTCATGCTCATCGAAAGCATCAAGTCCGCTCTCGGCGAATCGCCGTCTCATACGTGATCTGTGATCCCAATGAAGCTCAGGATTTCTCATAGTCACCCCGAATAAGCAGCCATGGGGCACCATGCCTGCGATTTTCTTTATGTAGTATACCATACCGCCGGTGTTTTGTCTATTGTTTTCCGCAATTTACCTCAGTTTGCCGAACAAATACTGTGTCGGAAAATTTATCATACTTGCGCGCATCTCTTGTAATACCCGCACATATTTGATATAATTATGTCATATTATATCGAACGAGGTACATATGAGACTTTTTCACCGTGCGGCAGCAATCGTCATCGCAGTTATAATACTGTCGCTTCAGACAGCTCTCTGCGCCGGAGCGGCATTTTCCGTGGCGGACAAGATAAACATAGTTCTTGATGCGGGACACGGCGGGCACGATCCCGGATCCGCCGGAATAAACTCCGAGGCATACTATAATCTGAAGGTCGCGCAGTATACACGCGACGCGCTTGTTGCAAACGGGAATTTCAACGTTTACATGACGCGGGACAGTGCCGACAAGTACCTCACCCTTGCGGAAAGAATGTACTACGCCGACAGCGTGAACGCAGATATTGCGATAAGCATACACTTCAACTCAAGCACTTCCTCCTCGCTCGGCGGGATTGAGGTCTACGGCTCCGTTCTCGATCGCTTTTACGCGGGAGGGCTGGGGTCGAGCATCGGATCAAAGCTCTCGGCGGCGACAGGTCTCAAAAACCGCGGAATATTCCGAAAGCAGGATTACGGAAAAACACTGTACTACTGGAGCAGTGAATATCAGTGGGACATTCCCGGCGAATCAAGCCTCGGCGTGCTGTCAGATTACTACGGCATCATCACGTGGGCGGCAAAGTTCGGCTTTCCGTCTCTTATAGTCGAGCACGCGTATCTCTCGAACCCAAGCGAGAGAACTCTCGTTGAGCAGGACAGCGTTCTGCGGGCGATGGGAGAAGCCGACGCGGCGGCGATCATCGAATACTACACAAATCACACGCACTCCTACGGCAGTACGGTCGCGGACGCGCCCGTGACCTGCTTCTCCGCAGGAAAACAGTCCGAGCACTGCTCTATCTGCGGACACAGACGCAACGTGCGGCAGATCGCATCAGCGCCCGATCCCTCAAAGCATCTGTGGCTTGCAGAGGAAGGCTCGGTCGCGGCGACCTGTGAGAGCGACGGATACGCAAATTACGTTTGCAGATACACCTCAAACCTGAACGACAAGGGATGCACACAGTTCCAGGTTCACCGCAGCGAGACGGCGATACCCGCGCTCGGTCACGATTACGCCGTTACATATCAGAGGGACGTGACCCACACGGTAGACGGGATAGTGACGTACACCTGCTCAAGATGCGGTAGCTCTTACAGCGAAACAACGCCGGCGGAAGGACACAGCTACGTTCCTGTCGCTCACGCCGATCCCGACTGTACAAATGCGGGTTATGACACATACAGGTGCAGCGTTTGCGGAGACGAATATTCCGACGCGATCCCGGCAAACGGTCACACGTTCGATATTCTGTCGCACACAGATCCCGAGTGTGAGCGCGACGGCTCTGAATCGCGCAGATGCACGGTCTGCGGATTCGAGGAGACAGTGACGCTTCCCGCAACAGGTCACACATTGCAGATCACGGCAGAACGCGCAGCGACCTGCACGGAAGCAGGATTCACTGACAGCGTTTGCAGCGTCTGCGGAAAGACGGAACACACCGAGCTTCCGCCGTCGGAACACTCGTTCTCGGTGACAGCGGAAACTCCTGCGACCTGCGAAGGTGCGGGTGAGCGCCGCCAGGTATGCACGGTCTGCGGATTTGAGGAGACGGTTCTGCTCTCACCCCTCGGACATGACACCGAGATTCTGAGCGAAACTCCCGCAACGTGTGAAGCGGCGGGAATAAGGCATGAAAAATGCAGGACCTGCGGAAAAGAGATCGACGAGGATATTCCGGTGACAGGTCACGACTGGCAGGAAAGCCGCACGATCAAAGCGTCGGGTCTGATATTCGATGGCAAGGCGGAATACGTCTGCAAAAACGATTCCTCGCACGTTGAAACACGCGCCCTGCGCGACCTGACGATATTTGAATACCGCGCACTTCACCCGATGAGATTCACACTCATGTGCGCTGCGGCAGGTATAGTCATATGCGCGGCTGCGGCGGCGATCGTAATTATTGTACGAAAGAGGTCGGGCAAATCCCCGTTCCACGCAAAGAACCACCGCAAAGCGGCAGACGCTCCCGCTCACGCCGAGCCGGCGGCTGTGGCAACGGAGCCGGAGCCCGAGGAGGCAAAGAAATGACGGCAGAGGAAAGAGATGCGCTCGCGCGGTCGTTTCTCGGAAAGGCAGTAACGATAAAGATCGACCGCCCGATCGGATACATTCATAAGAAAGAGCGCTACACGCTCGAATACAAAATAAACTACGGCTACGTTCCGAATGTGATCGGCGGCGACGGCGAGGAGCTTGACGTATATCTGCTCGGCGTAGACGTGCCGGTCGACACCTTTACCGGCAGGGTGATCGCGATCGCTCACCGCGAGGATGACGCCGAGGACAAGCTGGTCATGGCACCGGACGGAATGTCATTCACGCCGGAGGAGATCCGCTCACAGATAGAGTTTCAGGAAAAATATTACACAACGACGATCGAGCCGTATACGGAAAAGTCGTAATAACTTCAGACAAGCGAAAACGGGGCAGTCCTTTTGCAAAAGGACTGCCCCGAACGTTTTGTCTCAGAATTCTAACAGGTTAAGCCCGATAGTCTCGTCGTACCGCCTGTCTACCTTGCCGTGGATAACTTCTATCACCATCTCACAGGTCGCGCTGACCCGCGCACGGTTGAGATGACCGCCGAACACCTCGCCGCGCTCGTTTCCCGCGCTCATGTGCAGATGGCAGTAAAACTCACCGTTCATCGTATTGACCGTGCCGGTCAGCGACACGATCTCGAACGCACCTGAGAATTCGTTTGCATGATACTCCTTCTTTTCCGTATCGTACACGCCGACGGTAAAGCTGTCTGTCGCTCCGAGCGCCCGCACGCTCGCAAGCTCTACCCTCTCCGCCGCCGCTATCTCGCGCAGCATCTCCGTTATCTCCTCACCCCGATCTATCCTCGCGATGATCGTGTCGCCGAATCTTCTGTACTCCATAATTATGACCGTTCCTTTCCCTGCATTGCGCCGCACTTGCAGCTGTAACGGTTCAATTATACCGCAAACTTTGCTGCGGGTCAATATCCGCGCCGCCCCGCCGCCGTCAACAATTTGCCCCAAGCCATTGAAAAAAACGCGCCGTTGTGTTACACTGTTGTCGTATGGCTGTGCCGATACCGTTTACCGCAATATTATCCGCAGACCGTTTTTTCCTGCATCGATCCAGGAGGACTTTATGAACAGAAGAAAGCTGCTCATCGCAGACGATTCCGAGCTTAACCGCGCAATTCTCGCGAATATGCTCGAGAGCGATTTTGACATAATCGAAGTCACGGGAGGCAAAGAGGCGATATTCGCCCTGCAATCCTACCGCAGTGATATCTCCGCATTTCTTCTCGACATCGTTATGCCGGACATGAACGGATTCGAGGTTCTAGAGGAGATGCGGCGGCTCGATCTGCTGCGCGACATACCGACGATAATGATATCCGCCGAGACGGGCAGCGCATATATCGACCGCGCATTTCAGCTCGGTGCCTCCGACTACATCAACCGCCCGTTCGTCCCCGGCATTATCCGTCACCGCATCATAAACACGATTCTGATGCACACAAAGAAAGAGCAGCTCATGAATGTTGTTTCCGGCTGGTTTTACAGGCAGGAAACGAACAGCGAACTTATGGTGTCGATCCTCGAATACGCGATCGGCTTCCGTTCGGGCGAAAGCGGCACGCATATGTCCGGCGTCGGCGCTCTTACAAAGCTGCTTGTCAAGCGCCTGACCGAAAAGACGGATAAATACAGAATAAATCTCTCCGATCTCGACACGATCAGCATGGCAGCTTCCCTGCACGACATCGGAAAGCTGCTTATCCCGCGGGAGATCCTCGAAAAGCCGAGCCGTCTGACCGACGCGGAGTTTGAGATCGTCAAGCACCACACCCAGCTCGGCGCGCAGATCATCTCCGATCTGCCGACCCACAAGAGCGCAGCGTTTACAAATTACGCCGTAACGATCTGCCGCTGGCACCACGAACGGTGGAACGGCGAGGGATACCCGGACGGTCTTGTCGGCGACAATATTCCGATCGTCGCGCAGATCACCGCGATCGCCGACGCATACGATGCGTTGACAAGCAAACGGTGCTACAAAGAGGCATTCTCGCACGATCGCGCGATGGCTATGATCCATGCGGGCGAATGCGGGAGCTTCAATCCCCTGCTCGTCGAATGTCTCGACGATATTGCGGACTCGATCAGCTCGGGAAAATCCGAATACGGCGCAGAAAACGGCAAGACCGTCGTACAGCACGCCGTTGATGAGCTTTACTCCGGAAAAGACATATTTGCGCTTCGCATGACGAAGCAGATAGAGGAGTCGGACCGCAAGAAGGATTTCATGGCAAGCCTCTGCGATGAGCTCTGGTTCGAGTACACGTCAAATCCCGAATCCATTCATCTGTCAAAGGGCGCTGCCGATCACATGGGGCTTCCTGCCGTGATAGACAATCCGCTCAGCACACCTCAGCTCACCGCCGTTATCGGCGAAGGCACGGCAGAGCTGATACGGAAAAAGGTTGACACACTCTCCTCTGACGAATCATATATTGAGATCACGGCGGACGTGATTCTGGACGGCAAAAGATCCCGCTGTCAGATCGCGATGCTTGTTCTCCGCTCGGCGGACGGCGACGAAAAGTGCACCGCCCTTCTCGGACGCATAATAGATATAAGTGAGAACTACCGACGGCTCGAGACATACGACAGAGCGTCGTCCGATCAAACGACGGAGCAAGTTCTGCTTCCGGTCACGGCGGGCGCCGACGATGTTCTGCATATCACGCACGATCAGGTCGGACGCGTACTTCAGGGATACAGAAAGATGTTTGAGACGGTACGTCTCGTCGATCCCGGAATATGTATGCAGATATCGACCGACTCGACCGGGTATCACTCCATCGAAAAAAGCGAGCACTGCTACTCGATATGGGGGAAGCTGCACAGGTGCGAGAACTGCATATCGCAGGAGGTCATCCGCACTCACAAAACGCACAGCAAGGTCGAGGCGATCGGGAACGACGTATACTACGTTCTCGCGATGTGCGTCGAGATCGACCGAGTTCCGTACTCGCTCGAATGCGTGAACCCGATACGCTCGGTCGGAATGAGCGAGAACAGCGGCGAGAGCATCATAAATCAGTTGCTCGTGCGCAACCGTCAGGTCTACATTGATTCGATGACGAAGATATACAACAGGCGCTACTACGACGAGCGGGTACACAATCTCACCGGCGAGCATGCGGTAGCAATGATAGACATTGACAACTTCAAGCAGATAAACGACAAATTCGGGCACCCGGCGGGAGACGTTGCGCTGTACCACATAGCACAGACAATCAGGTTCACGCTCCGTCGGAACGACCTTCTCATACGATACGGCGGCGACGAATTTTTCCTGATGCTCCACGGTCTGCCGGAGCACAGTCTGCAGCGCAAGCTTGACGATGTATGCCGCTCCGTCGCCTCAATGGAGCTGCCGGAATATCCGGGGCTCACGCTCAGCGTAAGCATCGGCGCGGTATACGCGTCGGGGCGCGTGTCCGACCTCGTGCGCCGCGCAGACGTTGCGCTGTATCGCGCAAAGATCGAAAAGAACCGTGCGGTGATCTTCGACGCCGACGAGGAATCAAACAGATAACATCACAAAAAAAAGCCACGGGATCGACCGATCCCGTGGCTTTTGATATATGCCAATTATTATTTGCATTTCCGTAATATAAATTGAAAAAAGCAAAAAATACGTTGATATTTTTGAAAAATCGGGGTAAAATAAATATGATAAATGATTCATGCAACCAACAGTTGCGAAAATTTCCGCGTTCGGTTGGTGGAAAAGCACCGACGTTTCCGTTATGATATAGACAAATAAAGAACCAGAAGGGAGTCGCACAATGACACTCGGACGAAAGATCTACATTTTGCGCACAGCCGCACAGATATCCCAAGAGGCTCTGGCAGAGCGTCTCAACGTTTCAAGACAATCCGTTTCAAAATGGGAGATCGATCAGGCGCTGCCGCAGATCGACAAGGTTCTGCTCCTGAGCGAGCTTTTCTCGGTCTCATGCGACAGTCTTCTGCGCGATGACATCGATATTTACGGCGACGCGCCCGGCAAAGAATCCGCGATAAATCAGCCGAGCGCCGGCAACAAATATTTCGGGACCGACGGCTTCCGCGGTGAGGCCAACATTACGCTCACGTCGGAGCAGGCGTACAAGGTCGGCCGCTTCCTCGGATGGTACTACTCCTCCGCGCTGAGCGGATTCCACGCTCCCGCGTATCGCCCGCGCATCGTCATCGGCAAGGACACACGCCGTTCGAGCTATATGTTTGAATACTCTCTCGTCGCGGGGCTGACCGCATCGGGCGCCGACGCATACATGCTTCACGTTACAACGACGCCGAGCGTTTCCTACGTCACCCGTCAGGACGGATTCGACTGCGGGATCATGATCACGGCGTCGCACAATCCGTATTACGACAACGGTATCAAGATCGTCAGCAGCTACGGCGAGAAGCTTGACGACGGCACGGCATCGCTGATCGAAGCTTATCTTGACGGCGACCTTGACAGGCTCGGTGTAAAGTCTGCCGATCTTCCGCTTGCAACACGCGACCGCATCGGCTGCATCGTGGACTACGTCGCCGGCAGAAATCGCTACGTAGGATATCTCATCTCGCTCGCGTCGCACTCGTACCGCGATCTGAAGATCGGGCTTGACTGCGCGAACGGCGCGTCGTGGATGATCGCAAAGTCGGTATTCGATGCGCTCGGCGCAAAGACTTACGTTATCGGGGCATCGCCCGACGGAGTAAACGTAAACGAGGGCTGCGGATCGACGCACATCGAAGCTTTGCAAGAGCTTGTGCGTGCAAATCATCTTGACGTCGGATTCGCATTCGACGGAGACGCCGATCGCTGCATTGCCGTAGACGAAAACGGAACGGTGACGGACGGCGACGAGATACTGTATATTCTCGCAAAGCGTCTGCGCTCAAGAGGAATGCTCGACGGAAACACGGTCGTTGCGACGGTCATGTCGAACACGGGACTTATCCGTGCACTTGAAGCGGAGGGGATCGGCTGTGAGCAGACGTCCGTCGGCGACAGATTTGTGTTTGAATGCATGGAGAAAAACGGCTATCGTCTCGGCGGCGAGCAGTCCGGACACATAATACTCCGCAAATATGCTACGACCGGCGACGGCATCCTGACGGCACTGATGATCGCCGAGGAGATGCGTGACCGCAAGCTTCCGCTTTCAAAGCTTTCTGAAGGGGTCGTGCTGTTTCCTCAGATGATACGCAGCGTGCGGGTCACGGACAAAAAAGCCGTAATGGACGACTCTGTGATCTGCGAAAGATATGAGCAGATCAACCGTGCGATCGGCAAAAAGGGGCGCGCGCTTCTCAGACTCAGCGGAACGGAGCCTGTTGTGCGCGTGATGATCGAATGCGAAAACGAAAAGGACTGCGAGAAGTATCTCTCCGAGCTTTGCGAACTGATAAAAAAACGGGGGTACTGCTGTGAATGATAAAAACGTAAAAACAAGCGAGCTTTTCTCGTGCGACACATTCTATCTGACAGAATTCTTCGCCCGGCACGAATATCCGTGGGAAATGCTCCCAGAGATCGGGGAGCTTGCGGCAAAGCTTATAGAGAATCCTCCAAAGGGATTTTCGCTTCTCGCGCCGGGGATTCTCGTCGGCGAGGGCGTCACGATACACGAGAGCGCAGTGCTTGAAGCTCCCGTGATACTCGGCGAGGGATGCACCGTCAGACCGGGCGCATACCTTCGCGGAAATGTGATCGCGGGCAAGGGCTGCGTCATCGGCAACTCCACCGAGGTAAAGAACGCGATCCTGCTCGACTTCGCGCAGGTGCCGCACTACAACTACGTCGGCGACTCCATACTCGGAAACCGCGCGCACACGGGCGCTGGCGCAGTCTGTTCAAACCTCAAGGCAGACGGACTGCCGGTCGTCGTGCGCGGAAAAACAGAATACAAAACGGGGCTGCGCAAGTTCGGCGCAATCCTCGGCGACCGCGCCGACATCGGCTGCGGGTGCGTGCTGAATCCCGGCACCGTTATCGGCAGAAACACAAGCGTCTATCCGCTGACATCCGTGCGCGGGGTCATTCCGTCAAACTGCATTGTAAAAGGCGCTTCAAATATTGTTGAAAGAGAGGAGAGACGCATATGTGCGGAATAATCGGATACACGGGGAGCGGCGGCGCAAAGGATGTGCTGCTGCACGGCCTTGCGGCGCTGGAATACAGGGGCTATGACTCGGCGGGGATCGCGATCGCCGATAAAGACGGCGCAGTTCACTGCATAAAAAGCCGCGGACGCGTGTCCTCTCTTGCAGAGAAAGCAGAGGGCGCACCCGACGGAACATTCGGCATCGGTCACACGCGATGGGCAACGCACGGCGCTCCGACCGAGATCAACGCGCATCCTCACAGATCGAAGAATCTCACGCTCGTACACAACGGCATTCTCGACAACTGCACAGAAATACGGAAAATGCTCGCGGATCACGGATACACGTTTGAAAGCGAGACCGACACGGAGTGCATCGCGCACCTGATCGACCTCGAATACACGCGCACCGGCACGCCGGAGGGCGCGATCTACTCCGCGATGGAGCAGATGCGCGGCTCATACGCGCTCGGCATCCTGTTCTGCGACTATCCCGAGATGATCTACGCGGTGCGGCACGACAGCCCGCTCGTACTCGCCGTCGGCGATGACGGATGCTACATCGCGTCAGACGTGCCCGCCGTGCTCGACTACACGCGAAACATTCTGCGTCCGCCGCAGGGGCAGGTATGCTGCGTCCGCCGCGACGGGATCTTCTTCGTCGAACGGGACGGGACCATGGTGCGCGAGGAAGCGGAGCCGTTCACCGGTACGATCGGTGCAGCTACGATGGACGGATATTCGAGCTTCATGGAAAAGGAGATCTGCGAGCAGCCGCAGGCGATACGGCACGCGGTACTCTCGCGGACAGGTCCCGACGGGCTACCGGACTTTTCGTCGGACGGAATTCCCGACACTCTCTGGAGCGAGACCGACAGCATTGCCATCGTCGGATGCGGCTCCGCGACACACGCCGCACTGCTCGGCAGACATCTGATCGAGTCGCTTGCGGGTATTCCCGTTACTGTCAACACGGCATCGGAGTACAGGTACGCGCCGCCCGCGATGCACGGGCGCACTCTTGTGATCCCGATATCGCAGTCCGGCGAGACTGCGGACACCCTCGCGGCGCTTCGTCTCGCCAAGAAGAACGGGTTTGGCTCACTTGCGATAGTCAACGCCGTCGCGTCGTCCGTCGCGGTCGAGTCCGACTATGTTCTCTATCAGGGCGCAGGTCCCGAGATCGCGGTCGCGACGACGAAGGGATACACGACGCAGGCGGTGATCCTCGCAGTAGTCGCGATAAAGCTCGCGCTTATGCGCGGACGGCTTGATCCCGCACGCGCGTCATATCTCATGCGCGCACTGTCGGAGGAGCTGCCCCGTGCGATTGAGACGGTGATCGCCGACAAGGACGGGATCTCTGCGATCGCAGAGCTTCTGCGGGATCGCGAGGATGTGTACTTCATCGGGCGCGGGCCGGACTTCCCCGCCTGCACCGAGTGCTCTCTCAAGCTCAAGGAGATATCATATATTCACAGCGAAGCATATGCCGCAGGCGAGCTGAAGCACGGCACGCTCTCGCTCATCGAGCAGGGCACGCCCCTCATCGCACTCGCGACAGACGCGCTGTACCACGATAAGACCGCAGGCAATATTGCCGAAGTCCGCGCTCGAGGCGGACGCACGGTGCTGCTCTGCACGCCCGATTTTCCGAACGCGCAAGATGTGGCGGACACGGTGTTCACCCTTCCCTCTCTGCCGCAAGAATTTGCGTGCATCGCGGCAGTCGCAGCGTCTCAGCTGTTCGCTCTGCGCTGTGCGCAGATGCGCGGGTGCGACGTCGATCACCCGAGAAACCTCGCAAAATCGGTCACAGTTGAATAAATCCGCGCAAACGGGCTGTCTCCGACAGCCCGTTTTTTGAGCCCTCTGCGGCTCTTTTGCGCACTTGACAAGCATTTGCGCTCATGATATAATACTATAATGAATATTTTTGTAGAGAGTCCTGCGCAAATATGAAGAAACAGGCATACAAAACAAAGGTCGGTGCACCGGACATTGCAGTTATCGCAGCGGCGATAATCATAGGCATTCTGCCGCTTGTGCTGCGCCACGGCGGAAACACTGTCGAAATAAAGTACAACGGTATCACACAGAGCTACCCGCTATCGGACTACAGAGTGGTAAATATCGACTCCGGCACTTACTCGCTGACGCTCGAGATAAAGGACGGTTGCGCCAGAGTCACCGACAGCGACTGTCCCGACAAGCTGTGCGTAAGGCACGGCGCTGCGTCGCGGGCGGGCGACACGATCGTATGCGTTCCCGCAGGCGTGATAGTACAGATTTCGGGCGAGGAGGATAGCGATGCGCCGGACGCCATCGCCGGCAAAGCCGGCTGAGCTTACGTGGCTCCTTTACACCTCCGCATTTCTTGCGGCGGCACTGATGCTGTCGTTTCTCGAGAATGTTCTTCTCGCCTCGGAGCTTGCCGTGCTTCCGGGCGCAAAGCTCGGTCTTGCGAATGCAGCCGTGCTTCTTGCGGCGCACATATGCGGATTTCCGTCGGCTGTCGCCGTATCCGTCATGCGAGCCGTCCTGTCATTTCTTTTGTTCGGAAACTACGTATCGTTTCTGTACTCCGCGGCGGGCGCCGCACTGTCGCTCTGTGCTCTCGCCGCAATCATGCGGTGCCGTGCACTGAGCTTTCTCGGAAAAAGCGCCGTCTGCGCCGTGTTCTACAACATCGGTCAAACTCTCTGTGCCGTGATGATGCTCGGTAACGCCGCGCTGTCACTTATATCTTACATGATCATCGCCGGAGCGATATGCGGAAGCCTTACGGGTATCGTTCTGAACCTCATATATCCCGCGCTGTACCGTGCGGTAAAACCAAAAGAAAGGAGCGTCCGAATCTCATGAGATGTGCTGCAACTGTAATGACTGCGGCTGTGCTTGCCGCCTCACTCGCGCTTTTCTCGGGCTGCTCCGCAAAGCCGAGCTTCGAGGAACGCGACTATCTCTGCATGGACACCGTGTTTTCCCTAAAGATCAGCCGCTCCGGCTCGGCCGAAGAATATGATCCCGCGTCTGTCGCTGACGGATGCGAGAGGCTGTCGGATGAGATCGACTGTGCCCTTTCCGCGACAAAGACCGATTCCGACACGAGCGACTTCAACAAAGATGTGTCGGCGATAATCGACGCCGACCCGTATTTCATCGACGCTGCGAAAATATCGCTTGACTTGTCCGCCGCAACGGACGGAGCGTTCGACCCGACCCTCGGTGCTCTCACGTCTCTCTGGAATGTGAAGGGCGGCGGTCCCGTTCCCTCAGACGAGGCGATCACGGAAGCACTGACTCACACCGGCACCGACAAGATTGAGATATCCGACGACAGTATCCGCAAAAGCGACACGTCTCTCATGCTTGATTTCGGCGCTGTCGGCAAGGGCTTTGCCGCGCAGAAGCTGATCGAATACATCGCAAATGCGAGCGCCGACTACGGGATCGTATCGGCGGGTAGGACCGTCGGCGTATTCGGCGAGAAGCCGGACAAAAAGCCGTTCCGCATCGGCATTGCCGATCCCGGCGATTCCGACGGAGTTGTCGGTTACGTAAGCGTCACCGGCGGGTTTGTGTCGGTTGCCGGCGACTATGAAACGTATTTTGTCGAGGACGGTGTGAAGTATCACCACATAATGGATCCCGAAACCGGTCGTCCCGCGGAAAGCGGTCTGTCGAGCGTCGCCGTTCTCTCGCAGAACGGATCCGCCGCCGATGCCCTGTCAACTGCTCTGTTCGTAATGGGCAAGGATCGCGCGATGGAGCTGTACCGCTCCGGCACGCTGAGGTTTGAGGCAATGTTCATCTCGCACGACGGGATAATCGACATGACGGACGGATTTGCAGACTCGTTTGAGCTGTCGGGCGACACATACACGATAGAAACCACATCAAAGTAAGATACAAAGGAAATTTTATGATACCTGAAAACATTCGGATGCCCGAGGACGTGCGCCGTTATACCGACGCCGTGCGCGGCATCATGCGCGACAGAGGCTGCCGCCCCGCCGCGTTCATCCGCACATTCGGCTGCCAGCAGAATGAAGCCGACAGCGAGCGTCTCGCCGGTCTTTGCCGCGCGATGGGCTACACTATCACAGATGTTCCCGAGGAGGCGGAGCTTATTCTCGTGAACACGTGCGCCGTAAGAGAGCACGCCGAGAAAAAAGCACTGTCGATCATCGGATCGTACAAGCATCTGCGCGAAAAGAATCCCGCGCTTATAATCGGCGTCGGCGGATGCATGGGCACACAGGGGCACCGCGCGGACACGCTCAAGATGAGCGACCCGTACGTCAACGGCGGGGGCGGCGCG
>ENA-UOOA01004146-UOOA01004146.1-human-gut-metagenome-genome-assembly--contig:-P61old-NODE-4146-length-16861-cov-4.620433_pt1 | contig 16861 bp, 13 predicted proteins | sample MGYA00242467_ERZ724014 | MGnify/ENA metagenome assembly ERZ724014
GGAGATCAAGTTTGCTCAGGGCTTCACGAAGCCCGCGCCGCGCGACTATGTCGGCTCCGCGCCGCTCGCCGCACCGGAGAGCCGCGCCGTCGCTGACTTCACGCGCAGCTTTGACCCGGCGCTCACGCTCTCTTACCACACGCAGGGCGAGGTCATCTTCTGGAAATTCCTCGACATCGAGCCCAATGGGGCGCGCGCCCTCGCGGAGCGCTTCTCCGCCGCAAGTGGCTACGCCGTCGAGGACACGCCCTATGCCTCCGGTTTCGCCGGGTATAAGGACTGGTTCCTGCTCGATTACGACCGCCCCGGCTACACGATCGAGGCGGGTCTCGGTGAAAACCCGCTGCCCCTTTCAGACTTTGCGTCGATTTACGCGAAAAATTTGGGCATTCTGACAACAGCGCTCGCCGCAGTGGGCGGAATGCTCGGCTGAATTGCAACTTTCTTGGCGCACGTTTTCATAAAATTGCAAAATCATCGGAAGCGTTCACGGAAAAATGCAGGAAAATTGCAAAACAGCAAAAAAGAAATTTCATTTTACCTCTTGACAAATCTTTCAAACGTGCTAAAATACGGCACATAATTGAAAAACAAAAAGGAGAGACCGAAAATGAAAAAACTGATCGCTGTTTTGCTTGCGCTGCCTCTGGCGCTCGTGCTCTGCGCCTGCGGTGGGGATACGAAAAAGGATGAACCCGCCGCCAAGACCGATACGGATACCGTTGCCGTCAGCGCCGTTGTTATCGCGCGCGACGATGTTCCGGAGGACGAGATCTACGGCTTCGTCTCCGCAATCTTTGACAATATCGACGCCATCAAGGAGCAGCACGGCAAGGGCGCCGAGCTTGACCTCGCCTTCGCGAGCGGCGTGACCAGCGTGCCGTATCACCCCGGTGCGGCGAAGTATTTCGCCGAGAAGGGCTACACCGTTGCCGCCACGAAGGACGGCGCGGGCGTCGGCGATACCAAGGACCTGACCTTCGGCACCGGCGGCGACGCCGGCACCTACTATGCCTTCGGCAGCGTGCTCGCGAACTTTGTCTCCAAGAAGAACGACTTCTCCGTCACGGCTGTCACCTCCGGCGGCTCCAAGGCGAACGTGGAGGATATGACGAGCGGCGACGTCCAGCTCGGCTTCGTCCAGTCCGACGTTATGAGCTACGCCTATCACGGCGAGCGCCTGTTCGACACCAAGGTCGACGGCTTCTCTGTCGTCGCGGCGCTCTATATGGAGCAGGTCCAGATCGTCACCACCAGCTCCGCCATCACCTCCGTTGCCGACCTGAAGGGCAAGACCGTCTCCATTGGCGACCGCGGCTCCGGCGTTTACTTCAACGCCGTTGACGTGCTCGACGCCTACGGTCTGACCGAGAGCGACATCAAGCCCGTTTACCAGAGCTTCGGCGACAGCGCCGACTCCCTGAAGGATGGCAAGATCGACGCCGCGTTCATCGTCGCCGGTGCGCCGACGAACGCCATTACGGACCTCGCCACCTCCGGCAATGTCTACCTCGTCAGCATCGACAAGGAGCACAGCGACAAGCTGCTTGCCGAGTCCCCGTTCTATTCTACTTACACCATTCCCGCAGACACCTATTAAAAAACACGGCACACCACTCGGAAATGCAGACCCTTCCGGTCTGCATTTCCTTTGATAAATCTCCAAGCGAGGAGGAGCCCTTAAGATGGCTGACAAAAAGAAAAACATCCCCGCCGATGACATGTCCGCGGAGGACATTATGCGGCAGTATGACCGCGAGTCCGCAACCCGTATCTGGGCTGGTATTCCGCGGCGCGCCGTGCGTTATATCATGGCCGCCTTTTCCCTCTACTGCATCTGGTCCACGCTGTTTTCCACGGCGGACCTTCCGATCCGTCTCTCCGCGTTTCTGGGGCTGATCGTCATTATGGGCTATCTGACCTATCCCGCGAGCAAGCACCATGTGAAGCCAAACTGTCTGCCGTGGTACGATATTGTGCTGATGGCGGCGGGCGCGTTCTGCTTTTTCTTCTTCTGCTTCCGCTATAACAGCCTCGTGATGGTCATCACCTCCGCGGGCAAGATCAACCCGTGGGGCGAAAACGCGCTGCCGAATGCGTGGTTTTATCTGATGATCGGCATCGTGGGCGTGCTCGTGCTGGCGGAACTCTGCCGCCGCTGCGTGGGTCTGCCGATCCTCATCGTCGCCGGCGCACTGCTGGCTTATACCTTCGCGAGCGGTCAGAACCTCGCCCGCGTGGTCTACACGCTCTTTTACGGCACAAGCGGTGTTATGGCGACGCCCGTGCAGGTCTGCCTGAAATTCATCGTCGTGTTCATCATCTTCGGCGCGTTTCTGGAGCGCACCGGCATCGCCGCGTTCTTTATCGACCTCGCAAACTGCGTCGCCGGGTCCACCTCCGGCGGTCCCGCCAAGGTCGCCGTCATCTCCTCCGCACTCTGCGGTATGGTGAGCGGCTCCTCCGTCGGCAACACGGTCACGACCGGCTCTGTCACGATCCCGATGATGAAAAAGACCGGCTACCGCCCGGAGTTCGCCGCGGCGGTCGAGGCTGCCGCCAGCACCGGCGGACAGATCATGCCGCCCATCATGGGCGCGGCGGCGTTCCTGATGGCGGAGTATATGGACGTGAAATACGGTCAGGTCGCGCTCTGGGCAATCCTGCCCGCCGTGCTCTATTTTGCCGGTATTTTCATGTCCGTCCATCTCGAAGCGAAGAAGCTCGGACTCAGCGGAGTTCCCCGCAGCGAGCTGCCGCGCTTCCGTGTGCTCGTGAAGAGCATTTACCTGCTGCTCCCGCTCGTGCTGCTCGTCTGGCTTGTCGCGGCGAACGTCCGCTCGCTCCAGTGGAGCGCCTCGGTCGCAATCGTGCTCTCCGTCGTTGTGAGCCTTCCGGCGCTTTTCCTTGACAGCAAAAAGGAAACCGGTTCCACCGCCGTTGTTATGGCGGGAAAGACCGGCGACATGGTCGTGAGCGCGCTGGAGTCCGGCGGCCGCGGCTGCATCACCGTCGCCGTCGCCTGCTCCATGGCGGGCATCATCGCCGGCTGCATCACGGTCACGGGTCTCGCCTCCAAGCTCATCAACGGCGTCATCGCGCTCTCCGGGATGATCCCCATCCCGATGCTGGCCACGCTGCTCGCCCTGTTCCTGACAATGCTCTGCTGCATCGTGCTCGGCATGGGTGTGCCGACCACGGCGAACTACTGCATCATGGCGAGCACCTGCGCGCCGATCCTCATCACGCTCGGCATCCCGAAGGTCGCGGCGCACTTTTTCGTGTTCTATTTCGGCATCGTTGCGGACATCACCCCGCCGGTCGCGCTCGCGGCTTACGCCGGCTCCGCCATCGCAAAGTCCGACCCGATGAAAACCGGCGTCACCGCCACGAAGCTCGCCATCGCCGCGTTCATCATCCCCTACATCTTCGCGCTGGAGCCGAGCCTGCTGCTGATGAACAAGGGCGTCCTCGCCGCCGTGCAGGTCATCATGACCTCCGCCGTCGGCATGTTCGGCGTCGCGATGGGGCTTGAGGGCTTCTTCCGGGGACGGCTGCATTGGCTGCTCCGCCTCCTTTGCGTCGCCGGCGGACTGCTGCTCATCTATCCCGGCTGGGCGACCGACCTCATCGGCGTTGTCTTGGTCGGCGGCGTCATCGCCCTCCAGCTCGTCCGCGGCAAAGCCGCAAAGCCCGAAAGAATCTGAAAAACCGCAGCTCCCACCGCCGGACGGCTTCGCCGCCCGGCGGTTTTTCTTGATTTCTTCCGGAACATGGTGTAAAATCTTCTTCGTATCGGCATATAGTATAAAACCGACAGTGCTCTTTTTCTGGGTTGGAGGTAACACGCTTGGCAGAGGCAAAAAAGCAGAACTTTCTCCACGGCGCGGCGATCCTTGCCGCCGGTGTGGTCATTATGAAGATCCTCGGCGCGATCTACAAGATCCCGCTGCAAAACATTCTGGGCGACACGGGCTACGGCTATTTCTTCGCCGCCTACACGATCTATAACGTGCTGCTCACGATCTCCACCGCGGGACTTCCCGTGGCGCTCAGCCGCATGATCAGCGAGGCGAACACGCTGGACCGCCCGCGGCAGGCACGGCGGACCTTCCGCATCGCGACCGTCGTCCTCGCCGTGCTGGGCGTTGTGTTCTCGCTCGCCATGTTCCTGTTCCCGACGGAGATGGCGGTGCTTTTCGTCAGCAAGGCGGAGGTCAGCCAGTGCGTTTGGGCGCTCTCGCCCGCGGTGCTGCTCGTGTGCCTCACGAGCGCGTTCCGCGGCTATATTCAGGGCCACGGCAACATGACCCCGACCACGGTCGGACAGGTGCTCGAGGTGCTCGTCAAGGTCATCGTCGGACTTGTCCTCGCCGTGATGCTCACCCGTGCGGGCAAGAGCCTGCCTGTGAGCTCCGCCGGCGCGATCTTCGGCGTCACCGCCGGCGCGCTCGCCGCGCTCATCTACATGCTCTGGTGCTATCTGCGCCAATACCGCGGACCGAGCCTGGAGGCCTGCCGCCTCAGCAGCGACCAGCCCGATTCCGTCGGACATACGCTGGGGCAGTTTATCATGATCGGTCTCGTCATCACGCTCGGCGCCTCCGTCATGAGCGTCATCTCCCTCATCGACACGAAGCTCATCAACGTCCAGCTTCCGGACGTTCCCGGCATTGGCCCCGCGCTTGCCGACGAGCTTTACGGGTCCTACAGCGCCATGCAGACACTCTATAACCTCCCGGCGAGCTTTATTACGCCGATGACCATCGCCATCGTTCCGGCAATCTCTGCCGCCGCCGCGCGCGGCGCGCACGAGGAGGTCGGCGCAACGGCGGAGAGCGGGCTGCGCATCTCCGCGGTCATCGCGCTGCCGATGGGCGCCGGGCTCGCCGTCCTCGCCGATCCGATTGTCCGCGTGCTCTATCCGCGCACGAACGCGATGGGTCCGACCATTCTGATCTACATGTCCATCGCCTCCGTCTTCGTCTGCATCGCGCTCGTCACGAACGCCATTTTGCAGGCGGGCGGAAACGAAAAGCTGCCCATTTTGTCCATGGTCGCCGGCGGCGTTGTCAAGATCGTCTGCAACCTCCTGCTCGTGAGCCGCCCGGAAATCAACATCCTCGGCGCGGCGATCGGCACCATCGCGTGCTACGCCGTCATCTGCGTGATGAACTGCGCGTTCATTTATCGCCGCCTGCGTGTGAAGCCGCATTACGGCAGCGCCTTCCTCCGCCCGCTCGTGAGCGCCGCCGTCATGGGCGCGGCGGCTTGGGCGGTCTACGGCATCGCCGCGAAGCTGCTGCACGTCGCCGTGGCGGAGAGCCGTCTGCCCGTCCTCCTCGCCATGGGACTTGCCATCGCCGCCGCCGTCGTTGTCTACGTTGTCATGGTCGTCGTGACGAAAAGCGTTACGCTTGAGGACATGAAGCTCATCCCGAAGGGCGAGAAGCTCGCCCGGCTGCTGCACATTAAATAAAAAAGCGAAAAGCCGGTCGGAAAAGGACCGACTTTCGGCGTTTTGCAAAGGAGAAACCGCTATGCCCGATTTTGAGCTGAAGGACCGCTATGACTTAAACGATTTCCGCCGCCTCGTTGCCGTGCTGCGCGCGCCGGGCGGCTGCCCGTGGGACGCGGCGCAGACCCACGAGTCCATTCGCCGCTGCGCGCTAGAGGAGACCTATGAGCTCTGCCACGCCATCGACACCGGCGACAACGAGAATCTGAAGGAGGAGCTCGGCGACGTGCTGCTTCAGGTGCTTCTCCACAGCCGCATGGAGGAGGAAGCCGGGCGCTTCGATCTCGACGACGTGGCGGACGCAGCATGCAAAAAGCTTATCTTCCGCCACCCGCACGTCTTCGGCTCCGCCGCTGCGGCGAGCGGGAAGGAGGCGCTGGACGTCTGGGATGCGGCGAAGCGCACGGAGAAGGGGCAGAAAACCACTGCAGAGGCGATGGCGAGCGTTCCGGAGAATCTGCCCGCCCTCTGGCGCGCGGAGAAGATGCAGAGCAAGGCGGCAAAGGCGGGCTTTGAGTGGCCCGACGTCGGCTGCGCCGTGGATAAGCTCCGCGAGGAGACGGAGGAGCTCGCCGCAGCCGTCGCGGAGGGGGACGCCGATCACATCGCCGAGGAGCTCGGCGATACGCTCTTCGCCGCGGTGAAGGTCGGGCGCTTCTGCGGCGCGGACCCGGAGGCGGCGCTTCACCGCTGCTGTGAAAAATTCCTGCGCCGCTTCTCGGCGACGGAGGCGGTCTGCGCGCAGCACGGCGAGAATATGGCGGAGCTGCCCATTTCGGAGCTCGAGCGCCGCTATCGGGAGGCAAAGAACTCCGAAAAGGACTGAGTGCCTCATTTTTTCACCGAAAAAGCGCCGAAAAAGCCGGGTTTTTCTTGACAAATCACGCCCAGCGTGGTACTTTGTCGTAGTGCGTGAAAAAACCCTATACGATGGTACCAATGCAAGGGCACAATCATAAGAGGAGGAGAATTTTTTTATGAACAAAGCAGAAATGATCGCCGCGGTCGCGGAGAAGACCGAGATGTCCAAGAAGGACTGCGAGAAGGCAATGACCGCCACGTTTGAAGTCATCACCGCCGCCCTCGAGGCGGGTGAGAAGGTCCAGCTCGTCGGCTTCGGCGTGTTCGAGACCAAGGAGCGCGGCGAGCGCATCGGCCGCAATCCCCGCACCAAGGCGGAAATCAAGATTCCGGCTTCCCGCATTCCCTGCTTCAAGGCAGGCAAGGCTCTGAAGGACGCCGTCGCGAAGTAAGATACGATTTTTTTCAGCAAGAAACGCCGCTCTGTTCTAAAAACCGGGCGGCTTTTTTGCTGGATGGAAGGGAGGAGCCGCTTTATGCGCATCGACAAATATCTAAAAGTCTCCCGCCTCATCAAGCGCCGCGCCGTCGCCAACGAGGCGTGCGACGGAGAGCGTATCAGCGTCAACGGCAGGCAGGTAAAGGCAAGCTATCAGGTCAAGGTCGGCGACGTGATCGAGATCGCCTTCGGTCAGCGCACGCTGCGCGTGGAGGTCACGGAGATCAACGAGACCGCCGGCAAAGCCGACGCTGCCGCCATGTACAGGGAAATTCCCTGAGAAAAAGAGAATAAGGAGAAAACAGAGATGGAAAAGAGATTTCAGCTTTCCAAAAACGGCACGAATGTGCGGACCGAGGTCATCGCCGGCGTGACGATCTTCATGGCGATGGCGTATATCCTCATGGTCAATCCCGGCATGTTCGCGAGCCTCGGCAACGTGAGCTACGGCGCGATCTATATCGCCACGGCGCTCTCCGCCGTCGTCGGCACGCTGCTCATCGGTCTGCTGTCCAACCTGCCGCTTGCGCAGGCGAGCGGCATGGGCCTCAACGCGTTTTTTGTCTACACGGTCTGCTTCGGTCTCGGCTTCAGCTACGCCAACGCGCTGATTTTCGTGCTGGCGGACGGCATTATCTTCGTCCTGCTGACCGTCACCGGTCTGCGCCGCCTCATCTTCAACGCCATCCCCGCGCCGGTCAAGGCGGCGATTCCCGCCGGTATCGGTCTGTTCATCGCCTTCCTCGGCTTTCAGGACGCCGGCATCGTCGTGAACGATTCTGCGACCTGCGTCGGGCTCGTGTCCCTGAATCTGCTCGGCGGCGCGACTTGGGGCTCCATTATGCCCGTCCTCGTGACTGTCGGGACGCTCATCGCCATCGCGGTGCTGAGCAAGCGCGGCGTCCGCGGCGCGATCCTCTGGAGCATCCTCGGCGGCGCGGTCGTCTATTATGCGCTGGGCTTTACCGTTCCCGGCTTTTACGATGATTTTCTCGCCGGCGTCTCCCTGAACCCGCTGGACGCCTTCCGCGATTTCGGCGATATGGCATTCGGCAAGGTCTTCACCGAGGGCTTTGACTTCAGCGGCTATCTCGCTATGGAGGGTCACAGCGTCGGCGGGCTCGTCCTCGCCTTCGCGACCACCGCGCTCGCGTTCTGCGTCGTCGATATGTTCGATACGCTCGGCACGCTCTACGGCGCCTGCCGCGGCGGAAATATGCTTATCAAGAACGCCAAGGGCGAGGAAGAGGTCCCGAATATGGACCGCGCCATGCTTGCCGACGCGCTTGCCACCTGCGTGGGCGCCGTCTGCGGCACCAGCACGGTCACGACCTTCGTCGAGTCCTCCTCCGGCATCGCCGTCGGCGGCCGCACCGGTCTGACCAGCATCGTCACAAGCGTACTGTTTTTCATCGCGCTGTTCCTGAGCCCGGTCGCCGCCCTTGTGCCCGCCTGCGCATACTCTGCCGCGCTCATCTATATCGGCACCCTGATGATCTCCTGCGTGCGCGATATTGACTGGGCGGATCCCGCCGTCGCGGTCCCGTCCTTTCTGACGCTCACCGTGATGCCCTTCACCTACAACATCTCCTACGGCATCGGCTTCGGACTCATCTCCTACATCTTTGTCCGCCTCTTTACCGGCAAAGCCAAGGAGATCAACGCCGCCACCTGGATCATCAGCGCCCTCTTCACCGCGATGTTCCTGCTGACGCACTGAGATATAAAGAGCACCGGTAATCATTACACATCAAGGGAAAATATTGACAGATAACACCAAGCTGTGATAACCTTATCTTGCATCATAGTTAACGAAGAGGGAGGAGGATCATATGACCAGTCGCCGGAGGGAGCGCCATTGGCTGAAGGAAATTCGCCAAGCGGCGAAGGAAATCAACGAAATCGAGCTGGAGCTGCCAGAGGCTCCGCGGATTGACAGCCCGCTTCGTCACCGGGTGATTCACGTACCGGGCTGCATACAAGCGTGCAGCGGGATCGTTGTGTTTGGCAGACGGATTCGCTCGCTGGCGTTTACAACGGATCTGGCTATCATTCGAAATATCAACGCGGATGCGATTCTTGCCGTTTATCCGTTTACACCCCAGCCCATCATCAGTGAGATGCTGATCCGAGCCTCCGATGTTCCGGTTTTTTCAGGTGTGGGAGGCGGTATCACACAGGGGAAGCGTGTGGTTCATATGGCGCAGTTTGCCGAGATGCAGGGGGCATCCGGGGTGGTTGTGAATGTACCGACCACAAACGAAACGATTGAACGGCTCGTGGAAACACTGGATGTGCCTGTTATCGTGACAGTGTTGGATGAGAAAGCAGTCGAGGAGCGGCTTCGCAGCGGTGCGGCCATTCTGAACGTCGCTGCGGCGTACAGAACGCCGGAGGTCGTGCGGAAAATCCGTAGGAAATTGCCGGAGGTCCCCATTATGGCCACCGGAGGTCCAACTGAGGAGAGCATAAAGGAGACAATTCTTGCCGGAGCAAACGCCATCACATGGACCCCACCGAGCCCGGGCGATATTTTTGAGGAGATCATGAACGGGTCCCGCACTGCATCCGAACAGAAGGACTGAAGCACATCCAAGTGAAGTTTCAAAAGGCAAAGCCGCCCTGCACCGGTGTCGGTGCGGGGCGGCTTTGCCAGATACCGATGTCAGAAGAACTTCTTGATGCCCTCGCTGACGGTTTCGGGGTCGGCGGTGGCGGAGATGGTGAAGTTCACCTTCTCGCGGGTGCTGAAATCGTCCAGCCACGCGAGGAAGGCGGCGACAGCCTCGTCGGAGGAGTCGGAGAGCATTTTGTAGAAATTATCAATGAAAACGTGGGTAATGTCGTAGTTACCGGCGTGGAGACCGGAGACAAAGCCACGGAGAAGATCGTTGGAATTGATGCCGTACTCGCTCGCGTGGATGAGACGGGCGGTGTAGGGGATGTCGTAAGTCAGATTTTTGTCCTTTTCGATGCAGATCACGTCGCCGTGCTCTTCCTCGACAGCCTTTTTGACAAGGTCCACAAGCGTTTTGGTCTTTCCGGAACCCTTGAGACCCATAATCAGCTTAACCATATGATGATCACACTCCTTAATGCATTTTGGTTTTGCTTTGTCCCCATCATACCATCAATTGTGAAATACTGCAACGCTAAATTGTAAATTTTATCGCAAAAAAGACGGACTTCCCGGAGGGTGTCCGTCTTTTTCGCTTATTCGCGTCCCAGCATGCGGAACATGTTCTTTTTGTACGCCTCCACGCCCGGCTGGTCGAAGGGGTTTACGCCGCTCATGTAGGCGGAGATGGCGCAGGACATCTCGAAGAAGCAGACGAGCGCGGCGAAGCCCGCCTCGTCGCGGCGGGGGACGCTGACCGTAATGTTCGGCACGCCGCCCGCGATGTGCGCCGCGCGCACGGCGTCCGCCGCGGTGCGCTGCACGTCTGCAAGGCTGCGCCCGGCAAGGTAGTTCAGCCCGTCCGGGTCGCCCATCTCGAAGGGGACCTTGCAGTCGCAGAGCGGCTCATCGAAGCTGACAACGGTCTCCATCAGCGTGCGCGGACCGTCCTGAATGTACTGACCCATCGAGTGCAGATCGGCGTTGAATTCCACGCTTGCGGGGTAAATGCCGATGCCGTTTTTGCCCTCGCTCTCGCCGAAAAGCTGCTTCCACCACTCCGCCATAAAGCGGAAGGAGGGCTCGTAGCAGGCGAGCAGCTCGATGCTCTTGCCCTGCCGGTAAAGGTGCTGGCGCGCCGCGGCATACTGCCACGCGGGGTTCTCCGGGGAGCGGAGATCCAGATCGTGCAGCTCCGCGATTGCGGCACGCAGAACCGCCTCAATGTCGATCCCGGCGACCGCCATCGGCAGCAGACCCACGGCAGAGAGCACGCTGAAGCGCCCGCCTACGTCGCCGGGAACGACGAAGCGCTCATAGCCCTCGCTCTCCGCGATGGCGTGCAGCACGCCCTTTTCGGCGTCCGTCGTGACGAAAATGCGGCGCTTTGCGCCGTTTTTACCGTATTTCCGCTCCAGAAGTGCGCGGGCGAAGCGGAAGCCGAGCGCCGGCTCCAGCGTACCGCCGGATTTGGAGATGACGTTTACGCAGAAATCCCGGTCGCCGAGGCGGGCGGTCAGCTCGTGAACGGCGTCGGGGGAGAGAGTGTTGCCCAGAAACAGGACCTCCGCGCCCTCGCGCTCCGGCGTGTGCAGCAGCTCGATCGCGGCGCGCGCGCCGAGATAGCTGCCGCCGATGCCGACGACGAGGAGCACCTCTCCCTGCCGACGGATCTTCTGCGCCGCGGATAAAATCGCCTTCAGCTCGCCGTCCGCGATGCGCTGGGGCAGCTCCAGCCAGCCCGTGAATTCGCTGCCGGCACCGCTGCGACTCTCCAGCAGACGGTGCGCCTCCGCTGCCGCGGCATAGTCCGGACCGGCGGCGTCAAAAAACTCCTGCGCGCCCTGTAAATCGACCTTGATCATAAAGCAAACACTCTCCTTTGCAATGCAAAACCCGTCCCCGTCCCCCACCGGGGGAGAAAAACGGGGCTCAAAGCGGACGGTATGATCCACTAGCCAGACAATTATACTACACTTTACGCAAATTGGCAATCGTTATTTTTCCGCTGCGCGGCACGCTAAGCCCCCACCATCGCGCAGAGGAAGCGCCGCCAGAGCGCGCCGAGGCTGAGCCGCTCTACGCTCTCCGCGGCGCGGAGGGGGAGCCTCTGCACGCTCTCGCCCCCGGAGCGGACGGTGAGATAGCCGATCATCTGCCCGGCTTCCACCGGCGCGTCAAGGCTCTCGGGGAGGTCGAGCTCCGCCGTGACGCTCCCCGCCGCGCCGCGCTCGACCAGAACGCCGCTTTCGGTGTCGAGAACCGGCTGCACCGCGTCCGCCGCGCCAAGGCGCACCGGAACGGGCGGGATCGCCTGCATCCCGGCGGGGGAGACGAGCGTGTAGTTCGCGAAGGCGTAATTGAGCAGCGTCTTCGCGCTCTCGAAGCGGTCCGTGGACGTCGGCGCGTGGAGCACCACGGCGATATACTCCACGCCGTCGCGCTCCGCCGCCGCGGAAAGGCAGTACATCGCCTTGCGCGTAAAGCCGGTCTTGAGCCCGGTCGCGCCTTTATAATAGTAGATGAGCTTGTTCGTGTTGGCGAGCCCGAAGGCGCCGCCGCGCGCCGTGTCCATCCAGATCGTCGTGTAATCGCGGATCATGTCATGGCGCATCAGCTCGCAGCTCATAAGCGCGATGTCGCGCGCCGTGGTGTAGTGCTCGTCGCTCTCCATCAGACCGCTGCAGCAGGTGAAGTGGGTGTTCTCCATGCCGAGCGCCGCGGCGCGCTCATTCATCCGCGCGACGAAGGCGTCCTCCGTGCCGGCGATATGCTCCGCGAGGGCGACGCAGCAGTCGTTCGCGGAGACGACGGCGACGCATTTGAGCATCTCGTCAACGCTCATCTGCTCGCCCTCCTCCAGCCAGATCTGGCTGCCGCCCATCGCGGCGGCGCGGGCGGACGCCGTTACCATCTCGTCCAGCGCGAGCGCGCCGGACTCGACCGCCTCCACCACGAGCAGCATGGTCATCACCTTCGTGACCGAGGCGGGGGAGAGCCGCTCGTCGGCATTTTTCTCGTAGAGCACGGCGCCGGTCGTTTTTTCCACCAAAATCGCAGAGGGCGCGGCGATGGCGATCGCGTCGTCATAAACGGTCTCCACCGCCGCGGCGGGCGCGGAGAGCAGAGCGAGGGCGAGGAAAAGGGCAAGGAGCTTTTTCATGGCAGCGCGTTACCTCCGAAGATCACTTTGTCCTAAGCCTATGTGCGCCCCCGGCGGATTATGCGCGGTTACATAACGCGGCGCGGTTGCGGAAATTATCTGAATATTCACACAGGAAACGCATAGCGCTGACCCAACTTGTATGGTCCCAGGAGCGTGGAAAACCGGTGGTTTTCCACTTTTTCAACAGAGTTATCAACAGCCGCAGCCCCGGTTTTTTCGCAAAAAATATCCAAAATCAGTTTACATAATGGAAAAAACCGGATGTTTCCCAGGAAAAGCGCCGAAATGCGCCTGACTTTTTTCCACTTTTCCACTTGACGGGAGGGGGCAGGGATAGTAAACTGGAAAAAAGCGGATTTTTCACCGATGGAGAGCGGCTTATGAAACGGTTTCGTTGGGACAAAAAGTATCTATATTGGGGTGTGACGGCGTTCCTCGTCATCGCGGCGTGCATTCTGTTTTATTTGCTTGTCAGCAACCTCAACTGGCTCGGCGCCACACTCAAGCGCCTCGGCAATATCCTGAGTCCCTTTATTTGGGGGCTGGTGATTGCCTATCTGCTCTATCCGCTGATGAAGATTTATCAGCGCCACCTCTTCACGCCGCTTGCGCAGCTTATCTTCCGCCGCAGCGCGAAGGCGGCAGAGCGCGTTCCGAAGCTCGCCCGCGGGCTCGCGGTGTTTCTCTCCATCATCTCCCTGCTCGTCATCGTGGGCGGCATGATCTGGCTCGTCGCGCCCCAGATCGTCAGCAGCATCGAGCGCATGGTCGTCAACAGCGGCGACTATATCGCCGCGGCGGACGCTTGGCTCACGCGCGTGCTCTCGGACTATCCGGAGCTCGAGCAGGCGATCAGCGGCGCGGTGGGGGACCTCTCCAACGGACTCGTTACGTGGGCGACGAGCACGCTGCTGCCCATGCTGAAGGACATCGCCACGAACGTCACGGTCAATGTCTATTACTTCTTCAAGGGCGTTTACAACGTCATCATCGGCATCATCGTCTCTGTCTACGTGCTCTATAGCCGCGAGACCTTCGCCTCCCACTGCAAGAAGATCATCTACTGCATCTTCTCGCTCGAAGCCTCCGAGAAGATCCTCAAGGGCGTCCAGTTCACGAATCAGGTCTTTATCGGCTTCCTCTCCGGCAAGATCCTCGACAGCCTCATCATCGGCATTCTCTGCTATGCCGGCTGCATGATACTGCGCATGCCCTACGCGCTGCTCGTCAGCGTCATCGTCGGCGTGACGAACGTGATCCCGTTTTTCGGACCGCTGTTCGGCATGATCCCCGGCACGCTCATCATCCTGATGGAGTCTCCGCTGAAGGCGCTCATCTTCCTCGTGTTCATCATCCTGCTCCAGCAGTTCGATGGCAACATTCTGGGGCCGAAAATCCTCGGCAACAAGGTCGGCATCAACGGCTTCTGGGTCATGTTCTCCATCATCTTCGGCGCGGGGCTTTTCGGCTTTGCGGGCATGCTCCTCGGCGTCCCGGTGTTCGTCGTGATCTATACTTTCTTCAAGAATCTCGTGAACAAAAAGCTCTGCCGCAGCGGTCTGCCGACGGATTCCGCCGAATACCGCGAGCTGGACTATTTCGACCCCAAGACCGGTGCGCGCGTCGAAAAATCCGAGCGTCCAAAGCCGCAGAAAAAGCCCTTTGCATGGCCGTGGAAAAAGAAAACGCCCCCCGCGGAGGCACCGAAAGAGGACGCTCCGCAGGAGGAAGAGGAAAAATAAACAGCAAGACCGCCCGGCGAGCCGGGCGGTCTTTTCGTTTTTATCGGATCGAGCTTCTGAGAGACGCCCGTGCGTCGCGCAGGGCGTCGCAGAGGGCGTCGACCTCCTCTGCGGTCGTGAAGCGGGAGAAGCTGACGCGCAGCGCGCCGTCGATGACCTTGGCGGGGAGGCGAAGCTCCTCCAGAACGTAGCTGCGCCCGCCCTTTTTGCAGGCGGAGCTTTTCGAGACAAAAATATCCCGCGCTTCGAGGAAATTCATCAGCACCTCACTGCGCCAGCCGGGGAGGGAGAGGCTCAAAATCTGCGGCGCGCCGCCGCCAAGGATGAGCAGCCCTTCGTTTTCCGCCGTGAGCCGGTCGACGGCGTGCTGCCGCAGCGCGGCAAGGCGCTCGGAATAAGCGGGGAAGTCCTGCCGCGCGGCTTCGCAGGCAGCGCCGAAGGCGGCGATGAGCGGGAGAGATTCCGTGCCCGCCCGCCTGCCGCTTTCCTGCCCGCCGCCGAGGAGGAAGGGCGGGAGATTCAGCCCCTTGCGGATATAAAGCGCGCCGACGCCCTTCGGGGCGTGGACCTTGTGGCCGGAGATGCTGATCATATCCGCGCCGAGCGTTTTCGCCGAAAACGGCACCTTCAGAAAGCCCTGCACCGCGTCGCAGTGGAGCAGCGTGTGCGGATTTTCCGCGCGCACCGCCTTCGCGATCGCGGAAAAATCCGTGACCGCGCCGGTCTCGTTCTGGACGAGCATCCGCGTGTGGCGCGCGGGGTCCGGACGCCGCGCGGCGAGGACGTCCTCCGCCGCGACGGAGCCGTCCGCGCGCGGGGCGAGCCGCATGACCTCCCAGCCGTTTTTTTCGAGTTCGTCCAGACTTTTCAGCACGGCGGAGTGCTCCACGGCGGAGCTTATCACATGCCGTCCGTGCCGCGCGTTATACTCCGCGCCGCGGCGGATCGCCCAGTTGTCGCTCTCACTGCCGCAGGAGGTGAAATAAAGCTCCTCCGGCGCACAGCCGAGCGCGCGGCTGACCTGACTGCGGGCGGTGTCGAGCATTTTCTTCGCCTCGCGCCCCATCCGGTGGGTGGAGCTGGGGTTGCCGTAGACCTCCGTCATCGCGCCGAGCGCCGCCTCCGCCGCCTCCGGGCACACCCGCGTCGTCGCGGCGTTATCAAGATAGATTGACATTCCGTTCACTTCCGAATACAATAGGATAACGTGAAAATTCTACACCAAATCTTCCGATGAGACAAGGACATTTTTGCCATGAAATACGTTTTTGCAACGCTGGGCTGCAAGGTCAACCAGTTTGAGACGCAGGCGATGGAGGCGATCCTGCTCTCCCACGGCCACACGCCGACCGACGCGGGCGACGCCGACGCCGTGATCGTCAACACCTGCGCCGTTACGGCGGAGAGCGGGCGCAAGTCGCGCCAGACCGTGCGGCGGCTGCTCTCCGAAAACCCCGGCGCGGTCGCCGCCGTCTGCGGTTGCTTCTCCCAGATCGAGCCGGAGGAGACCGCCGCGCTCGGCGCGGACGTCGTTTTCGGCAGCGGCGACCGTGCGAAGTTCGTCGAGGCGGTGGAGACCGCCGTCGCGGAGCGGCGCGGGGAGCAGAGCGTGGACGATCCCTTCCGGCGGCTCAAAATCGAGCATCTCGCCGCCGGCGCGCTGGAGGGCAGAGCCCGCGCATACCTCAAGATCGAGGACGGCTGCGACAATTTCTGCACCTACTGCGTCATCCCTTACGCCCGCGGCAGGGTGCGCAGCCTGCCGCTCGCCGATGTCGCCGCGGAGAGCGCCCGGCTCGCCGCTGAGGGCTTCCGCGAGATCATCGTCACCGGCATTGAAATTTCCTCCTACGGCAAGGACTTCCGCGACGGCACGACGCTTGCCGACGCCGTATGCACCGCGGCGGAGAGCGCGGCGGACGCGCGGGTGCGTCTCGGCAGTCTGGAGCCCACGGTCGTGACGGAGGCGTTCTGCCGCCGCCTCGCCGCGCAGGGCAATGTCTGCCCCCATTTCCACCTCAGCTTACAGAGTGGCTGCGACCGCACGCTCGCGGCGATGCACCGGAAGTATGACACCGCCGGCTTTCGCCGCGCGGCGGCGCTGCTGCGGGAGACCTTCCCCGGCTGCGCGCTGACGGCGGACCTCATCGCGGGCTTCCCCGGCGAGACGGAGGACGACCACGCCGCGGCGCTCGCGTTTATCCGCGAGATCGGCTTTGCGGAGATGCACATTTTCCCCTATTCCGTCCGCCCCGGCACGAAGGCGGCCGCCATGCCGGACCAGCTGACCCACGCCGTCAAGCAGCGCCGCGCCCGCGAGGCGCAGCGCATCGCAGACGAGATGCAGCTTATGTATCTGGATGCGCAGATCGGGAAAACGCTCTCTGTCCTGCTGGAGACCGCCGGAGACGGCGCATGGCAGGGCCACAGCGAAAACTACTGCGAGGTCCGCGTCCCGGACGCGGGCGAAAACTGGCACGGCGTTATGAAAAACGTCAATATCACAGCGCGGGAGGGC
>ENA-UOOA01004155-UOOA01004155.1-human-gut-metagenome-genome-assembly--contig:-P61old-NODE-4155-length-16812-cov-12.017664_pt1 | contig 16812 bp, 15 predicted proteins | sample MGYA00242467_ERZ724014 | MGnify/ENA metagenome assembly ERZ724014
CGCGGTCGAACATCATGCCCTCGACGACCTCGCTGTAGGTCTCGGCGGTCTTGGATTCCTCGATGGTGATAACGCCGTCGGCGGAGACCTTCTCCATGGCCTCGGCGATCAGCTTGCCGATGTTCTCGTCACCGGAGGAGACAGCGCCCACGCGGGCGATGTCATCGGTGCCGTTGACCTTCTGGCTCTGGGACTTGATGGCGGCCACAGCGGCGTCCACGGCCTTGGCCATGCCCTTCTTCATGACAACGGGGTTGGCGCCGGCGGCCAGATTCTTCAGACCCTCGCGGATCATGGCCTGGGCCAGCAGGGTAGCGGTGGTGGTACCGTCACCGGCCACGTCGTTGGTCTTGGTGGAAACCTCGCGCACCAACTGCGCGCCCATGTTCTCAAAGGGATCGTCCAGCTGGATCTCCTTGGCGATGGTGACGCCGTCGTTGGTGATCAGGGGCGTGCCGAACTTCTTATCCAGCACCACGTTGCGGCCTTTGGGGCCCAGGGTGACCTTTACGGTATCGGCCAGCTGATTGACGCCGGCTTCCAGTGCCTTGCGGGCTTCGTCGCCGCGCTTAATGATCTTAGACATATGACTTGCCTCCAATTTGTGAGATAGTATCGGGCCAAATTTGAATCATTTTTGTGACGACATGCGCGTCACAAAAATACTTTGACCCAGCCGCCCTAGGCGGCGTTCACCAGTCCGCAGACTGGTGAGGGGGATATACAAGGGGGATTTCATCCCCCTTGTAAGAATTACTCCACGATGGCCAGGATATCGCCCTGCTTGACGATGATGTACTCCACCTCATCCAGCAGCACCTTGGTGCCGGCGTATTTGTCGGTAATGACCTTGTCGCCGGGCTTCACGGTCATGGTAACGGTCTTGCCGTCCACAGTACCGCCGGGGCCCACGGCGATCACTTCTGCCACAGAGGGCTTCTCCTTGGCGGTGCCGGTCAGGATAATGCCGCCCTTGGTGGTCTCTTCGGCCTCAGTCATCTTCAGCACCACACGATCAGCAAGCGGTGTCAGCTTCATAGTTGGTTGCCTCCTTATATATTTTTATTCATTATGAATACAAGTTCAGCGTTAGCACTCGAGCTCTCTGAGTGCTAACGCTGATTATCATACCACACTTTTCCTGAATTTCAAGGGGAAAATGCAAAAATCACAAAAAATTCACAAACGGAGAAGTACCCCGCACGGGAATGCGTAGGGGGCGGCGTCCTCGACGCCCCGCCGTCTTTTCCAAATGCTGTCGTGCGTTGTGCGGGCCGTCGAGGACGCCGGCCCCTACAAAAATGCGAAACCGCAGGACTTTTCGCCAGTTATCTCGCCGTGGCGTTGCAGGAGCACCCCTCCGGGCCGAAGAAGTTCAGCTTCTTCTCGCTCAGGCGGATGGTCACGTCGCTGTTGGTCATGCACTCGCCGTCCAGACAGGTGACGATGTCCGGCTTCTCCGAGTGGATCCGGATCACCTGGGGCGTGGAGCAATGGGCATATTCCGGGAACTTGCTGTACTCGCCCTTGGAGTACGGCCCCACAAATCTGGCAAAGGTCACACGGCTGACCTTCTTCACCACCAGCGTGTTCAGTACGCCGTCGTCCATCCGGGCCTCGGCCACCGGCATGAAGCCGCCGCCGTAGTACCGGCCGTTGCACACCGACACCAGAGAGAAATCGTCCTCGATCACCTCGTCGTCCAGCGTCACCGTCCAGTGGGAGGCGATGCCCTTGAAAAGGAAGTTCACCGCCAGGGAGGCGATGTAGCTGGTCTTGCCGTCCAGCAGGGGGCTTTCACTGTATTTATGTACGTCGGCGGCCACACGGGCGTCAATGCCGGAGCAGGCGATGGTCAGGGCGATGCGCCCGTTGACGTCGATGGCGTCCATGGGGAACTGGGGGCCGTCCCACAGGTTCTCCGCATCGGCGAACAGAGGCGCCGCACCGCCGAAGTTTTTCAGGAAGTCGTTGCCGGTGCCCACGGGGATCACGGTCATGGCGGCGTTGTCGTAGCCGATGACGCCGTTGGCCACCTCGTTGACGGTGCCGTCGCCGCCGCAGGCGTAGAACCGCAGTTCCTCGCCGCTGTCGCACAGCCTGCGGGCCAGCTCGGTGGCGTGGCCCTGCTTCTTGGTGAGGATACACTGCACATCCAGTCCGTGCTTCTCCCGCAGGGCGTCCGCCATGTCGTAGATCCGCTGCCGGCTGTCGTACTTACCGGCGTTGGGATTGATGATAAAAACGTGTTTCACAGTAATATCCCCTCCGAAGAGTATTTTTCTCTATTGTATCAGCGCCGTAGAAAATAGGATGAACAAACCTTTAATTTTGCTGCGGCGGTTATTATGCTGCCGTAGGGGCCGATGCCCACAAAAGCCTACCGATACGCAGGTAATGTGGACAATACGAAATCGCCAGATTTCATGCCAGCCAGTTACACCTTATTGCCATACATAAACACATCACACTTGATCATGCCGTTGTACAGCTTCCGCTTCTTGGCGGCCTGCTGGCCGAAGGTGCGCTCGAACTCCGTGTGGCTGCTGAGCACCAGCGTGCGCCAGCCCTCGGGGAGCTTCCGCCATACCTTGCCGAATTCCCGGTACAGCTCCTCCGCCTCCTGCTTCTCCATCAGCCGCTGGCCGTAGGGCGGGTTGGTCACCAACTGGCCGTACTGGCTGTCCCGGTGGAAGGTGCGCATGTCGGCCACCTCGAACCGGATATCCTCCGCCACACCGGCCTTGTGGGCGTTGCTGCGGGCGATGGCCACCGCCTGGGGATCCACATCGCCGCCCCAGATGTCGTAGCTGCCGTGGAATTCCTTGTCCCGCGCCTCGTCCTTGGCCCGCTGCCAGCTGTCGCCGGGCACAAAGCCCCACTGCTCCGCGTCGAAGGCCCGGTTCAGGCCCGGCGCCCGGTTCCGGGCGATCAGCGCCGCCTCGATGGGGATGGTGCCGCTGCCGCAGAAGGGGTCGCAGAAGGGATCCCGTCCCCGATAGCGGGAGAGCTGCACCAGCGCCGCCGCCAGCGTCTCCCGCAGGGGCGCCTCCACGCCCACGGCACGGTAGCCCCGCTTGAACAGGCCCTCGCCGCTGGTGTCCAGCGTCAGCAGCACCTGATCCTTGAAGATGGCGAAGCGTACCTGATACTTGGTGCCGGTCTCCGGAAACTGCTCCAGATGGTACGCGGCCTTCATCCGCTCCACCATGGCCTTCTTGATGATGCTCTGGCAGGCGGGCACGGCGTGGAGCTGGGAGGAGATAGAGTACCCCTTTACCGGGAAGGCCGCGTCACGGGGCAGATAGTCCTCCCACGCCACGGCGCGGGTGCCCTGAAACAGCTCCTCGAAGCTGCGGGCCGGGAAGTCCGCCAGCACCAGCATCACCCGCGCGCCGCAGCGCAGGTTGATGTTCAGCCTTGCGCAGTCCTCCAGTGTGCCCCGGCACAGAACGCGGCCGTTCTCCGCCTTCACATCCTGCAGGCCCAGACGCTTGCACTCATCGCTTACCAGTTTTTCCAGCCCCAGCAGACAGGGGATCACATATGTATACATCGCGCTACCTCGAAAAATGTCAGATATAAATATACAGTATACCGAAATCTTTCCCAAAGCGCAAGGCAAACGGCAAAAAAATAACAGTGGAAGAATCCCGGCCTATCGTGTATAATAAAAAATACCCGGAAATCGGGGCCTTACAGGCCATGTAAACTTCAGGTTGCGCGAAAAGATCCGGCAAAAACGCAAACGCAACCTGAAGTTGATAGACATTTTCATGTAATGTGGTACCATATCCCCAGAAAGAAACGGAGGAGGGAGACAATGTCCTTTGGTGATCGGCTGCAGGAGGTGCGGCGGAATAACGGACTGACCCAGGAGCAATTCGCCGAGGCGCTGCAGGTGTCCCGCCAGGCGGTCAGCCGGTGGGAATCCGGCCGCAGCTACCCGGAGGTGGATAAGATCCTCTATATCTGCAACCGCTACGGCGTGTCTATCGGCGACATGTTCGCCGAAGAGAATCCCGTTCCGGAAAGCGGCCGGCCCCAACCGTCCCATGAGACGCCCCAGCCGCCGAAGGACAGCCTGCTCACCTCACTGGATTCTTTCGTTACCAACCTGTCCCCCAAAAGTAAATGGATCGGCATGGGCATCCTGTTCGGCGTAGCGCTGCTGGCGCTGCTGATCGGCGCGTGCCTGAAAGGAGGAAGCGGAGATATGTCAACGATTATCTGGATCGCCGCCATCGTCATCTTCGGCGTGGCGGAGGCGGCCACGGTGGGCCTGGTGTCCATCTGGTTCGTCATCGGCAGCGCGGCGGGCCTCATCGCCGCAGTGCTGGGTGCCGCCATCTGGCTGCAGGTGGTGCTGTTCTTCATCGTGTCCATCGCGGCGCTCATCGCCACACGGCCCCTGGTGAAGAAGCTCAGCAAAAAGGGCGAGGTGGCCACCAACGCCGACCGTGTCCTGGGCGGCACGGCCCGCGTCACCGAGACCATCGACAACACCATCCCCTCCGGCGAGGTGTATATCGACGGCAAGACCTGGACGGCCCGCAGCCAGTCCGGCGCGGTCATCGCCCCGGAGACGCTGGTGACGGTCATCCGTCTCGAGGGCGTCAAGCTCTATGTGGACGTCCCGCATAACGTGTAAGCAACCGGAAAACTGTACATTATTTTAAGAAAAACAAGGAGGAAAAGAAAATGGGAGGCTATATTGCGATCGGCGTACTGGTGGTCCTGATCCTGATCCTGGTGGTCAGCAGCATCCATGTGGTACAGCAGTCCAAGGCATTTGTGGTGGAGCGTCTGGGCTCCTTCAGCGCGGTGTGGGGCAACGGCCTCCACTGGAAGTGGCCCTTCATCGAGCGTGTGGTGAAGAAGATCAGCCTGAAGGAGCAGGTGGCGGACTTCGATCCCCAGCCTGTCATCACCAAGGATAACGTCACCATGCAGATCGACACCGTGATCTACTTCCAGATCACCGACCCCAAGCTGTATACCTACGGCGTGGAGTACCCCATGAGCGCCATCGAGAACCTGACGGCCACCACCCTGCGCAACATCATCGGCGAGCTGGAGCTGGATCAGTCCCTGACCAGCCGCGACACCATCAACGCCAAGATGCGCTCCATTCTGGACGAGGCCACCGACCCCTGGGGCATCAAGGTCAACCGCGTGGAGCTGAAGAACATCCTGCCGCCCCGCGAGATCCAGAACGCCATGGAGAAGCAGATGAAGGCCGAGCGTGAGCGCCGCGAGTCCATCCTGCAGGCCGAGGGCCAGAAGGCCAGCCAGATCCTGGTGGCCGAGGGTGAGCAGCAGTCCGCCATTCTGCGGGCCGACGCTGCCAAGCAGGCCAAGATCATGGCCGCCGAGGCCGAGGCGCAGTCCATCCTGAAGGTGCAGCAGGCCATGGCCGACTCCATGCGGCTGCTGAACGAGAACGCCCCCAACGATCAGGTCATCAAGCTGAAGGCGCTGGAGGCCATGCAGAAGATGGCCGACGGCAAGGCCACCAAGATCATCATCCCCAGCGAGATCCAGGGCCTGGCCGGTCTGGCCGCCAGCGCCAAGACGCTGCTGGAGAGCGACAAGGCGGAGTAAGCGTATGGCAAAGAAAGACACCCGTTTCATCAAGGTCCTGGAGGAGGGCGGCTTCCTGGGCAGTAGCGAGATCTGGGTGGATACCCAGACCGGCGTGCAGTACCTGTATCACTGCGCCGGCAACTCCGGCGGCATGTGCATGCTGGTGGACGCCGAGGGCAGACCTCTCCTGTACCGCCGCACACCGGACGCACCGGAATTTTGACCCGAGAAAGGGGCAGGGCATTGCCCTGCCCCTTATGGTATAATAAAATGTTTCGCCCTCCGGCAAAGAAAGGAGCCCCACCATGACAAACGACTATCCAATCCCCCATTGTCTCCGCTGCTCAGATACGGCGCTGCGGCTCATTGACCGGGGCGCTTTCGCGGTGTCGCCGGACGTGACCCCGTTTCCCACCGCCATCCGGGACAGCACCCTGACGGCGGAGGTTTGGGTCTGCCCCGTCTGCCGCCGCATGGAGCTGCGCTATCCGGCGGAGCTTCCCCTGCCGGAGACGGTGGAGGAGCAGCAGGCCCGCCGTCTGGAGCTGCGGATGAACCAATACCCTGCCGACAAACTGCGGCGTATAGCCGCAGACCCGGCGCTGACGGAGGAGGAACGGGCGGCCGCCGCCCGCGTTCTGTCCCGCCGGAGCTGATAAAAGGAGAGACCCACCATGCCCTATTACCGTTTTGACAACGGCCTGCAGCCGCTGAGCGCCCCGCCGGAGCACTGGCAGGGCGTTCTGGCGGTTCTCTCGCCGTCCGAACTGCGTGACGCGCCGCTGCCGGAGGGACTGATGCCGCCGGTCATGCCCGCCGACGCCCACGAATCCCAGTTCTGCTGGCTGCGGGCCGATCGCACCGGCGTGTCCGGCCACCTGCGCACGCCGCCCCGGGCCAATCAGAGTGCACGCCGTCTGAGCTTTACATGGGCGGATGGCTCGCTGCTGGTGGTGGATCACGACCGCGTGGCGGCGGACTGCATCGACCATATGGCGGCCCAGCGTCCGGCGCTGCCCGGCAGTCCCGACGCCTTTCTGACGGCGCTGCTGATGGCGTTGATCCAGAACGATCTGCCCTATATCCAGCAGTTGGAGACCCGCCTGACCAATCTGGAGCAGGCGGTGCTGGACAACGAAACGGGCCGCTTTCTCCATCAGATGAGCGTTATCCGCAAGGAACTGAACCGCACCAACCGGTTTTACGCCCAGCTGGCCGACTTTGCCTCCTCCCTGCTGGAGGAGGGGGAGGACCTGTTCACGTCCCAGAGCAAAAAGCGCATGAGCCATCTCCTGCGCCGGGTAGAAAACCTGCGGGGCGAGACCCGTATGCTCCACGAATACGCCACCCAGATCAGCAGCGAGTATCAGGCGCAGGTGGACATCGCCCAGAACCGGGTCATGAAGGTGCTGACCATCGTGACCGCCATCTTCCTGCCTCTGACGCTGATCGCCGGATGGTACGGCATGAACTTTACGGGCATGCCGCTGCTGGAATGGCGCTACGGCTATCCGGTGGTGGTAGCCGTGTCGGTGCTGGTGGTGGCGGCGCTGATCTGGTACTTCAAACGAAAAAAGTGGTTTTGATAAAGAAAAGAGACGGCTTGTGGCCGTCTCTTTTCTTTATTCATCCTCGCTTTGCGCGTTGTGCAGCAGTTCCTCCGGCGACACGCCGTACAGCTTGGCCAGCGCCAGCAGATTGGCGGTGCTGGGATCGGCCGCGCCGGTCTCCCACTTGCTGACGGCCTGACGGCTGACGCCGATGGCCTCCGCCACGAACTCCTGAGTCATGCGGCAGCGCTCGCGGTGGCCCTTCAGCGCCTTGGCCAACGATTCCACCGCCGCCCGGTTCTCCTGCCGTACCTCGCCGCTGCGCAGGTATTTTCGCAGGGCGCGGATCAGCAGAATGAACAGATAGACGATGGCGGCAATGATGACCACCACGATCAAAGACATGAGAAGGGTACTGATCGAAGTAAATCTCATAATGCCATACCTCCCTTGAGGAAGCCTTTGTATGTCATCTGCATAGCAGGCACACTCCTGTCACCAGCAGCGCCGTCACCGCCGCGCCCAGGGCCATCAGGCCCAGATAAATTGTCATCATCGGTTTCGCTCCTTTGCGTTTGATGACGTTATGATACCGGAAATGCCCCGTTGCCGCCACCAACTACCGCGCAACTTTCGGTTGCGGAGGAGGAAAATTTCGTGGCTGCGGCCACGAGGTACTTTTGCCCATGGCGGCAAAAGTACCCAAAACCGCCACTTAAACCTGCGGTTTAAGAATCCGCCCACGCTATGCCGTTTGCGCATTTGCTGCCTTTTACCACGCGTTTGCGGAACATTGCCGTTATCGTTTCGTATGACGTATTGACTATCTTCTTACGCCGCTGCCGCTGATGATATCAACGGTAGGAAACAGCGCGTTGTACGGCGGCGCGATGAGGAGGGCATCGCGCCCTACGAAATTCTAACGGTGGTTGGCCGTAGGGCGGGGTGACCACACCCCGCCGCCCGATATCCGGCGTGCCATAAAGGCGGGGCACATTGGCCCCGCCCTACAGTTGAACCGTTGTAGTGGCGGACGACCCTGTCCGCCCTGACGATGCCCGTTTGATTTTCCGGGGGGCCGACAGAGTCGTCGGCCCCTACACTATGGAAAAGTGGGCCGCCGGAGGCCGTCCCGTGCCCGGAGGCACGGGACACCCCAATTCAGAATTTACAGCTTCGTCACCATGGGAATGACCATGGGGCTGCGCTTCGTCTGCTTGTAGAGATAGCTGCTGACGGCGGATTTCACCGTGCGGCAGATCTCGCCGTCGTCCTTGCGGCGGCGGTTGGACATGCCGTCCACCGCCTTCATAGCCACCTTCCGCATCTCCTGCATCAGCTCCTCGGACTCCTTGACGTACACGAAGCCCCGGGTGACGATCTCCGGCTCACACAGAAGCTGGTGGTCATGGCTGGAGATGGACAGGACCACCACCACCATGCCGTCCTCGGCCAGGATCTTCCGGTCGTTCAGCACCACGGCGCCCACTTCGCCCACGCCGCCGCCGTCCACGAACACCTCGCCGGAGGGGACGGTGGTCTCGCACTTCATGTGCTTGGTGGTCAGCTCGATGACGCTGCCGTTGTCGGCCACGCAGATGTTGTTGGGATGCATGCCCATGCTCTCCGCCACCCGCTTGTGGATCTGCAGCATCCGCTGCTCGCCGTGGAGGGGGATAAAGAACTTGGGCTTGGTCAGGGCGTGGATGATCTTCAGCTCCTCCTGGCAGGCGTGGCCGGACACATGCAGCATGTCCGCCTTGTCATACACCACGTCCGCGCCCTTGCGGAACAGCTCGTTGATGACCCGCCCCACCGTCACCTCGTTGCCGGGGATGGCGCTGGCGGAGATGATGACCTTGTCGCCGGGGCCGATGTCCACCTGCTTGTGGGTGGAGAAGGCCATGCGGTACAGGGCGCTCATCTCCTCGCCCTGGGAGCCGGTGGTGACGATGACCTGCTGGTTCAGGGGCAGACCCTTGATGCGGTTGATGTCCACCAGCGTGTTCTTGGGCACCTTCATGTAGCCCAGCTCCGTGGAGACCTTCATGATATTCTCCATGCTGCGGCCGGTGACGGCCACCTTGCGGCCGCAGGCCGCCGCGGCGTCCAGCACCTGCTGGATGCGGTGGACGTTGCTGGCGAAGGTGGTGACGATGATGCGCTTGTCACAGCCATTGAACTGGCGGGCAAAGGTCTTGCCCACCGCCTTTTCGCTCATGGTATAGCCGGGGCGCTCCACGTTGGTGGAGTCCGCCAGCAGCGCCAGCACGCCCTCCCGGCCCAGCTGGCCGAAGCGGGCCAGGTCGATGACCTCGCCGTCAATGGGCGTGGAGTCAATCTTGAAGTCGCCGGTGTGCACCACCGTGCCCATCCGGGTGTGGATGGCGAAGGCCACCGAGTCGGCAATAGAGTGGTTCACATGGATGAACTCCACCTGGAACTTACCGGCCCGGATGGTCTGGCCCGCCTCCACCGTGATGAGCTTGGTGGACTGCAGCAGGCCGTGCTCCTGCAGCTTCAGCTTGATGAGCCCTGCCGTCAGGCGGGTGCAGTAGATGGGCATGTTGATCTGCTTGAGCACATAGGGGATGGCGCCGATGTGGTCCTCATGTCCGTGGGTGATGAACAGGCCCCGAAGGCGGTTGTGGTTCTTCACCAGATAGCTGACGTCGGGGATGACGCAGTCGATGCCGTACATATCATCGCCGGGGAACGCCATGCCGCAGTCCACCACGATGATCTCGCCGCCGTATTCATAGGCGGTCATGTTCTTGCCGATCTCGTTAAGACCGCCAAGAGGGATGATTTTCAATTTTTCTGCCATAGTTACTCCTTCTTACGCAAATAATCGGTACATAACACGGCTTTATGGGGGCGAAAAGGGTACATAACAGGGCATAATAGGCCCTTAAAAATGCATCTGAATGCACCGCAATGCACCCGCAAAAACGCGCAGCAAAACAAAGGCGGCCCGATGTCCCGCCGGCCCTGCATCGCCGGGGGAGCATCGGAGCGTTCGCCCCGGATGACCGTGTGTTGAATTGTGCTATAGGAGACCGCCGCCAACGGCGGCCTTTTATATCACCGCAAAGCCGCATCCGCTTTGCGAAACAACCAAAAAAGTCGCAGAAAATTCTACGAAGTGTATAAATTATAACATACTTTTCCCCGTTTGTATACCCCCAACTTTTCGCCTCCTTCCGCCAGCCTTCGCGGCGCGGCGCAAATCGGGAGAAAATCCGCATTTTTGCTGTTGTGATAGGGGAAAAAGTATGCTATAATCAACAATGATTGTAAATTGGAGTGGTATCCCTATCGGAGATACTGTTTGGTATTCCCATTGAAATGAGGTGTCACCTTGAGTAAAAAGCTGATCCGCGGCTTCCGCACCAATATCATGCTGTACGGCCTGTGCCTGGCCGCCTTCGTCATCGCCACCATCCCGTTTTCTCTGATGCTGGCCATTGCCGAGGCGGTGGTGGCCGCGCTGGTGATCTATGTGGGCGTGCGGCGCAACCGGATGGCCCAGCACAGCGTGCGGCAGTATCTGGATCGCGTCAGCGGCGGCCTGGACACCGCCCGCTCCAGCAATATGCTGTATACGCCCCTGCCCATGCTGGTGTTCGACCTGAACAGCGGCGAGATCCTGTGGGGCAACGACCGCTTCATCGGCCTGACCGACCTGCAGGATAAGCTGTTCGAGGTGTCGGTGGGCGACGTGGTGCCCGGCTTTGACGGCTACTGGCTGCGGGAGGGCAAGCGGGAATCCCCGGAGCATGTGGTGTGGAACCACCGCACCTACCGGGTGTACGGCGCGTTGAGCCATCCCGACGAGCTGAAGGGCGACCACAGCATGCTGGCCACCACCTACTGGCTGGACATCACCGAATCGGAGCAGATGCGCCAGACCCTGGATATGACTCGCCCCGCCGTGGCCATCCTGATGATCGACAACTACGAGGATCTCATGAAAGCCTGCCCCGAGAGCAAGCGCTCGGCCCTGCTGGCGGAGATCGAGGGGAAGCTCAACGACTGGTGCGCTGGCAGCGGCGCGCTGCTGCTAAGCTATGACCGTGACCGCTATCTCTTCGTGATGGAGGAGAAGGACTTCGCCGTGTACGCCGAGAAGAAGTTCGATGTGCTGGATACCGTCCGCACCGTAGAGAGCGGCGGCGTCAGCGCCACGCTGTCCATCGGCGTGGGCCGGGACGGCGACAGCTTTGACGGCCTGTTCAAAAACGCCGACCTGGCGCTGGAGATGGCCCTGAGCCGGGGCGGCGACCAGGCGGTGGTAAAGGACCGCAATAACTTCGAGTTCTACGGCGGCCGCTCCAAGACCACCGAGAAGCGCACCAAGGTGAAATCCCGCGTCATGGCCAACGCCCTGCGGGAGCTGATCGACGACGCCCGCAACGTGTATGTTATGGGCCACAAATACGCCGACATGGACTCTCTGGGCGCGGCGGCGGGCATCTGCTGCATCAGCCGCAAGCTGGGGAAGAAGGCACAGATCGTCATCGACACCGAGAATAACGCCGCCCACCCGGTGCTGCGGGCTTTGCAGCAGATGCCGGAATATAACGGCGTGTTCGTCAACGGCGACACCGCTTTTCTCCATGCCCAGCCGGACACCCTGCTGGTGGTGGTGGACACCAACCGCCCCGACAGCGTGGAGTCCGAGCCGCTGCTGGAGAGCTGCACCCGGGTGGCGGTCATCGACCATCACCGCCGGGGCAGCAGCTACATTGACAAGATGACCCTGAACTATCACGAGCCCTACGCCAGCTCCGCCAGTGAGCTGATCACGGAGCTGCTGCAGTACCTGGTGGAGCCCGCCGATGTGCTGAAGTGTGAGGCGGAGGCTCTGCTGGCCGGTATCGTGCTGGATACCAAGAACTTCACCAACCGTACCGGCGGCCGCACCTTCGAGGCGGCGGCCTACCTGCGCCGCAGCGGCGCCGATACCCAGGACGTGCAGCGCATGTTCCAGAGCGACCTGGACGCCATGGTGACCCGCTACGCCATCATGCGCCAGGCGGAGATCTATCACGGCGACATCGCTATCGTGGCGGCGGACGAGGCCTATGACCGGGTCACCGCCGCCAAGGCCGCCGACGAGCTGCTGACCATCCGGGGCATCCGGGCCTCCTTCGTCATGTACCGCAAGGATGACGGGGTGTACATGTCCGCCCGCTCCCTGGGCGAGGTGAACGTGCAGGTGATCCTGGAGGCACTGGGCGGCGGCGGCAATTCCACCACCGCGGGCGGCCAGGCCAAGGGCATCACCGTGGCCGAGGCAAAGGAGAAGCTGCTGGCGGCCATTGATAAATATTTCGAGGATTGAGGATCCGTGTGATTTTGTAGGGGCGACCCTTGCGGTCGCCCGATAGGTGTGTTTCGCTTTAGGTGCGCGGGCGACCGCAAGGGTCGCCTCTACGAATCGTCTATAATGACCCATTCCACAACGACAAACAAACCAATCTGACATAGGAGGACAGACAACATGAAAGTCATTTTAACCCAGGATGTACGCGGCAAGGGCAAGAAGGGCCAGATGATCGAGGCCGCCGAGGGCTACGCCCGCAATTACCTGATCCCCCGGGGTGTGGCGGTGCCCGCCACTGCCGACGCGGTAAACACCATGAAGCTGCGCGACAAGGCCAAGGCCAAGGCCGACGCCGAGGCCAAGGCGGCTGCCGAGGCCATCGCCGAGAAGCTGCAGGGCTGCCAGGTGAAGATCGCCGCCAAGGGCGGCAACGAGGGCAAGCTGTTCGGCGCCGTCACCAGCGCCGCCATCGCCGACGCCCTGAAGGCCCAGTACGACATGGACGTGGACAGCAAGAAGCTGGTCATCGACGAGCCCATCAAGTCCTTCGGCAGCTATCAGGTAAAGGCCAAGCTGGGCTATGAGATCAGCGGCATCGTCAACGTGCTGGTGGTGGAAGAGAAGTAAGCCCACCGCGCAAACGATAGAAAATGCGTAGGGCGGGGTGACCACACCCCGCCGCACGCCGAACGATACCGGTTGCGCTGTACGGCGGCGGCATGTGGTCATGCCGCCCTACAAATCGGGTGCCAGGCAAACCTCCGCATGAAAAGCCTCGCAGAGTTCGCGGCGCGGACGCCGCGAAAAAAATCAAATCATTTTTCTGACGACATGTCCCCCAAGGGGACTTCCGTTGGGCGTGCGTCAGAAAAATTCTTCTCGGCCGCCAGTGTGTCCGAAGGACGCGCGTACCCCAAGGGCACTTGTTCCGATTCGCTCCACTGCGCAGCGGCCGCAATCTCCATTGGCAATGAAATCGTCAGATTTCATGCCAGTAGTGTAAAAGGCAGGTGTGACAATGGACGAATTATTGATGCGGGGCATGCCCCATTCCGCCGAGGCGGAGCAGGCGGTGCTGGGCTCCATGCTGATCGACGGCAACTGCGTCAAGGATGTGATGGATCAGCTCCAGGCGGATGACTTCTACCTGCGGCAGAACCGCGAGATCTTTGAGACCATCGCCCATATGTTTGTGTACTCCCAGCCGGTGGACGGCGTGACCGTGGCCGGAGAGATGGAGAAAAACGGCCTGTATACCGAGGCCACCCGCCCCTACCTGCTGCAGTTGATGGAGGTGACCCCCACCGCCGCCAATGTGGGCGAGTATGTGAAGATCGTCCGGGACAAGGCGCTGATGCGTCAGGTGGCCACCGCCGCCGCCAACATTACCGCCATGGTGCAGGAGGGCGGCGCCTCCGCCGCCGACATGCTGGAATCGGCGGAGCAGCGGGTGTACGCCATCCGCCGGGGCCGGGGCGCCCAGACCATGGTGCCTGTCAGCCAGGTGCTGCAGGACGTGATGGTGCGGCTGGAGGAGCTGTCCAACAGCGAGTCCAACCTGGCGGGCCTGTCCACCGGCTTTTCCGCCGTGGACGGCAAGATCAACGGCCTGAACAAGTCCGACCTGCTGCTGCTGGCGGCCCGTCCCGGCATGGGCAAGACCAGTATGGCCCTGAACGTGGCGCTGTCGGCGGCGAAGAGCTCCGGCAAGACCGTGGCCATCTTCTCGCTGGAAATGTCCCGCGAGCAGCTGGTCACCCGCCTGATCGCCACGGAGGGTCTGGTGGAGAACACCCGCCTGACCACCGGCAACCTGCGGGAGAGCGACTGGCAGCGGATTGCCGAGGCGGCCTCCAACCTGAGCCGCATGGACATCCGTATCGACGACAACCCCCTGCTGACGGCGGCGGACATGAACGCCAAATGCCGCCGGCTGGACAATCTGGGCCTGGTGGTCATCGACTATCTGCAGTTGATGACCAGCTCCGGCGGCAAGGGCTATTCCGGCGAGAACCGCCAGCAGGCGGTGTCCGACATCAGCCGTATGCTGAAGATCATGGCCAAGGAGCTGCAGGTGCCGGTGCTGTGCCTCAGCCAGCTGAGCCGTGCCAACGAAAAGCGCGACAACAAGCGGCCCATGCTGTCCGACCTGCGTGAATCCGGCGCCATCGAGCAGGACGCCGATATCGTCATGTTCCTGTACCGGGACGACTATTATAATGAGGACACGGAAAAGCGCAACATCGCCGAGTGCATCGTGGCCAAGAACCGCCATGGCGAGACCGGCAAGGTGGAGCTGCGGTGGATGCCGGAGTATACCGCCTTCGGCACGCTGGAGAATCGCTACGGCGACGACGGGGAGTAAGGGCATGGATCTGCTTCCCTGGATGGAACGCTGGCACATGCTGCCGCCGGAGGGCGGCGTGATCCTGTGCGCCGTGTCCGGCGGACGGGACTCCGTGTGCCTGCTGCACTATCTGACCACCATCGCGCCGCGCCGCGGCTTCACCGTGGCGGCGGCGCACCTGAACCACCGGATGCGGCCCGAGGCCCAGCGGGACGAGGATTTCGTCCGGGGCCTGTGCCGGGAGTGGAACGTCCCCTTCTATACCGAGGCCGCGCCCGTCTATGAGATGGCGGCGCGCTGGGGCCTGGGCGTGGAGGAGACGGGACGGCGGCTGCGGTACGACTTTCTCCTCCGCACGGCGGACGCCATCGGTGCGGCGTATGTCGCCACCGCCCACCACGCCCAGGATCAGGCGGAGACGGTGCTGCTGAACCTGCTGCGGGGCACCGGGCCGGAGGGCCTGGGCGGCATCCCGCCGGTGCGGGGCAGGATCATCCGGCCCCTGCTGCAGACTGGTCGGGCCGAGATCGAGGACTATTTGCAGAAGAACGGGCTGCCCCATGTGGAGGACAGCACCAACGAGGATACCCACTATGCCCGCAACCGCCTGCGGCGGGAGCTGTGGCCCCAACTGGAGACCGTCAATCCCGCCGTGACCCGCGCCATCGGCCGCACGGCGGAGATCGTTCGGGGCGAGAACGCCTATCTGGACACCCTGGCGGCGGAGCGCCTTCCGGCGGAGGGTACGGCGGTGGAAACGGCGGCGCTGCTGGCTGCGCCGGAGCCCCTGCGGCCTCGGATGGTACGGCTGCTGCTGGACCGGCTGCCCACCGGAAAGAAGGACGTGGGCGCGGTGCACATGGACGCGGTGCTGGCGCTGGCGGAAGGCGGCGGCACGCTGGATCTTCCCGGCGGAGCGCGTGCTGTGTGCCGGAACGGCTGGCTGCGGCTGACGGTGAAGGAGACTGCGCCGCCGGAGATGGTGCTGGCGCAGGGCCTCAACCGGTGGGGCGATTACGACATTACCCTCCGCGGCGGGGAAGAACACCGGGTCACCGTCCGTAGCTGGAAAGGCAGTGACCGTATGGCCGCCGAGCGGGGCAGCCGCAGTCTCAAGCGGCTGTTTGCCGACGCGGGCATCCCCGCTGAGCTGCGGGACAGCCTTCCCGTGGTCTGCGTGGACGGCACGCCCCATGCCGTATACGGCATCAAGGAGAGAACCGCGCCGCACAGCGGCGAAACCATACAAATCATCATCAACAAACGAGAAAACCATAAGGAGGATACCGGGAATGGGTAAGAGCAACATGGAGCAGGACATCTTGAAGGTATTGATGTCGGAGGAGCAGCTGCAGAAGCGGGTGCAGGAGATGGGCGACGAGCTGTATGACCGTTTCCACGACAAGGATCCCATTTTTGTGGGCGTGCTGAAGGGCTGCTTCATTTTCATGGCGGATCTGGTGCGTGCCACCCAGATGAAGAGCGAGATCGAGTTCATCGGCGTCTCCTCGTACAACAACGGCACCAAGAGCTCCGGCGTGGTGCAGATCACCCGGGATCTCCAGAAGGACATCACCGGCCGCCACATCATCGTGGTGGAGGATATCCTGGACTCCGGCAATACGCTGTTCTTCCTGAAGAACTATCTGAATACCAAGGGCGCGGCCTCCATCACCATCGTGACGCTGCTGGATAAGCCCGCCCGCCGGGAGAAGCCTATCGTGGCTGATCTGTCCGGCTTTGAGGTGCCGGACGAGTTCGTGGTGGGCTACGGCCTGGACTACGCCCAGCAGTACCGCAACTATCCCTGCATCGGCGTGCTGAAGCCGGAGGTATACAGTAAGTAAGGCTGGCATGAAATCTGACGATTTCATTGCCAAAGGGGTTTACGGCCGACTGCGCGCACCCGTTGGGTGCACTTGCTGGCCGAGAAGAATTTTTCTGACGCACATGTCGTCAGAAAAATGATTTCATTGCTTCGCGGCGTCCGCGCCGCGAAC
>ENA-UOOA01004165-UOOA01004165.1-human-gut-metagenome-genome-assembly--contig:-P61old-NODE-4165-length-16774-cov-7.765118_pt1 | contig 16774 bp, 13 predicted proteins | sample MGYA00242467_ERZ724014 | MGnify/ENA metagenome assembly ERZ724014
AAAGGGCAAAAAGCACCGAAAAGGCTGGCTGTCCGACGTGCGTGCCCTTGTTAATTGACGCTATCTTATCCGATCTGCTTTTCGAGCGGCATCGTTGCGTAGGCGTTGAGCTCCGGCCCGGCGGTATGCCCGGCGAGGAACTCATAATAGCCCTGGCAGCCGATCATCGCGGCGTTGTCGCCGCAGAGACGGAGCGGCGGGACGAAAAGCCGTGCGCCCGCCTTTTCCGCGGCGGCAGCAAAATCGGCGCGGATGCGAGAATTGGCCGCGACGCCGCCCGCCACGGCGATCTTTTTGTACCCAAGCTCCGAAGCCGCCGCCATGGTGCGCGGCACGAGCGATTCGCTCACCGCGCGGCAGAGCGACGCCGCGAGCCCCGCGCGGTCGAGCGTTTCGCCGGTCTGCTCGCAGTGGTGCGCCAGATTGATAACGGCGGTCTTGAGACCGGAAAAGCTCATGTCATAGGGATTCTCGCCGACAAACGGGTGCGGCAGCGTGTAGGCGTCGTCGCGCCCCTCCTTCGCCAGCCGGTCGATCGGCGCGCCGCCGGGATACGGCAGGCCGAGCACACGCGCGGATTTATCAAAGCACTCGCCCGCGGCGTCGTCGCGCGTCTGGCCGAGAATGCGAAGGTCGGTATAGTCGCGCACGTCCACGAGCATCGTGTTGCCGCCGGAGATGGCAAGACAGAGGAACGGCGGCTCAAGCTCCGGATATGCAATGTAGTTTGCGGCGATGTGGCCGCGGATGTGGTGCACCGGGATGAGCGGGATGCCGAGCGCCGCCGCGGCGCTCTTGGCAAAGTTCACGCCCACGAGCACCGCGCCGATGAGTCCCGGCGCACACGACACCGCCACGGCGTCAAGCTCGGACTTTTTCACGCCCGCCGCCGCGATCGCGCGGTCAGCCAGCCGCGAGATGACCTCCACATGGCTGCGCGAGGCGATCTCCGGCACGACGCCGCCGTATACGGCGTGCAGGTCGGCCTGTGAGAAGATCTGGTCGGTGAGCACCTTTCGTCCATTTTCGGTCACGGCGACGGCGGTCTCGTCGCACGTGGATTCCACGGATAATATCAGCATTGCGTTACTCCGCCTCTTTTTGGAAGAATTTCGACATCAGAATAGCATCTTCCGCCGGTTTTTCATAGTAGTTTTTTCGTTTTCCCACGATTTCAAAGCCGTTTTTTTCATAGAGCCGCCGCGCGGCGAGATTGCTCTCGCGCACCTCGAGCTGTAAAACGGCGGCGCCGCGCCGCTCGCTTTCGGCAAAAAGCGCTTTCAGGAGCGCCGCGCCGATCCCGCGGCGGCGAGAGTCCGGCGCCACGGCCACGTTGCCGATATCGCCCTCGTCGAGCACGAAGCACGCCCAGACGTAGCCGAGAAGGTCATCCCCTTCTTCGGCGGCGAGAATGACGCCGCCGTCCGTTTTCCAAAGGCGCGCGAGCATTCCTTCGTCCGCGCCGTCCGGAAATTCGGCGCGCTCGAGCGCGGCAACGGCGGGAATGTCGGAAAGTTCCGCTCTGCGAACGATCATGTCCCGTGCGCCTCCGCCCAGTTTCTGCCCCAGCCGGCGTCTGCGGTGAGCGGCACGGTGTAAGCTACGGCATGTTCCATTTCCTCGCGCAGCACCTGCACGGCCTTTTCCCGCTCCGCTTCCGGGCATTCGACGATCAGCTCGTCGTGCACCTGCAATATGAGCTTTGCCTTCATGCCCTCGGCGCGAAGCCGCTTGTCCACATGCACCATGGCGAGCTTTATAACGTCCGCCGCCGTGCCCTGAATGGGCATGTTGAGCGCGACGCGCTCGCCGAACGCGCGCAGCGCCGGAACGTTCAGCTCCGGCAGATAGCGCCGCCGGTGAAAGAGCGTTTCGGCATAGCCGAGCGCCTTGGCGCGCCGGACGGCTTCCTTCTGGTAATCGCGCACGCCGCGGAAGCGCGCGAAATAGGCGTCCATATACTCCTTCGCCTCGCCGTAGCCGACGCCGATGTCCTGCGCGAGCGAGAAGGCGGAAATGCCGTACACGATGCCGAAGTTCACGGCCTTCGCTCTCCGGCGCTCCTCGGCGGTGACGTCCTCAAGCGGCACGCCGAACACCTGTGAGGCCGTGACGCGGTGGACGTCCTCGCCGGAGAGAAACGCCGCGCGCATCGCCTCGTCGCCCGAGATGTGCGCGAGCAGCCGCAGCTCGATCTGCGAATAGTCCGCGTCCACGAGCACGTTGCCGGGCGCGGCGACGAACATTTTGCGCAGTCCCGCCCCCAGCTCGCGCCGGACGGGGATGTTCTGCAAGTTCGGCTCGGTGGACGAAAGACGTCCCGTCGCCGTGACGGTCATCTGGAAATTGGTATGGATGCGTCCGTCCGCGCCGATGACCTTCAAAAGGCCGTCCGCGTAGGTGGATTTGAGCTTGGTGAGCTCGCGGTATTCGAGCACATGGCGCACGATGGGCTCATAGCGGAGCTTATCGAGCACATCGGCATTGGTACTCCAGCCGGTCTTGGTCTTTTTCCCGCCGGGGAGACCGAGCTTTTCAAAAAGCACGGCGCCGAGCTGCTTTGGGGACTGGATGTTGAATTCCTCCCCCGCCTCCGCCCAAACCGCTTCGCGCAGCGCGTCGATGCTGCCCGTAAGACTCTCGCCGAAGGCGCGCAGCGCCTCCGCGTCGGCAAGAAAGCCCTCGTTTTCCATTTTGGCAAGCACCGCGCAGAGCGGCAGCTCAATCTTTGTAAAAAGCTCCTCCATCTGCGTCTCGCGCAGCTTCGGCAGCATAACTTCCTCGAGCGCCGCGACGCTCGCCGCGCGCGAGGCCATCTCGCCGAGCCGGTCGGCGAGCGATTTCCCCTCCCCGCCGGAGAGGTCAAGCATGAGCTGATCGCCGCTGTCCGCCGCGCCGGACGAGGTATGCGGCGTGAAGCCGCAGTAGGCGAGCGTGAGCTTTTCGATCTCGTACCCGGCGGCGGTCGCGTCGAGAAGATACCCGGCGAGCGCGCTGTCGAACACCCAGTTTTCGAGCGCGTCCACTCCTCGCGCGAGCAGCGCGCGCTGCAGATTCTTCACGTCGTGCCCCGCCTTGCGGCGCTCGGGCGCAAAGAGCAGCGCGAGCGCCGCGGTATAGCCGTCCCGGTATGCCTCCGGCGTCAGAAATACCGCAAGCGCGTCATTTTCGGAAACGCTGAAATGCGCGAGCGTCTCGCCGCTTTCGGCATCAAACCAGTAATAGGCGACGGCGTCCCCCGCCCGCTCCAGCGCGGCGCGGAGGTCTTTTTCCGTTTGCGGCGTCACACTCTCGCATGTGCCCTCAAATACGGTCTCTTCCTTTTTCTCCTCCGCGGCCGGCTTCAGGCCCCACTTTTCAATGAACTTCTGGAAGCCGAGCCGCCGGAAAATTTCATACGCCGCGCCGCCGTAGTCTGCCGGGCGGCGAAGCTCGTCGGGGGAAATATCGATGGGCGCCTTGCGGTCGATCGTGGCGAGATAGTACGAATTCTCGGCGCTCTCTTTGCCGTTTTCGAGCTTTGTGCGCAGCGAGGCGCGGATGTCGGGATCGCTGATATGCTCGTACACGCCCGCGAGCGAGCCGTACTTCCGCACAAGCTCGAGCGCCGTCTTCTCCCCCACGCCGGGGACGCCGGGGATGTTGTCGCTCGTGTCGCCCATGAGGGCCTTGAGATCGACCATGTGCGGCGCGTCAAAGCCGTATTCCTCGCGGAAGCGCTCGGGCGTATAGTTGACGGTCTCGGTCTGGCCCATACGCGTTTTGACGTTGAGCACGCGCACATGCTCACCCACGAGCTGCAAAGCGTCCTTATCGCCGGTGACGACGACGCACTCCCAGCCCTGCTCCGCTCCGATGCGGCTCACGGTGCCGAGAAGATCGTCCGCCTCCCAGCCGGAAAGCTCGCGCCGCTCGATGCCGAGCGCGTCGAGCACATCCTTCAAAACCGGCATCTGCGCGGCGAGATCGTCCGGCATGGGCTTGCGCGTCGCCTTATACGCCTCGCTGTGCTTGTGGCGGAACGTCGGCTCGCGGCGGTCGAACATGACGCAGAGCGCGTCGGGCTTTTCGTCGTCGAGCAGGCGCTGCAATATATTCAGAAAGCCGAAAACGGCGTTCGTCGGCGTGCCGTCGGGCGCGGAGAGCGGGCGCACGCCGTAATACGCGCGGTTCACGAGGCTGTTGCCGTCGATGAGCATCAGTTTTGGCATAGAGTTTCCTCCTTAAGTTCCTTGGCGAGCGGGCGGTACACGGTGAGCATAAGCGTTGTGAACGCCGCGCCCCCGCCGAGCAGATCGCTGATCGGCTCGCTCCAGTACACGCCGTCCGCCCCGAGACCGAATACGCCCGGGAGCAGCAGCATCAGCGGCACGACGAGCACGATCTTGCGCAGCAGCGAAAAGAAGATTGCCTGCCGCGCCTTGCCGAGCGAGCGGAACGAGTTTTGCGCAACGAACTGGAGCGACATGAACACGAACCCGCAGAAATAAATGCGCACGGCGCGCACCGCCACGGCGATGAGCGCCTCATCCGGCGTAAAGATGCGGATGAGCGGTTCGGGGAAGAGCATGAACACCGCCCACACGAGCAGCGAAAACACCGCCGCGCCGAGCGTGCTGAACCGGATCGTCTCCAGCACGCGCTTTTTCTGCCCCGCGCCGTAGTTAAAAGCGAGCACCGGCTGGATGCCGGAGCCGAAGCCGTGGATGATCTCGGTGAAGATCGTCCGCAGCGAGTTTACGACCGTGATCGCGCCGACATAAAGATCGCCGCCGTACAGCCCGAGCTGGCGGTTCGCCACCGTCTGAATGGCGGAGTTCGTCGCGCCCATCACGAAATCGGCTACGCCGAGAGACATGATGCGTCCCATGATCTTCTTCCGCGGCGCCATCGTGCGCCACGAAAGCTCGAGCGGCGTTTTGCTGCTGCGCAGAAAGAGGAAGCACCACGCGGCGCTCAGCGCCTGCGAGAGCACCGTGGCAGCCGCCGCGCCGCGCACGCCCATGCGGAAAGCAAAAATGAACAGCGGGTCGAGCACGATGTTCGCCGCCGCGCCGAGCAGCACCGTGAGCATGCCGCGCGTGGCGAAGCCCTGGGCGTTGATATACACGTTCATGCCGAGGGATACGAACGAAAACGTCGTCCCGATGAGATACACCGCGAGATACTCGCGCGCATAGGAGCTTGCCTCCTTGCCCGCGGCGAACACCGTTATCACCGGATCGAGAAACGCCCATGTAAGCAGCCCGAGCGCAACGGACGAGACGAGCAGCATGGAAAAGGCGTTGCCCATCACGCGGGAGGCCTCGTCGTTATCCCCGCGGCCACGCGCCATGGAGCAGAGCGGCGCGCCGCCCTGTCCGAACAGGCCCGCGAACGCCGAGAGGATCGAAATGACCGGCAGCGCGATGCCGACGCCCGTGAGCGCAATGCTGCCGACATTGGGAATATGGCCGATGTAGATACGGTCCACCACGTTGTAGAGCACGTTCACGAGCTGCGCGGCGATGAGCGGCAGCGCCATGCGCATGACGACCGCGGGGATATTCCCCTTGGAAAAATCGTTTTGTACGTTCTTTTCCGCCATGGTCACTTCTCCCCGCGCAGCCGGATGATCTGATCGCGCAGCACGGCGGCATATTCGTATTCGAGCATCTGCGCGGCTTTGCGCATTTCTTTTTCCAGCCGGTCGATCTCGGCCTTCCGCTCGCGTTCGGTCATGCGCATGCCGCGCTCGTCCTTTGCCGCGGGGCCGGTGATCTCGAGAAGGTCGCGGATGCTCTTTTTGATGGTTTTCGGCACGATGCCGTGCGCTTCGTTGTACGCCGTCTGGATGGCGCGGCGGCGCTCAGTCTCGTCGATGGCGGCGCGCATGGAGGGCGTGACCGTGTCGGCATACATGATGACGGTGCCCTCGGCGTTTCGCGCCGCGCGGCCGATCGTCTGGATGAGCGATGTTTCGCTCCGGAGAAAGCCCTCCTTATCCGCGTCGAGGATCGCAATGAGCGATACCTCGGGAAGGTCAAGGCCCTCGCGCAGAAGGTTGATGCCGACGAGCACGTCAAATTCGCCCCGGCGCAGATCGCGGATGATCTCCATGCGCTCCATGGCGCCGACGTCGTGGTGCATATAGCGCGTTTTGATGCCGGCGTTGCCGAGATACGCCGTTAAGTCCTCCGCCATGCGCTTGGTGAGCGTCGTGACGAGCGTGCGCTCGCCGCGCTCGATGCGCGCGTGGATCTCGGCGATGAGATCGTCGATCTGTCCCTCGATGGGGCGCACGTCGATCTTCGGGTCGGTGAGACCCGTCGGGCGGATGATCTGCTCGGCGATCTGGCCCGAGCGCGTGCGCTCGTACTCGCCGGGTGTGGCGGAAACATATATGACCTGATTTACCCGCTGCTGGAATTCCTCAAACTTCAGCGGGCGGTTATCGAACGCCGACGGCAGCCGGAAGCCGTATTCAACGAGCGCCTCCTTGCGCGCGCGGTCGCCGTGGTACATGGCGCGCACCTGCGGCAGCGTGACGTGCGATTCGTCGATGAACAGGAGAAAGTCCTTCGGGAAATAGTCGAGCAGCGTCATCGGCGCGCTCCCGACCGGGCGGCCGGAGATGATGCGCGAATAGTTCTCCACACCGGAGCAGTAGCCCAGCTCCTGGATCATCTCGATATCGAAATTCGTGCGCTGCGCGATGCGCTCGGCCTCGAGCGGCTTATCGTTCTCCTTGAAGAACTTCACCCGCTCGTCGCACTCGCGGCGGATCTCCTGCACGGCGCGCGCCATTTTCTCCGGCGGCGTCACGTAGTGGCTCGCAGGGTAAATGGCCGTGTGGCTGAGCGTGTGCACCGCAGCGCCCGTGAGGGGGTTGATCTCGCTGATGCGCTCGATCTCGTCGCCGAAGTATTCCACGCGGATGGCCTTATCGCGCCAGTAGGCCGGGAAGATCTCCACCGTGTCGCCGCGCACGCGGAACATGTTGCGCTCGAAGGCGATGTCGTTTCGCTCATACCGGCAGTCGATGAGTTTTTTTAAAAGCTCCTCCTGCGGCAGACTGCTGCCGGGGCGGAGTGAAATGGCCATGCGCGCAAAATCGTCCGGCTCGCCGAGACCGTAAATACAGCTTACCGATGCCACGACGATCACGTCCCGCCGCTCCAGCAGCGAAAACGTCGCCGAAAGGCGCAGCCGGTCGATCTCCTCGTTCGTGGAGGCGTCCTTTTCAATGTAGGTATCCGTGTGCGGGATGTACGCCTCCGGCTGGTAGTAGTCGTAATACGATACAAAATACTCCACGGCGTTGTCCGGAAAGAACTCCTTGAACTCGCTGCAAAGCTGCGCGGCGAGCGTTTTGTTGTGCGCGAGCACGAGCGTCGGCTTCTGCACGCGCTCGATGACCTTCGCCATCGTGTACGTTTTGCCGGAGCCCGTGACGCCGAGCAGCGTCTGCTCGTCCAGTCCCGCGGCCACGCCCTCGGCGAGCTTTTCGATCGCCTGCGGCTGATCGCCCGCGGGCGAATATTCGCTTACCACATGAAATTCCGGCATAACGCGCTCCTTTTTAAAATAATTTCTATAACTGATTTATTATACCACGCCGCGCCGCGCCGCACAAGCGATTCGCCCGCCCCGTGCGTAAAAACTCCCTGCCCGGTGGATTTCCGCCGCGGGATATGCTATACTGACAATATAATGATTTTAAGGGGGTGCTCCCTATGAATAAAATTCTGATCGCGTATTTCTCCGCCAGCGGTGAAACGGGCAAGCTTGCGAAAACGCTCTCCGCCGTGACCGGCGGCGACCTTTTTGAGATCCGTCCCGAGACGGCGTACACCTCCGCCGATCTGAACTGGATGGATAAGAAGAGCCGCAGCACGCTCGAGATGAAGGACGAGCACAGCCGCCCGGCCATTGCGGGCCGCGTGGAGGATATGGCGCCGTACGACACCGTGTTCGTCGGCTTCCCGATCTGGTGGTATCAGGCGCCGCGCATCATCGAAACGTTTCTTGAAAGCTACGATTTTACCGGCAAGACCGTGATCCCGTTCGCCACCTCCGGCGGCAGCGGCATGGGAAAGACGGCCGATATTCTGCGCACTGTCTGCCCCGCGGCCGACATTCTGCCCGGCAAGCGCATGAGCGCGCGGGAGAGCGCCGAGGCCGTGCGCGCGTGGCTCGAAACGTTCGGCAAGTGATCCGTCCCGGCGCGCCGCAGAATATCCATTCCATAAAAAATCTCCGTATAACCCGTTTGACCGGTTATACGGAGATTTTTTATATGCCGCTCTCTTCCTTCTGTATTGGAGCGCTTCGGCAGGTTTTCACGCCGAAAACAAAATAGATCACATGCCCGACCCAGACGCAGGCGAGAATGATGCACAGGATATAGAGCTCCTTTCGCATCATCAGCGCGAAGCCGACGGCCATGAGCGCCGTAACGGTGAGCATGATGCGCCGTTTCGCCGCAGCGGTCATGCCCTCGCCGCGCACATAGCTTTCGAGATTGTTTTTATAAAGCTTCGTGCCGGTGAACCACGTGTGCAGCCGCTCGGAGCTTTTGGCAAAGCCGAGCGCGGCCAGCAGCAGGAACGGAACCGTCGGCAGCAGCGGCAGCACCGCGCCGAGAGCGCCAAGCGCAAGGCCGATGCAGCCGAGGCAGAGCCATAAGATTCTCTTTATCTTCATTTACATTCTCTCCTCTCTCCCCGCGCGCGGCAGGGGGAACATCCGGCCGTTTTTCACGCCGTATACCCGATCGGCGATCGCCATCGTGGACTCGCGGTGCGACACGAGGATGATGCCCTTCTTATTGCGCAGCCGGCGCAGCGCCTGCAATATGATGCCCTCGTTGATGCTGTCAACGTTGCTCGTCGGCTCATCGAGCAATATGAGAGCGCTGCCGCGCAGCAGCGCCCGCGCCAGACCGAGCCGCTGCTTCTCGCCCGTGGAGAGATTGTCGCCGAGCGCGCCGACGCGCGTTTCGTACCCCTCCGGTAGCGAGAGGATGAAGTCATGGATCGACGCGAGCCGGCACGCCTCTTCGATCTCGGCGCGCGCCGCGCCGGGCCGGGCAATGCGGAGATTTTCCTCGATCGTCTCATCAAAGAGATACGTTGTCTGGCTCACCATCGTCACATTGTCGAGAAGGCTGGCCGTTTCGATTGCATCAATGTCCGCGCCGTTATAAAGAATTTCGCCGCCCTGCTTCTGCCAGAAACGGAGAAGCAGCTTGAGGAACGTGGACTTGCCGCAGCCGGATTCGCCGACGATACCGACGATCTCGCCTCTTTCGACGTACATCCATACATCGCTCAACACATTCGTCACGCCGTCGTAGGAGAATGTGACGCCGTCTACCGAGAGATGGGCAAAGCCGTCGATCTTCTCTCCCTCTCCCTCTTCCACCTCGCGCACGGCGCTCTCCTCTTCCAGAAGGTCGAGCACCCGCTCGCCCGAGGCGAGTGTCTGCGTGAGATTGCCCGGCAGCGCCGAAATGGCAATGACCGGCCCGAACGATCCGAAGAGCGCCGCGACGCCAAGGAGCATCGCGCCGGGCGTAAGCGCGCCCGTCACGGTGAGCGCCGTCCCCACGGCGAGCCCCGCAAGGATAAAGAGCGACACGTAAAGCTCCGTACCCGCGGCGGCGTGAGCCGTTTCGTGCTTCATTTTCTTCGTCTCAGCGAGAAGCACCTCCGAACGCCGGCCAACTTCCGCGGCGCGCTGCGCGCCCGCATTATGGAGTACAATGTCCCGAATGCCGCGGATACTGTCGAGGAAATACGCGCTGAACGAAGAAAACTCCGCGCGGTAGGCCTGTCCCGCGACGCGCACACGCCGGGAGAATACGAGCGGGACAAGAACGCCGATAGTAACATACCCCGCCGCCGCAGCGAGCGCCAGATACCAGCTCGATACGCAGCCGATGAACACCGTCATTCCCACGCTCAGCAGCACCGCAATGCAGATCGGCGAGATGGTGTGTGCATAGAACACCTCCAGCGTTTCAATGTCCGAGGTGATCATCGCAATAATGGCGCCCTTCTGCCGGGTTTCCAGCTTGGCCGGGCAGAGACGGCGCAGCGCCGTGAAGATCTTGTCGCGCAGCACCGCCAGCAGACGGAAGGCAATGTAGTGGTTGCCGTACTGCTCGGCAAACCGGAGCAGGCCGCGCAGCACGCCGCAACCGACGGCCAGCGCGATGAGCGCGCCGTAGGAAAGGGAGATTTCCTCGCCGAGCGCCTTGGCGATGGCCGCAGCGCCCGAGAGCGTCACGCCCATGGCGCACAGAAAGCCCGCCGTGCCGTTAATTACGGCGAGCAGCATAATGTACACGAGCGAACCGAGCAGAACGATGAGCTGCGCCATGATCTTCGCGCCGCTGCGGCGCGGTTTCGTTGTCGTATTCATTCCTCGTCCTCCCGGTATCCCTCTTCGAGCGCCTTCTGCGCCGCATAGAGCTTTGCATAACCGCCGCCGGAGGCCATGAGCGCGGCGTGCGTGCCGCATTCGGCAACCCCGCCAGATTCCATGGCATAAATTTTCTCCGCCGGAACAACGTTTGCAAGCCGGTGCGAGATGAGAATGACCGCCTTTTCTTTTGCAAGAGCGGCAACGGCCTTCATAATAATCTCTTCGCTTTCGATATCGATGTTGCTCGTTGCCTCGTCCAGAATATAAATGTCCCGCTCCGCCGTGAGATTCACCGCGAGCGCGAGCCGCTGCTTCTGTCCGCCGGAGAGATTGGCGGCATCCTCGGCAATTACCTTGTCCAGTCCGCCGTTTTCCCGGACGAACGACGCGAGATTTACCGTTTCGAGCGCCGCCCAGATCGCCTCGTCCGTTACGGCGGCGTTGGCAAGACGGAAGTTGGCGCGGACGGTGTCGTTAAAAATGTGACTGCCGCAGCTCACCACCGCGAGATGGGCATAGTAGCTCTCTCGGGAAAGGCTCTCCATGCTCGCTCCGCCGAGCATAACACGCCCGCTCTGCGGCCGGAGTGCGCCGGTCAGAAGATTCACGACCGTGGACTTTCCGCACCCGGACGGCCCGACGATTGCCGTCATACCGGTGCGGGGAAAGGCCATGGATACGTCGTGCAGCACATCGCGCTGTCCGTCGTAGGAAAACGAGACGTTCTCCAGCCGCAGTTCGCCCGGCTGTGCCTCCGCTCTGCCCCAGACCGGCTCCGGCTCATCGAGCAGGGAGAGGATCTTTCCGCCCGCGCTCACGCCATTCATCGCCACATGAAACGCTGCGCCGAACGCGCGCAGCGGCAGGAAAAACTCCACCGCCGTCAAAATCAGAAAGAGCGCGGCGAACGGCGAAAGCGCCCGGCGCAGCACGCCCGTCACCGCCACGGCAATGCCGGCGCCCGCGCCGCCGTAGGCCACAAGATCCATGATCGTTGTGCTCGCAAGCTGCATGGTGAGCACCTTCATCGTGATGCGGCGAAATCCTTCGCTCGTTTCGTTCATCTTTTTCTGCCGCGCGGCGTCGGCGCGGAAAATTTTGAGCTCCCGCATCCCCTGCACGCTGTCGAGAAAGGCGTCGCCCATGGAGGTATATTTGCCCCAGTACTTTGCAAAGATCTTCTTTGCATATTTTGAGACCGCGATGATCGAAAGCGGAATGAGCGGCACGCACGCGAGCAGCACGAGCGCCGTGCGCCAATCCACCGGCGACGTAACGCAGAAGAGGATGACCGGTGCGGCCATCGCATAGAAAAACTGCGGGATATACGAGGAATAATAGAGATCCAGCTGCTCCACGCCCTCCATAGCCACCTGCGTGAGCCCGGCCATGCTCATGCCGTCCGCCGAGCGGACGCCGAGACGGACGATCTTGCCGTACACACGCTCGCGCAGCTCCTTCTTTGCCCGGCGGCCGAGCGTATCGCGCAGTTCCCCCGCGCCGCGGGATGCGGCATACCGCACCGCCGCGCCCGCCGCAGCAATCGCCGCCGGAAGCAGAAAGACGCGCGCAGTTTCGTATTGTTGGAAATTTACCGCCAGCTCAATCGTGCGGCAGATGGCCGCCGTGATGCTGAGATTGGCAAAAAGGCCGAGGATCATCAGCGCGGCCGTATAATAGATGTACTTCTTGTTTGCGCCCAGAAGGGCGAGGAGCTTTTTGTCGATCATGCGTTTTCTCCGTTTGTTTATTGGTTAGCACGCGCTAACGTTTTAGCAGAAAAGAGCAGCGGCACGCTTTGCGTTACCCGCTGCTTACTATCATATTTATATACCCATTTTTCGCCGCATTGTCAATCCGGTGAAGAGGAAGAAGAAAGAAAACGTCGTCTTTTGGCAGCGGCTGGCACACCTGTGCGCTGCGCGCCGCACATTTTTTCGCGCCGCTCTTTCGCGCCGGGAAAAACTGTGATAAGATTGACCCGTGAAAAATCATCGGGGAGGATCATCCCATGGGAAGAACAGAAGCGCCGCGCCGTGTCGCCGTGATCGGCGGCGGCGCGGGCGGGCTCTGCGCGGCGATCGCCGCCGGGCAAGCCGGAGCGGACGTTCAGATTTTTGAACAGGCGAACCGCGTCGGCAAAAAACTGCTCAAGACCGGCAACGGGCGGTGCAATCTCTCGAATACGCACGTTTCGCCGGAGCACTATAACCGGCCGGATTTCGTCGCGCCCGTTCTTGCGGACATGCCATGCGATGTGCTGCGCTCTTTCTTTGGCTCGCTCGGGCTCTGGACGGTCACGGATGAAGAAGGCCGCGTCTATCCGCGCAGCGACACCGCCGCCTCCGTGCTCGACGTACTGCGTCTCGGCTGCGAGGCGCTGGGCGTTGCGGAGCGCTGCTCGGCGGAGATCGCCGCCATCGCCCCGCAGGGCCGCGGCTTTACCCTCACCGCCCGCACGGGCGAGAAGTTTTTTGCCGACCGCGTGATCGTTGCGGCCGGCGGCGGAACGAGCCTTCTCCGTCCGCTGGGACACAAGATGATCCCCTTCTCTCCCGTTCTCTGCCCGCTCAAGACCGACACGGAATCCATCCGCGGTCTCACGGGGCTGCGCTGCGCCTGCCGCGCGGAGCTTATCCGCCGCGGGAAGAGTGTTTACACCGAAGAGGGCGAAATTCTCTTCCGGGATTTCGGCGTGAGCGGCATTCTCGCGCTGAATCTCTCGCGGCATGTCCTTCCGGGCGACACGCTCTCGCTCGATCTGCTGCCGGAGCTTTCTTTGGAAGCGCTCACCGTGAGGCTCTCGGCGCAGAAGGTGCTGCGCGGATCTGACGCCGATCTCTTTACCGGCATTTTCCACCGGCGGCTCGGTGAGGCGGTAGCGCGCCGCGCCAAAAGCGGCGAGATATCCGAGCTTGCCCGCATTATCAAAAATTACCGTCTTTCGGTCCTCGGTCCGGGCGACACGCAGCACGCGCAGGTGACGCGCGGCGGCGCGGACGTCTCCGAGTTTGACAGCGAAACGATGGAGAGCCGCCGCGTGCCGGGGCTCTATGCCGTGGGTGAGGCGCTCGACATTGACGGCGCGTGCGGCGGGTACAACCTGCACTGGGCGTTCGCCTCCGGGCTGCGCGCGGGAAGGAGCGCCGCGCGTGATTGAGGTTCGTGATGTAAGGCTCGCTCTTGACGGCGATCTCAAGACCGCGTGCGCCAAAAAGCTGCGCGTTCCGGTTGGCGACGTGTTGGAAGCATCGCTCCTGCGCCGCAGCGTGGACGCGCGGCGCAAGGACGACGTGCATTTCACCGTGACCGCCGCGGTATCGCTCCGGCGGGGTGAGGAAAAGTTTTCGCCCTATACGCCGTGGACGCCGCCGCGCGTCGAAGTTTTGAAAAAGAAGCCCGCCCTTCGTCCCGTCGTGTGCGGGGCAGGCCCGGCGGGGCTTTTCGCCGCGCTCACGCTCGCGCGCGCGGGCGCGGAGCCGATATTGCTCGAGCGCGGCAGCGCCGTGGACGAGCGAAAGGCCGACGTGGAAAAATTCTATCAGACCCGCGCGCTGGACACCGAATCGAACATCCAGTTCGGCGAGGGCGGCGCGGGCGCGTTCTCGGACGGCAAGCTCAACACCGGCACGCACGATAAGCGCGGCCGGCAGGTGCTGCACGATCTCGTACAGGCCGGAGCGCCGGACGAAATTCTCTGGCAGGCCAAGCCGCACATCGGCACCGACCGTCTGCCGGACGCCGTGAAGGGGCTTCGTGAAATGATTCTCGCCCACGGCGGCGAGGTGCGCTTCCGCACAAAACTCACGGATATTGAGCTTTCCGGTGAGGCGCTGCGCGCGGTGCGTCTCGCGCACGGCGGCGCGGAGGAAGCGCTTGAGGCCGATTCGCTCATCCTTGCCGCGGGCCACAGCGCCCGCGAGCTGTTCGCGCTCTTGAAAGAGCGCGGCGCGCAGCTCGAACAGAAGGCGTTTTCCATGGGCGTCCGGTGCGAGCACCCGCAAGAGGTCATCTCCCGCGCGCAGTACGGCGCTTTTGCCGCTCACCCGGCGCTGGGCGCTGCCGACTACCGGCTGGCGGTGCATCTGCCGGACGGGCGGGGCGTATATACGTTCTGCATGTGTCCGGGCGGGTACGTCGTCGGCGCGGCGAGTGAAGAGGGCCTTCTCTGCGTGAACGGCATGAGCCCCTTCGCGCGCGACGGACAGAACGCCAACGCCGCCGTGCTCTGTGAGGTGCGTCCCTCAGACTTTGGCTCCGCCGACCCGCTCGCCGGTGTGGAGCTGCAAAGAACTTGGGAGCGCGCCGCGTTCCTCGCCGGAGGCGGCGATTACCGCGCCCCGGCGCAGCGGCTCGGCGATTTTCTCGCGCGAAAGCCGTCGGAGAGCGCGGGCAGCGTTGCGCCGACGTATCCGCTCGGCGTGCGCTTCGGCACGCTCGACGGCTGTTTGCCGGAGTTCGTGCTCGCCGCGCTGCGCGAGGCGTTCCCGCTCTTTGACAAAAAGCTGCGCGGCTACGCCATGCCGGACGCGGTGCTCACGGGCGTGGAGACGCGCTCGTCCTCGCCGGTGCGCATCGTGCGCGGCGAAACGGGGCAGTCGAATCTCCGCGGGATCTATCCCTGCGGCGAGGGCGCGGGCTACGCCGGCGGCATTCTCTCCGCCGCCGTGGACGGCATCCGTCAGGCGGAAAACTGGCTTTCGCAGCACATGGAATAAAATAACAGACACCGCCGCGCATACGAGGCTTTTGATAAGCCAAGCTATGCGCGGCGGAACCTTTTCCGGCAGAGCCGGAATCGGCTCTGCTTCAATATAGATGGGCGGGACGGCAAATGCCGTCCCGCTTCCTCTTTTCAGGGTCGATCCTTCATTCTCGTTTTCATGGCAAAAAGCCCTGCGGCGGCAAGGAAACACGGAACGCCAAAGATCAGCAGCAGCCTTACGGCGGAATCAAACACAGGCATTTTATAGATCGCAACGTCCTCCGGCTCTTCCATGCGAACTATGCACGGCCGCAGAAACCGGTTTTTCATCCGGTACGCCGTGCCGTCTGCCGAAACATACTCATACAGCACCGACACGCTCAATCCGTCGCCGTGGATCTCTCTGCTTTCTATCCGCGCGCCGAACCGATCCGTCCGGTATAAATACCCGCCGGTGTCGATCCAAAGCGTTTGATCTGCGTCCATCGTGAATCGGTAGCCTCTGGAGGTGCGGGGGTCGATCCGACGCAGCACATCGCCGTTCGGTTTCAGGACCTCGATCACCTGAGTCTTCCCTATATACAGATTCCCGTCGCCGTCCACGGCAAACCCTTGATAGAATGCGCAGGCTTTGCCCGTGATCACCGAGAAGACAGAAAATACCACTGCACTCCCTGCGATCACCATGCACAGGATCATCCATCGGAATTTTTCTTTATGTATCATTACCGTTCGACCTCAGGCTTTATTCTGCATGAATGGCTCGTTCTCGTTGGTCTCATTATATTTTCCGCAACGGGAGATTGCAATACCGTACCCGCGCAAAAAGCCGCTTCTCTCCCGAATGGGAAAGAAGCGGCTTTTTGCTTATGCCTCCCTCAAAGAGGGAGCCCTATATCAGAACTTGACGCGCTCGGCGATGTAGCTCTTCACTTCCGCGATGGGGATGCGGACCTGCTCCATGCTGTCACGCTCGCGTACCGTGACGCAGCCGTCGGCGGGCGTTTTCTCGTCGCCCACGGTCTGAAAGTCTACGGTGATGCAGTAGGGCGTGCCGATCTCGTCCTCACGGCGGTAGCGCTTGCCGATGGAACCGGCGTCGTCGTAGTCCACCATGAATTCCTTCTGCAGCTCGTGGTAAAGCTCGGTCGCGGCGGGGGCGAGCTTCTTCGAGAGCGGCAGCACCGCGCACTTGAACGGCGCGAGCGCCGGGTGCAGGTGCAGAACGGTACGCACGTCGTTTTTCGCCTCGTCCACGACCTCTTCGTCGTAAGCGTCGCAGAGGAACGCAAGCGCCACGCGGTCGCAGCCGAGTGACGGCTCGATCACGTAGGGGATGTAATGCTCGTTCGCTTCCTGATCGAAGTACGTGAGATCCTTGCCGGACGCCTCCTGATGGCGTTTGAGATCGTAGTCCGTGCGGTCGGCGATGCCCCACAGCTCGCCCCAGTCGGTGAACGGGAAGGCATATTCGATGTCGGTCGTGGCGCGGGAGTAGAACGCAAGCTCCGCCGGCTCGTGGTCGCGCAGCCGGAGATGCTCTTCCTTGATGCCGAGACTCAGCAGCCAGTTCTTGCAGTAGTCTTTCCAGTAGGCAAACCACTCGAGGTCCGTGCCGGGCTTGCAGAAGAATTCGCACTCCATCTGCTCAAACTCGCG
>ENA-UOOA01004166-UOOA01004166.1-human-gut-metagenome-genome-assembly--contig:-P61old-NODE-4166-length-16774-cov-6.218494_pt1 | contig 16774 bp, 8 predicted proteins | sample MGYA00242467_ERZ724014 | MGnify/ENA metagenome assembly ERZ724014
ACAGTTTTGGATCTGACAGAAAGCCAGACCGAGACAAGGGAGGAATGCGAAGAATGAAACGCAACCGAATACTGGCCATTGGTATCGCACTGCTGCTGGCCGTGCAGCTGCTGGTGCCGCTTGCCTGCGCCGCAGGTGCGACGCTGAAGTTCACGGCCCCGGACAAGCTTCCGGAGGTTGGGCAGACCTTTACCGTTACGGTTGACTTGTCCGGCAACACAGGCCTGTGTGCTGTGCAGATCAAGCTGGGCTATGACGATTCCGTTGTTGAATGCACCGGCGTTGAAAACGGTGAACTGATCGGCGACATGCTCTCTGCAAACAATACGCATGCCACGCGCGACGGTATCGGCGCGATTATCGCGGCGGCGGGCACCAAGACCGTCAAGACCGACGGCAGCCTTGTTGTGTTCACCTTCCGTGTCAAGGCTGCGGGCGACGCGAAGCTGACCCTCGCCGATGCGCTCCTTTCTGACATTGACGGCAAGGCGCTTTCGCTTTCCTATTCGCTCCCGGCGCTGATCGTGCAGGGCAGCGGCTCCGACAGCGGCAGCGGTTCCGGCTCTGACGCCGAAAAGCCGGGCACGGACGATAAGAAGTCCGAGGATGATAAGAAATCTGAGGATGAAGAAAAGCCCGAGGATGAGGAAAAGCCTGCGGATGGCGCGCAGGAGGAAGTCAAGTCCGGCTCCTTCCGCGACGTGACCAGCACGCACTGGGCGTTTGACTCGGTCGAGCGGGCAGCGGAACTGGGCCTTGTCACCGGCTATTCCGACGGCACCTTCCGACCCGACACCCCCGTGACCCGTGCGCAGTTCGTTCTCATGCTCTGGCGTATGTGCGGCAAGCCCGCCGCAGCCAAGGCAGCCTCGTTTGCCGACGCCAGCGCCAGCTGGTATCAGGACGCGCTGAGCTGGGCCGTGGAGAAGGGCTATGTGAACGGCCTGTCCGATACACGCTTCGGCCCCGACGCGCCTATCACGCGCCAGCAGGCCATGGCCATTCTCTTCCGTCTGAACGGCGGCCAGAGCGGCTCGGAACAGATGCTGACCGGCGTTTATGAGCAGACCTTCACCGACAGCGGAACCATCGCCTCCTGGGCGAAGGATGCGACATGGTGGGCGGTTTACCACGAACTTGTTTCCGGCACCGGCGGCAGCCGCATCGCGCCGGAAGCCAACGCGTCCCGTGCACAGATCGCGGCGATTCTGCTGCGGTATGCAGATAAATTTATGACGATGGAGGAAGCGGCATGAAAAGAAGAATGCTTGCGCTTTTGCTTGCGGTGCTGATGCTCGCCATGCTCACCGCCGCCGCATTCGCAGAAGACACAGTCCTTGGCGTTTACAATGTGACGGGGCCCCTGACGGTGCTGAACGGCACAAAGAATGGCAGCTTCTACGCAGACGCGAACGAGTTTGAGCTGAACTGCAGCGGCCTGACCGGCGAGTATTCACTTGTGCTGCTTCTCGAAGGCGACAGCCCCGTCCCCACAGACGGGAACATCCAGTACATCGACCAGATGAGCATCGCAAACGGCGCAGTGAAATTCACACTGAAGCCTAAAGCGCTGAAGGTAGGTACATACAACATCTACATCAGCACGACCGACGAGGCGCTCAAGAAGGTCGCATCGTTCAAGTACGGCGAGAAGCCGGATGTCGTTCTGGGCGATGTGGATGGCGATGGAAAGATTAAAACGACTGACGCACTGCTGGTGTTGCAGCATGTATCAGAAACAATTACATTGGAAGGAAACGAGTTTGTGGCTGCTGACGTTGACAAGGATGGCGTGATCAAAACAACCGACGCATTGTTGATTCTTCAGTATGTCGCAGAGAACATAAGTTCGTTTGACTGAGAGGTAGAAAAACATGAAGAAAAAATTATTAGCAATCGTTCTTACGGTTTGCGTGCTGGTATCTCTTTTTGCAACACCAGTTTCTGCAATCGTATTTGAACCGACTCCGACTGCTCAGTTGGAAGCAGTTACTTTCACGGAAAAAAACACATCGAAGTACCCAGTTGAGGGCGATGCTATTACGGAAATTGCAGCAGGCAATACGTTTGCAATTAAGATTTCCGTAACGAACCCCTCTTCCGACCCGCTTCGCTTGTCTGGGTTTAAATTTAGATTTACTTATAATGTGGACGCTTTTGAGACGTACACCTACACATTTGAAAATGACGATGACAGCGGTACGGTTGGTCCAGACGCTATGCCTTCATCCACAAAGGGCGGTCTGAAGGGCTGGACAATGCAAAATAATACAGGAACTGCCGGACTGGCTGTTTTTGCAGGTACCTGCGAGAAAACAGCGAATCAGCCGGTGCTGGCATCCGGTGAACAGCAAACGATTGGCTATTTGCTGCTCAAGGCAAAGACGAACGTAGAAAACGGCAGTTACTCGTTTGGGTTTGAAGGCGAGAACTATTTCAACCATATTAAAGATGGTGAAACCAAGGATGAAGAAGTCGAAAATGTAGATTTCTCAAAAAAGCTTGCTCTGACGGTTACTGGTGGACAGAATCCAACCATTGGTGCTACCACTATTGACCCGACTGAAGTCGCATACGGTAGCGACGAAGTGCTCACCATGGGTGCAACGTCTACTTCTAATAAGGACATCACCAGCTTCGTCACCTTCAAGGTGAAGGATGCAGAAGGCAACGACGCTGCTGGCTTCGTTGTCAACAACGGCAATGAACTGAATGTTACTGCAGCAGATGCTGGTACCTATACTGTCACTGCCGAGCCGAATGGAGACAACTGCAGAATCGATGAGAGCGTGACTGTTCAGAACGCAACCTTCACGATCACCAAGCAGGAGATCACCGCGCCCGTGGTAGCCATCAGCAACTTTGCCAAGGGACAGCTGGTCTCTGGCCTGACAGTAGAGACGGCGACATCTGGTCTGTCTGTGAGTGCCACCTGCTTTGATGAAGATGGCAATCAGCTTGAGGAAGAGAGATTCAAGGCTGGCACAACTTACAGTATCTCGATTGTTCTGAAGGCAGACAAGAACCATGTGCTTAATGCACAGACGCTGGCGGTTACGGTCAACGGCGGCGATGAGCAGACGGTTGATATCGTTGGAAACGTAGCTGTTGTAACGGCTACGACTGCGGATAAGGATGCCCTTGCGCTGCTTCTGACGCCCGGCACTACGCCCAATGCGCACTATGGCATGAAGCTCAGCGACCTCAGCTTCACCGGCGGTACGGTAATTGCTGCTGGCGATGAAACCAAAAAACCGATTGACGGTCACTTTGAATGGGTGGATTCTACGCAGGATGTCGGCGACCCGACCGTTTACGACGGCACATCTGAGCCGGACGGCAGACCATTCGCGGCAAAGTTTGTCCCGACTGACAGCGAGAACTATGCCGAGCTTTCGCTCAACGTTCGTGTGCACGTCCATAAGGCCACAATTTCTATTTCCGGTATTAACAGCTGGAACTACACAGAAGCTTTCAAATATGACGGCACTGTGCACACGGTTGAACTGGTGATTCCGGAAGACCTGCAGGGCAAGATCAAGGTTGACTACGAAAACAACACGGAAACGGACGTTAACACCTATAAGGCGACTGCAACGATCAGCGCGGTGGACGATGCGCATTATGCAATCTACGAGTCCGTTACGACCAGAGAACTGGATTGGGCAATCGTCGAGGGTGACCTCACGCCTACGGACGCAGAAAAATCCGTGCTCTTCGGTACAAAGGAAGTCACGGTTGCTCCGGCTGATTTCGGTCTGACGCAGGACGGCATTAAAATTGAGGTTACTCACGCGGGAAATAGCCTGATTACAGGTTACTTACCAAGCGATGACATGCGTTCTGTCACGTTTATGCTGAGAGATACGGATAAGACAGATGCTGCTAATAACGCGTCTGACACGGCTACATTGAAATTCTCTTCGGCGAATTATAACGAGGCGTCCGGTACGCTCACCATCAAGATCATTGACAAGAACACCGACGCGGATACGCTCAAGATCGACGTTCCTGCTACCGTCACCTACGGCGATACTGTTACCCCCAGCGTCGGCGAGTCCAAACCGGCAGGTGCAGGCGACGTTACGTTCAAGTTCTTCGACAAGGACGGCAATCAGGTTTCTGACCAGCCGTTCCCCGTTGGCAAGTACAAAGTGACTGCATCCTGCGAGGATGCTGACACCATCTACACTGCTGAGAAGGAATTTGAGGTCGTTGCCCGCGAACTCACAGAAGAGAATGTCACCTTTGGCGAGAATCTCGTCTACACCGGCAATGAACTGACTCAGACCGTGACCGTCACCGTCGGCGGCAAAGAGCTGACCAAAGACACGGACTACACCGTCACCGGCCTGACCGGCACTGAGCCAGGCAGCTATCCCGTTACCGTCACCGGCACGGGCAACTACACCGGCACAGTCACAAAGTCCTTCGAGATTGCCAAGGCGGACATCTCCAGCGCGACCATCAGCGACATTGATAGCCCCGTTGGCTATACCGGGACTGCTTATGAGCCTGAAGTTACCGTAACGTTCAACGGAACGGAACTGGCACTTGACACGGATTACACCGTTGCATACACGAACAATGTCAACGCAGGCGAGGCAACTGTCACCATTACCGGTACGGGTGCTCACTTCAAGGGCTCGGTTGAAAAGCATTTCACCATCACGGCGGCGGATCTCTCCGGCTGCACGTTCGCGCCTATCGCTGACGTGACCTATAACACCAAGGCACATACTCCGGAAGTGACCGTTGCGATCAGCGGCAGAACGCTTGAGGCAGATAAGGATTACACCGTTTCTTACGCCTCCCACGTCAACGCTGGTACTGCCACCGTCACCGTCACCGGTAAGGGCAACTTCACCGGCTCGGCGAACACGACCTTCACGATTGCAAAGGCTGACCTGAACCTGAGCGTCTACACCATCTCGAGCCTCTGCACCGAGACTGAGGTGAAGACCAGCACGCTCCCGTCCAACTTCTTCCTCGCCGACGAGACGGAGACTGGCTTCTCCATCGCACTCACCGCCGCTGGCGGCGACGCGATCTTCACGCAGGAGCCCGCTGTGGTCGATGGCGAAAACGTGATCACCTACCAGCTGAACGGCGGAACCGGCGAAGCAACTTTCAACGTGACTGTCACGCCGGTCTCCAGCAACTACAAAGCCGGCACCTATGATCTGAAGATCCAGGCCTATGACAAGACCAACGTCTCCAACCGCATTGTCTTTGAATCCGGCTCCGCTGTCTACACCGGCTCCGGCATCAAGTACGAAAAGGCAACCATTGCAGGTCACTCCAGCGGCATGCGCTATACCTACGCCCCCGATGTAGCGACCGGTGCAACGCTCGACGCAGCTGGCCTCCCGCTGACTGTCGGCACCTACACCGTCACTGCGACCTACTCCGATGCAAGCAGCTACGGTTACAAGACTGCGACCTTCACCATCACCAAGGCCACCCCGACCGGTACGCCGTCCTTCACCAAGATCGAGACGAGCGGCAAGACCCTTGCTGACACCAAGCTGACTGTCGGCACGATTCGCCCGGCCGGTACCATCGCATGGGATCTGCCCCTCACGACTGTGCTTAAGGATGGCAAGGAATACGCATGGACTTTCACCCCGACTGACACGCACAACTATACGACGCTCACCGGCAAGCTGATTCCCTATGTTGACGACGGCACGGATTATATCCCCGGCGTGATCGACGGCAACTCCGGCAGCTTCAACTTCCATGATGTGAGCCGCTTCGACTACTTCTACGACGCAGTCAAGTGGGCCGCAGAAAACGGCATTGCCTCCGGCACGGGCCGCTACACCTTCTCTCCCGACGCCGTCTGCACCCGTGCACAGACTGTCACCTTCCTCTGGCGTGCAGCCGGTTCCCCGATGCCCAGATATCGCACATGCGCGTTCACGGATGTGGACTCCCGCGATTACTATTACAACGCAGTTCTCTGGGCAGTTGAGCAGGGCATCACCACCGGCCTCACGGCTACCACCTTCGGCCCCGACGTCACAGTAAGCCGCGGACAGGTTGCAACGTTCCTCTACCGTGCAGCCTCCGCATCCAAGCCCAATACGTTTAACCCCTTCACGGATGTTAAGACTACGGCTTATAACTACGACGCCATCCTCTGGGCTTATGACAACCGCATCACCACCGGCACCAGCGACACGACCTTCAGCCCGGACGCTTCCTGCACCCGCGCACAGATCGTGACTTTCCTCTACAGATATTATCAGGGGCGCTGAAGCTAGATAAAAAAGGGTCGCTGCCCCGCGCAGCGGCCCTTTTTCTCATCCATGCGCAAAAGAGAGAGGAGTATTGACATGAAAACACAACTCAAGCGCCTGCTGGCGCTGAATCTGGCGATCATTATGCTGCTCTGCGCCGTCTTCCCGGCCTCCGCCGCAGGAACTGCGGCCCAGCCCGCCGCCGACGCCCAGCCCCAGCAAACTGCCCAACCCACCGAAGATTCCACCCAACCGCAGACCACCGCACCCAACCCCGGCACGCACACCCTCACCATCAATGGCGAAACCCGCACCATCGGCACAGGAACCGTGACCGGAGACGGCTGGGAAGCCTATGCGTTCCTGAACGGCGACAACGAGCCGCTGCTCGTGCTGGCCCTGAACGATTATAAAGGCGGGCCGATCAGAATTTCCGATCCAACCGGTGTCGGAACAGCCAAGCAGGTCTACGTGCTGGTCAGCATAAGCGGAACCAACACCGTCACGGCGCAGTCCGGCGCAGGCATCACCGCGGAAGGCTATACCGCTCTGACCATTGAACGCTACAGCCGGACGGCATCCCTCACCGTCAGCGGCCAGCCCGCCGTTCAGACGGATGGCTGTCTGCAGATTTTCAGCGGCGGCATCACCCTCGACGGCGGAACCGGCGCGGCATATGCGGCTGCGAACGGCTTCGTCTATAACGACGGACGCTGCGAGGCAAACGAAACGAAAACAGGCGACCTCGTGACGAAGCTCGTCATGCGGGATATCTCCCATTATCTGGTCGTCGACGGGCAGCGCTATTATCTCAGCGAACAGTACCCGCATGTCTCCGGCAGCGGATGGGGCGCGGTGCTCACCAAAAACGGCGACGGCCTGCCGACCCTCTGCATCAGCCTGTACGGCTACGCGGGAGGCGCAATCTCGTTTAGCGCACCGTATAACGCGGGCGAGACAGCGGACGTGATTGCGATCCTCAACTACACTGGGCAGAACCAGATCACGAACGAGTCTGGGGCTGCGATCGCGGCCTACGGCTATTCATGGCTGACGCTTCAGGAACAGGCAAACGGCAGTTCGCTCACCTTCAGCGGCAAGCCCGCTGTTCGGACAGACAAGGGACTGACCCTGAGCGGACGGAACATCACGCTCGATGGCCTGAACGGCCCCGCATATACGGCAGGTTCGTTCAGATACGACGGAAGCGTATGCAGCGTGAACGAGGAACGGCAGGATGGTGCCGTTGTGCGCGTCACGACAGGCGAGCCGATGCGTGTCACGATCACGGTCTACAGCGACGAGGCAAAAACGCAGACAGTCACACGGACGGTGAACCAATACGGCCTTGTCGACCTTACCAACCTTTTCACGCAGGCAAAAAAGTATGTCAGATTCTATAAGGACGAAAACGGCAACTGGTATGGGGCGCTGTTCAACGCAGACCGCGATCTGGAGCTGACAGCGTTCTGGGAGGACTGCAACGCGGAGGTTCCTGCCGTGTTCTATGTAAACGCAACGAACTTCACAGAGGTAAAGGCCGTTGACGCGGCGGCGGACGGATGGAAAGCGCCGGAGCAGGCCGGATATACCAACGAGTACGGGCAGACGTCGGTGACCTATGAGTTCCTCTGCTGGGAGAGGAAAACCGAAAACAGGTACACCTATCTTCTGCCCGGACAGGAGCAGACTGCGCTGACAGCAGGTGTGGGCTATTATGGCCGGTATACAAGCAGCACAACGGGCATCGTCTTCTACGCAAACGGTGAGACATTCCCGAACGGCATGGCCGTTGTGGAGGACAGCAATGCCCGCCGGACGATGAGGAGAGGCTCCCAGAACGGGAAAGTCCTGACCGGCTGGAACACTGAGCCCGACGGCTCCGGCACAAGCTATGCGGCGGACGGCGAAGAAGTCCCGGCGGCGCACACCAGCCTTGTCCGCCTCTACGCACAGTGGGCCGACCCCGAAAACAGCGTGCGCGTCAGATTCTACGCCGGTGCGGTGGGTTATGACGAAGAAAAATGGCTTCCGCGCGGCAGCCAGATCCAACTACCGGAGTTGGGGGCGTTGTACGGACAGGAACAGCCGTATTGGGATGTGGATTTCATCTATGCGGATGGAAGAAGAATCCGTGAGAACAAGCATCTGTCCGGCCAGACCATCACGATCCCGGCAGATGCAGCTGAATGCAGACTCAACGCCTATTGGCTTCCGGCGGAGCCGCTTGTGATCGGAGGTAGAAGCTTCTCGCTTTCCAATAGAACCAGCAGCTTTTTCGGAGAAAACTGGAGCGTACGGTATTATCCATATGAGGGGCTATTTATCGTGCAGCTGTACGGATATCAGGGATCGGCGATCAGCCTGCCTGCGTATACACAGCTGAGAGTCGGATTTGGTGAAAACACGATCACAGCGGCAGCGGGAAAACCCGCAATCGCATGTATCGATGGACTGGAACTTGTAACCGCGTGCAGCGACGACAGCCATGCGTCACTTCGGGCTTTCGCCGGTGAGGGTGCGCCCGCAGTCATGGCAGTCCGCGTGATAAACAGCCGCGCGCCGCATATGGAGTTCCACGCAGGCGCAGGTAAAAATGTATTTGCGGATGGAACAGCCCTTGAATTGGGCACAGCTGCTTGCAGCTATTCCGGCGTTCTGAACGGAGAAACAGCTGAAATTACGCTCGATCCTTCGGACATGCCCGCCGCGATCAGCGACCTGTATATCCACCCGCATATGAGCACACTGACCGTAAAGGGCGGAGGTGCGACGACAACGGACGGTGGAACGCAGGTCAGCAAACAGGTCGAAGCCGGACAAATGACAAGCTACCACACGATTGGATTTACCTATCCGGGCTATTGGTGCTCCGGCTATCATAATGTTGTTGGCAATGTGGCTGGCAGCACCTATGAAGTGTCTGTCCCAGAAAGGGACTGCACGATTGAACTGGAATGGGTGCCGACTGACTATGCGTCCTTCCTTGCCTTCCGTGTCAGCGGTGAACTGAAGAATGAGACGAAATTGGATCCTGCGCATTTCTTCAAAACAAGGAGGGAACGTGTTGTATTTGTAGATTACCAGAATGGCACAGCAGCGGTTCCGGAACTGCAGTTTGAGAATTATGCCAGCTACGGTGATCTGCTGTACTGGTATACCGAGGACGGCAAGGCATCTGAAACGAAGGATAGCCAACAGTTCTTGCCGGGGGAGAGCATCACAGAGAAGGAAAACGGCATTCAGAGCGGCACAACGCTCTGCGCTGTGGCAGATGGAGAGTATCGCCTTGTCTTTTATGCCAACGGTAAGCTGTTTGATAACGGCGGTAAATACGGCAAAAAGGTCATAGGGTCTTACGGAAACTACAGTGAACGCTGGGATGCAACGGATGGTTCGCAGCTGTTCAGCTGGAACACACAGCCGGACGGCACGGGAACCAGCTACGCGTTCAACAGAGGGATTCCCGGTAATGTCAAAAAGCTTTACGCGCAGTGGCTGGAAACAGGGAGTGTCCCGGTTAAACTGTATAATTATGTGGATTACAGTCAGGAGATCAGTTCTGCGAAAATCGGCTCTTCCTATGTCCTTCCAGAACCCTCCGAGACTCCGGATGGCCTTCGGTTTACGCAGTGGCGCTGCTATTACCGCGACCAGAACGGAAGGTATCAACAGATCGGCATGATCGCAGCAGGCGAGTCCCTAACCGTTACGGAGGATATGAAGGAAATCAATGCGGTTGCCCGCTGGCTGCCAGACGGAAAGCTGACTGTCGATGGTATAGATTATGCGGTTGAGGCTGGACACACTTCTTTCGAGTTTGATGGATGGTCGGCATACTTCTATGTTGAATCCGGCAGGCTTGAAATGGAACTGCGCGGCTATCAGGGCAGCGACATTTCTCTCCCGTGTGCGGCGAATGTACGCGTAATAGGCGGTGAGAACTGGATTGACGGAACACTCAGCTGTGTGGGGGAACTCTATCTCGATGAGAGTTGCGCATGGGGGGAGCATCCCAGCCTGACGATTACGGCAAAAGAGGCGGACAAGCCCGCAATCCTGACGAACAAATTGACCCTTGAACGCGTCCCGCACATGACGCTGACCGCTGGTGCAAACAGCAAGGCGATCGCCAGTCTGAGCGGGAAAGAAGAGTTCAATATCGATACGGATACTACTCACTATTACGGCAGAACCAGCAGGGAAGCATCGGAGAACTCCGTAGGCGAGGGTGAGATCGGCGACATGTGGCAGCTGCGCACCGAACCGGTCATGTGTACGACGACAGTGGATGGTAACGGCGGCACGACAGCCGACGGCGCTGCATCCATTACGCTTCAGCTTGAGTATGGCGAAGGCTACAACCTGCGCAGCGCTGGGTTTAAAAAACAGTACGCCGATCTGATCGGTGCAGAGGGCAGCACGGGCAATTCTTATGGCACGACGATCTGGAGCTATCCGCAGCTTGCGTTCACGCTTACATGGAAGGACCTCGGTTATCCGTACATCGCGTTCCGGGGAAGCGGCATCCTGAAAGGAGAAGACGTTCCAGCTGACAGCTACGTTGCCTATTACCGCAACAGCGACACGCTGACTGCGCCGAAGCTGGTCTATCAGAATGCCGCCAGTTATGGCGATCTGGTCTATTGGTACACATCTGAGAGCGGAGCAGAGACGGCGGACAGCCATTGCTATCTGCCGGGCGAAACAGTTCAGGAGCCGGATGACACGACGCTTTTTGCTGCGTCGGTCAGTCTGGGCGAGGTCGCGCTTGTGGCGACCGGTACGACCTTCAAGAACTGGAGCCGGATCAAACGCGCCGAAAGCTGCCAGCAGCTGGTTTCCGAGGACGGCAGAGTGGTCGAAAGCTGGAACACCAAGCCGGACGGAAGCGGAACACGTTATGAGATCGGAACATACGCCATCCTGATCAAAGATTCGCCGCGCGTGCTCTATGCGCAATGGAAATCTGCGTTTACCGCGTCTGCCAGTACCGACAGCGCGACAGGCGAGACGACACTTACCATACGGCCATCCAGCGACCTAATCGAGCCGCCGAGAAATACGGACGATAAGCCGTTTGAGCAGAGCGTCCGCGTCATTCTTGCGGCCTACCAGGACGGACGCTTTGTCAGGATGGTCTACGCGGAGGCGCGGGACGGTGTAATTCGCTGCAAACTCCCGCGCGGGCTGGATTACCGGAACTGCGAACTGAGGCTGTTCTTCCTGGAGGGCGGCAAGCCGTCCAGGGCGCCGGAGAACATTCAGATCGAAGCTTGAGACTGTCCGCAGCTGACAGTGCATACGCGCTGTCAGCTGCGGCACAATGGAAAGGGAGGACGACATGAGAAAATATCTGACCCTGATTCTGAGCCTGTTGGCCCTCATGTGCGCGCTGTGCGTCACCGCGCAGGCAGAAGCGTTGGAGACGGAACAGGCGGAAGGGAAACTTTACATCGAAACCGTCGATGAGATCGATATTTCAGAAGCGCGGAGGCTGGCGGAAGCACAGAGTACACAGTCGCCGGTCAACACTGAAAACTGGGAAGCAGCTAAGCGAACGCTGAAACAGGGCATACAGGAAATGCAGGACGATATTAATGTTTCGCGCTATGCAATCCCGATAGAAAGCATAAAGGAACTCTATCTTGAGGTTGCATATGAAAACCCGGACTTGTTTTACGCAAAAACCGGCTATATATGTAGCTATAGCGATTCTTCAGGCGAAAAGATTGCATGGGCGATTTCTCCATGTTATACGACAGATGGAAGCGATGAGAGGGACCAGCTGACGGACGAAGACAAGCAGGAGATCAGACGGCAGCAGGCAATACTGGAGCAGAAGCTTCTGGAGATCATGCAGGAGGTCAGAAGCGACTGGTCAGACCTGACGAAAGCGATGTATCTGCATGATTATATTGCCATACACTGTACCTATGATTACGATTATAAGTATTATGACGCATACCGTATGCTGATCAACGGAACAGGCGTTTGCCAGGGCTATACGATGGCGTACCGTCTGCTTCTGAATCGGGCTGGCGTCACATCCAGCTGGGTGCAGAGCGACAGCTTGAGACATGTCTGGTCGCTGGTACAGCTTGACGGGGCCTGGTATCATATAGATGTCACATGGGACGATTCGACGTGGTTCGCAAAGTCCGGGCGCAAGTATTTCTGCATCAGCGAAGAAAAAATGAAGTCTGCAGAACTTAGACATCTGGAAAAAGACGACTGGGTATATGGCACAGATGTGCAGGCAGACAGTAAAAAATACGATAACTATTATTGGCGCGATCTCGATAGTCCGATTGTGGCAGTTGGAGAAAACCTGTATTATCTGGATGGAAACCAAATCATGGAGACGAATGACCCGGAATATCAGGGAACCGCGAAAAAAACGATTTATGGGCAGTGGCGTGGATGGGGCTGCTATTCAGGATTGTCGAGTTACAACGGCAGGCTGGTCTATAACACGATGGACAAGATTTACAGCTATGATCCGGAAACGGAGCAGGAACAGGTGCTTTATACGCTTACGGACGAAGAGAAACAAATAGGCGATATTTATGGCTCCGTAGTAAATGGAAACCTGCTGCAGTATGTACTGCTGCAAAGACCGTCGCGGCCGGAAACGATATACAGCATCCAGATCAGCCCCTACATCACCGTCACGGAGGGCGGCTATGCCTATTATCTGAAGGATGGAACGCTCCATCTGAAGCGCAGCGGCACGGAAACCGGCAGCGTTATCGCAGCGTGGTACGACGGGAGCGGAAAGCTGCTTGGTATGCGGATCCTGAATCAGCAGGAACTGGATATCCCCGTGCCTGGCGCGGCAAAAACCGTGAAGATTTTCGCCGCCGCAAAGGGAAGCTATGCGCCGCTCTGTAAGGCGATAGAACTTCGTGCAGCAGGATAAAAAACCTCCCTCTGCCGTATGGGCAGAGGGAGATTTTTCATAACAAGACTTAGTTCGGTTGATTGACCAGACCGACGAACAGCGGCAGGCCGTCAATGCCGGTGATAGCGAAGACGAACGGGTTATCGAGTGTAAAATCGATCTCATCCTCCGGCCCCATCATCGCAGTCGCCTCGACACCAAGGATGGTATAGGCCGCTGCCTCGCAGCCGTCCTCGTCGATCTTCACGCGCGCAGCGTGCTTGGCCTGCGTCAGCGCCAGCGAGTCGTTTGCGGCTGTGAGCGGCGTGAAATCAGATTTTATGCCGTCCAGCACATCTGTCATGCCAAGCTGGGCCAGCGTGTCCAGAATGTCCAGATCGGAAGAAACGTCAAATTTCGGCAGACTCAGATTGACGATTGCGCGCTGCGTCTGCGACCATTCGCCGTTCGCCAGCAAAAAGCCCAGCGTGTCCTCGTTTTGCAGCAGTTCAGCCGCGTCTACACCCTCATCCGGCTTCAGCAGCCACATCCGGCCGCTGTTCTCCAGCGAAAGCCCGATGGCCGAGAAGCCATCGCCGTAATATACCGTGTTGGAATCGCTGCTGTGCAGGAAGTCTGTACTCACATCGCCATTCGGCGCGTGAAAGACGTCCTGCGTGGTGGCGGCGCTGGAAAATTTGTCGTGCCACGACGCGCTGTAGTAGAGCGTCGATACCAGAGCCAGAACCGTATCGGCATTCAACTCCAATTTGCCTGCCTGCTCGGTCAACAGGTTCCCGGTATGCTCATTGATCCAGTCGCGCAGTATATTGTTGTACGCGTCAGACCCCATTTCCCCGGAAAACGCGGAAGCATAAAAATCTTCCCCCAGCTTTTGGAGCGTTTCACTGTTATAGTTGTACCCATCCCTCAGCCAGATAGAGTTTGCAAGCGTGCTGGTGACGAGGCCATCGTCCCAGCTGTTTTCCGCCCAAAGCTGTGCGGCCTGCTTTTGAAGCGCGTCCAGAGACTCTGCGCCCAGTGCGTCGAGAATCTGCTGCCGTGTTTCACCGCCCGTCACAGCGGCCAGCATGGAAAGCGCCATGTAGATATTCAGCGGCGAGCACACGCGGTTTTCCTTGCCTGCGTTCTGCATCAGGGCTGGAATGCTGGTCGTGAACCAATGCGTCAGAGCGGCGGGGTCGGTCATATCTGCGGTTTTTTCCTGATAGCTTTCCCACCATGCGTCCCAGTCCTCGTCGTATTTCTCGGAGTCAAAGTTACCATTGCTGGCTGTGTACTTTGCTTCGTTCGGATACTGCGGCATGGAAACAGCAACAGGTGCAGCCAGCTGCTGCGTCGTCGGGTCGCCGATGCAGTCCAGCTGCTCCTCTGTTGCTGGGGGAGCGGAGGCGTTCGGGGTATCTGGAGTGGCCGCGCAGGCTGCCAGCGAGAACGCACACGCGGCTGCAAGTATAATCGCAAGAAGCTTTTTCATAAATGATCTCTCCTTTATCATAAAATGTGATCTGCTTTTACAGACGCAGAAAAACGATAGAAGTTGCATCCTTTGATTTTATGAATTTTGCCGACTTGCCTTTTTCCATGATTTGTGTACAATACGAATAGAGATTCTATTCCAAGGAGGCTGTTTTTATGGCTGTTGATACAGAAAAAACCATTCGCAATCAGGTTTTATACTCCATCTATGTCCGCAATTATTCCGAAGCGGGCACCTTCACCGCTGTTCAGGCGGATCTCGACCGTATCAAGGCCCTTGGCACGGACATCATCTGGCTGCTGCCCATCCACCCGACCGGTGAAAAGCATCGCAAGGGCACGCTCGGCAGCCCCTACGCCATCCGCGATTACCGCGCTGTGAACCCAGAGTTCGGCACGCTGGATGATTTCCGGCATCTGGTTGACGCCATCCACGACCGGGGCATGAAGTGCATCATCGACGTGGTCTATAACCACACGTCGCCCGATTCCTGGCTGGCAGAGCACCACCCGGAGTGGTTCTTTCACAAGCCGGACGGAACGCTCGGCAATCGCTTCGGCGACTGGTGGGACGTGGCAGATCTGGATTACAGCCACAAGGAACTGTGGGATTACCAGATCGAAACGCTCAAATACTGGGCGCGCCTTGTTGACGGCTTCCGCTGTGACGTTGCGCCGCTTGTCCCGCTGGAATTCTGGAAGCGGGCGAGGGAAGAGGTTGCGGCCATTCGTCCCGGATGCTTCTGGCTGTGTGAATCGGTCGAGCGCGGCTTCCATGTCGCAGCCCGCGCACAGGGTTTTGCAAGCCTGTCCGATGCTGAACTCTATCAGGCGTTCGACGCAGGCTATGATTACGATGTCTACCCTTATTTCCGCGACTATCTGGAGGGTAAGATTAGCCTGACGCAGTATGCCGACCGGCTTGACGCGCAGGAATGGATCTATCCCGATAACTACGTCAAGCTGCGCTTCCTTGAAAACCACGACCGCGCCCGCGCGGCCCATATCCTGCCGGACGAGAAAATACGCCGGAACTGGACGGCATTCCTGTTCTTCCAGCGCGGGCTGACGATGATCTACAACGGGCAGGAGGCCGACAACCCGCACGTCCCATCGCTGTTCGATAAGGACCCCATCAACTGGAATACCGGCCGTGACCAGTCCGCGTTCCTCGCGCATCTGGCAGAACTCAAGCGCGACGCGATCTTTGCGGAAGGCAGCTATACGCTCACGGCGCTGCCGCATGATGTGCTGCTTGCTGTATACGAAAAGGGCGGCCGCCGCATGGCTGGCCTGTTCAGCCTGCGCGGCGAAAGCGCGCTCGTCCGCTTCCCTGCGCCGAACGGCGTGTATCAGAACTGCATCGATGGCAGCCCTGTTGAGATTTACGAGGAGCAGCTTGCCATCCATGGCGAACCCATTGTGCTTGCGTTCTGAAATTTTTTCCGGTTCCGGGAACAATCGGTGCGCAGCGCCGTCTAACCTATATCAATGAAACGGAGGAACTTCTGATGAAGAAACTGTATAAAAGCAACAACCGAATGATCTGCGGTGTCTGCGCAGGTCTTGCCGAGTACCTCGGCATCGATCCCACCGTCGTTCGCCTGATCTGGGCGGCCCTCGGCCTGACTGGCACAGGCATTCTGCTCTACATCATCGCGGCCCTTGTCATGCCTGAAAACATGGACATTCTGTAAGCTGCGGAATAGATGAACTGCGCGAGATAGCCGCCCGCATAGAAAAGCGCGGCCAACGCGACAGGCAGGAAGCAGACCCGGCAGCGTGATCTCCACCAGCCCCGGATGCGCAGTGATCGTGATGCCGAGGACATTGGCGGCAGAGGTCAGATCTTCATGCTTCTGCACGGTGGTGAAGCCGTAGACCAGATGCCGCATCCGGCAGGCGATTTGCTCTGCGCGGAGCGCCGCGTCGGTGGAAAGCAGCTCATAGTTTTCCGGGTAACGCTGCAAGTCCATCGTGTTCATGGCACAAAGCGCGTTGCTCATCCTTCTGTGGATATAAACCCAAAATCTGTTTCTGTGTAGAACACCATAGGTGAAAATATCCCGCAGAATGCCGCTGGCTTCGTGCGAGTAGATCTGTGCGCGGGTTTTCATAGTCGTCACCTCTAATTTTTGTGCGTATA
>ENA-UOOA01004169-UOOA01004169.1-human-gut-metagenome-genome-assembly--contig:-P61old-NODE-4169-length-16769-cov-4.427785_pt1 | contig 16769 bp, 12 predicted proteins | sample MGYA00242467_ERZ724014 | MGnify/ENA metagenome assembly ERZ724014
CGCTTGACGTTGAGCTGTTCACGATAACGTGGTTATTTGTAATAATGTAGCCATCCTTCGATATGATGACACCGGAGCCTGCGCCGTCGGTGACGTACTGGAAGAATCCGGTCACCTGAAACTCGGTCGTGATCTCGACTACGGAATCCTTTACCGCGCTCGCCACTGCCATATATGTGCTGGTGTCGCCGGTCGAGGACACAAGGCTGTCGGTGTTGACGGTGCGCTCGACCACCGTGGACGATCCCGAGGGGATCACGGTACTGCCGCCGTTTTGCGACGAATAGAGGTACGCGCCGCCGAATCCTGCCGCCGCAGAGAAGAGGATGCACGCCGCGCAGGTGATGGCAAGTGCCGCCGCAGATACGCCGCGACGTGCCTTCTTCTGCTTTGCGGGAGGAGCGGGCGGCTCGCCGAACGGAGGTCTGTGATCATGCTGGGCATCCGTGCGGAGCGGCGCTCCCGTGTGGGGATCGAATCTCGGTCCATTTGACAGCGGCTCACCCGTCTGAGGATCAAACTTCGGAGCCGGGTCCGCGTTCAGCGGCTTGCCGGTGTGCGGATCAAAACGCGGAGCGTCGTTTCTCGGATCAAAGCTGCGGCTGACGCCGGAGAAGGTCTCGCGTCCGTGCTCGCCCATCTGTGCGCCGTTCATGCTGTACTCGCCGCCGTTCTGAGAGGCAGTCGGTGTCTCGGGAGCACCTGTGCTCTCGGCGCGCACGTCATCCGTTCTCTCTGCGTTCTCGGCGCCTTCATTTTTCTTTTCATCAAAATCATTGTAATTGTTATTCATAAATAAAACCTGTCCTTTCCGACTCATCGTCCGGTTTTTTATTTTCTGACATGATTATATCGGCCGAATGTGACGGTTATTTGAAGACGTGGGGATTTTTAATTGAAATATAGCTTTTATCCGTGTGAATCCCGTAAAAACGGGACTTTGGGAACGAAAAGTTAATAAAATTATCAAAATACTATTGCTTTTTTGCCCGGCATATGCTAAAATGTGTAAGCGTGAACGTTTTTCCGCTTTATTTTTGCGGATTTTTTTAAGAAGGAAACTTACATAACATAAAATTCGGAGGTATTTTCAATGCAAACACGTGACATAGTTCTCGGCATTATACTTATAGTGGCGTCGATCTTCCTTATCGTTGCAGTCCTTATGCAGCACGGCAAGAGCCACAACCTTTCCGGTACGATCGCCGGAGGTGCTGAGACCTTCTTCGGCAAGAGCAAAGCACAGACGATGGACAAGAAGCTGTCCCGTATCACAACTGTGATTGCAATAATTTTCGTAAGTCTCGTCCTTGCGGTTTATCTCATGCAGGACACGAAGGACACCAGCGGACGTAAAACCACCGCTACCGCATCTGTTACAGCAGCGGTAAGCGACACGGTCACGACAGATGATGTCTCGAGCGATGCTCCCGAAACAACGGACGCCGCTCCCGAAACGACCGTCGCTGCAGCTGAAAGCACAGCAGAATAAAAAGAGACAACCGCTTTTGTGATACGCAAAGGCGGTTGATTTTTTATAAAACAGGCATATTAATATAAGCAGGATGACCGAAAGGACATATATGGCAGGAAAATCAAGAAGATCAAAAAAATCGAAGAAAAGCCCGGCTGCGGCAAACGCAAGGCGGAATGCGGCTGCAATGGGCAAGAAGGCGCGCCGCAGCCGCTCCTCCGCGCGCGCACGCTCCCATGAGCGCGATCTCGGCAATGCCGCAGAATACACATTCTCCGGCAGCGGGTCGGCATTCGGATTTGCCGTTCCGGCGGACGGCGGCGAAGATTTGTTCATACCGCCGCAGCTCACGATGGGTGCAATGCACGGTGACAAGGTATTAGTCCGTCGTATCCGCGAGGGTGAGCGCTTCTTCGGCAAGGGCAACGAGGGCGAGGTCGTGGAGATAGTCGCACGCGGCTGCACCGAGGTTGTCGGCACACTCCACCGCGCGGGCGATATGATCTACGTTGCGCCGGACGAAAAGAAGATCGGCGCCGCAGTCGAGGTCGAGGATTCCGTATGCGACATCGCGGACGGCGACAAGGTGCGCGTGCGGATCGACGCATACCCGGACGAGTATCGACGCAGGCAATACGTGCGACGCAGACGCTTCGCCGGCAATGACGGAACGCCCGAGGCGGTCGCCGCCGGATGCGTTATCGCAAACTACGGTTCCGCCGAGACGAAGGACGCAAACTACCGCGCGATCCTCGACGCCGCCGGTATCCCGCAGGTGTTCGGCGATCCGGTGATCGCCGAAGCGGAGCGTGCCGCAGAGGAGGTGCTCCTTCCCAACGGAAGACTTGATCTCCGCGGCGACATAATATTCACGATCGACGGTGCGGGGGCGAAGGATCTCGACGATGCGATATCGCTCAAGCCCGACGGAGACGGCTATATCCTCGGAGTTCACATAGCCGATGTGTCTCATTATGTAAAAGCAAACGGCGAGGTTGACCGCGAGGCGTTCTCGCGTGGAACCTCCGTTTATTTCGTTGACAAGGTCGTGCCGATGCTGCCGGAGGTGCTTTCAAACGGCTGCTGCTCGCTGAACGCCGGTGAGGACAAATACGCCCTCTCGGCAATAATGACGCTTGACGCCGACGGAGAGATCGTCTCCGCGAAATTTGCAAAGACGATCATTCGCTCTGCGGTGCGCGGCGTGTACAGCGAGGTAAACAATGTGCTCGCGCACGGCGAGGAATCAGAATATTTTGAGAAATATTCAGCTGTATACAGCACACTCACGCTCATGGAGAAGCTGTACCGCGTTCTCGACGCACGCGCACGAAAAAAGGGCGCAATGGAGCTTGACTCGCGCGAGGCTGAGATCCTGCTCGGCGAGGACGGAATGCCGTGCGAGATCAGAGCACGTGAGCGCGGCACGGCAGAACGGCTGATTGAGCAGTTCATGCTGCGCGCAAATGTTGCGGCAGCGACATTCCTGCGCGATCACGGAGTCTCCGGGGTGTATCGCATTCACGAGGATCCCTCGCCGGAGAAGATGGGCGCGCTCGCGATATTCTGCCACAACATGGGGCTTGACGTATCCGGAATATGCAGTATTTCCGACGGGGCGGTCGCCGAGCCGGTACACAACGTAACACCCGCCAAGCTGTCCGCCGTGCTTGACGAAGCCAAAGAGGCGGGGATCGGTGACATCGTCTCCGGCGTAATGCTGCGCTCTCTGATGAAAGCAAAATACGCGCCGATGCCGTCGCCGCACTTCGGTCTCGCGGAGCCGCTGTACTGTCACTTCACATCCCCGATCAGGCGATATCCCGACCTGTTCGTACATCGCGCAATATCGGCGGTGCTCGAGGGTAGCGGAAGCATTCCCGGCAGCGCCGAGGCAGCGGAAAACGCAACCGCCACCGAGATCCGCGCGGTCAACGCAGAACGCGCGATCGAGGATCTCTACATGGCGCTCTATATGCGCGAGCGCATCGGTGAAGAATTCCCGGCGATCATCACGTCCGTCACCGGCTTCGGCATCTTCGCCGAAACGGATGAACTGTGCGAGGGTCTGATCCCCGCATCAACGCTCGGCGACGATTACACCGTGAACGAAGCCATGTACACCGCAACCGTGCGGCGCGACGGACAGGTGCACAAGTTTGCGCTCGGCGACAGGATAAAGATCCGCGTGACCGACGCATCTCCCGCACTCGGCAAGGTCACATTTGCCATGGTTTGACGGCAGTCCCGAACAACGCAAAATAAAAAGGTGGGATCTCGTAGATCCCACCTTTTTTGTTGCCATATTATTTTCCTGCCCACTGAGCCTCTGCGGCAGCCATATCCTCCTCGGAGGGAGCATACGGGATCGAGGAGCAGCGGATATCGACCTCGCCGTTCTCGTCCGGGAACGGGGAAACGCGATCATTCTCGTAAAGCTTACGATCCTCCTCGCGGCGGAAATCGGGAATGTCATACGCCATATTTCTGTTGAGGATGCTGCGCCAGCCGAGGATTGCAACGGATGCCATCGCGGTTGCGCGGTATACGTCCCAATACGGTGCTTTTCCTTCCTCGAGAGCCTTTACAAAGTAGTAGACTACCCAGAAATCGCTTCCGCCGTGACCTGCCTCCTCGGCGTACTTGCCGAGAGCCTCATCCGGCCACTCGTAATCGTACTCGCCCTCGTCGTTTTCCACGTCATCGGGCTTCGTCCACGAGTTGTACGTAATGCGCATCTTCTCGGTCGTGGGGCTGATCTCCACACCGCCGCGGGTGCAGCACAGCTTATAGTGCGAGCCGTGGGGTGCGAACATCGACCATCCGTTGATACGGAACACCGCATCGTTGTCCGTCTGAACCATGATGATCGCAGCAGCGTCACCGGTGTTGAGCGCTGTTCCCTTTGCGACCTCGGGAGCGAACGCCGCCATAGCCGTAACTCTCTTGGGCATACAGTCGGTCATCTGCATTATGGGTGCGAGTGCGTGAGTGGTGTAGTATGTACGGGGGGTCCAGTTTCTCCAGTGGTACTTGTACGGAGCGAGCGAATTCTGCGTACCGGGATCCATCGGATGAACGTACTCGCCCTCGCCGTAGACGATCTTGCCGAGCTTGCCGGATTTGTACAGCTTCTCCATCGCAAGATTTGCCTTCTGGTAAGGATAGTTCTCAAGAAGTCCGTAAATCTTTCCGGTCCCCTCTGCCACGCGGCACAGCTCTACGCCCTGAGCCATAGTGACGTTGCTGATGGTCTCGCTGAGCACGTGCTTCCCCGCACGCATTGCCTTTACCGCAAACTCTGCGTGCTCGCAGAAATAGTTTGCGAGAATGACGGCGTCCATGTCGTACTTCAGGAATTCATCGTAATCCGAGAAGAACGGGACCTCATTCATATCGGGGTTGTAGTACTTTACGTCGTTTACCTTCGACTCTCTCTTTTCGCAGAAAGCAACGACCTCGGCGCCCGATGCCTTGAGTGCTTTGATAAAGCACGATCCGCGACCGCCGCCGACGATACCGAATCTAAGTTTTGCCATGTTTCTACCTCTTTGATCGCGCTGTATAACAACGCCTTTTTGTGAATTTTAACACATCGCGCGTGATATTGCAACAGTTATTGAAAAATTCGCCTCCATAAAATGCACAAACAAACGCTGCGGTTTTTGTGCAGAATACCCCCGCGCCCTGTTTTTCGGTGTGAATATCGTTAATTTCTTTCACTTCGGCGCTTATTATTCAACTTTATTCTTGCATATGCCTGAGCTTTGTGTTAAAATGAACATATATTTCAAATTTTCTGTCAAGGAAGGACTACTTCAATGAAAATTCTTGTTATCAATGCGGGAAGCTCGTCCATCAAATACCAGCTTTTCGATATGACGGACAACTCTGTTCTCGCAAAAGGAATGTGCGACCGCATCGGCATCGACGGCGGCAATTTCAAGCACACAGTACCCGGACGCGATACTCACAAGGTCGATATTTTCATGGCAAACCACGGCGAGGCAATAAAGCTCATCACCGATACACTTGTTGACCCCAAGCTCGGCGTTATCTCCTCCATGAGCGAGATCGCGGCGGTCGGCCACCGCGTTCTTCACGGCGGTGAGAAATTCTCCGGCTCCGTCATCATTGACGAGAAGGTCATCGAGGCGATCGAGGAGTGCTGCGAGCTCGGACCGCTTCACAACCCTCACAACCTCACCGGAATCCGCGCTTGTGAGAAGATCATGGGCAACATTCCGCAGGTTGCGGTATTCGACACCGGATTCCACCAGACCATGCCCGACTACGCATATCTCTACGCTCTGCCGTATGAGTATTACGAAAAGTACGGCATCCGCCGCTACGGCTTCCACGGCACGTCCCACAGATATGTCACTCTGCGCACCGCAGAGGTTCTCGGAAAGCGTCCCGAGGAGCTGAAGCTCGTGACCTGCCACCTCGGCAACGGCTCGTCCATCTCCGCAGTTGACGGCGGCAAGTGCCTTGACACCACGATGGGCGTAACCCCTCTTGAGGGTATCATGATGGGTACGCGCTGCGGCTCCATCGACCCCGCGATCGTTCCGCTGATCATGAAGAAGGAAAACATGACTCCGGACGAAGTTGACTACATGATGAACAAGAAGTCCGGTATTCTCGGCGTATCTCAGACCACGAGCGACAACCGCGACATCGAGATGGGCGCAAAGGCGGGCAACGAGCGCTACAAGCTCATCGAGTCCATGCTCTGCCACCAGCTCACCAAGTACATCGGCGGATTTGCTGCTGCAATGGGCGGTGTTGATGCTATCGTATTTGCCGGCGGTATCGGCGAGAACAACCCACAGTACCGCACAAGAGTTGCGGAGAAGCTCGGATTCCTCGGCGTCAAGATCGACGAGGCAAAGAACGCAGAGGCTGTTCACGGCGTTGAGCTTGACATTTCCGCTCCAGACGCTGCCGTGAAGATGCTCGTCATCCCGACCGATGAGGAGCTTATGATCGCGAAGGATACATACGAGCTTACCCACGATCTCGTAAAATAATAAACGCCTGTACAATATAAGGAAAGATATTATGGGATACAGCACCGACCTGCCGTGGATCGAGCGGCGCGAGGCGACAGTCTGCCTTTGGAAGCCGGACTACATCCGTGGCTTCATATCGAGCATGAACACCTCACTGCTCATTGATTTCATGTGTTTTTCCGACAGACAGTTTGAAGAGTACGCTCTGATGCTGAAGGAGTGCGGATTCACCGGCGTGCAGGTCGCCGATATGTGTTCGGCATGGCGGCCGTCAGGCTCGCCGGAATTTGTTCACGACAGGCTCCGCGTCTTTGCCGATGCGCTCCACCGCCACGGAATGGAGTTCACTCTGTGGTGCTGGGCGGCTGAATTCGGCGATCACGGCTGGCACGATGATGACGTAGTGTACACTGCCGCTGACGGAGGAGAGGCGAGAAACGATCCCCGCGTCCGCGCGGCATTTGAAAAATACTACGACATCTACGCCGAAGCGGCGCCGTTCACCGACCGCGTGATCGCGCACTACTACGATCCCGGAAACCTCACGTCGATCGACGACGTGCTGTTCTTTCTCAGACGCTTTGCCGACAAATTCAAGGCTGCAAATCCCGCAATAAAGATCGGCGTTGACACGTGGGGCAGCCCTGCGGAATTCCCCGATCGCCTCGTTGAGGCGGGCTTTGACGACATAATGCTCATGGAGCTTCCGTTCCTCCCGATCTGGCGAGAGGACGGCAAGCGGGCGCGGTTCCGCGAGGGCGTAAAGAAGCTCGGCTGCGAGCTTGGCTCGTGGGGGTGGTATACCTGCGAGTACGAGACCGACCAGCGCCCGTTCATGTGCGTGAACAACCGCGTTCTATCCGATGTTTACCGTCAGGTGCGCGCGCAGGGCGACTCCGTGATGATCCCGTCGTACTGGAGCGAGATGGACGCATATCATGTGCTGAACTTCTTCTCGCTTTATGCCGCCGGACATCTCCTGATCGATCCAGACGCCGACCCCGATATGCTCCTGCGCGAGAGCGCGGCGCTTCTCGCCGGAGATGACGATGCCGATGCATTCACCTCCGTGCTTGAGCTGATCCGTGATGCGCGATCCGGGGACACATGGGAGACGTACTGGTGGTCTGAGGGCAACTATATTCTGAGGCTCGGCGATCCCGCCGAAATTCTCGCGCGGGCAAAGGATGCGGCAGAGGTGCTTGAAGGCTTCATAGAGCGCAGACTCGACTGCGCCAAATGTGCGTTTCCGCTGAAGCCGTGGCAGATAATGAAGCTTATACTCCCGCACATACGTCAGATCGAATCTTTTGCAAAGTTCCGCATCGGATATGCGGCGCTGTGCGATAAATATGACTCATGCGGCGACACACCCGAGGTGCGCGCCGAACTTGAACAGCTGTGGCAGCCCGTCCCCGAGTACAACTGCATTATCGGACTTTGGGGACAGCCCGAAGCGCTCGAACAGACAAAGATGCTAAGGGAGTTCGGCGACAGGATCGGCATCCCGATCCCGCGTGTTGGATACAGGGATTTCGCGTTCAAGCGCAGACTTGTTGACAGGCTCACGGCATTTCAGCGTCAGCACCCGTACGAAAAATTCTACATCGACCCGCTGTTCTATGAGGCGGGTGTCGGACTCGGCAGCGACGAGACGCGGTATCTCTGCGACGAGCTTGTCCGAGAAGGCGTTTTTGTTCGCCGCGAGGACGGCTGTGTTGCTCTTGCCGACAGCGAAAGCATACGCTTCGATTTCAATATTTGAAAAAACTCCAACAAATATCACAAAAGGGGTTGATTTTCCACGCTTGTGAGTGTACAATGTTTGTAACATTCCAAGTGATGGAAAGGAAAATTTATATATGAAAATGGAAAAAGTAGTTCTCTTTGACGGAACCAACCTTGACGGATGGGTCACAAGAGGAAACGGCGAAGCTCCCAACTGGAAGGTCGAAGACGGCATCATGACCGTCGGCAACAACGACATCATCTCCAAGTACGAGTTCGGCGACGCTCACATTCACGTTGAGTTCAGATGCCCCGATATGCCCGACTGCACCGGTCAGGCAAAGGCAAACAGCGGCGTATACGTTCACGGCTGCTACGAGATCCAGGTGCTTGACTCCTACGGTATCGAGCCTCCGCTGAACAACGACTGCTCCGGTATTTACAGCATCTACGCTCCTCTTGCAAATGCCTGCAAGCCTGCTCTTGAGTGGCAGACCTATGACATCATCTTCCGTGCTCCCCGTTTCAATCAGTACGGCGAGATCAAAGAGGACAGCAGAATGACCCTGATCCACAACGGCATCGTTGTTCACAACAACATCGTTCTGCCGAGCGTAACTCCCGGCGGAGTAACCGGTGATCGCCGTCCCGCACGCGGTCCTCTGATGCTTCAGGATCACTGCAACCCCGTTTCCTTCAGAAACGTTTGGGTAATGCCTCTCGACGAAGAGGAGTAATTCGGACACGCTCCGGATAAACGACAGAGACGAAAGGAGTTGACGCATTTGCGGCAGCTCCTTTTACTTTTTCGGACACATGACAGTGAATAAAACGACGCACTGTGCCGTATGATAAGCTTATCTTGACTCAGTGCGGGAAAGGAAGCAATAATATGAAAAAAACAGAACTTAAAAAATACGCGTCGCTCATAGCGCGGACCGGCGCCGGGATCGTCAAGGGCGACGAGGTCATAATTCAAGCCGAGCTTGATCAGCCGGAATTCGTAGAAATGCTGGTTACGGAATGCTACCGCGCCGGCGCAAAGAAAGTGACTGTTGAGTGGTCGCATCAGCCGCTGCAAAAGCTGCACGTGAGATACCGCTCGCTTAAAACCCTCTCCTCAGTCGAGGATTGGGAGGTTGAGAAGCTGCGCCGCCGCACAGAGGTTCTGCCCGCGATAATCTATCTGCTCTCAGAGGATCCCGACGGACTCTCCGGCATAACTCAGGTGAAAAATTCCAAGGCTGCCCAGGCGCGTTTCAAAGTAATAAAGCCGCTCCGCGACGCGATGGAAAACAAATACAAGTGGTGCATTGCCGCTGTTCCCGGCGTAAAGTGGGCGAAAAAAGTGTTCCCGGGAATGACGTCGTACCGCGCGGTGGAATCGCTTTGGGAAGCAATCTTCAAGACGTGCCGCATGGGCAACGATCCGATCGCCGAATGGGACAACCACAACCGCGACCTTGCCGAGAGATGCGAGCATCTGAATCGCGCCGGTATCGTAAGCCTTGAATACAAATCGTCGAACGGCACCGATCTCACCGTAGGCATGATCGAAAACTGCCTGTTTATGGGCGGCGGAGAGTACACCGAGGGCGGTGAATACTTCAACCCCAATATGCCGACCGAGGAAGTGTTCATAACTCCCATGCGCGGCAAAGCCGAGGGCATCGTTTACGCAACAAAGCCGCTATCGTACCGCGGCGAGCTTATCGAGAATTTCAGCATCCGCTTTGAGGACGGCCGCGCGGTCGAAGTCCACGCAGAGCGCGGCGAGGATCTGCTCCGTCAGATGATCTCGATGGACGACGGCGCGTCATATCTCGGCGAATGTGCTCTCGTGCCGTGGAATTCCCCGATCAACAACACGGGACTTCTTTTCTACAACACGCTGTTTGACGAGAACGCGTGCTGCCACCTGGCTCTCGGACGCGGATTCTCCAACTGCCTCAAGGATTACGAGAAAATGACGTTCGAGGAATGCACTGCCGCAGGAATCAACGATTCCATGATCCACGAGGACTTCATGATCGGTGCGCCCGATCTCTCGATCACGGCAAAGCTCAAGGACGGCACCGAAATGCCGATATTCCGCGACGGAACGTGGGCATTCTGATAAAATCTATTGCGCCGCACAATTTTGTGTGGTATCATAAAATAAAAAACACACGGAGGTTACAATGCCGATAAAATTTGACAGCGAAAAGAAAGTGTTCAAGCTTGACACTGTAAACTCAAGCTATATCATGGAGGTGTTTGACGGCGGTCACATCGTCAGCCTGTACTACGGTGCACCTATCCCCGACACCGATGATCTCGACTATCTGAGACTGCGCGAGTGCGCCTGCTCCTCCTTCAGCCCGAAGGTATACGGCGTCCGCGACGGCTCATATGCGCCCGATATGTCGCCCGTTGAGTACCCGACGACCGGCATCGGCGACTACCGTCTGACCGCGCTCTCAATCGAGGCTCCCGACGGCTCGAACGTCACCGATATGCGCTACGTTTCTCACAAGATCTACTCCGGCAAGCCCGCGATCGACGGACTTCCGGCTACATACGCAAACTCCGACGACGAGGCTACGACGCTTGAGATCACGCTTCGCGACCCGCTGACCCACGTCGAGACGGTCATGTACTACACCGTATTCGAGAAGCTGTCCGCGATGGCTCGCAGCGTCAAGATCGTGAACGCCGGCGACGCTCCCGTATCCGTGCTGAAGGTTGCTTCCGCCTGCCTGAATCTGCCGATCGGCGAGTACGAGATGATCTACAACTACGGCAAGTACGCAAAAGAGCGCAACATTGACCGCCAGAGGATCGGCTACCAGACTCAGTCCATCAAGAGCTGCCGCGGATCGTCCGGCCACAACTACACTCCGTTTGCGGCATTCGCCCGCGAAGGCGCAGGCGAGGAAAACGGCGATGTATACGGCGTTGCGTTTGTATACAGCAGCAACTTCTCGATCGATGCCGAGATGGATTTCTTCGGCTCGACCAGAGTTACCGTCGGCATCAACTCCGAGGGCTTCAAGTGGCATCTTGATCCGGGTGAGGAGTTCCACTCCCCCGAGGCGATCACGGTCTACTCCGACGCCGGCCTCGGCGAAATGAGCCGCATTTTCCACCGTCTCATCTCGAAGAACCTCGTTCGCGGCGAATGGCGCGACAAGAAGCGCCCGCTTCTCATCAACAGCTGGGAGGCTGCCGGAATGGGAATCAACGCCGACGTTCTCGACGCATTCGCAAAGTCCGCAGCCGAGATGGGATTTGAGATGCTCGTAATGGACGACGGCTGGTTTGGTCATCGCGTAAACGACTACACATCTCTCGGCGACTGGTATGTAAATAAGGACAAATTCCCGAACGGTCTTTCCAATCTTATAAAGAAGGTCAACTCCTACGGAATGAAGTTCGGTATCTGGTATGAGCCGGAGATGATTTCCGAGGAAAGCGATCTTTACCACGCTCATCCGGACTGGGTACTGCACAACCCCGGACGCGACCGCAGCAACGCGCGCAATCAGCTCATGCTCGACATGACGCGCAAGGAAGTTCGCGACAACGTATTCGAGCAGATGGCTGACGTTATCGCAAACAACAACATCGACTACATCAAGTGGGACATGAACCGCAACTTCAGCGAGGCGTACTCGACCGCTCTTCCCGCAGACAGACAGGGCGAGCTTGCGCACCGCTATATGCTCGGCGTATACGAGCTGATGGAGCGCATCCTTACCGCGTTCCCGCACATTCTGCTTGAGAGCTGCTCCGGCGGCGGCGGACGCTATGACTGCGGTATTCTCTACTACTCGCCGCAGGTATGGACAAGCGACAACACCGACGCGGTCGATCGCGAGTACATCCAGTTCGGCACATCGCTGTGCTATCCCGCATCCTCGATGGGCTCGCACGTATCTGCAAACTGGCGCACCGACTACCCGATGAAGGGCGCTGTCGCAATGTGGGGAAGCTTCGGCTACGAGCTGAACCCGCTCCAGCTCAGCGACGAGAACAAGGAAGAGGTTCGCCGCCAGATCGCGGACTACCACAAATTCTACGATCTGATCCACTACGGTGATCTCTACCGTCTCGAGTATCCGACCGACGATCCTCAGCGCTGCGCGTGGGAGTTTGCCGCACCCGACAAGAGCGAGGCACTCCTGACCGTTGTGACGAATCTCCGTCCGCTCCACGCGGTCCACGTGATCCGTCTGCGCGGACTTGATCCTGACAAGCGCTACCGCGATGAGGAGGACGGACGCGTTTACTCCGGAGCCGCACTGATGCGTGCCGGAATCAGCACCTCCTTCAAGGAAGCGACTGTCGGCGATAAATCCGCATTCATGAAGCACTTCGTTGAAGTTAAGGACTGAGTACGGACGCTTTTCAAAGAATCGCACTGAAAAAGAGCAAGATGATAATTTCATCTTGCTCTTTTTTTATTCAAAAGGATTTACAACATACGCGTCACGGCGTTAATATCGCCTGCACCGATAATGAGCAGCATATCTCCGGCACCGAAGTTCTCCTTAAGATAATCGGCAATGTCGCCGAAATCGGGAATGTACTGCGCATTCCCGCCGCGCGCCCTGATCTTGTCTACGAGAAGTGGCGCACTCATGCCGAGTGTGTCTGTCTCACGTGCCGCGTATATGTCGTTGACTATCACCTCTGTCACGCACGGATCCGCAAGAGCCTCTGCAAAATCGTCAATAAACTCCGCAGTCCGCGAATACGTGTGCGGCTGGAACACGCAGACGAGCCGTCCGCGCTCCATGTGCCTCGCCGTCGAGATCGCCGCAGCAAGCTCGGTCGGGTGATGCGCATAGTCGGTGTAGACCTCAGCTCCCGCCTCGGTCTTTCCGCAGAACTCCATTCGGCGCGCAGCCCCGTTGAACCGCTCGATCGCCCGTATAGCGGCATCTGCGGGGATGCCGTTTTCCAATGCCGCCGCAATAGCGGCAGTCGCATCCCAGACATAATGCTCGCCCGGTATCTTCACGTTCACACGTCCGATAAGCTTTCCGCGGCACGCAAGGTCAAAATACACCTTGCCGCCCGAATATTCGATCCCGGTCGCGTTGTAGTCCGCCTCTGCGCACTCCACTCCGAACGTCACAAGACGGCCGCCGTACCCCGAAAGAGCACTCTTCACGTCCGTATCGCAAGCGTTCGCGACAACGATGCCGTCGTCACCCGTGAGCGCCGCAAATTTGCCGAACGAGCTGTGTATCTGCTCCATCGACTTAAAATAGTCCACGTGGTCAAGCTCGATGTTCAGTATGACCGCAGTCGTCGGGTAAAAATCGAGGAACGAGTCCATGTATTCGCATGCCTCGAAAATAAAGGTATCGCCATGTCCGATCACGTGCGTGCTGCCGACATCCTTCATAATAGCACCGCAGCTCACCGTCGGAGATGCACCCGCCTCGGTGTATATTCCCTCGAGCATTGACGTAGTCGTGGATTTGCCGTGCATTCCCGACACGCCGATACGGTACTTGTATGTGCTCATGATGTACCCGAGAAAATCGGCGCGCGAGATTCTCGGAATTCCAAGTTCGACTGCGCGAACGTATTCCGCGTTGGTCTCGGGTATCGCAACCGTGTAGATCAGCGCGTCAACACCGTCCATGTGATCTGCGCTCGACTCATAGTACACACGGATCCCCGCCTCCTCGAGCGACCTCGTAAATTTTGACGGCGTGCGATCGTATCCTGCAACCTCGTGCCCGCGCAGCATGGATATGTGCGCAAGCGAGCACATACTGACTCCGCCTATTCCGGCAAAAAACAGCTTCTTCTTGCCGGACAAAAGCGACGATATATATTCACGCCCGAAATGAGTGTTCGGTATTGACATAGTTATAGTTATCCTTTCTTTGCATTTGTGCCGCACCGTCTGATATGTCCTTATGCGGCAAAAGGCAAAAGCGACAAAGTTTGGTCACGCCAAACTTTCTGTGTATATTATACCACGAAGAAGGAATGACGTGCTTGCACGATCATTCCGCCGAGGCCGTCAATAACACAGGCGCACAACGTGCGCGGGAGCGTCAGCGACAAAGTTTAGTGAAACCAAACTTTCTGTGTATATTATACCTCATTGCCGCCGTTTTGTACAGCCTTTTTTGTCGCAAAGGCGTGTTCATATCATAGACATATTTCGAGTAATTCCGTCAGAAAATATGGTGAATTTATAGAAAATAAACAATAAGTTCAAAAAAATATTTCATAAACGCTGTATTATTTTCATATTCCTTATGTATAATATGATTACAGGCAATACAAATACAGTCCTCAGGGGGGTACAAAATGCAAATCACAGATGTAAAAATCAGAAAGCTTTTCGACGACGGGCCGATGAAGGCGATCGTTTCGGTAACATTCGACGGTCAGCTTGCGGTGCATGATATCAAAGTGATCTTTGCACGCGACAAGTATTTCATTGTGATGCCGAGCAGAAAAAATCCCGACGGGACGTATCGCGATATCGTTCACCCGATCAACGCAGCGTTCCGTGGCGAGCTTGAAAGCGCAGTGATCTCTGCCTACGATGAGGAGGTCGCAAGAGTCGCCGCCGAAATTGAAAATGAGAAGATGTCCGAAATCGAGACAGCGGAAGTCTGAGTTTCGGAGTATGTTCGGGCGAGGTTTTCGGATCTCGCCCGTTTTTTTGCATTGCGCGTATTTTTTCACAAAAGGTATTGCAAAAACTTCACTTTTGTGATATACTGTATAAGTACGATATAGGGGTATAGCTCAGTTGGTAGAGCAGCGGTCTCCAAAACCGCGTGTCCAGAGTTCGAGTCTTTGTGCCCCTGCCAATGCTTTGAAAGCCTTGAGTTTCTAAGAGACTCAGGGTTTTCTTTTTGTTGAAATTCTGTTTGTTTCGGGCAGTTTTTTCTTTTTTTCACTTGACAACGGCTCTTATCCGCTCCGGAATTGCTCCAACGGAATTTATGCGTCCGTCTGCTGCATCATCAAAACAGCATCACGGAGCACCATCCGAAACGGTCGGGGGAGAGCTTTTCCGCTCTCCCCTTTATTCTTTGTTTACTGCGTATCAGATTCTGACCGTTCTCACATCTCGAATCCGTTGGTGATACCGCCGAGGCGCGCGGTGTCCTTTTTCACGTAATACAGCTCCGTAATCTGCGATGTGCTGTGCCCAAGCAGATCGGCGACTTGCCTCGGTGTGAGTGAGCGTATCGTTCCGTCCGCCTGCCTGATCCCGTTCACTAAATTCGTCGCAAATGTGTGCCTGAGACTGTGCAGTCCTTTCTGCTCTATCCCTGCGGCTTTGAGAATTTTGTAATACCGCTTTCTAAGATTGATCGGGCGCGTAAAATCCCCGCTGTGGTCGCACACAAGGGGCGCACCTTCGCCGAAGTACGCTTCCGCGCGTAAGTCCTCCACCGCCTCGACAGCCGCCTGATTCATCGGTACAATGCGTTTAGAAGTGGCACTCTTAGGCTTGCCGACCTTTATCTCTCTGCCGCTTGTGGATTCCGTACCATTTCTCCGTGATACTTCTTTCACGCCTCGCTGAACATACAGAACTTTCTTATCGAGGTCAATGTCGCTGTTCAGAAGTCCGAGCAATTCGCCTGTTCTGAGTCCTGTATTCAGCATCAGTATATACGCCGCAGGCTGTTGATAGATCCGCTTGCCGTTACTCAAACACCGAAACGCTTCTGCTTTGAATTTTTCTATCTCGTCGGGAGTGAATATCGTTACCGTTTCACATTCAGGCAGATCCTCCTTATCCTGCGCGGATAGGAAGTTTGATTTTTTTATCATTTCAACATTTGCCATCGGATTTTTCTGTATCAGTTCCTCATGATACAGATATCTGAAATATTCGTTCAGCACGACATAAGCTTTTTTGACAGTAGTGTAGGCATAGCCTTTGTTCATCCAATAGTTCAGCAGATTTTTCACATCCGCCGCCGTGACATCGCCTACCGCTTTTTCGCCGATCAGAGGATATATTTGATTCTTCGCACTGCACTCGCTTCGATCATATGTGGTCTGTTCCACAGATGGAAATTTGAACACCCGAAGCCAATTCTGCATACTGTCGCGGAGCTTCTTTTTCGATTCATCCGACTCCGCCGCCTGATTTTCAAAATCCGCAATGTATTCTGTCATTTTTTTGTTGACTGCCGATTTGGTCGTGCCTGAGAAGGATTTTCGCTTTCTCTCTCCATGCTCATCCATGTACCAGACCACTCCGCACCACCGACCGTCCGTGCGCTTAAACGCATTGCCGTTAGTTAAAAGTTTTCTTTGCATTTTACCACTTCCTTTCGTCCCAACGATACCACACCGCGTGCCGCATATCCAGCGAGAATAAAAATTTTATCAAAGAATTCACATATGCATTTCAAGACCTTGCTCTTCTTCTTTGTATTCGGGAACGCTTCGGTCGGTTTTCAGTCCGTGCGCCTGCTTTTTCTGTTCGATTTTAGATTTCAGTTTGAAATCCATTTGTGAGCTGAGTTTTTCTCTGCGTTTATAACAGCTTGACGCTATCGCTCCGGCAA
>ENA-UOOA01004172-UOOA01004172.1-human-gut-metagenome-genome-assembly--contig:-P61old-NODE-4172-length-16766-cov-12.442343_pt1 | contig 16766 bp, 28 predicted proteins | sample MGYA00242467_ERZ724014 | MGnify/ENA metagenome assembly ERZ724014
CTGCGAACTCGGCAACGTCTGCAAACTCGGCAACGGCTGCGAACTCGGCGAAGGCTGCAAACTCGGCGACTACTGCAAACTCGGCGACGGCTGCAAAGTACCTAAATCATTATTCATATCGACCTCCCAGCACTCCGTTTCATACTGGGGGTACGATGCTATCCAAATAGGTTGTAAAAAATATACTATTTCGGAGTGGCAAAAGCATTTCCGCGAAATTGGGAAGGCTGAAGATTATTCTGAGGAGCAGATCGATGAATATGGGTTTTATATAGACCTTATTGCCAAACTTCACGGCAGGTGGAACATCAAGCAGAAATAATATCCATTAACTATGAGAAAATCGATTTTAGCGGCCATTATATGCCTGCTCGTTTCCAGTTGCTCCACTTGTTCGCGGACCTTTAAGAACGAGAGTATTTTGGACTATTACGGCCAGTGCATCGATAACCTCGATGCCGATGTAAACCGGAATATGTTCGACGTTTCGCGGGACTTAGTAAAAGAAGTGGAGGAAGACCGCCGATTATGTAAAAGCGATAGGGATATGGTCATAGGATGGATTTTTGAACGTCTGGAAAACCTGAATGAGCCATGAGAACCTTTGTATTTACATGTCGGCCGACTAATTCGGAAGAAAACACCTGTTTCCATGTCCGAATATACCAAGTATGCCGCAACAGGCCGATAAAAATACTGGAGTATTACGACCGGCCGAGGCCAGAATCTCCTTTCAGGGTTAACTCGGCATATTACCAGCTCCGACGCCATAATATTCTCACCGAATCGGAGAAAAAGGATACGATCTTGTCCGAATCTCGATTTTACAACTTTCAAAACGACCGAATCAGAATCTACGAAATACTTTGAAGCCATGATGATATATTTTTCAAAAGATAAAAACGGCGACGTCTATTCCTTCATGGCCCGACCCACCAAGAACGAGAATACTGGGAAGTGGGAGGGTAACCGATTCAGAAAGGAGTCCGTCGATATCGTCGCCAGTTGCCTAACCGAATGGGACGACGAGAGATCCGCTGTGTTGATGGATAGCAGATCGCAAAAATCGGCAGCCTCTAAAGTAGTTAGAACGTGGGTTTTGTCCTTTATGTATGGATGCGTATTCGGCGCTATTGTAACATTATTATTGATCTGAGACATGGAAGGGTATATAGGTTTTGAAAATTACAAAGACAATAAATTACGGTTAGAAGTTGGGCGTGTTTACACACGACGCCCCGTAATTGGCGGCAAATTATCATTTTTCGATAATCCGCTGGATGTTTTAAGGTACTATCCGCCATGTGATAGCGGATACTCCCGAGTTGAAAGCCCGGACAATAAGACAGACAAGCAGGGGCACCATGTGAATACATCGGAATTGCGTGTGATTGAGGATGTGGGGCTGGACGATATTGCCGAGGCCGCAGAAAAAATCATTAGGGAAGGTATAAACACATCTAAAAGCATCGTAGCCGAAAAAAACAGATCGGTAGCCGTCACTACGAAAAAAGGCACCGAGGCGATGAACTCGGGCCAATTCGCAGCAGCGGTTAGCGCCGGGGACAAATCGGCCGCGACCTCACTAAATGACAAATCGGTATCGGTGAATGTCGGTAATTATTCGGTAACAGATAGCAGCGGCAAATATTCTGCATCCGTGAATACTGGGGAAAGGTCTGTGGCAAAAAGTAGCGGCGATAAATCACTGGTAGCATGTATGGGTCTTTGTTCTGTAGCAAAAAATAGCGGCGAAGAATCATTATCCGTTTGCACGGAACGTTTATCGGCAGCAATCAACAGGGGTAATTATTCTGTGTCGGCAGTTACTTCGTTAAGTTCCGAGGCGGTAAATACTGGACATAGCTCTGTCGCAGTCAATACGGGAGAGGGATCGCTGGCTATAAATTCCGGTTTATATTCAATAGCCGCGACCACCAGCGATCGTTCCGATGCAATAAACATAGCCCATAATTCTGCTGCGATAAGTACTGGAGAAAATACGTCAGCCAAAAATAAAGGAGCCGAATCGGCGGCCATTACTATCCGCGACAAGTCTATAGCAAAAAACAAGGGTGAATATTCTATCGCGGTGAGCATGGGGGAAGAGTCCGCGGCGATAGTATCAGGGGATCATTCTATCGCCATATCTGTAGGTGTCAGATCAATGGCTAAGGGAAAACTGGGATGCTGGCTTGTACTGGCTGAATACCGGTTCAGAGAATTAATAGATGTGAAAAGTGTGCAGGTAGACGGCGACCGCATTAAAGCAAACACTTTTTACAGGCTCAAGAACGGGGAATTTGTCGAATGCAAAGGAATGTAACATGACACAGAAAGAAATGATTTTGCAGGAATTGCAGCGCGGAGAAACGGTTACGATATTTTCGGCGGCCGAAATGTTCGGAGTTCATCGTCTGAGTGCTGTGGTACAGCGTCTTCGCCATGACGGGCACGCGGTGGTGTCGCGCATGCTGAAGCGAGGACGGACGCGTATGGCGTGTTACGAGCTGTTCCGGTTCGACGATCTGGATATGTGCAAGATAGCGAATATGCTCGCGGAAAAAATAGAGTTGCGAAACGGGCGAGAGGGGACGTATACGATAGAATACGACGAGGAAGTCGAGGATATGTATATCGACGTCGAATTAAGCGTGTCCCCTTCGTGGGACAGGCATTTGCGGGGAGTGTGCATAAATAGCTGGAAAGTCCGGGCCAAATATATACCCACGCAAGACACATTTACCGACGGCCTCGGCTTTTCAGAGGAAAAACTAATGAAATACATAAAATTGATAATCGATGATACGGAAAGAGACATTTAAAACCAGAGCGGAATGGCTGGAGCGCAGGGAGAGCCGGCCGGTTCTCGGCAGCTCGGATTTCGGGATAATACTCGGCTTGAGCGAATACGTTACGCCCTTACAGTATTGGGAGCGCAAGACGCAGGGAAGCGATGAGATGAACGCGAATATGCACCGGGGGATATTCATGGAGGATGCGATTGCCAAATGGTTTGAGAGCGAGACGGATTGCGAGATTATAAAGCGCTCGGCATCGTACGATGTGTATACCAACGACGAGTTTCCGGATTTCGTGGAATGCTCGCCGGATCGAGAGGCATTCAAACAGGAATGGGAGGACCGTCCTATTGTGGAGATAAAAGATACGAAGCGAATAATAGACGATATGGACGCAGATAGCATTCCGAAAGAGTGGTATGCTCAGGTCCAGTTTCAAATGGCCGTGATGGGCCGAAAAAACGCCTTTCTGGTCATTTGCGACGGCCGAAAAGAGCTTAAATACGGACATTATACTTTCGATAAAGATTGGACGCTCACGAATATGCGCAAGGCGACCGACTGGTTTCATAAGCACATAATCGGGGGCGAACAACCGGAACCTACCACTGCACAGGACATTCGGGAAACATACCCGGAGAGCAAAGAGGGTATCGTAAGGGTAGGGAAAGATATGTTTTCGAGATACGAGCGTCTGGGGAAACTGAATAAGGCGATCAAAGTACTGGAGCGAGAAAAAAAGGAGATAGAGGGCGAGATGATCCTAAGATTCGGAGAGCAGGACAGCATGGAATACGAGGGGACCACTATCGCCACCTTCAAATCCTATTGTCGCAAAAAGCTGGATACGGAAATGCTAAGATTGAAATATCCGAACATAGTCAGCGAATGCACGGTAGAGTCGAGTTACAGAATGTTGAAATTTAAATAGATATACCACTATGGAAACAGAAAAAGAATTGGCCCGGGCCTCGATGGATAGGTCGAGATCTCCGTATATAGTCTCTCAATCGTTTTTGACGCAGTTGAAAAAAACGCTGTTCCACGAGGAAACCAAAAAGCGGTTCGAGATGATGTTGGGGGAGTACGCACCCTCTTTTATGCAGTCGATATTGTCGGCCACGACAAACAATAAGCTGCTGATGAAAGCCGATCCCACATCGATTATCCGGTCCTCTTTGGTTGCGGCGTATACGAATCTGTCGATAGATACCAATCTGGGACAGGCGGCATTGGTACCCTACGGCGGAGTCGCGCAGTTCCAGATAATGAAGAACGGATATGTGCAACTCGCCCACAGGACGGGCAACGTAGCGCGTATCAATGTGGCTAACGTGTACGAAGGGGACATCGAGGCAATAAATCCCTTTACGGGCGACATGCGATTCAATCTAAACAATCCGGACAGGTCGATACTGAACGGATTCGTCTCTTACCTGAAGCTGATGACCGGTGCGGACTTCTATCTGTACATGACGGTGGACGAATGCAAGGCTCACGGGGCAAAGTATTCCAAATCATTCTACAGGGAGAATGGATTGTGGCAAACGGATTTCGTAGCTATGGGGCAAAAGACGGTGTTGAAAAGCATTATTAAAAAGTGGTGCCCGATCAACCCGCAACAGCAACCCAAGATAACGGCGGCGCTGAAATTCGACCAATCCGTTCCCAGTTCCGAAGACATAGAGTCCTGCGATCCGATATATGTGGATGGCGTCGATGCCAAAGAGGCGCAAAAAAAGGAAGTAGACGAAATAGTAGCAAAAATTACGAATGAATGATGGAGGATGAGAAAGTTCTGATCCGGCTGAAAACTTACGCCATGATGTCCGGAATCACCTATAACGGCGTCAAGAAAAGAATAGCATTAGGAAAGATAAAAGCCGAAAATATAGATGGGGTGCTGTTTGTCGATATATCCAAATATCCCGTCCTGCCTTCGGCGAGAATACGGAAAAAACTGGATAAGGAATACTGACATGGAAGGAGAACCCAAAACAATAGACAAGTGCATAGGCAAATTCGATCAGTGGGCTAAGTGGAGTAAAAAAGACCCAATAAGAGAGATAGTGTTTTTAATTGCCGTTCATATTCTTGCCGTCTTATCTATCATATTGTCCCCCATAATCGCAATCATTATGGGCAACGCCTACGAAAAAGCATGTTGGGAGGAAGAAGAAAAAGAAAACGAAGAATATTTTGAAAGGTGGAGAAAAGAGGGAGAAGAAGAATACCTGAAATGGATAAGAGAAGGACGAAAGTAAAATGCGAGACATGCCGATTCGTCCAAGACGTGGAGCAGGGGATAGGGTATTGCCCTGTAATCAAGATGCTATCCCCGGTACATAACGAGAAAGTTTGCGTGCATCACGTGTGTCGTGATTGTCGTGATTTGATGTAGAAACGATGAAGTTCATAATTGCCAAATACTATGTTAACCCGATTGGAATGCCGGATGATGTAACGGAAGTATGGGAAATAATATATCCCCATTACCATAGCATTATAAGCGCGAGAGAGGGGCGGGAGATTATCCGGGAGAACGGATTGGTGTTAGCAGTGAGCAATCGGTATGGCAAGGTATGGGAGATACCTGGCAAGCCTTTAACGAAGATAAAAATTTAGGAGACATGATAAAGGGGGGATACATATTGCAGCCGCGCTGCATACAGGAGGGGAGCATGGCGCACAATCCGCCGGTAGACAGAGAACTGTGGCAATACTTTCTGCGAAGTGTAAACTACTATAAGCACGACCTTATGCCTCGGGGATCGGGGTTCTTCCGACTGGAGGACATACAGGAAGATTTGAGTTGGAAAGTCGGTTTCAGGAAGATGAAATACTCGAAATCTCAGCTCTCGAAATCCATCCGGCGGATGAGAGATGCAGGCGTCGCTACCGTTACGAAGGAAACGGGCGGAATGATTGTAACCATCTGTAAATACGATTATTATCAGGACACGAATAACTACGAAGGAAATTCCTTTTATGAAGGAAACAATGGCGGGATAATGAAAGGTAGTGAAACGCTTGACACGAAGGAAACAGAAGATGTAAGCTTAAATGACTGTGGAACAGTAGGAATAGAGGGGGTGTGCGAAGATCGAAGGAAACGATATGTCGAGCATGAAGGAAACGCGAAGGCAACAACGAAAGATGACCAATATATAAAGAATTATAAGAAAGAAAAGAATAATACACACACACAGTATAAACTGAAAAATATACAGAACACCTCGTGCGCGCGCGAGGAAGGCGAGGACGGCATGGAGAGATGGGCGGAGTCGTCGAAAAAACTGATCGTGAAAAACGTGAGAGAGTGGATAGCCCAGTATACGCCCTCGGTGGCGCTCATGGAGTTTCCGTTGACAGACCGTCAGATACTGGGGATTTTCGATCGCATGACTCCGGACGATTTGAAGCGGCTACTTATAGCCATGTGCAACAAGGGGGCCACAAAACGAAATAGAAGCGCCTATTTTACGCTTTTGGCATTCGAGGGTAGGGATTATATCATCAAACAGAGAAAATTGAAAATTGCCACCAAAGAAGGCCGAATACGAGGATTTTTGGAAGTGGAATGAAACTGAAAAACGATTGAGCCATGAAAAGCGAAAAAGCAAAGCAGTATTTAAAGAATAACCGCGAGGAGGTTGAAATAAATTGGGAAACAGGAGAAACTGAATGGATGATATGGCCGAAAGATGCTCGGAAAGCTGTCGAAATAGCCGAGCGGGAGGCAGAAGAAAGGGTATATGAAAAATTGACTCGTTGGAATGATCCGAAAAACCGTCCGCCTTACGGCGTGTCGGTATTGATAAAAGTGTTCTGTGTAGGTGGAGAGAAGATATATCTTGGTAATATTGAGATAGATAACGTATGGGTGACAGATGGCGGGTTGATATTTACCGATGATGCTAAGAATGACGATGAATATGTTGTCGGCTGGCGTGAAATATTATAGAATCCATCTTTAAAAACTTGGAAGAAATGAAACGGACGAAAAACGAGGAGTGGATAATAGCCTACCTAAAAGACAAAGATTATGTGTCCCCGTCGGTAATAGGTTTGGAACACGCTCGAACCTTCGGATATAGAGGAGCGCACCATAGCTGTTGGGCTTCCCCTATCTGCTTGCGACTGGTACGAAAGGGGGTCTTGATACGAAACGACAGGGGGCATTACAAGCTGAAGCCATGACCCACGCATCTCTTTTTTCCGGTGTCGGCGGCTTCGATCTGGCCGCAGAATGGGCAGGTTGGACTAACGTGTTCAACTGCGAGATCGACCCGTTTTGCCGGAAGGTTCTAAAATTCCATTTCCCTAATGCATTGCAATATGAAGACATCCGAACAACTGACTTTACCGTTTGGCGAGACCGTATCGACGTTCTCACCGGCGGATTCCCGTGCCAGCCGTTCAGCGTCGCCGGTAAGAGAAAAGGCACGGGAGATGACCGCTATCTCTGGCCGGAGATGCTTGGAGCTGTTCGGGAGATTCGTCCCCGCTGGGTCGTGGGCGAAAACGTTCTCGGAATTGTTGATTGGTCGGAGGGACTGGTTTTCGAGCAGGTGTGTTCTGACATGGAAAATGAGGGCTACGAAGTCCAACCGTTCGTACTTCCGGCTTGCGGCGTCGATGCTCCCCACTTACGCTACAGAACGTTTATTGTTGCCCACCGCGCAGACTCAGGGTCTGAAGATATGTGTCAAAGGGAAGACGGTATTCATGCCGTTGGGGTTTATGCCGACACCGACAGCAAGAGATTATCAATCGCCGGGCAAACACGGAAAAGGCGGTCTGGATTTAAGGACGACCGTATTATCCGGAACTGGGAAAGGTTTCCGACTGAATCCCCGGTTTGTCGCCGAGATGATGGGTTTTCCGGTGGATTGGACGGCATTACCTTTCCAAGTTGGTGCAGGGAATCCGTCAAAGCCTACGGCAACGCCATAGTGCCGCAGGTAGCACTGCGGATATTCGAGACGATTAACGATTACGAAAGACAATGCGAATAGGTATAGTAGATGTGGATGGTCATCACTTCCCGAATCTTGCGCTGATGAAGCTTTCGGCGTGGCATAAGTCTGAGGGCGATTCGGTCGAGTTTGCCGATGCGATGTTCGGCAGCTACGACAGGGTGTATATGTCGAAGGTCTTCACGTTCACGCCCGACTGTTCGGATTATTACCCTTGCGAAGTGGTGAAGGCCGGGACAGGTTATCGAGACTACACGACGACACTGCCGGAATCTATCGAGCATATGTGCCCTGATTATTCGCTTTACGGAGTGGATGAAGCCTACGGTTTCCTTACCCGAGGTTGTCCGAATCATTGTCCGTGGTGTATTGTGCCGCACAAGGAGGGTTCGATCCGTCCGGCATCGCCGATACGCGAATTCATCGGCAACAAGCGCCGGGCCGTATTGCTCGACAACAATGTGCTGGCATCCGATTTCGGATTGGAACAGATCGAGGAAATCGTCCGCATGGGTATCGCGGTGGACTTCAACCAAGGGCTGGATGCCCGGCGAGCTTGTGATGACCCTTACATTCTCGATTTGCTGTCACGGGTGAAATGGATTCGACACATACGGTTCGCTTGCGATACACGCGCCCAGATAGAACCAGTGCTGAAGTGTATTCGGGAGCTTGAGCAGCGGGGGGTCAACAGACATCGTTTTTTTGTCTATTGCCTTGTCAAAGAAATTGATGATGCGTTGTTCAGATTGAACATTTTCCGTGAAATGCACATCAACCCATTCGCCCAGCCTTACAGGGATTTTGATAACAAGATCAGACCGACAGTTGAGCAGCGTCGGGTTGCCCATTGGTGCAACAAGAAGTCCGTTTTTTATAGCTGTGAATTTAAAAATTTCAGATTATGAAAACATTACGTGAAGTAGCCGATGAACTTTGCCCGTATCGTTTAGAGGATTACGATCCGGCGATCGACGACATGTCTGATGAACTTATCCGCATGGGATGGATAAACGGGTTCATTACCGGCGCTCAATGGAGGGAGGATAATCCGGTTGCGGCCGATTCTGCGTCCGATCCCGAGTCCGACTCCATCGAGCTTTGCGGCCTGCTGTGGGACACAGAGAATTTGGCCATAGGTGGTTACGGGAAGGACGGCCATCATTACTACACATGGCAGGAGGCGATGGATGCCGCGAAGTCCGTCGGGAAGCGCTTGCCGACCCGGGAGGAATGGACGGCATTATGCGATCTCGGCTCGACATGGGATGCTGAACGAAAGGGCCGTTGGTTCGGTGGCAATCACGACTCGGACCACAAGGGCTCGTTATTCCTGCCTGCTGCGGGCTGGCACAACACCAATAGAGGCGAGTTGGCCAACACGAACATAGACGGCCTCTATTGGTCCTCGTCGCCGGACTACGGAGGCAGCAGCTACGCGGGATACTTCATCTTTTACTCGGGCTGCGTCTACTCGCCGGACACCCACGATAGCTCCTACGGCTTCAGCGTGCGTTGCGTGCGGGACAAATGACAGCTTCATCCTCCAGTTATTAAGTAATTCTTAACAACTGAACCTTTAAAAAACATTAAACACTTTAAAGAATGAGCTATGAAAATGATCCCTGATGCAGACATAGTTTGGGATAAAAGAGAACAATCCCGCATCGAGGCCCAAATCAAAAAGCAGCAAGAGTTGAAGCTGATCGGACGCATGAAGAAGGTACCGGGGCACACTCTGTTCTCTTTCAACTACAAAACAGGCGAGATCAAGCCGGCCGACGTGATTCGGGAGTGTGCGATGGGCTTTGACGGATTCCCTGTCTTCAAGGAGAGAATAGTGGTGGAGAAGGATTGCTACTACGAACAGGCGCTGAATGTCAAGAATTTTGTAAAACGATTGAAAAGAAAGAGCCATGAAAACACTTGAAGAAGCAGCCCGAGAGTATGCCAGCGACAATGGATTTATGCATGATGAATGGCGCGATATATACAACGCTTTCCTTGCCGGCTATACCTCTGCGATAGCCAAAGTGGGCGAAACCCAAAAATGGATCAGCGTAGAGGATAAATTGCCGGTAGTTGGTAAAGATGGGATTAGCGATCCGGTTCTTGTGTTTGATGGTTGCTACCACTGTGCATCATATTGCAAAAATAAATATTATCCACAGGGGGCATGGTTTGATCCAGCGATGGATTTACCGATAGATGTCACCCACTGGCGACTCATAGAACTATTAAAAACTCAAGAATATGAAACGGATAATCAGACACGGCGAGCAATACGCTAATGCCATCTTTTTGAGAGAATGCTGCAATTGTGGCTGCCAGTTCGAGTATGAGCGGAAAGACGTAGAAACAATCTATTACGATCAGAGGTACGATGTGGAATTCTGGTACATGTCCTGCCCGGAATGCGGTGATGTAACGGGATTCGAGAAACCAGAACCGATAAGATACGAACAGTCGAAAGACGAAAAACTGTGAGAATCATGCGCGAGATACTTTTCAGAGGGAAACGCCTCGACAATGGAGAATGGGCTGAAGGCAGCCTAATGTCCGTCTGCGGTAGAAATGGGAAGGATGATTATGCGTCAATACGTGTTTTCACATATCACAAGGACGGTGACAAGGAATGGGTAGATTGGGAAGATTACGAAGTCGATCCGGCCACCGTCGGTCAGTACACGGGCCTGAAAGACAAGAACGACAGGAAAATTTACGAGGGGGACATAATATCAGACGGGCGACGCTTCCATGTTAAATGGGATTTGAGGGACGCATGTTGGGACGGAGAGATGCACAACGATCCGAAACAGCGACTTGGTTTGGCTTTTCTCATTACCCATAAACAAACCCATATTATCGGTAACATCCATGACAAAGGCCGAGAAGGCAATCAATAAAGCATTGGGACGATGACGATACCGGAATAATTCCGTATATTTAGCAATGCGAAAGAATTGTGGCACACTTTTATAAGGAAGGTAATCATTAAATTAAAACGCAGAGACATGAAAACGATTCTAATGATTGCATTGATGTGGCTGGCAGCGCCGCCGACCACACAAAAACAGACCATTTATAAGGACGGTAGAAATGTCGGACGAGTGGAAATAGAGCGGGACAATATCCGTGTGTACGACGAGCAGGGGCGCCTGAAAATGAGAGGAAAGAAGCAAAAAGGGGTTATCAAGCTATACGACAAGAACGGGAAATACATAGGGCAGATAAAAGACGATGAACTATCTTTTAAGTAGTTTTGTGATTTGATTTGGAAACGATGAGATCATGGATAACGAGGATAAAATAACAATTCTATGCGAGTTACGGACAGACTTGGTCCCTGACCGGTGTATTCGGGAATTTGCCCGGAGGGATGGAGGAAACGGAATGAGTATCAAATTCTTTCTGACATCCTTGAAGGGAAGGAAAAACGGCAATGATTATGGACTGAAGATACAGACCGAGGATAATCAGACGATTTGGGTGGGAACCGGACGGCTGATTTTTAAGAATGGGAAAAAAATGATTTGATTGTGAAAATGGAGAAAGAATTAGACACGATACTTGCTACAATGCAGGTAACCAAGTCCAATGTGAAAGGAAGGCATTGGATGGTGACAGGGCACGAATACGAGGCTCTGCACAAAATGTTCGATAAGATATACAAGGTACTCGACGACGGGACGGATAAGGTGGGCGAGATATTCCGCCAGCTCAGAATGATTCCTCCGTTCAGCATGGGGTTGTGTATTTCTGAATCCAAAGTGGAAGACGAGAAATTAATCATGCCGACATGGGACATGGTAGCAAAAACACGCGATGAGATAGACAAAATCATCGCGCTCGTCCATGAAGGATGCTATGCCGATAAATTCGACCCGACTACCGAGAACGATCTGCTCAATATCACAAGCCAGTTGAGATTTTGGGTGATGCACCTGAACTCACTGTTGGGTGATATGAAAGGGAGCTCATCTATATAATTGGGTATTCCGATTTGGATAGACTTTTGATGTCGAAATAAACAAATTCCTCTCCCTTTAGTGTTTTGACTTTTTCGACAACGGCCCTGAAAATGTCCTTGTCGTTGAATCCGTACCTTTTCTGCAATATATCCTGAAAGGGCTTGATCGGATTGTCCCAGTCGGCCAAAGAAGTGGATAGCCCGAATACATAGTGTACTTCGTATGGAGGTTCGGGCAGCACTATGTCGGGCAGCTTCAATAGGCACTCCGTCGTATAGGCATCATACATGGAGGTGCGGAATCTCTTACCCTGCCATGCTCGGTTTACGGTCAGCGGTTTAACGAATATTTTCGGCATATCAGAATGTGATAAAAGAGTAACTGATTCCGGCTCCTATATAAGGTTTCACGCCTTGCGGCGTGAGGGCATATCCGGCGCTCACACCGATTCCCCAGCGCTTGGGTTTGCCGGGAACCTCGACCCGCTGGACGACCGTATTCGTCACGGTCTGCGTTTTTCGGAAAATATCGAGCGTATCGAGCGACGCGCGGAAACCGGACACGACGGCGCGGTAATCCTCCCCTTCGTATACTTTCCGGGAAATCGGGACCAGTACCGGGACTTCCACCGTATCGCCCGGGACAGGCAAAAGTACCGTATCGACACGGGTCAGGTAGCGGACTTTGGGAACGAGGACAGTTTCCCGGACCGTGTCGCGCACGACCACCGTGTCCGTCCGGTGGATCTTGACGATCTCCGGCTTCACACTCCGTCGCCCCAGCAGAAATGCGGCTGCAATAAGGGCTAAAGCTATAACAACGTTTTTCATGTTTCAGTAAAATAAAAATGCCCGAACCTATCCGCCCGGGCATAAAAAAGGCGGTAACTCCGAATATTGGAATTACCGCTTTCTACATCAAATCACAACTTCTTCACCTCCACCACCTTCGTCAAAGTGGAATCCAAAACAAATACCTCGTCATAAACCACCACATTGTCCGTGTTCTTCTTGGCCCTGTACTTGTGGCGGATCGAGTAACCGGTGAGGTGAGGGACGTAGTGCTTTACTATACTATCCCCCATATGTATGTACTTAAGCAGCCATTTATGGGATATATCCCATGCTGCTTGTCGTCCTCTCGTAAGATACCCTTGACTTAGCCATTCTTGCTCAATCTCTGAACCCGCCATGTAGTATTTAACTGCTTCATCCCTTACCACTTGATATGCTGGATCATCTTCTACTTTAGAATAAACCGTATCCAACTTTCCCCATTCGAGAGGCTTGTACCGACGGATACTGTCGGAATACGTAAGATATTCCATAACAATCTGCTGTTCCTTAGGGGCTTCGGAACAGCCGACAAAAAAGAAAAGAAGAAAAAAATACAACAGCTTTTTCATACGTTGAATGTTATTTTAGGGGTGAGAATTGGCCTACTATTATCTTAGAAAAACGAAGCGTGGGCGATCACTTCTTGACTAAGAGGTACGACCAATACCCGCCAACCAAAAGTAATGCCCACGCACAACGCAGACATCAGCTTGATTGTTTAGGGTTGGATTGTTAATTGGTCGTTTTCTTAGTCCTAAAACAATAGCTAATGCTATTCAATATGTCAATACAAACATATGAAATTTTATCTCACGCCCTGTTTTTATATATTTATGGAATCAGGCGGAGTATAACTCAAACTTATAATTTCCAGGCATTTGTTGGTGGAGTACACAAGATATTATGAACCGGGGGGCACAATGACCCCCCCCCGGTTCTCGGTAATTCCAATATGTCAAAGAACCGCTGCGAATGTCTACATCATGTCGCGCCACGCCTCGGGCTTTCGGTTGTAGAGGTAGTTCAAATCCCGTTCATGGGTTTTGGCCTCTATTTCGAAAGGATTCCCCTTGTAGCCGTGGCATATCCATTGCCAGATATATCGGCAGTAATACAGGAAATATCCATGACAGTCTTTGGCTTGGGCCGCATGGATCGATTCGTGATTGACGGTAACGGCGCTCAGGGGCTTGAACTTTTTGCGCGCGAATATGACCCCGAACAGCATCATGGCCTTATATCCGCGAAACGGGATCAGGGAGTTGTAGATGATTTTCATTTCCGAATCGTGATGTAAATATCTTCGCCCCGGGAGTCGGCCTCGTCGAGAATGTCAAGCAGGCGGAACAGGGTAGCCCGGGAGTTGATGACCTGTCCTTTTACCTTGTTCTCTCCGACCAAGATACAACCTTCCGTGTCGGCCGGCGTGTTCCCCGAATGAATGAGTATTCCTTCAAAGTGAGGTACATCCAGCAGCAGGGGGACATTGCGGTCTCCGTATCGAGGCGAGAACTTGGGCGACTGGGTCATGGCGATCCGATAGCGACCGTAAGGTATAGCCGTCTTGCCGTATATCTTGACTTCCTGACCGTCGAATACGCCATTGGCGTTGGCATCCCGGTCGGTATCTTCCAGCGTATCGCACTCGAAGGATGCCGACGGGATGCTTAAACGCCCGATGGTATAAGTGGGCGCGAAATAGATTCGCCTCAGAGATAGAAGCATGGCTATTTCAGAATACCGGCGGTTTTCAGAGCGTTTGCCAGCAGGACCAGGTTCGCCTGCACGCCTTCGGCCGTGTCCGATGCTCCCCATGTGGGCGTGGTTTGCGGTGTAACCAGTTTGGCGGTAACGTCCGACGCGAGTTTTGCCAGAGTAACTTTTGCGCTCCCGATAGTCGGATTCGGGTAGCTTCCGGTCAAATCGCCACCGGCAGCGCCGCTCGGAGTTGCGCCGCCCCCTTCGATGGACTCGAAGTTTTCGTTGATTTTGTTGGCCATCCTGTCGATGCTCGGGATAGGAGGCAGATCGGATTTGGTGATTTTCTTAACCATAGCAATAAAGTTTAATTAGTGTGAGAGCCAATATATCTGGGCAAAATGTACTGAATGTTTCTTGAGATTACGTGCAATTTGCTTCTGAGAAAAGATTCTGAGATGCCGGAATCTTTTCTCAGTTCGCAAACAATAGAGCCGACCCAGTCGTGCTGGTTGTCGCTCATACGGTATATCCCTAATATGGAGCTGCCGTGAGAGGAAAAGAGCGAACGGGCATACATATCGTCCATTTGCGTCTCGATGTCGGATATGTGGATGTACAGATTCCGGTTCAGGTCCGCACAGAATTTAGGCATGTCCGACATGCTTATGTCATGGATATACTGCTTCATCCCGTCGATGCCCTTGCGCTTCACCTCGAAGTAGATCGAAACGTAAGCCTCGTTACCCAGCGGGTGAGGCTGGATGATATATACTCTGTCGGCATCCAGCGTGTACAGTATGTCCCACAGTTCGCCGAACACGATTGCCGAATTGTCTACCCGACGCAGGGAAGTTTCCGACATATCCTGCTTTATCTGGGATATTTTCAGGTCGGTCATCTTGTCCCGTCGGTACTGGTTGTATTTGAACCATGCGGTTATGATGGTGCCGATGGCCGCTATGATCGCTGCGATGTATTCCATTGTGCTGATTGTTATACCACTTTGCCGTAGGTTATCTCTACCAAATAATCGACTTGTTCCCGAACTGATGCCGAATCGCCTGTGAAATTGGCCATAACTTGGTATATCGATGACGGATTGACATAGGTAAAAAATGTATAGTTATTATTACTTTGGCTGTTAACGGGCACGATAGCCAAAGTCGCTTTGGTGGAATAGTTCGTGAACTTAGCGTATCCGCGAAAAGCGATAGGCGCATATTGGGAGTACGTTCCCGGGAATCGAGTCGAGGCATAGTTGTCCAGTGCAACAGTCACAGGCCCGAATTTATTGGTATACGATCCTTTGACGAGCTTCTTGACAACGGGAGCATCGTTGAAATGTGTCGCGTCTAATTGTTGTTCAAAATAGACGTTCTGTCCGAAATCGCTGTTTTCCGCAAAGCAACTCCACGGGGAGAATGTGGATGCTGAAGCTGTAGAGGAAGTACGATAGAAAGAAGGGCCGGCATATGCTGTCGAGTAGAAAATGGTAACGAACTGTATGATTTTATCGGTAAGTACTATTTGAAGTCCTCCGCCTGCTCGGGGCATAGGGGCGTTCGTCGTCGATGCGGCAAATTGGAAAAAGCACGTGCCCTCTGAAATAAGCGTATTCAGGTTAGTGGTAGTAACTTTCTTCATACTTCCATTCTCCACAGCCGAATCGACATACCCTTTTGTCGCTGGGTTGTATTCCCCGGTCGGTACGTAGACCGTTGTATTTTTTTTCGACAAATAATCGGCTGGATTGAAGTTTCCCGAATCCCAAATCCGGCTCCAACTGGACCACGTTGTACCGTTTCGACCTCTTGTCCACCACTTGTCGCCTGCATAGCAGAACTGTTTGCGGAAATCGGGGTTATTGCCATAAGCGATAGTAAATCCATTGCACCAACTATCTGCAACCGGAGCGTTCGCCGCGTTGTGTGCGCCGACAAAGAAGGCATTGTTCGGGGCATTGTTCAAATCCGAGAGCTGAGCGGCGCTGAACCCGAATTTGTCGTCCGGATTGAAATCATTGGATTTCCATACTTTAACCCAGTCGCTCCAAGATGTCAGACTTTGCCGGAAACGGACAAAAACGGACGGATTGACATTGCCCGCAGAATATCCTAAGGCCAACTGTATCCAATTTCCTGATCTCCCGGTTCCTTCGACGACAATGACGCTGCCGTAAGAAGTAGGCGTGTTCTGCGTAGTTGCATCGTAGGTATAGAATCCGTAAGTCGTGGCGTTATTCAAGTTAGCAATAGCACCCCGGTTCACAATATACTGTTCAGCCAGCTTTGCAGCGGTCACGGCTTTGTCGGCAATCTTGTCGGTTGTCACTTTCCCAGTGTCGATAGTCGGGTTAGGATAGGTACCGGTCAAATCGCCGCCGGCAGCGCCGGACGGAGGCAGGGAGCTCGGAACATCCGGAATAATCCCGTCAGCCAGTTTTGCAGCGGTCACGGCTTTGTCGGCAATCTTGTCGGT